>Ga0265294_10000172_pt1 | contig 79022 bp, 66 predicted proteins | sample MunlanPumphouse3_FD_192504 | JGI IMG/M metagenome (GOLD analysis project Ga0265294, IMG submission 192504) | Groundwater microbial communities from a municipal landfill in Southern Ontario, Canada - Pumphouse #3 | ecosystem: Environmental > Aquatic > Deep subsurface > Groundwater | place...
AAACTATCTCTTGCTATGGGAATTATGATTACGTATGGTTCATACTTCACAGAAGATGTTCACATGTTTAAAACGGCCGGGAAAGTTGCTCTTTCTGATACTCTTGTTTCGATGTTAGCCGGATTGGCCATATTCCCAACAGTCTTTTCTTTTGGCATGGAGCCCACAGCGGGGCCTGGTTTGCTTTTCATGACCATTCCTTTGGTCTTTTCCAAAATGCCTTTGGGAACACTGCTTCTTGCGGCTTTCTTTTTGCTCACATCTTTTGCAGCAACGACAGCGTTGCTTTCTTTGATGGAAGTCCCCGTTGCTTTTTGGTCTGAAGAGTTTAATGTGTCAAGGAAGAAAGCAACATTTCTCAATTGCCTTTTTATCGGTCTTGTTGGAATCACAGCAACTCTGTCTGTTGATAGTTCCAGCCTTTTAGGTGGCATTAAATTCTTTGGAGATGGGTTCTTTGATTTTTATGATCACCTTTCCGCTAATATAATTATGCCGCTCGGAGGTTTTTTAATAGCTGTTTTTGTTGGTTACTTTATAAAGAAAGACGATATTCAGTACGAATTATCCAATCATGGAACATTATGTAACGAGTCATATATTTCCTTTTTCTCTTTCGTTGTTCGTTATGTTTCACCTGCACTTCTTATCATCATTTTCTTGAACACGATCGGTGTCATTGCTTTTTAGTTTATAACGAAGCAGAAATGGAAAAGCCCTCACTTTTCATTGTCAAAAGTGAGGGCTTCTTTATTCATTATTTACGCGTTATCGAGAAGATTTTTCAAGAAGGGTGGCAATGTAAAAGCGGACCTATGTATATCTTCTGTATAATATTTCGTTCCTTCTGGAATAGCGCTTCGGGGAACAGACGGATCTAGTTTTTTAGAACCTATAGTATATGTCCACATCCCAGTGGGGTAAGTGGGCATAGCTCCCCAACAAACAGAAACGACTGGGTAGACTTTTTTCATCTCCGTGTAAGCTCCTGTCATAACATTAGCATCGGAAAAAGGAGATTCGGTCTGAGCTAACATCATGCCGTCTTCTTTCAGAGCATTCTTTACATCTTCATAGAAATTAGCTTCAAAGAGTCCTGCGGCGAATTCAACTGGGTCCGTACTATCAACTATGGCTACGTCAAATTCGTTAGAAACTGAACGAATATAGGCCAAAGCATCCATGCTTCGAACATCTGCCCTTGGGTCGTCCATAGCACAACTCAGTGTCGGGAGATATTTTTTCGCTGCATCAATGACGTCTTTATCAATGTCGATCATTGTTGCTTTTTCGACATTTTTATGACGTAATACCTCTCGCAGAACTCCGCCATCACCTCCACCAACAATAAGTACTCGTTTGGGGTCTGGATGAGCGCAGAGAACAGTGTGTGCCATCATTTCCGAGTAACAAAACTCATCTCGTTCGGCAATTTGTATTGCACCATCAAGAATAAGCATGCGGCCGTATTCCATAGTCTCAACGAGAGTAATATCCTGATACTCAGATTTCTTATTGACAAGAACTTGATTAATACGAAGACTGAGCTTCATATTGGGGGTTTGTTCCTCTGTAACCCAGAGCTCGTTGAATCTTTTAGCTCGACGTTCCAATATTTCTCATCTCCTTTGACTTATTTTTCTCGTGGCAAAATATATGCCGATAGAGGAGGGAATCCATTAAAATACACAGAAGAATAACTTTGTGTGTAAGCTCCAGTAGATAATACGTATATTCGGTCCCCTTCCTCAAGAGTTAATGGCAATTCGTACTTGTACTGTTCATAGAGAATGTCCATACTGTCACATGTAGGACCTGCAATGATAACGTCTTGTGCAAGCCCCTTCTTTTCAACATAAATGGGGTATTTTATTGATTCATCAAGTGTTTCGATAAGTCCCCCAAATTTTCCTGCATCGAGATAGACCCATCGGTACTGGTTAAATTCTGATTTCCTTGAAATAAGAACAACTTCAGAGATTAAAACACCAGCGTCACCTGCCATATAACGTCCAGGCTCAAGAATAATGTCAGGAAGATTTTCTCCAAAGTCTTCTTTCAGGAATCGTGTGATTTCAGTTCCATATACATCCGGCCCCACTGTAGGGTCAATATAACGGGAAGGAAATCCTCCTCCGAGATTTATCATCTGGAGATGGATACCTTTTTCTGCTGCCGAGTCAAAAAGATACTTGCATGTAGAAATAGCGTGATCCCATTGTCCTATATCGCGTTGTTGAGAGCCTACGTGAAAAGAGACTCCGTACGGATCAAGCCCGAGGTCTTTGGCCATAAGTATAAGTTTGTAAATTGTGTCGGGATGAGCCCCAAATTTTCTGGAAAGTGGCCAGTCTGCCCCACTTCCATCAGTAAGAATTCGGAAGAAAACTTTCGAGCCAGGGGCATATTTCGAAAGTTTGTAAAGATCGTTTTCCGAATCTGTTGCGAAAAGTCGAACGCCCTTTTCATAGGCATAAGCAATATCTTTAGCTTTTTTTATCGTGTTGCCGTAGCTTACACGATCTGGTGTAGCTCCCAGAGCTAGAACTTGATTGAGTTCATAGACTGATGCGATATCAAAACAGCTGCCCTTTTTTACGAGCAGTTTCACCACGTCATCGAGCGGATTGGCTTTGACGGCATAATAAATTTTTGCAAAAGGCATGCCTTTTTGTAGAGAATCGTATTGATTTTCGATGACATCAAGGTCAACGACAAGGCACGGCGTTTCTTTATCAGCCGCAAATTCCTTAATACGTTCGAATCGTTCTCTCGTCATAAATCGTGAGAGATCAAATTCGTAGTGATGGGATGTTTCCACTGCAGCACCTCCAATAAATATTTTAGTTTATCTGTACTTATGGTAACGGTTTGATGCTTTTTGTACAAGAAAAGAAAGTGTTATTCTTGACAGCTTCGTCAGACTCTTCTTACACTAGTAACCTAAAACATCAAGTATAAGAAGATACATGATTTTTCTTTAAAAAGATAGACCATGGAGGGAAAAATAATGTTGAACGTTCATACACTTTGTAAAAAATCGTTATTCCATCTCGTAGCCACCTTTTCTAGTGGCTCTTTACATCTTATCGACTTGCCTTTGCCACGCCCTGGCTTTGAAAATTTCCTTTCGACCTGGCTAATCAGAGACACTAAAAGAAAGAGAATCCTTTTAGTAGATCCAGGTCCTACGTCAACTTTGCCTCAGCTTTATGATTCACTTGAAAAACTCGGTATTTCTACCATAGATTATGTATTACTTACTCATATTCATATGGATCACGCAGGAGGAATGGGAGATTTCTTAGCAACCTTCCCAGATGCAAAGATTGTTGCTCCTTCCAATGGGATTAAGCACCTTATAGATCCTTCCAGGCTTGAAAGAGCAAGTAGAGAGACATTGCGAGAAATGGCTGAGACCTATGGACGGATGAGGCCTGTTCCTGCAGATGCTTTTATAGATCCGGAACAGATAGAAGGTATATCATTTATGATGACGCCTGGCCATGCACCTCACCACCAGTCAATTTTTTATGATATTGAAGAGGAAGCTCCTTTGCTTTTTGTTGGAGAGGCAGCGGGCACATATATTGGTGATGCAGAGGGAGTAAACTTCTACTTGAGACCTGCAACGCCCCCTCGATTTTTCTTTGATAAAGCTGAAGGCTCTGTTATGAAATTGATGGAAAGAGCATCGTCTCTTTTATGTTATGCACACTATGGATATGTTCGGCATTCAGAAGTGTTTCTTTCTAGAGCGTTAGCGCAGTTGAGGTTGTGGAAAAGCATACTTGAAAAAGAGTCTGGAACACTCGAAGAATTAATGGATATAATATTAGAAAAAGATAGCAACTTAAAATCTTTTTCATCTTTGACAGCAGGAGAGCAGGCACGAGAACGATACTTTACTTTGAATAGTCTCAAAGGTTTTGTAGAAGAAATTGCCTCAAAAAAAGAATAAGGAGATTTTGAATGAAAGAAAAAATAATGCGACTTTGTTTCATTCTCCTTTTTATAGCGTGTATTGCGTGGCTTCAGATTTTCTTGGCTCGTCTTTTTTCGAACTGAGGAGGCAAATAATGCTGATATTAGCAGCTGATATTGGAGGAACATCAAGTCGTTTTGCCCTTTTTTCCATATTGAAAGGGAAACTTTCTCTCGAAAAAATAATACAAAAAAAGACAAAGGAGTATGCATCTTTTTTTGAGATTTTGGAAGAGATTGCTAGTGAAGATTCCAGCTTTTCTTTTGACAGTGTATCGAGTGGTGTTCTTGCGCTGCCTGGTCCGGTAAACAGTAAAAATGACGTTGTTTTAACAAATGTTTCATGGTCCGTTCCTATACGGGCCCTTCGGCAGCAATATAACAAAACTTCTTTTTATGTCGTTAACGATTTTATTGCTCAAGTATACGGTTGTCTTGCTCTTAAAGAGGAGGATTGCATTATTATTCAGAAAGGGAAACCAGATCCTGGCGGAGTTCTTGCGGCCATTGGCGCAGGAACTGGATTAGGGCATGGTGCAGCAATTCCTTTACCTTCTCAAAAATATATTCCCCTTCCATCAGAAGGAGGACATTCGACGTTTTCTTTTCTTCAAGAAGAACATTCATATGAGTCTTTTTTAAAAAAAAGACTTTCTCTTTCATATATAACGAAAGAGATTGTTGTTTCTGGAAAGGGACTTTCTCTTTTACATGAATTTTTAACGGGGCGCTACCTTTCTCCGCCAGAAGTTGTTTCGAATACTGTCGGTTCTTCACTTACTACAATGCTTTTCTCTTCGTTTTATGCGCGGGCATGCAGAGATTTATGTCTCTACACTTTGCCCACAAGAGGACTTTTCATTACAGGAGGCATAGCCATTTCCAACCCGTGGATCATAGATAACAATATGTTTAGAAAAGAGTTTAATTTTTCCTTTTCACACAGCCAGCTTTTGGGTCAGATCCCTGTGTATCTTCTCAGAAATGAGGCCAATGGCTTGTGGGGCGCTATCTATTATTTTCTTCAGTGTCTCTCTGGTGCTGAACACATAATTGGTTTTAATGATTCTTTTTCATAACGGTAAATAATGCCGTCAAAAGGTTCAGGTTCTTTTGCACTGGAAAGCGTAATAGACGTGTCATCATACGCTATAGAAGTAAGCTTTAACGGAAAAACAAATTTGCTTAAATCTAGAAGAGGTTGAATTTGTGATACAGCTTTTTCTGTAACAAAATCAGGAACATCGACTCGATTGACCCGAACTTTATAATCGTCAAGCCAGATTTGTTGTTGGTTTACTATTTTTAGGCGGCTTTCAATTTCTATAAGGATGTCGAGTTTCAGAAGCAGACGAACAAGGTAATATCCCTTAGCATAAATTCCATCGGGACTAATATCTAATTGTATATTATGCCAATGATCATCATCTCCAAATTCTTTTTGGAGTAAGTTTCTGTTTATGTCATCTTCACAGATGACACCTTTAGCATGGATATTCATAATATAGTTAACTTGAGGGCCTTCTTCGCCCCATGTAGTTATGGGGGAGAGTTGTACTCCCATGGCTCTAAGCGAAAGACTTTTGATACGAACTCCACCAATAATAGCCCCCTGTATATCCATGTACATATCACGAATATACCCATTTTCGTTGGGTTCTTCATCAAAAACAATAGTCATCTTTTCGGGATCAAGTTCTTTAATGAAATGATGTTGAAGACGTTGACCTGTAGTCAGCGCTGATATTTCTTGCCCCCAAAGAGGAGCGGAATGAAATATGAGGATAATGGAAAGCAAGCACAGAAGAGAGTTTCGCCTCATTGTATACCCTCCTAAGGAATTAAATAAAATAGACCTAAAGTCATTTTATCATTAATAGATTCTTTTTTTGATAGAGATGGATAAACCAATATCCTTTGTTAATTTCTTTTTGCAAAATATAATTTCGTTGAGAGACTTTTTCTTTTAGTTTTTGGGGAGTAACGTAAAAAACAGGAGAGATGAATTTTTCTTCAAGCCAGCCTATCATTGTGGCAAGAAGAGAGCTTTTGTTAAATTCGTAAATGAGTAAAAATCCATCAGGAGAGAGAATACGGTCAATTTCTTCAAGAAGAGCGTCTTGTTGTTCTATATGATGATATGCGTCAGAGAGGATTATTCCATGAAAATAGTTATCTTTATATGGAGTAGATTTGCCGTCACCAATAGTAGTTATTACAGGGGAATCGTCTAAATAACGGATCATATCTGGACTCGTGTCTATAACATGTATTTCTCGCTGTTCTCCAAGGAGCTTGCGAGCCAGATAACCGGTTCCTCCTCCTATGTCAAGAATGCGTTGATTAGCCTTGAGTGGGGCTAATTTTAAAATATGTTTAGTTTTATAAAGGCCTGTGACGATCATGAAAAAATCGTAAAAATGAGCAAATCTTTTGAAAGGATCCTGAACTTTTTTCATGATGAAGTCTCTTGCATCACTTCTTTTTCAACGAAGTCTATCTGTTCCATAAGACTTTCCCATTCTTTCATATATTGACTCAACAAAGCATTAATTTCGTTATATCGAACCATGATTTTTTGCACTTCCTGAGAATTTTCCAAGAAAGTGGGGTCGCAGAGCATTGATTCAATCTCTTGTTTTTCTTCTTCTGTCTTCTCAATTTTTTCTTCAAGAGGAGAAAGATGTTTCATGATTTTTTGCTTCTCCCTGTAAAGCAGATTTCTTTGTTCTGCTTCTTTGCGTTTTCTTTCTTTTTCGTCATTTTTGCTTGATACGTTTTCTTTTTCTTTGCTAGCTTCTATATCTTTTTGCTGGTTAAGCCGTTCAGCTCTTTTTTCTATGAAATATGAATAATTTCCGGGGTAATCAAATATTTCCCCATCTCGAATTTCTATAACTCTCGTTACAAGATTATCAAGAAAATACCTGTCGTGAGAGACGATAATGACAGTCCCTCCATATTCAGTTAGTGCTTGTTGAAAAACATCACGAGTTTGCATATCGAGATGGTTTGTAGGTTCGTCTAGGATAAGAAGATTGGTTTCTTCTAAAAGAAGTTTCAACAGAGCTACTCGCGATTTCTCGCCACCGGAAAGAACGGAGATAGATTTATATATATCATCCCCAGAAAAAAGGAAGGCCCCGAGAAGGCTTCTTTTTTCCATATCTGTTCCAAGATATCCTGTATGTGAAATTTCTTCCCAGATTGTACGGGAATAGGTTAGGTTTTTAGCACTTTCCTGAGAAAAGAACCCCATTTTTACATTGTAACCAAGAGATACTTCTCCGTATGTAGGTTGTTCCGACAAGCTAATAAGGCGAGATAGAGTGGATTTCCCCGCGCCATTGACACCAACAAGGGCAATTTTTTCCCCGCGATGAACAGTAAAGGAGATGTGTTGAAAAACGGTGTGATTCCCGTAATCCTTTTGCACGTCTTTTACAGATAGAACTTCATGCCCGCTACGGGGAGATTGAGGAAAATGAATGCCAATAACTTTTTGAGAGTCATCGATTTCAACAATATTCATCTTTTCAAGTCTCTTTATTCTGCTTTGGACTTGAGTTGCCTTTGTGGCTTTATAGCGAAAACGTTCTATAAAAGCCATTTCTTTCTCTATTTCAGAGCGTTGTTTGCGAGCTATTCGTTCTAGCTCCTCTTCTCGTCGTGCTTTTTCTTCCAGATACCATGTAAAATTCCCTTTATATACAGTAATGTTTTCATGAGAGAGTTCTGCGATTGAAGAACAGATTTTATCAAGAAAATGTCTATCATGTGAGATCGTTATAAGCGTTCCGCTAAAATGAGAGAGCCAGTCTTCAAGCCATTCCATACTTTCAGTGTCAAGATGGTTCGTAGGTTCATCAAGAAGAAGAACGTTAGGGGAAGAGAGCAGAATGGCAGCCAGAGAGATTCGCATTTTCCATCCTCCAGAAAACTCCCCTGTATATCGTTGTCCATCTTCTTCTGCGAAACCAAGCCCCTTCAGTACTTTTTGTGCCATTGCCGTAAATTCATATCCACCCAGTTGCTCATATTGGTGAACGAGAAGATCGTGTCTTTTTAAAAGAGTTTTGTATCCTTCCCCTTGGTTTTGAGCTGTTTGAGCAACGTTTTCTTCAATGATTCGGAGCTCTTTTTCCAAAGAATCTATTCCAGCCTGTTTTTTCAGATAGTTGAGAAGGGGGATATTTTCTATCTCTACCAGATCTTGCGGAAGATATCCGATACGCGAATTTCTGGGAAAGGTTATATTTCCTTCTTTGGGCTCAATCAGCCCCATTAAGATTTTAAGAAGGGTTGTTTTCCCACTTCCGTTATTTCCTACGAGCCCAACTTTACTGCCCATATTGATGGCCCAGTTAAGATTGCTATAGAGTTGTTGTTCCCCAAAGAAATGCGTAATATTTATTAATTGAATCATTCTTCTCACCTTTTATCCCTATTCTGCGGCAGGAATTATACCATGTAAACATAAAAGAAGAAGAGTCCTCTTGTGTATGCTATGATACTATTTTCTGATGATTGTAGAGAGTTGACCGTTTATCGGAGGGATTTGTAATGCAAAGTAAGGGTGGAATGAGCAAAGGATTACATTATCGCTGGGTTGTTTGGGGAATTATGGTTCTAGCCTACATGGTTGTTTTTTTCCATCGTCTTGCAGCAGGAGTTGTTCGCAGTGATCTTGTAGATTCCTTTGGTTTGAGCGGCGCAGCTTTTGGTACATTAGCTTCTCTCTATTTTTATGCATATATGATTATGCAAATTCCTGTTGGTCTTTTAGTTGATTCTCTGGGAGCAAGGATCACAGTTTCTGTTGGTATTTTTATAGCTGGAATAGGAGCTCTTCTTTTTGGGTCTGCCCCTACCACTTTTGTTCTTTTTTCAGGCCGTTTTTTTGTCGGAATAGGCGTAGCCACAGTTTTTGTATCTATACTGAAGGTACAATCAAAATGGTTTAGGGAACGTGAATTTGCTACGGTTTCTGGCATGACGTCTCTTATTGGTAATGGAGGGGGCCTCTTGGCTCAAACACCTCTTGCCTGGGCTGTTGCTCTTCTTACATGGAGAAACACCTTTTTGGCAATAGGCATATTTTCCATCTTTTTAGCTGTTGCATGCTATCTCTTAATTCGTAATACTCCTCAAGATTTGGGATTCCCTCCCATTAACGAAGTTGATATATCAAATAGTGATGTTCTAAAAAAAGAGATAGAGAAGAAAGAGAGCCTAAAAGAAGGGTTTAAACAGGTTCTTCGAGTTCGGCGTTTATGGCCTGTGATCCTCTTCTTCGCATTAAATCAGGGAGCAAGTCTCTCTTTTACCAGCGCTTGGGGCGTTGCCTTTATGGAATCTGTCTATGCTCTTCCTACATCTGTGGCTTCTTCGTATATAGCAATTATATTGGTGGGATTAATGCTTGGCAGCCTCTTTTCAGGTTGGTTTTCAGATAAAGTGGGGCGAAGAAGATGGCCTATGTTTTTGCTCGTTTCTTTAAACATTGCAACATGGGGTATTTTAGTTTTCTATAATGGAGGACATCCGCCGATTTGGTTGTTAAAACCCCTCTATTTCGTGATGGGGGTGTCAACTACTGCGTATGTAATGTCATGGGCTCTTGCGCGTGAGTTGGCTCCCTCACGCTTTACAGGTATTGCCATATCCTTAATGAATACAGGTTGTTTTTTATCTATAGGGCTTTTTACGACACTCATTGGGAAAATTCTTGATCGTTACGCTGGTATTCTTGATAGTATTCCCCTTTTCCAACGGGCATTGCTTCCATGTTTTGTTGCGGTAGTCTTAAGTTTTATTTGTATATTTTTTATTCCCGAGACAAAATGTATAAATATTTATGAAAAGAATTGTGCAGGATGATAAAACCTTAAATATTGCTTGACAGTATTTACTCGATCAGGTATCGTTTAATGGCCGTATTAATGTGTATAAACGGCTCTATATTCTGCATTAGGAGGATTCATTTTTATGGCTCAGGGCACAGTGAAATGGTTTAACGATAGCAAGGGTTACGGTTTTATAACAACAGATGAGGGTAAAGATGTTTTCGTGCATTATAGTGCAATTATGGGTGACGGATTCAAGACCCTAAGTGAAAATCAGAGAGTGTCTTTTGACGTTACTCAGGGGGATAAGGGGCCCCAGGCTGCTAACGTTCAGAAAATGTAATTACGATCATACTTTACATTCGTTGAAATAGACATTAGTCAAAATAAAGAGAGGAGCCTAGGCTCCTCTCTTTTATATTTAATGTTCCTATCGTTTTTTACGTTGTCTTGGGGCCTTATGTCCCCATTTCTCACTGGATTTACGTTGTGGTTTCTTTTCTTCGGCAAGTAAACCTCGCTCGATAAGGCGATTTCCCAATCGTTCAAAGTCTTTTTCTGCTGCTGGTAACAGTTCTACATGGGCATGATCATTTTTAAGGCGAATAGCGCCAACTCCGGACTTATTAATGTTCAAAGTTGAGCATATGACTCTTAATATTTTCCCTACATCCCAACCGTGATCAGTGCCTCTCTCTATTCGTATGACGGTTTTATGAGAGTGACCAGAGCCAAAGCTTTCTTTTTTCCTGTTTCTTCTAGATGTCCGTCCTTGTTTCATTTCTTGATCAAGGTCTGCTGAGAGTTCATAGCCAGCATTTTTACGAGAAAAAAGAAGGCCAAGTAGCCGCGAAGCTAGAGCACGACTTTCGTGACACTCGAGAAGAGAGTCTGCCCACTCGAGATTCTCCTGTGTTTCATAATGTTCAGCAGCAAAAATTTTTTCTTCATAAAGAATACGTTGTTTCTTACGGATATCCTTGGGGTCGGGAACATTTTTCCATGTTATGGAGATATTCGAAGTTCGTACCATACTCTTGAAGGCTGCGGCTTCTTTGGGAGAAAGTACAAGTAGATCTCGTCCTTCATGACCAGCTCGTCCTGTTCTTCCGCTTCTATGTACAAATGTTTCTCTGTTATCGGGCAAGCCCATCTGAATAACGTGAGAAACTCCCTGAATATCCAGCCCTCGAGCAGCTACGTTTGTAGCAACAAGAAGAGGAACACGTCCACTTCTAAATTGAGAAAGAGCCATATTTCTTTCCCTCTGGCTCATTTCACCATGAAGGCAGACAGCCTGAAAATTCTCATCATGAAGTTTTCGTGCCAGTTCTACTGTTTCCGCACGTGTATGGCAGAAAAGAATTCCCCTCGTTGGTTTTTCCCACAAAAGGGTATTGACAAGCCCTTCTTCTTTGTGGCGAGATGGCACCAGGTATACTTCATGAACAATGTCCTCATTGGCCTCGCCCTCTTTATTCAAAGCGATAAAGAGAGGAGTTGTAAGGTATCTTTTTGTAAGGTTCTTGATTTCTGCAGGCATAGTTGCAGAAAAAAGCCATATTTGCTTTCGATCTGGAAAACTATCAAGAATGGCTTCTAGTTCCTCTTTGAAGCCGAGATCAAGCATATGGTCTCCTTCATCAAGAACAACAGTCTCTATTCCTGACGTGTCGAGAGTTCCTCTTCTGATATGGTCTAAAACTCGTCCAGGCGTTCCCGTTACTACGCAAGAACCATCTCGCAGAGAACGAATTTGCCTTGACATGTCCATTCCACCGACGAGAGATGCTGTAGAGATATTAAGATATCTCCCGAGCCAATCGGCTTCTTTCCATATTTGTTGAGAGAGCTCTCGGGTAGGTGAGAGTATTAACGTTTTTGATTTTCTATCACCAGGGGTAACTCTCTGTAGTAAAGGGAGAAGAAACGCCAATGTTTTACCAGAACCTGTTTCTGCTCTGACAAGAACATCTTTCTCCCAGATATTTTCAGAAAGAACTCGGTCCTGCACTGGGGTTGGAGAAGAAAAACCTCTCTCTGAAAGGGCTTTAAGAAGTTCTGGCCGAAGTTCGTATTGCTCAAAGTTGTTTTGTTTCATGAATACAAAAATGCCTCCTGTTTCTCATTGGGCATAAAAAAGTGGCCACCCTCAAGAGGGGGCCACTATCTAAAATACCCGTTCTTGTGTTCTCCTATTATGCAGAAGTTTTGAACTTTGTCAACTAAATTCAAAAATAGTCTTATTATAGTTTGTTTACTTTCCAGACCTCTCTGCGACTTGACAGTAATGAAATTGTTAGAATATTATACTTTTAAAATTAGAGTTTTATAAAGAGGAGATGAAAGTGAAAAATAAAGGATGGAAATGTATATTTCTTTTGTCGTTTTTATGCCTATGTCTTTTTTTACAGCCGAATCCTGTTCTATCTTCTACTCTCATAAATAGAGAGGAGTATCTCAGAATAGTGGATACTCAGAATCCTACTCTTTTAGCTCTTGTGAAACAAGCAAAAGCTAAATTCTCAGAAGTTCAGTCCTTAGTTGCCCATCAGAGGCTTGCCATAAATCTTCAAACAGAGAATATCGTTTTTACTGGAAGCAATAAAAATGAACAGACATTATCTTTAAACGTACTTCAAAAAATAGATATTGCTGGAAAATATCTTCCTGAAGAAGAATACTATCTTATTGAATATGAGAAATCTATTTTCCAATATAAAGATGAAAAAAATAAAATTCTTGCGCAGGCCGAAAAGGCCTTTTGGGAAGCTGCGTGGGCTAAAGAAAATGTAGAGTTACAAAAAAATATTCTTTATGAGAGACTTGAACTATTAAAAGTAGCTCAAGAAAAATATAAGCAGGGAATGGTTCCAGAACTTGATGTTATTAGAGCATCTACACAAGTAGAAGAAAGCCGGAGCTTTTTGACTGAAGCTGAAGCTTTTTTCCAAAATGCTTTGACCTCCATGAATGTTCTTGCGACAAATCAACATTTGAATATGATTCCAGAAACAGCCCTTTCTTCGTTGAGCATATCAACCTCGTCTGTTCTATCTGTAAATTCATCAACTATTGAACTAATTTTAGCCAACAGAGATGATTTGAACATACTCAATTTGACGTTAAGACAACTGGAACTCTCGCGCATTCTTGCAGCCAAAGGACTTTCTCCAATGCTTGAAGCTAGTTTAGGATATGTAGCCCTTACCGATAGCGAGCAAAAAGAGTCTTTGGAAGGTGATATCCGTCTCTCGTTAGTAATGACAGTGCCTATTATTGATGGACAAAAATCGAAATTGCAACAGAAGCAATATGAAGAGTTAATACAATCGACTCATTACAATATACAAGCTAAAGAAACCTCTATATATCAAGAAGTGGTAGAAGCTCAAAATGATTGGGAAAAATCGCTAGCTTTGGAAAAAAGCAGAAAACAGCAATTGGATCAGAGTACCCGAGAGTTGGCTATTACAAGGTTGATGTACCAAGAGGGAATGGGCAATCAACTTGATCTTTTACGTGCTCAAGTAGAGAACCAGAGAGTCCAGACGGAATATTTGGCAGCCATTCGGGATGTGTATAAATCCTTAGCGGAATTAAAAAGAGTTGCTGGAGGGTATAGTCATCCTGAAAGCGGACCAGACAAAGAAAGTTAGAAAAGGTGTCTATGATGAAGACAAATAAACGTTTTATGTTGTTTCTTATCATATTAATTTTCTCTGTATTGATTATGATCACGTATAAAAAAAACAATAAAAAGCTAGATTCTGAAGAGATTAAAACGGTAGCTGGCATACAGGCTATTCCAGTTACATCGTATGTTGTTGAGCGTTCCTATTGGGATTATTGGAAAACATATTACGGAAAAATTCGATCTGTATCAGAGCAATCAATAACTGCCTATGTTCGAGAATTTGTATCTGCGGTCTATGTAGATGTGGGGGATAAAGTTTCTGTTGGTCAAGTGCTTTGCGAGCTTGAAAAGATTACTCAAACGACGGAACTGGCATCTCAATTAACAGACTTTCAAAATGCGAAACGTGATTTAGAGCGAAAAAAGCGTCTTTATGATGCTGGTGGAATTTCAAAAAAAGAAGTTGAGCAGGCTTTGGCTCTTCTTAATGAAAGGAGGGCTCGATTACAGGAAGCTCAGACAACAATGCACAGAACAGCTATGCGGTCTTCTATGGAAGGAGTCGTTATTTCTAAAGATATAGATGTTGGAGAGGTCGCAGAGCCTGGAAGAGAACTTTTTCGCTTGGCAGATTTAAACAAGCTTGAAGTAGAGGTTATGTTGGCTTCTTCCGATGCTGTTATTCTTGATGTAGGTAGTCCCTGCCGTATTTTATGCAGAAATACCATAACTCGTGGATCTGTTAAGAGAATTGATCCTGAAGCGCAGTCTGAAACAGGTATGTATAAAACCGTAATCTCTCTTGAGCGGCCGGTTAATCTTTATCCCGGAACGTTTGTGGAAATCCAGATACGTTTAGATTCGAGGAAGAATACAATAGTTATCCCAGATGATTTATTGAGGAGAGAACGTAATGAGGTCTATGTTTTTATAATTAAGGAGAATCAGGCATTTAAGAGGAAGATTGTTCCAGGTCGTGCACAAGATGGTCTTTTAGAAGTAAGAAGCGAGCTTGAAGAAGGAGAAATTTTAGTCAGGCGAGGTGTAGATCAAGTTTATGATGGGGCTCCCATTCTTGAAGAGGTGTCTCCATGAAATTCTTGAGAGTCTTTATAGAACGTCCCGTTTTTACTAGCGTAACAGTCTTACTGGCAGTTGTTCTTGGTCTCTATAGCTATTTTAATATTGGTGTAGCCCTCGTTCCCGATGTGGATATCCCCGTTGTCTCTGTTATGACGGCTTATAGTGGAGCAGGCCCTTCTGAAATTGAACTTTTGGTGAGTAAGCCTATTGAAGATGCGGTTTCCAAGGTCGAAGGAGTGAAGCGTATTCGTAGTTATTCCTTGGAAGGTGTTTCTTTTGTTGTTGTTGAATTTGAGTATAACGTGAATATTTCAGAAGCAACTATGGATATTTCTAACCGTGTCAAAGCTATAAGCGCCACACTGCCAGATGATTCGGAAGATCCTGTTACTGAAAAATTCGATATCAATGCCTTTCCCTTCATGACCATTGCCATTTCGTCAAATCTTCCTCCTGAATATGCTTATGACATTGTAGAAGATAAGGTTCAGCGCAGATTGACACAGATACAGGGAGTTGCCAGTGCTGAAATTCTTGGTGGATTACAGCGCGAAATTCACGTGTACCTAGATCCTGTAAAACTCTATCAATATAAAATATCCCCAGAGAAAATTATTCAGGTTCTGAATGCGAATAACGTTAACGATCCCTCTGGACATATTATTCAGGGTAGAAAAGAACGTTCCGTTCGTGTGTTAGGAGAAGTGAAGGATCCGGATGAACTCGAAGATATCAGAATCTCTCTTGAAGGAACCACCTCTATTCGTCTTGGAGACGTAGGACAGATTGTTGATACGACAGAAGAACCACGAGGATATGCCAAATATGAGGGAAAAGAAGCCATACTTATCGATTGCATAGCTACTCCCGGGAGTAACGTTGTTGAGGTTAGCGATAGGATCAGATCAGAATTGGAAGATATTATCCCCTTTTTGCCGACAGGATTTGAAGTTACCATTACTGATGATATCTCCACCTTTATACGAGAGGCGATACGCAATGTTTTCCGAGATATGCTAATTGGAATTCTTTTGACAGGCCTCGTCCTTTTTCTATTTTTGCAGCGTTTTTCCCTGACTTTCGTTGTGGCGGCTGCCATGCCTACAGCTGTTATCTCAACATTTATTCCTATGTATATTTCAGATATAACTATGAATATGATGAGTACTCTTGGTTTAGCTATTTCCGTTGGAATTCTCGTTAATAATTCTATTTTGGTTCTTGAAAATATTTACAGATTCAGAGACTTGGGAGAGGAAGCATTTGTAGCATCAGAGAAAGGAACGGCAGATATTGCTCTTTCTGTTTTTTCCACTACGGCTACAAATTTAGGGGTATTTATCCCAGTAGCTTTTATGAAAGGGATAGCTGGACAATTTTTACAGGATTTTGCCCTCACTATTGTTTTTGCTACTATTTTTTCTCTATGGGTTGCTATGACATTGACACCCATGGTTGCTGCCAGAGTGCCCTATGGTACTGAACCATCTGACTTCAGTCGAAAGGCGACAGCATGGTGGTCTTGGCTTTATTCTAAATTTGATAAAGCTCACGATGTTCTTGTTGATAAAGCTCTTGACCATAACTATCTGACTCTTGGCCTTTTTGCACTTGCATTTTTGGCTTCGCTTTTTTTAGTTCCTTTTTTAGGTGTTGAATTTATTCCGCGAGTGGATAGAGGTTTGATGGAAATATCTCTTGAACTTCCATCTGCTTCATCCCTTGCCTATACAGAGGAAGTTACAGAAAAAGTTGAAAAATACGTTCGTTCTTTGTCGGGAGTGAAGGCTATAGAAATTGCCGTTGGCGGCAGTCGTTCAGAAGTTGGCGTGAATAGAAGCAGGCTCAAAGTGGTTTTGACCGACGATCCGAAGCGACCTTCTTCCTTTGAATTAGCAGAACGTCTTCGTGAATATTTTGCAGTTATACCAGATGTTACAGCAAGCATAAGTGCCTCCGTAAGTGGAGGGGGATCACCTGGTAAACCTATACAGATTCTCATTTCAGGCGAAAATATAGGTGAATTGAATAAAATTGCCGGTCAAGTTATGGAAAAGATGCGCCAGACTCAAGGCGTTGTGGATGTCGATACGAATTGGCGGTTGGGGCGTCCTGAATTTCAAATTCTTCCGATACCATGGAAGCTCGGGCTTTTAGGAATTTCTGTTCGGGATGTTACAGAGACGGTTCGAAACTATATTACCGGGAAAAAAGCAGGTGTGTTCAGAGTTGAAGGGAAAGAGTATGATATTGTCTCACTTCTTGATTTCCAGCGTAGATCTTCTCTTAATAAAATTGAAGAATTCCCTATTGCTACACCTTCAGGTTTTGTCCCCCTTTCTTCTTTAGCTGAATTTACCTATGGTGTTGGTCCGACGAGTATTCTTCGATCTGATCGGATACGTGCCATAACTATTGAAGCTGATGTAAATGGACGTAGCGTTGGAAGTGCTTTTGAAGAAATACAAGATAAAATCCACGAAATTTCTTTGCCCACTGGCTATCGCTTTTCTTTTGCAGGAGAAGTGGAGGATATTCAAGAAAACTTTTATTATCTATACGTTGCTTTTGGCATGGCTATAATTCTCACATTTTTAATGATTGCTGCTATTCTTGAATCATATCTCTATGCCTTCGTTATTATGATTACTCTTCCTCTCTCAGCTATTGGAGTTATACCCTTCTTATATTTTACAAGAACGGCTGTCTCCCTTTACGGCTTGCTTGGTGTCGTTATGCTTGTGGGACTTGTTGTTAATAATGCAATCGTTATTATTGACTATGCAGAAAAAAGCAGAAAAGGAGGTCTTGCACCCCGCGAGGCTATCCGTCAGGCCTGTCTTGTCAGATTACGTCCTATTATTATGGCTGATTTAACATCCATTATTGCCATGATTCCATTAGCGCTCGGGCTAGGTGCAGGCGGACCGTATCGAGCTCCCATGGCCATAGTGGTTATAGGAGGTCTTATAGCGGGGGGGACACTAGCACTTTTTGCTATTCCACCTATTTACACCATTCTTCATAGAAGGACTTCGGTATAATAGCGGTTGATGAAGATTCAATATTCTATTAGAATACCTCCTATTGTTAATTAAACTTTATGGCGACACTCTTTCCAAAGAAAAAGAGGTGTTGATTTTATGGAGAAGACGAATACTGTGCTTCAGCGTGTCTTGAAAATGGAGCCTGTATCATGGGTTAACAATCAAAAAGAGGACGCAGTAAAACTTCTTGAAACGCTTCCCATTTCATTTATGCAAATAAAGGATGCAGGCGATCGTTTACAACGGTTTGCTCCATTCTTAAAAAAAGCCTTTCCAGAAACGGAAGATGGCATAATCGAATCTCCCCTGTGTGAAACCCCCAATCTTAAAGAAGCGATGGAGACTCTTTACAAGCATAAAATAAATGGCCGATTTTTTGTTAAGTGCGATAGTGAACTTCAAGTTGCTGGTTCAATAAAGGCACGGGGCGGCATTTATGAAGTGTTGAAACATGCGGAAGAGTTAGCTCTGGAAGAAAAATTACTTTCTCCTGATGACGATTATTCTGTTTTTTATGAACCACGATTCCGTCACTTTTTTTCTCAATATAAAGTGGCGGTTGGTTCGACAGGGAATCTTGGAATGAGCATTGGAATTATTTCGGCCACCCTTGGCTTTCAGGTAACAGTGCATATGTCTCGAGATGCGAAAGAATGGAAGAAGTCCTTTTTGAGGAATCATGGAGTTATAGTCAAGGAATATGATGACGATTACTCGAAAGCCGTGGAAGAAGGGAGAAAAGAGTGCGCAAAAGATCCTAGAGCTTACTTTGTAGATGATGAAAACTCGGTGGATCTCTTCTTAGGATATGCTGTAGCGGCTTTTCGACTTGAAAAACAGCTTAAGAAATATGGAATTGTCGTAGACGATCTTCACCCTCTTCAGGTTTATTTACCGTGTGGTGTTGGGGGCGCGCCAGGTGGAATAGCTTTTGGGTTGAAGCATCTTTTTGGCGATGCTGTACGTTGCTATTTTGTGGAGCCGACTCATGCTCCCTGTATGCTTCTTGGAATGCTTAAGAATGATGATTCTATTCGAGTTTCAGATTGTGGTATTGATGGAGTAACTGAAGCTGATGGTCTGGCTGTTGGTTCTCCCTCTAAACTAGTAATGAAGCTTGAAAGAAATTTGATAGAAGGAATCTATACAATAGAAGATAAAGAACTTTATCGTCTTCTCGCCCTTCTTTATGATACGGAAGAGAAAAGAATAGAACCTTCTGGAGCTGCGAGTATAAAAGGGCCGTTGGTTACACCAGAAATTCCAGCAGAAGGAACGCACATAGCCTGGCTTACAGGAGGGCTTTTTTTGCCAGACGATCTTTTTAATAAAATGTATGCTAAAGGGAAGGGGCTCAGGTAATGAGTAGTTTGACTTCAAAAATAAATGTCAAGAACATTTCACTTATCATTTCACTTCTTTTCGTAGGATTTTTCTTGTCTTCTCCAGTTTGGGCAGAGGGGCAGTGTTTAACTCTTCCCTCGGAGATGTACGCACAACAAGAGAGAGATAAAGAACTCAGCAAAGAAAAAGAAATAGAAGAGAAGCGGCAACAAAAAGAGATGGAGACTCAAGTACGAAAAGAAGCCATTGCCGAATTTTTTAGAGAAAAAAATAAAAATCTCGAAGTAGATCGTGCAGAAAATTATGCACACTATGTATTAGAAGCAGGAAGTCAATTTGGTGTCGATCCCTTTATTATCGCTGCCATTATTATAAAAGAGTCAAAAGCCCGACACAGCGCTCGTTCTAGAGTCGCTTATGGTTTGATGCAGATCAACTGGCGTGTTCATAAACAAAATATAGCGAAAGCCTTCTCCCATATAAAAACTCTTTCAGATATGATGAAACCCAAAAATAACATTATGGTAGGAACATATATTTTTTCGTGTTATTTAAACTCTTCAGAAGGTGATATTATCCGTGCTTTATCAAGGTACTATGGTGGGAAGAGTGAAAGGTACGTGAGAGGAATTTTTTCTTACCGTCAGGAATTGGATAATCGTTTCGCTCAAAAAATAAACTTGCTTATCGAAGGTGCCTATGGTGACATGTAATCCTAATGTACGAGCTCGAATAGAAGCCCTTCTGGCTGTACTTTTTTGGGGCGGTTCCTTTACTGCCATCAAAGTTGCGGTATCACAAATATCGCCAACAACCTTGTTGTGGCTTCGTTTCGGAATCGGGACTTTTGTCTTAGGTGGCATCCTTTACATTAAAAAATCATTTATACATCTTCCGACACGTCAGCTTGTTGAACTGTGTGGCTTAGGTTTTTTGGGAGTCTTTTTACATAGCTATATACAGTCTGCTGGACTTCGAACGGCTGCTGCAGGGATTTCTGGATTGATTATTGCCGGGACTCCCATTCTTATTGCTTTACTTGGTAGTTTTTTTCTTAAGGAAAGAATTACAAAGAGACAATCTTATGGAATTATCTTAGCTGCTTTTGGGGTTTTGGTGATTCTTTCGAAGGGGAATATACACTTTTTTACGAAGGCTAACTATAATTTCGGAGAATTACTTGTTGTTTGCTCAGCTTTTACATGGGCGCTTTTTTCAGTTCTATCGAGAAAAACTGTGCAAACTCTTCCACCTGCTTTGTCCATGTTTTTTGTTATTGCCTCTGGGTGGATTTTTTGTTCTATACCTTTATTTGTTCATGGTTTACACGATATTTCCTATCTTGATGTTGCAGGATGGGGAAGTGTGGCCTTTTTGGGCGTTCTTTGTTCTGCTGTCGCTTATGTATTTTGGTACGATGCCCTCAAGGCTCTTCCCGCGTCAGAAGTCGGCGTTTTTCTTTATCTCAATCCTATAGTTGCAGTATCAGTTGCATGGTTATTTCTTGGAGAACCCCTTCTTTTTTCCAGTCTTTTGGGAGGATTGCTAGTTTTAGTGGGTGTAGGAATTGTCAATTATCACAAGAAAAATTGATGGTCACTCCTATTGAAAAGTTCATTGATGAGAATGGCTGTATAGAGAGAAAGTATCTCTTTGAAATTTTGAGAGTCAAGTCCACATATGGATTCGATTTTATTGATTCGATAGTTTAGGGTATTTTTATGAATATTGAGCGTGCGGGCCGCAGCACTGGGGCTGAAACGATGCTCACACCAAACTCTGAAGGTGTGTATAAGTTCTTCACCATCAGAGGCTTTTTTCAGAGGGGTCAGATGAGATGCCCTAAAACGTTCAGCAACATCTCGGCTGGCAGTTGTCAGAAGATCTTCCAACATCATTTCGTTAATAGAGTAGATTCCTGGTTTTTGATAAATATTTTTGCCAATAGTGACAGCTTTCCATGCATCTCGATGTGAAGCAGGAAGTCTTGATGTATCGTGAGCAAGAGTTCCTATGCCGATAACAATTTCCAATCCTTTTTCGTTTAAAAGATTTTGTAACGTTTCACATTCCTTTCGCGTTCTTTCCACCACTTGTTTCTCGTTGAGCAAAGCATTTGCCGCTCGAAGTATTTCGTAACGGTCGGGATCAATCATTGTTGAAATATCCTGTGGTCTGTTAAAAGCTGTTCGTATAGCCATCAGAACATCCATTTGTGTATATGGAGTAGAACCAACGCCAATTTCGTCGTCGGTCGCTCGAGAATAGAGCAGTTCTGCCGCAATAGCAATCCGAGGAATTTGAAGTTCAAAACCTAATCCGCGAGCGGAAACAAAAAGTGATGTTTCATCATCTTTTTCAGGGTCGAAAGCGGCAATTTGTTCCATAAGAGTTTGTATAGCCCGACTTCGAAGAAAAAAAGCTTCAGAAAACATTTTTTCACTCAAAATAAGTTCTGTGTGTTTTTTTACAAGCAAACCAAATTGGGTAACTTTTGAGGGCATCCCAGCAAGAGCTATTGTTCCAATTCTTTTTCCTGCGAATTCTATAGGTAAAGTGACTCCTGGTCTTATTCCGTCTAGAAGTAACGTTTCATTTTCTTCCTGTATTGAATTTATTCCCGTTCTTATAACATCAAGAGAGGGTTTGTGAAGACTTCCTTTTCGGCTAGGATCGCTGGCTCCAATAATAATTCCTTTTTCGTTTGTAATGATAATGTCGATGTTAATGAGTTCTGCTGTAGAAGATGCTATTTTTTGCGCAATTTTATCAAGCATTGGTAGCTGCTCCTTTTAGTTTGTTGTGGAAAAATATTGTTCAAAAGCACAAATATATATGTTTATAATACATAATAACTGTTCATTTGTCTCATGTCTTCGTGTCTTTCTTGTGTATAATATAACTAAGCAATAAAAAAGACAACTTGTTACTAAGGAGGCAATAACCATGAATGACAGATTTGTTCTGTCAGCCTGTGCCGGAATAGCCTTTCTGTGCGTCGTATTTATGGCAGGTTTAGCAGAGGTTATATAACTATAAGGTAGAGGATTGGTTCTTTATGAATGGCCTGGCCGTGCCATTAAAAATATATTCCCCTTTCCCACGGGAGGACAAAAGTGTCCTCCCGTTTATTTTTTCTTAAATTTGTTTACTTTGGTAAAGAAATAAATAGTTAAAATAACAATTCTCTTGTCTTTTCTATGCTTTGACAATAAAATACTATAGTAGACTCTTCAATCATGTGTATAGATCTATACTATAGGTGGGGGGTAGGGTAATGAAGAAACAGAAACTTGTCATTTTAGTTATCGTTATTTTAGTAGCACTTGGTGGTTGGATGATGGTGGGGAACAAACCCCAGGAACAGGCTCCAGCTCCTCAACAGCAGGCTGAGCAGCCAGCTGAGAAAACAGCTGAAGCCCCGGCGGAGAAGCCGGCTGAAACTTCAGTGGAAAAAGCGGCTTTCCATATTGGTATTTGCACCGGTACCGTTTCTCAATCTGAAGATGACCTTCGTGGTGCAGAACGGCTTATTGAAGAGTACGGCAGTGTAAGTGACGGCGGAATGATTCAGCATATTACTTATCCGGATAATTTCATGGTTGAAATGGAAACCACTATTGCTCAGATAGCTGGTTTGGCCGATGATCCCATGATGAAAGCCATTATCGTTAACCAGGCTATTCCGGGAACAACCGAGGCTTTCAGAAGAGTTCGGGAAAAACGCCCTGACATCCTTCTCTTTGCCGGAGAAGCTCATGAGGACCCAGGTGTTATCGAGTCTGCTGCTGATCTTGTAATTAACTGCGATAATATCGCCCGTGGTTATCTGATCGTAGCGGCTGCCCAGAAAATGGGTGCCAAGGAATTTGTTCACATTTCCTTCCCGAGACATATGAGCTACGAACTTCTTTCTCGCCGTAGAAACATTATGGAAGTTGCATGTCAGGATCTGGGTATGGGATTCCATTTTGAAACAGCTCCAGACCCAACAAGTGACGTGGGAGTTGCCGGAGCTCAGCAGTTTATTCTTGAGAAAGTTCCTGCCTGGCTTGAAAAGTATGGTAAAGACACAGCATTCTTCTGTACGAATGACGCTCATACAGAGCCATTGCTGAAGCGTATTGCTGAAGAGGGTGGATATTTTGTAGAAGCAGACCTTCCTTCTCCTCTTATGGGATATCCCGGAGCTTTGGGGATAGAACTCTCTGACGTTAAAGGCGATTGGCCTGCAATACTTAAGAGAGTAGAAGAAGCAGTTGCTGCTAAGGGCGGATCCAAGAGAATGGGAACATGGGCCTACTCTTATGGTTACACCACAACAGCAGCTCTTGGCGAATTTGCCAAACGGGTTGTTGAAGGGTCTGTTGAACTCGAAGATTCTGATGCTCTCTTTGAATGCTACGGAAAATATACGCCTGGCGCAAAATGGAACGGAAGTCTCTACACAGATATCGCTACTGGCGTTGTCAAGAAGAATCACGTTCTCGTTTATCAGGATACCTATATATTTGGCCTTGGCTACCTTGGCATGACCGATGTTACGGTTCCTGAAAAGTATTTCTCTATTAAATAGTCAAATAGGCCCCATAGAAATAGCGACCTAAAAACGAGCCTTTTCTTAGGGGAGGAAAATCCTTTCCTCCCCTTTATTTCTGCTCCTAATTTTCCAGGAGAATTTTTCCAAGGCTTGGAAGTGGAGAGGTGACAACAATGGCTTTATCTGAGCCCTTATTAAAGATGGAAAAGATAGGCAAGGCGTATTTTGGCAACAGAGTCTTGAAGGATGTGAGCTTTACCCTCGAGAAAGGCCAGATTCTCGGGCTTGTTGGAGAAAATGGTGCGGGGAAATCTACATTAATGAATATCCTTTTCGGAATGTCTGTAATCCAGGAAACTGGAGGGTATGAAGGTAAATTCTTCATTAATGGGGAGGAAGCTCAGTTTAAGAATCCTCTTGATGCTCTGGATGCTGGTATCGGAATGGTGCACCAGGAGTTCTCTTTGATCCCTGGTTTTACCGCTGCAGAAAATATTGTATTGAACAGAGAGCCTACACAATATAACGTCCTCGTAGAATCTTTTGGCGATCGTCTTCGCACTCTTAACACAGATGAAATGGAACTTCGTGGAAAAACTGCAATAGAGAAACTTAACGTTGTTATTGACTCTGATACTCTCGTTTCAGAAATGCCTGTAGGACACAAACAATTTACCGAGATAGCAAGGGAAATTGATAAAGAAAAGACCCAACTTCTTGTCCTTGATGAGCCTACGGCGGTGTTGACAGAATCAGAAGCAGAGATACTTTTGGCTTCCATGCGAAAATTAGCAGCTATGGGAATTGCCATCATCTTTATATCTCACCGATTACATGAAATCATTGATGTGTGCGATAAGATTGTTGTTTTACGTGATGGACAAGTTGTTCATGAAACGACTCCGGCACAAACAAACGTAATGGAAATAGCCACTCATATGGTGGGACGGAATATTGAGTCTGCTTTTGCTAGGGAAGAAACAGTAAGATCATTTGCTAAAGACATTCTCAAAGTAGAGCACCTTTGGGTAGATATGCCAGGTGAAACGGTGCGAGATGTTTCTTTTTCAGTAAAAGAGGGAGAAATATTTGGTATCGGGGGATTGGCGGGTCAAGGTAAACTTGGAATTGCTAATGGCATAATGGGAATGTACCCTTCAGGCGGCAGTGTTGTTTTTGATGGAAAAGAAGTTGTTTTAAATGATCCTCGTTCCCCTCTCTCTATGGGAATTGCGTCTGTTTCCGAGGATCGTCGTGGTGTTGGTTTACTACTAGAAGAGCCCATTTCATGGAACATTATTTTTACAACCCTTCAGATGCAAAGTAGATTTTTGAAACCAGTTTTTGGCGGTTTGTTTAAAATTCGTGATGAAGAAGCCATAAGAGAAGCTACACAAAAGTATATCGAGGCTCTTGAAATCAAGTGCACAGGTGAGCATCAGCGCGTGCAGGAGCTCTCAGGTGGTAACCAGCAGAAGGTTTGTCTGGCGAAAGCCTTTGCGCTTCACCCTAAATTACTCTTTGTTTCAGAACCTACACGAGGTATTGACGTGGGAGCAAAGAGAGTTGTACTCGATACATTGAGAGAATACAACCAGAAGAGAGGCACAACAATCGTCATGATCTCTTCAGAACTTGAAGAATTACGGTCTATTTGTGACCAGATAGCTATTGTCAATGAAGGCAGAATCGGTGGCACACGTCCTGCTACATGCCCATCAACTGAGTTTGGACTTCTTATGCTTGGTGAAATTAAAAATGGTGTGGAGAAGGTGGGTGTATGATGAACAACATACGCAGTTTTATTGAAAAAGCCGGCTGGCCAAGGGTTATTATAGCCCTTTTTCTTCTCGGACTTTTTGTCATGGCCCCCTTTGTTAGGGTTCGGGTAGACACTTCAATTAGCGATACTCTCGTTCGTTTTGGCATGAACGGAGTCATGGTCCTTGCTATGGTACCTATGATACAGGCAGGATGTGGTCTTAACTTCGGTTTGCCTTTGGGTATTATCGCCGGCTTGCTTGGCGCGGTAACTAGTATTGAATTAGGAGTAACAGGTCTTCCCGGGATTTTTACAGCCATGCTCATCGCTACTCCCATAGCGATTGTTCTAGGATGGTTGTACGGCCAGCTTCTAAACAGAGTAAAAGGTGGCGAAATGATGATTGCTACCTATGTAGGCTTTTCCTCTGTTGCTTTTATGTGCATTATGTGGCTGGTTCTTCCGTACAAAAGTCCTAATATGGTTTGGGGATATGCCGGAGCAGGCTTACGTACGACTATTTCGGTAGATGGGTACTGGAGTAGGGCTATTAGTGACATTTTGGCCTTTAATATAGGCGATTTCTTTTATTGTCCCACAGGGATGATGCTCTTCTTCGCTTTTCTTTGCTTTGCAATGTGGATGTTTATGAAGACAAAAATAGGCACGGCTATGACGACAGTGGGGTCGAATCCTGAATATGCAAAAGCAGCAGGAGTAAATGTCGATAGAATGAGAACTCTCTCCGTTGTTTTGTCAACAGTTCTTGGTGCTATAGGTATCATAATGTACGAGCAGAGTTTCGGATTCATACAGCTGTATATGGGGCCTTTTTATATGGCTTTCCCTGCAGTAGCAGCTATCCTCATCGGGGGCGCATCAGTAAATAAAGCGTCTATACTCAATGTTGTTATTGGTACGATTCTCTTTCAGGGAATCCTGACAATGACTCCATCCGTTATCAATAGTCTCATTGAGACTGACATGTCAGAAGTTATACGAATCATCGTTTCTAACGGTATGATTCTGTATGCTCTCACGAGGGTGGTGAAAGTGAAATCATGATGACTAAAAAATCGTCTTTTCAGGATAATTTATCCCATTTCTTTGTTAGTAACGCGGTGCCAATTATCTTTTTGGCGCTAAGCGCAGTGGCTATCCCTATTTCTCGCTTTTCGACTCAGTATCTAGTACAGGAAATGCTTGTTCGTCTGGCGCGAGACTCTTTCCTTGTCCTTTCCCTGCTTATCCCTATCATGGCAGGAATGGGCCTTAATTTTGGAATGGTGCTGGGAGCAATGGCAGGAGAGATCGGGCTTATTCTCATTACTGACTGGAACATTGTTGGTATTCCTGGAATGGTTCTGGCAATGATCATCTCTACTCCTCTTGCTGTCTTGTTAGGCTGGATGTGCGGAGTTATCTTGAACAGAGCCAAAGGGCGGGAGATGGTTACATCCTTTATTTTGTGCTTCTTTATTAATGGTGTATATCAGCTTATCGTTCTTTATGGTTTTGGAAGTGTATTTCCGATAAAGAGTCCAGATCTTGTTTTATCGAGAGGTTTTGGTATTCGAAATGTAACGAACCTTGAGAATATCAGAAAATGTCTCGATAACCTTATTCCTCTTTCAATTGGTGGCGTAGCTATTCCTATTGCGACATTTCTTGTTATCGCTGCTTTTTGCGTCTTTGTCGTATGGTTCCGCAAGACAAAGTTAGGGCAAGATATGCGAGCTGTGGGACAAGATATGGATGTAGCCGAAGCAGCAGGTATTCCGGTAGAAAGAACTCGTATTATTTCTATCGTAATTTCAACGGTACTCGCATGCTACGGCCAGATTATTTTCTTGCAGAACATTGGTACTATGAATACATATAATAGTCACGAGCAGGCAGGGATGTTTGCTATAGCTGCTCTTCTCGTTGGTGGCGCCAGTGTTACTAAAGCGACTATTCCCAATGTGTTTATAGGTGTTATCCTTTTCCACCTTATGTTTGTTGTTTCTCCTATGGCAGGGAAATATCTCATTGGACAGGCGCAATTAGGAGAATACTTCAGAGTCTTTGTCTCGTATGGAATTATAGCCATAGCTCTTGTTTTGCATGCGTGGCGTCGTCAGCAAGATAAAGATAGAGCGCGGCGAGCCTTACGTGGGAATGCCTGACAAGGCATAGACAGGAGGCATAAGATATGAGACGATCAGCGGTTAATGTGGGGATAATCATATTTTTTGTGATTATTTCCGTATTTCTTTATAACGCAGGAAAAGGATATAACTTACTTGTAGATAATAAGGCTATTACGATTGATGGGCAGGAACTACAGCCCTATGCTTGGGTCAATGTGGATGTGAGCACATCTAAAAAGCCAGTTCTATTGAAAGCTGGCGGACGAGACGTTGTTTTTGTCATCGGAAAATCTCATCAGATTCATGTAGAAATCATGGATGAACAAAAAAACGTTATCAAGAAGATCGAAAAGAAATTCAAGCTGACACGACAGTCGGGGGATCTTCTTAGTATCCCTGCCCTCGGATCAGATGTTTCGCAGTGGATTCAGAAAAGATAGTAGCGTTTAAAAAGACTGTTATATAGTTATAAAAAAGGAGGAGCTAAATAACTTTGCTCCCCCTTTTTTTATGCTCTATTCTGATATAAAGTTTTCGCCCCATGTGCAAGCGAAAATAAAATCTTTTAGACTTTTTCTTTGTCGTGGCTCCATTTCCTTTTCTCTAAGAGCAGCGGGAAGAGTGTTCGGATCTCCTGGAAATCCTATGGCAAGAGCTGTTACAGGATCGTATCCCTCGGGAATGTTATACGTTTCCCGAGTACACTTTTTTGAAAAACCGGCCATCGGATGTATCGCCAATCCCATTCCTGTTGCCTGAAGGGCAATGTTTTGTATGGACATTCCAAGGTCATGAAATGCATGAGCGTTGGGTTTGCCGTTAAGAGAGAATGTTATTCTTGCCACAGATATAACGAGTACAGGTGCTTGTCGAGCCCATATCCTGTTTTGCTCAACAAGACAGGATAGCATTTTTTCGTATTCCTTTGGGTTTTCTTTTGTGGCGACAATAAAAAACCACGGTTGATCGTTATAACATGAAGGAGCCCAACGTGCTGCTTCAAAAAGGGAAAGAAGTTGGCTTTGACTTGGCATCATGTCTGTGAAGGATCGCGGACTCCATCTGTTTCGGATGAGTTCGTGAATAGGATATGCACTATCTGCGCTTTTTTCCATTTTTAGGCCTCCTCATATTCTTGTTATTTGCCTACGCAAAATTGGCTGAAAATTGTATCAAGCAAAGCATCATCAATGGAAAGCCCTAGAAGACGCTCCATACATCCTCGCGCGTCGTATAAACAGGTTGCTACAATATCTTGCCCAAGACCTTGTTCAAGAGCTGTTACGCCTTGAGCTAATGATTGAATAGCTCGTCTAATTTCCTCAACTTGTCGAGATGAAGCATTTAAACCGGAAGTTAGCGTTCCTCCACCAGCAATATTTGCCACAATGGTATCTTTTAATGTCTCTATGCCTTCTCTTTTTTCTGCTGAAATATTGCAAATCAGGCTTTGGGGTAAAAGGCCGCTCACCATTTCCTCACTTATGACGAGTGGAAGATCTGACTTATTGATTGCAACTATATGGTTTGTTGATGATAGTTTAGGAATGAAAGCTAGATCTGCAGGTGTGAAGGGTTCACTCCCATCTATTACCCAGACACGAATATCAGCTTCTGCCATAGCTTTTTCAGCTCGGGCAATGCCTATAGCTTCAATTTCATCAGAAGGGGCATCAATTCCGGCAGTGTCAATAAGACGAATAGGTATTCCGCGATATGTAAGCACTTCTTCTATTACATCTCGCGTTGTTCCTGGTACAGAAGTAACGATAGCCCGTGATTCTTTAAGTAATGCGTTAAGCAGAGATGATTTCCCCACATTTGGGCGGCCAACAAGAGCTACTCTGATACCTTCACGAAGAAGGAATCCCGTATTGCAACGATCAAGCAAATCTTCAAGACTTTGTTTGAGAGTGGATAAAGATGCTTCAACGTCACTGCTATCCATATAGGGAATATCTTCTTCAGGAAAATCAAGGCCGACTTCTATAGATGCAGAAATTTCCATAATTTCGTTGTAAATATCACGAGCAAAGCTGGAAAGTTCTCCCCGTAACGTACGAGTGGCGGCGCGAAGGGCTTCTTCACTTTTTGATCGTATTATTCCTAATACTGCCTCTGCCTGAGAAAGGTCAATTTTCCCGTTTAGGAAGGCTCGTTTTGTAAATTCCCCTGGTTCTGCCAAAACGGCTCCCTTGCTGATAAGTCGTTCAAGACATTTTTGAGCGACTAATGTTCCTCCATGGGTGGATATCTCGACCATATCTTCACCGGTGTAGCTTTTAGGAGCTTTAAACCATGAAAAAAGAACCTGATCAATTGGTTCTTTATTTTCATCAAGCAAAAAACCATTTCGCAAAAAACGAGGAGAGGTTTCTGCTAATGGGCGGACTCCTTGAACCACTTCGTCAGCCAATTGCCGGGAAGCTGGTCCTGAAAGTCTTATAATTGCAATTCCTGCTTCTCCCCAGGCTGTAGATATAGCAGCTATTGTTTCTTCTGACATGAATGTCTCCTCCCCATCTTCGGGTTTATATTTGTTTCTCCATGCCAGTATCTTATAACAAAAAGGACCGCTTCTGGAAAGCGGCCCTTGAATTGAATAAAACAAATTTAAAGAAGCTCTTCCATCGATTCTGCTAGTCGTCGAATTCCTTCATCAATCATTTCAGGCGATGCAAAAGTATAACAAAGCCTAAAATGATGTTCTCCACCTCCATTGGGGAAAAAGGGCGCTCCTTTAACAAAGGCTACATTTTTTTCGAGAGCTTTTTCAAAAAGATCCTCTGCCAAAATGTCAGGAGTTTTTACCCAAAAGAAAAAACCACCTGATGGAATGTTGTAAGAAGCAGTTTTTTGGGGAATATGAAATTGAAGAGCATCTTTCATATGATTTCGTTTTTGACGGTAATGCTCGACTATGCGTGGTAGAAAGTTATCAAGGTGACCTAGGCGACAATATTCGTAAACTAAGGCCTGGGCTACAACACTTGTACACGTATCGACTCCCTGCTTGAAAACAGCCATTTTTCTTATAATATCTTTATTTCCACAACACCAGGCTACTCTGGTTCCAGGCGCTAAAATTTTGGAAAAAGATCCTGCATAAATAACGAGTCCTGATGTATCAAGAGAGAAGAGTGAAGGTAAATGCTCTCCTTCAAATCGAATATATCCATAAGGGTCATCTTCCAAAATAGCAATGCCGTACTGATTGGCTATAGAAATAAGTTTTTTTCTCCTCAGAAGGCTCATAGTGGCGCCAGAGGGATTGTTGAAGTTAGGGATAGTGTAGATATACTTTATTTTTTTGCCTTCAGAACGAGCTTTTTCTATAAGCTCTGGAAGTTGCTCTACTTGCATGCCTTCGGAGTCACATGGAACGCAGATAAAACGCGCTCCGTGGTTATACATATCAATGGTTGTGCCCAAGAATGTAGGTTCCTCAGTAATAACATAATCGTCCTTGTCTATTGTAGAGAGGGTAAGAAGATCTGCTGCCTGAATAGACCCTGAGGTTATAAGCATCTCATCCATCTCTACCTTGTGCCCAAGTCGTGGTTTCAGCCATTCTATTAGAAATTCTTTAAGTGGAGGGTACCCCTCCGTAATGCCATATTGAAGAATATCTCGTCCTTCTCTTTTGATGATTGAGGTTGCTTCGTAGAATTGCTCAATAGGAAAGATGTCAGGATCAGGCATACCTCCTGCAAAAGAAATCATGCCTGGTTTGCGTATAACGTGGAAAATATCTCTAATGGGAGAAGGTTTGATTTGTAATGCTGAATGACTATACAAAGCATCCCAATAGGTATTCACTAGTTCTGATTTCCCTCCCTTATAGAATAAGGGGCCTTTTGAAAAGGCCCCTGGAATATCTATGCGGTAACGGTTTGTGCAAGTTCTTGTATGGCTTCTGCCAAACGTTTGACCCCTTCCTCTGTGACTTCCGGCGTCGGGAAAGTGTAGCAAAGTCGAGCATTGTGAGCTCCGCTACCAGGATTAGTACAGAAGGGTTCACCAATGACAAATGCAACTTTCTTTTCAATAGCTTTATTGAAAAGATCCTTGGTATTGACCTCAGGGAAGTGCAGCCAGTAGAAGAACCCGCCTTCAGGTTTAACCCATGTTACGCCAAGTGGTTCCAGATGGCGTTTAAAGCTTTCTTGCATAGCGTCACGTTTTACGCGGTAGTTATCAATTATGACAGGAAGATGTTTATCAAGATATCCGTTACGGCAATATTCAGCGACAAGAGCTTGTGTGATGGTACTGGTGCACAAGTCAGTAGCCTGTTTGAACACAGTCATCTTTCTGATGATTTCTTTAGATCCGGTAACCCATCCTATGCGGCTTCCAGGAGAAAGAATCTTCGAAAATGAACCAGCGTAAATAACGCCATCATTATCGTCAAGAGAGAAGATAGACGGCAAATGTTCTCCATCATAGCGAACATAGCCATAAGGGTCGTCTTCAAAAATTGGAATAGAATATTTGTGTGAAATCTCAACAAGTTTTTTGCGCCGTTCTAAGGTTATTGTAGCACCGCCTGGGTTTTGGAAGTTGACGATGGTATAGATAAACTTTACGTTTTTACCCTCTTTACGAGCTTTTTCGATGATTTCAGGAAGAAGATCAACCTGCATACCATCTTTGTCCATAGGGACTCCTAAAAACTTAGCTCCATGGTTATAAAAAGTGGTGAGAGCTGCAAGATACGTGGGATCTTCGGTGATGACATAATCACCTCTATCGATCATTGCCCACGAGAAAAGGTCTAAAGCTTGCTGTGATCCTGTAGTGATCAACATTTCTTCTAGGGTTGCAACTTTCCCCATACGAGGGGCTGTCCACTCGGCAAGGAATTCTTTTAAAGGAGGGTATCCTTCTGTTGTTCCATACTGAAGAATATTTTTCCCATCCTCTTTAAGAATATGTACCCCTTCGTAAAATTCGTCCACAGGAAATACTTCTGGTGCAGGCATGCCACCGGCAAAAGAAATCATTCCCGGTTGTTTAATAACAGCCAGCATTTCTCTTATTGGTGAAGGCCTGACATTCTTAGCATTGTAGCTAAAATTCCCTTCCCAAACCTTACTCACGCATATCGCCTCCCCATCAGCTTTTAATAAAATACATCAATTCTGAAAACGATGAAGTAAAAGGCAGTAAATTGTAGACTACATTGATATAAATAAGAAAAAACAAGACAGTACACGACAATTATAGCATTGAAAAAAGAAAATAAATGCTTTTAGAAGAAAGGATAAAGTATACAGAGAGAGCCTATTGCTGACTATATGTTCGTGCCGTAGCACGTATATGTTGTAAGCGACGTTCTGTTGGTGGGTGTGAGTTGAAGCCGCTTGGAGATGTTTCATATCCGGCATCTCTCATTTTTTCAAGAGCATTGACGAGCCCCCAAGCGCTATAGCCAGCCTTTACGGAAAGTTTAATTCCGTAATCGTCGGCTTCAACTTCCTGTTCCCTGCTGAAACCAGATTCTGCTAGGCCGACTCCGAGACTTGCCAAAAGCTCAGAGTTGCGATCTCCCTTAACATTTTTAAAGAGGAGAGCCCATAGCAAATTTCTACCTATAGTGCTTCCATAGTGGTTAAGCTGTATATGTCCTGTTTCATGACCAAGTATACCGGCTATTTCGTCTTCCTTATTGAGAATTTTTAATAAGCCAGTCGTGACATAAACAGCGTGATCGCTTCCTGAAAAGCGAACCCATGCATTAGGCTCCTTTTTATCTTCTATTGTTATCGACGTTGTCTCTATGCCAGCAGCCTCTGAAATTCGTTTCCATGCTCGCTCAAGCTGTTGCGGGGAGAGCGCAGCCTGGGCAGCTTCTGCAAACAGGCAAAGCACAACGGTTATCAACACAGTGGTTACTGTAAGGTGTTTTTTCATATTCTCACCTTCTTTCTCTATTTTTCAATGCTATCATAGAATAGTTCTGCTCTCCAATAGGTAAAATTGTAGATTTTTTATATTAAGGAATTGACGAAAATAACGTTACGTGGTATAAAACCTCTTCGGATCAGATTCTATTGACCTTTACTTTATATTCCGAGGATGATAAAATGTTTGTATACAAAAAACCTGATGTTCTTCTTTCGACAAATAAAGAAAATATAATGGGAGAAGGAATTGGTGTTTTCTTTTTTGGAAATAAGGCTTCAAAGCGTTAGGCTTTGAGGCCTTTTTTTTATATTCATTGAAAGTGAGGCTTTTATTATGTATAAGAAGGTTCTTATTTTAGGTTCGGGCCCCATTCGTATTGGACAAGCAGCAGAGTTTGATTATTCTGGAAGCCAGGCATGTAGAGCATTAAAAGAAGAGGGATGCGAAGTTATATTGCTCAATAGTAACCCTGCAACAATACAGACAGATGTTGAACTTGCAGATTATGTGTACATCAAACCTCTTACAGTGGAAACAGTAGAACAGATTCTTCAGGTTCATTCTCCCGATGGAGTTATAGCAACTCTGGGAGGGCAAACTGGTTTGAATCTATGTGTAGAATGTGAAGAACGTGGAATTTGGCAAAAATATGGTACCAAAGTTTTGGGAACCTCCGTTACGTCAATACGTGAGGCAGAAGGGCGACAGGCTTTTAGAGAGCTCATGATAAAAACAGAGCAGCCCATCATCGAGAGCGTTTACGTTTCTTCTATTGATGAGGGAGTAGTTTTTGCCGAAGAGACGTCATTCCCTTTGATTATTCGTCCAGATTATACATTGGGTGGAACGGGCGGTGGTGTTGCTTACACCATGAAGGAACTAAGTGAGCGCCTTGAAGAAGGATTACGTGCATCCCCTGTTCATAGGGTACTCCTCGAAAGATATTTAGAGGGATGGCATGAAATAGAAGCGGAAGTTATCAGAGATGAAGCTGGTAATAAAATTTGTGTTTGCGGTATGGAAAATATTGACCCCATGGGAGTTCATACCGGTGATTCAGTTGTTGTTTCTCCCGTTTTAACATTGACGGACGATCAGTGGCTAAGATTAAAAAAAGCTGCTCTTGATATAGTGGAAAGCCTTGAAGTTGAAGGGGCTTGTAACGTTCAGTTTGCTCTCTCCCCCGATGGTGAAGAATATGCCGTAATAGAAGTCAATCCTCGTGCCAGCCGTTCCAGTGCTCTGGCAAGTAAGGCTACAGGATACCCCATTGCTCGTATTGCGGCGAAAATAGCATTAGGGAAGACCTTGCCAGAAATTCCCAACCCAATGACGGGCAATGGAAATGCCATGGTTGAACCTGACCTTGACTATATAGTTCTCAAGTTACCTCGTTGGCCATTTGATGCCTTCCCAACAGCCAATATGGAACTTGGAACGAAAATGAAAGCTACAGGAGAGGTAGTCGCTGTAGGGAAAACCCTTCCTCAGGCTCTTCTCAAGGCCTTCCGTTCTATTGATGGTCGAGACCAGCTTTTTGGTGATGATCTGAAAGAATTGGCGAATGAAGATCTCTGGGACCACGTTACAACTCCAACATCTCAGAGAATCCCTGCCATGTTCGACTTATTGCGAAAAGGTTTTTCTGTTTCTGAGATTGCACAGCGAAGCGCTTTTGTTCCTTATTTTATAGAAATTATGAGTCATATTGTAGCAATGGAGAAAAAGTTGAGAGACGAAGGTCTTTCCATTTTGGCAGAAGCCAAAAAGCTAGGCTTTTCTGACCGCGTTATTGCCGCTTTAACGAAGCACTCGATAAAAGAAATAAGAGAAGAAGAAAACCGTCAGAAAATAAATATGATTTATAGGGAAATAGATGGTTGTGCCACAGATGAGCCGGCAGAATCTGGATACTACTTTGGATATTACGATCAGGCAGAGGTTCAGCACAAAGAGGCGTCAGAACGAACAATTGCCGTTCTTGGTTCAGGTGCTATCCGTATAGCTCAGGGAGTGGAGTTTGACTATTGCTGCGTGAAAGCTGTAGAAGCACTTCGCCGTCGAGGAATTCGAGCCGTTATGATCAACAATAATCCTGAAACAGTGAGTACCGATTACGATATCTCCGATGCTCTCTATCTTGAACCCCTTACCGAAGAAGATGTGGATCATATCTTATCCCAAGAGGGAGCGGAAGGAATTCTGGCTTCTTATGGTGGTCAGACGTCTCTGCGTTTAGGACAAATTTTAGCTTCTCAGGGAGCTCCTATTATTGGTACGTCTTTCAATTCAATTAATATGGCCGAAGATAGGGGAGCCTTTGCCAAACTCCTTCGCCAGCTTAAAATTCACTATCCTGAAGGCGATGCTGTTACATCTTTGGAAGAAGGAATTGCTTTAATAGAAAAACTTGGTTTTCCTCTTATGGTGCGGCCAAGCTTTGTTATAGGTGGCGTTGCCATGCATGTAGCAACACGATTTGAAGATTGTGTAAAAATTTTGGAGATGGCCTTTTCAGCGGAACCCGATCAGTCTGTCATGATCGATAGATTCCTTCCGGGCAAAGAATTTGAGGTTGATGCCGTTTGCGACGGGAAAGACATTTTGATTCCTGGTATCTTTGAACATCTTGATCCTGCCGGAATACACTCGGGAGATTCAATCAGCATCTTTCCCGATATCTCTTTGAATCAGCGACAGCGACAAGAAATAGTTGATATAACCAGAAAACTTTCAGAAGCCCTTGACGTACATGGCTTGCTCAATATCCAATTTGTGCTTTCCTCAGGAACTCTTTACGTTATTGAAGCAAATCCGCGTGCCAGCAGAACTGTACCTATTGGCAGCAAATTAACAGGTATTCCTTTGGTTGACTTATCCGTGGGAGTTGCTTTGGGAGAACGACTTGTAAACTCTTCATGGGGGACAGGCCTATATCTTTATACAGGGCCTTTTGGTGTTAAAGCCCCAGTCTTTTCCACCGAAAAACTTCCGGGAATAGATTCACGACTTGGCCCACAGATGCAATCCACAGGAGAATCTTTAGGCGTAGCCGATACGGTTTCAGATGCTCTTTTCGATGCATTACAAGGTGCTGATCTTTCCATACCAGAAAAGGGTCGAGTCCTTTTCTCCGTTCGTGATGATGTTAAAGACAGAGTCTATCCTGTAGCTTCCATGTTATCAGCGTTAGGATGGGATATAGATGCTACTCCTGGAACAGCTACACTTTTGAAACGATGGGGCTTGCCAGTGAACCCCATTAAAAAAGATGATTCCCTTTTTGAAGGAGTGCGGAACGGTCGGTGGCAGTTGATTGTCAATATTCCTGGCTTATTCATAGAGCCTTTGACGGATGGTGCAAAAATTCGTAAAGCAGCGCTCGACGGATCTATAGTGTGTCTCCATTCCCTTGAAACAGCAGCTGCTGTTGCTTCGGCGGCTATTGCCAGGAAAAAGTAAAGGTATGAAATAAGTAAAATTACTTCGATAGAAGTTCGTTCATCATCTATAATGGGAAACCACGACCCAGAGCGGAAGAAGGAGTGATATGGATGATAAAAAAACTTCATGTTCTGGTGATAGTGTTTCTTTTTGTCTTCATAGGAGAAGGAGTAGCTCATAGTTCAGCTTTGCCAAATGCGCTCTCTATGGAAGAGGCTTTTTTGAACAGAGATTGGGAGACAGTAGACATGCTTCTTCTAAAAGAAGGTTCTTCTCTCTCTTCAAAAGAGCAGTCTTTGGCTGCAAATGCTCTCTGGCTACAAGGTCGCTGGGGAGAGGCTCTTTCCCTTATGGAATCTATGGATGATGAACAACTTCCATCTTTGATCTCTCCTTATAGAGATATGATGACTCTTCTTGCATATGAAAGAACCGGCGAGAAACAAAAGGCATATGAAGCGGCAGAAATTCTTTTACCCAAGGCCCCTGAAGAGTTAAGTTATTATGTGGCTTATGCTCTTGCTCGACTCTCTTCGGACCCGGCTCTTCACCGGCATTGGCTAGAAATAATGCTTCAAAAAGCTTCCAATCGATCTCAAACTACACAAACGTTAGGCGAACTGCTTGAAACTTCTGGAGATAATATGGCGTATGCGCTGCAATTGTTGCAATTCGAGCCGATGAATAAACGGGCTTTAGCTGTTTTGCAAAAGAGTAAAAAACCATTTAGTGCCCCGATTTCCAACGCGTTGGGATATGGTGCCTATCTTAATGGAAACTACTCTCAGGCTATTCCTCTCTTTTTGGCTGTTCCGCTGAATTCAAAGGAAGGACTTAAATCTCGTTATTACAGGGCTGTTTCTCTTTATCGACTTGAACAGTATGAAGAGGCGCTAGATCTTTGGGAGTGGCTGGCGTTACATGGTAAAGGCTATGCAGAGTCTTCTGTGCGTCGTATTGGAATACTTGCCGGTCGAAACGAAAAAGAGAAATCTCTTTCTGCTTTGGAACATATAGTCAGAGAGGGAAATGAGACTGTTCGAGCCAGGGCTCTATATTCTCTTTATACGCTTGTGGAGGAAGAGAAAAAGGAACTCTTTAAGCGAGAACTTATAGAGAAGTATTCTACTTCGGAAGGCGCTCAATCTATCCTTTGGGATGATGCCTGGCGTGCCTGGAAAAAAGGACAGATAAGCGAGGCTCTCGGCATATGGGAAAAACTTCTTTCACAGAGTAGCGGAATTTGGAGAGAACGTCTCTTATATTGGACGGCCAGAGGGTATGAAAAATTGGAAAGAAAAGAAAAAGCAGAAGAGGTATTTCATACACTACTCTCAGAATATCCTCTTTCGATCTATAGCTTTTTAGCTTCGCCAGGAGGGCCATCTTTTACTTCAGACACACCCGAGGAGCTGCAAAAAAGACCGGATATTCTCGAAGATTGGGGATTCATTTTTTATGCGAGATTAAGACTCCTACGGGAAGGAAGTCCAGCGGCACTTTATCGAGCCGCAGTGCTTTCCAAATGGCTCGAAGATGAACCAGGGGCCTATAGTGCGGCTTCTTCCTTAATGTCTTTGTTTTTAAAATTTCAGCCCTTGCCCAAAGAGGGGATTCGCTTTTTATACCCACGTCCCTTTGGGGGGTTTGTGCAGCAGGCTACAACCCGATTTGGTGTTGAAGCAAACCTCATTTGGTCTGTAATGCGCCAGGAGAGTGCTTTTGATGCAGAAGTAAATAGTTGGGTTGGCGCCATAGGTCTGATGCAACTTATGCCTGCGACAGGGAAGGAAGAAGCTCGTCTTATTGGTATGGAAAACGCTGATTTATGGAATCCAAATACAAATATTCTGCTCGGTGCCTCTCATTTGGCAAGACTTCAGAAGCGTTTCCGTCGCTTGGAGTGGGCTGTTGCGGCCTATAATGCTGGAAGTGGTGCAGTAGGACGTTGGATTAAAGAGGGTGAGGAACGTCCTTTCGATGAATGGATGGAAGATATTCCCTATAATGAAACGAGGAATTATGTGCGGAAGGTAATGGGAAATCTCTTTATTTATCGCATGCTTTATTAGGGCTTTCGGATCATATATGCTTAACTGTGTTTTTAAAAAGTAAGAGGGATCTTTCGTTAACGAAAGATCCCTCTTACTTTTTTAGTATAGTATGGATTTTTATCCTTTTTGAAGATTGCTTTTTAAAAAGGATAAGGCTGTTTCAAAATGTTCTTTCTCAATACGAGGAATATCGCTTTTCCCATTTTTAAGATAGTCTCGAATAGCGAGAGCTGATGCTTTTCGACATATAAAATCTATATCGCCACCGCTTCGACCTTCTGTGACAGAGACCAGATCTTCGATATGAATGTCTTCCGCTAGAGGCTTTTTCTGCAAATGTATCTGGAAAATCTCAAGTCGAGCTTTTGCATCAGGCATGGGAAGTTCAAGAACAACATCAAATCGACCGCTGCTCAGAAGAGCGGGATCAATAAGATCTATTCTGTTGGTTGTTGCCAGGACTGTCACTCCCTTAAGCTCTTCAATTCCACTCATTTCTGCGAGAAACTGACTTATGACACGCTCTGTGAAGCTGGCCCCAGATCCACTATCTCGTCCACGAATAGGAACGAGGGATTCTATTTCGTCGAAATAAAGAATAGAAGGAGAAGCTTGCTTAGCTTTTTTGAAGACTTCACGAATGGCTCTTTCACTTTCTCCAACATATTTAGACATAAGGGCAGGACCTTTTACAGGAATGAAGTTAACGCCGCTTTCGTGTGCCAATGCGCGAACAAGCAACGTCTTTCCTGTTCCGGAAGGTCCGTATAACAAGATACCTTGTGGTGGAGTTATTCCAAATTTTTCATAAACATTACTGTGTTCAAGAGGCCATTGAACAGCTTCTATAAGCTCTTGCTTTATTGATTCAAGTCCTCCAATATCATTCCATGTTACGTCAGGTACCTCAACAAATACTTCGCGTATTGCAGATGGTTCGACCTCTTTCAATGCGTCAAGAAAATTCCCCATAGAGACATTCATTGAAAGGAGTTCATCGTAAGGAATATCGGCTTTTTCATAATCGATACTGGGAAGAATACGTCTAAGGGAAGACATGGCTGCTTCTTTGGCCAATGCTTCAATATCTGCACCTACGAAACCGTGGGTAATTTCGGCGAGACGCATTAAATCAACGTCTTCTGCCAACGGCATTCCCCGTGTATGAATTTGTAAAATTTCAAAACGTCCATTGCGGTCGGGAATAGGAACAGAAATTTCCCTGTCGAATCGTCCGGGACGACGAAGTGCTGGATCTAAAGTGTTGGGAATATTGGTGGCACCTATAACGATAACTTGTCCTCTAGATTCAAGTCCGTCCATCAGAGCGAGAAGTTGCGCAACGACACGTCGTTCCACCTGCTTTTCCCCGCCCATTTCTTCTCGTTTGGGAGCAATTGCATCTATTTCATCTATAAAAATAATAGCTGGAGCATGTGCCTGTGCTTCATCAAAGACATTACGAAGGCGCTCTTCGCTTTCTCCATAAAATTTTCCTATAATTTCAGGCCCTGAAATATGAGTGAAATATACATCTGTTTCGTTTGCTACAGCTCTGGCAATAACAGTTTTACCTGTTCCTGGCGGGCCATATAAAAGTACTCCTTTGGGTGGTTGAACGCCGAGTCTGTCAAAAACTTGAGGAAAACGCAGGGGAAGCTCAATCATTTCTCGAACGCGCTGTATTTGAGGCCCAAGACCGCCGATGTCTTCATAAGAGATACGTGTAGCTTTTTGTTCTTTTGTCATTTGTTTTTCAACGTTTATATAGGTAGCACTGCTGATAAGAACAATATTCTTAGGCGTAGTGTCAACAACAAGAAAATCACATGTCCTCGTACCGTAAAGGTTGGTTCGTATGCGATCTCCTTCTACAACAGGCAGACCTTCAAGAAGAGAACTAAGATAGACGGAATCCCGTTCTTTTTCGAGAAGAGGGGTAGACGTCAGAGGGCGGAGAGTAATGCTGCCCGCAAAGTGATGGTCAGTCTTCCGTATAGAAATCTTTTCGTCGAGACCTACGCGAGCGTTTTCTCGGGTTATTCCATCGATTTGTATCGTTTTTTGTCCCATATCGCCAGAATCGCAAGCCAATACTCTGGCTGGAGTCTTTCTTTTGCCTGCAATTTCTATGATTTGACCTTCAGACAGTCCATATCTTTTAATATCTTCTGGGTCTATTCGTGCAATACACCTTCCCACATCTTTCGATAGAGCTTCTTTGACTCGTAGTGGCATTCAAAAGCGCTCCCTTCTAAAAAATCAACCAGAGTATATGCTACCACAAAGGCCCTTCCCGGTGAATCTTCCGGAAAGGGCCTTAAAGAAGTTTCTATTAGTCTTTTAATTACCGATTTTTACTGAGCTGATACAGGCTCTACACGTCCTGGGTAGGCTTCAAGAGCACCTTTAAGAATTTTCATGGCTTTTACAAGATCTTCATTGTTGAGTACGTAGGCAAGGCGAGCTTCGTTTTTGCCCAGGCCTGGAGTGCCGTAGAAGCCTTCAGCTGGAGCAGCCATCATTGTCTCTCCGTTGATGTCATAATTCTGAAGCATCCAGATGACAAACTTTTCGGCATCGTCAACGGGCATTTTGACTACAACGTAGAAAGCGCCTTTAGGCTGTTCGCAAATGACACCGGGTATTTCTTTCAGTGCATTGTAAAGAGTGTCTCTGCGTGACTGATACTCTTTATTTACATCTTCAAGATATGAAACGGGGGTGCTATACAGGGCAGTAGCTCCTACCTGCTCAATTGTAGGAACACAAAGACGACCCTGGCAAAGCTTGAGAATTTCTTTCATAAGAGCTTCGTTTTTCGAAGCTATACAACCGATGCGAGCTCCACATGCACTATAGCGTTTTGACACGGAATCAACGATAATAACTCTATCTTCCATGTCAGGAAGATTGCCAAAACTTGTATATTTAAGTCCGTCATAGACGAACTCTCTATAGACTTCGTCAGCTATGATATACAGGTCGTGTTTCTTGGCAATGTCGGCTAGCATCTTCATTTCTTCTATTGTGTAGATGGCACCTGTGGGGTTACCGGGGTTGGAAATGAGAATGCATCGTGTCTTGGGAGTAATGACCGCTTCGATTTTTTCCTGCGGAGGAAGGTGGAATCCTTCTTCAGCTTTTGTAGTGATTGGGACAATATTGACGTTAACGCATCTTGAAAAGGCGTTGTAATTAGCGTAGAAAGGTTCGGGAATAAGAATTTCATCACCAGGGTCGCATGTAGCCATAATAGAAAACATAATGGCTTCGCTTCCGCCGTTTGTTACGAGAATGTGATCTCTTTCGAAGTGGATGTCATAGCTTTCGTAATATTTTCTCATGGCATCTCGAAGTTCATTGCTGCCCTGAGAAGTGGAGTAGGCGATAACATCCTGTGCAAAATCTTTAATAGCCTGGAGGAAAGAGGGAGGAGTCTTGATATCCGGCTGTCCGATATTCAAATGGTACACTTTTTTCCCTTTTGCTTTTGCCTCATCTGCGTATGGAATGAGCCTTCTGATAGGAGAAGACTGCATAGCGGTGATTCTGTTAGAAAACCTCATGTAACAACGTCCCCCTTATACGTATAATTTGAAGCAGAACCTCTTTTGAATGATAGCATAAGAGAGTGAAAACGTTAACTCATTCTCAAAGCATAGAATACAGTAAAGAAAAATAGAGCCGAAGGATATATAATGCAATGTTTTGGAGGTGTAGGCATGATTTCCCGTATGGATTTATTGCAATCATTAGCGATTGAGAACGAAAAAAAGATGGTTTTACTTGTTATGGACGGTCTTGGCGGACTTCCTGGGGAAGATGGTTTGACGGAGCTTGAAAAAGCAAAAACTCCTTTGATGGATCGTCTTGCCGCGGAATCCGAGCTAGGGCTTCTTTCTATGGTTGATGTAGGCATTACTCCAGGAAGCGGGCCGGGGCATCTTTCTCTTTTTGGATATGACCCATTGACATGGTCTATTGGCAGAGGAATTCTCGAAGCTCTTGGAGTAGGAGCCCATGTTGGGGCTGGGGACATTTGCGCTCGGGGAAATTTCTGCACGGTCGATGCTGATGGCGTTATTCTTGATAGACGGGCGGGGAGGATTCCTTCAGAGGAGAGTGCCCGAGTTGTTGAAAAGCTTCAGAAGGAAATAAAGAGTATAGAAAATGTGAAAGTAACATTTTATCCAGGTAGAGAGCACCGTTTCGTCGTTGTCTTTTCAGGAGAAAACCTTTCTGAGGAAGTAAATGACGCTGATCCACAAAAAGAAGGGCTCCCTATGCGCTGGGCAGAAGCACGTAATGAAAAAGCTCTTCGTACGGAAAAAATTATAAATGCTTTTATTAGAAAAGTATGGGAAGTTTTGAAGGATGAGAATCCTGCCAATGGTTGTTTGTTGAGAGGATTTTCTTCTGCCCCTCACATTCCGTCATTGAAGGAGCTTTATAAAATAAAACCTATGGCGTTGGCAACATATCCTATGTATAGAGGGCTTGCACGCTTGGTTGGCATGGAAATCGGAAATGCCGGAGAGACGCTGGAACAGTTATTTGACGCTGTTGGGAACTACTGGAAAGATTACTCGTATTTTTATGTTCATGTAAAATATACAGACAGCCGTGGAGAAGATGGTAACTTTGCTGAAAAGGTAAAAATTATAGAAGAAGTGGACCGTCTCTTGCCCAAAATTCTTGATTTGAAACCAGATGTGTTAGCTATTACTGGCGATCACAGCACGCCTTCCCTTCTTTCTGGTCACTCTTGGCATGAAGTTCCTCTTTTGTTGTGGAGCCCCTTTGCACGACGTTGCAATGCTGTAGAATTTGGAGAGAAAGCCTGCTCAGCAGGGACGTTGGGACGTATGCAGGGAGATAAACTTATTGGCCTTATGATGGCTCACGGTTTGAAGCTTAATAAATATGGTGCATAGAAGATTGGAAGTGTTATCGTGGCTGAATCAGGATATTTGAGTACTAGTTTGATTAAAAAACTACAAAAAGACAATAAATTTTATTGTCTCGGTGTTGTTAGCAAACTGATTTCTAAAAAGGACAAAAATAACAAAACATATTGGGAACTTTCTCTTATGGATAGCGACGGAGTTATCGAAGGGAAAATATGGGGCAATGCTCAGTGGTGGGATCGGAGAACGGATCCTCAGAAAACAATAGATCCCCTGGAATGGGAAGAAGTATCTGATCTCTCAGGTCAGACTATTGGAGTGCTGGGGCAAGTTTCCGAATTCCGGGGGCAGCTACAATACAACTTCAATGCTATTTATTATGTAGATCAAAATCAATATCCGCCTCATTCTTTTGTGCAAAGGTCACCGTTCCCTTTAGATGAGATGGAAGCTGAATTTGGGTCTCTTATTGATAGTTGTGCATCTCCAGTTCACGACTTCTTAAAATTTGTTTTTAGCGGTATTTTCTGGGAACAGTTTAAGGATTGGCCAGCGGCTGTTTCTCACCACCACGCCTATGTTTCCGGATTGCTAGAGCATACACTTGGTGTTGCGCGGTTGGCTTGTTCCATGGCTGATGCCAGTAGCAAATCAGGGTACGGGGCGAATCGAGATCTTGTTGTAGCAGGAGCTCTCCTTCACGATATTGGTAAAGTCGATTCGTATAAACTCTCTCCTGCTCCAGAAATGACGGTAGAGGGAACAGTTATAGATCACATTGTTTTGGGGTATCATCGTCTTTCTCGCCTCGTAGAAGAGTTTGGCCTCGAAGATAAATATGCATCAGCTTTAGGTCATATCATCGTAAGTCACCATGGAAGCAAAGAATTCGGATCTCCAGTCGTTCCTGCCACTCCAGAGGCGATGATTGTGTCAGCCGCAGATGAACTTGACTTTAAGCTCTATTGTTGGCGTGATGCTGTTGATCAGATTGACGATGGCAAAGAGATATCTGAATGGAACTACTCTGCTCAGCGGCGTTTCTGGAAATGGGAGCAAAATTAAATGTCTTATACCTTTACTGTTTCCGAGCATCATGACGGAAGAAGGTTGGATAAAGTCATTCGAACATTGTGGCCAACTCTTCCCCTTGGAGCAATGATGAAGGGAATTAGAAAAGGGCTTGTTCGAGTAGATGGGAAAAAGGTTGCGTGCTCTGTCCGTTTGGAGGAGGGACAATCTGTTTATGTCCCTTGGGAGAGGCCAGAAGAACATAATCATAGTTTCGCAATGCAAAAAAATGAAAAGAAAAAGACAACAGAGAGAAGAATTCCCCTTGCTGTTGTTTATAAAGATCAATTTCTTATGGTTCTTAACAAAAGAGCTGGCCTTCTTGTTCAACCTGACGAAAGTGGAGAAGAGAGTCTTATTGAGCAGGTTTGGGCAGAAGTGCCTCCCGAAGAAGATTTTCGTGCCTGTGCCGTACATCGTCTTGATCGGAATACAACTGGTCTTGTTGTAGTGGCTCTTCATGGGCAGGCAGTGAGGGAGCTTCAAAGAGCTTTTAGGGATGATGATGTACGAAAAACATATTTAGTTGCAGTATATGGAAAAACGCCTCAGGAAGGAGATATTACATTGCCCTTGCTTAAAGATAGGGATAAAAATATTGTAAAAGTTGATCCTTCGGGGCAGGTGGCTCACACCCATTTTGAGAAGATAGCAGGAGATGACAAATATTCTCTTCTAAAGGTGCATTTATTGACGGGACGTTCTCACCAAATACGAGTGCATTTGGCCTCTTTGAATTACCCTGTCGTTGGCGATGTCAAATATGGAGCGTCTGCTGTCAATAAAGAATGGTATAGGCGAATCCACCTGAGTCACCCTCTTCTTCATGCTTGGTCCATTTCCTTTCATAATATGAAAGCACCTCTTGAGTATTTAGAGGGAAGAGTATTTCCTGCGGAGCCTGACAACCTTTTTTATAAGTTTTTGCAAATTAAGGGTTGGCAGAAATACTGCAAGGGGGTATAATACATACAGACAAGGGGTATGGAGGTGTGTAGCGAATGAGAGATTTAAAAATATCGGTTTCTGACAAGGCTTTTGAACGACTGTCAAAAATGGGAGAAGGATTTCTTATTGAGAGAAATATAGGCGGAGGATGAGCCGCTGTTCGAGCCGTTCTCGTTGAGAATGGACAACCACCTGCAAAAGAAGGATATTCTTCATACAATGTAGATGGTGTAACTCTTTGGATTCCTGATTTCATGTCTTTTCAGAATGACGAGGTAGTAATAGATTTGAAGGGCTTTTTGTGGGCAGCAAATTTAGTTGTTGTTTCTGCCCTCTCAAGTCGAGGCTCGGGATGTGGTAGTTGCAGCTGCCATTAAAAAGAGATACAATATAAACTATTAAGAAGGGACTGTTCAAAAGGACAGTCCCTTCTTTGATGTAAAGGATTGAATAAAGAATACAGTATAATTTATACTTTTTTCAGATTGGAAGTCCTTTTTTAGGTATTAAGGATTATTTGCAGGAAAAGTGCGTATTTTATTGGTTGGTATGTAAAATTCGTGATATCATTATCAACAAAGTGCTCCATTCAATGGAACACGACTAGCGGCGTGAGCCGTCAGCATATCAGGAGGTGTTTGTTAGATGTCCGTGGTTAAGCGTACGTCCTCTAATGTGCTCCTTGACACAGCTCTGAACAACTTTTATGCAGCAGCTGAAGAGATGGGTCTTGAAGATGGACTTATCGAAATTTTAAGTCATTCCGAAAGGAAATTAGCGGTTTCTATTCCAGTGGAGATGGATGACGGTACAGTCAAAGTTTTTGAAGGCTATCGTGTACAGCACTCCTCGGCTATAGGGCCATCCAAGGGCGGAGTCCGTTTCCATCCGGAAGTTTGCCTTGATGAATGTGAAGCTCTTGGAATGATGATGACCTGGAAATGTTCCTTGGCTGGTATTCCTTACGGCGGCGGCAAGGGGGGAGTTTGCTGCGATCCTCTCGAAATGTCAAAACGAGAGAAAGAGCGTGTGGCAAGAACATATGCTGCTCGTATAGAGCCCATGGTTGGTGCATGGACAGACGTTCCTGCTCCAGACGTGAACACAGGTGGTCCCGAGATGGTATGGTTCATGGATACCATCAGCAAAATGAGAGGCCGTCTTGAGCCTGCGATTTTTACAGGTAAACCCATAGGCATGTGGGGTTCAAAGGGCCGTACAGCAGCAACAGGTTACGGTGTTGCTACATGTGCTCTTGAGCTTTTCAAGGCTTTGAAAAAAGACGTAAAAGGCGCTACTTTTGCAATTCAGGGCTTTGGTAATGTTGGAACCTACGCAGCCAAGACCTTGCAGGATGCCGGCGGAAAAGTAGTTGGTATCAGCGATATTACAGGAACATACTATTGTAAAGATGGTATTGATATCGATAAGGCTATGAACTATGTACAGAACGTTCATCCAAAGAGACTTCTTGAAGGTTACGAGCAGCCTGGCCTTGAGAAGATGGGTCTTACCGATATTCTTTTCCTTGATGTCGATCTCTTTATCCCAGCCGCTCTTGAGGGCGTTATCAATGAAAAGAACGCAGATAAAGTAAAGGCAAAATATATTGTTGAAGCAGCTAACGGCCCTCTCACTCCAGGAGGAGACGCAATTCTTGATGAAAAAGGCGTAATGATTGTTCCTGACTTCCTTGCCAACTCCGGTGGCGTTATCGGATCTTACTTTGAGTGGGCTCAGGATCTTGGTGGATATTTCTGGAGCATCGAAGAGTACAACGAGCGTCTGATCAGCATTATGAAGGGCAACTTTGCGAAAGTCTGGGACTATTCTCAGGAGAAGAACGTAAGAATGCGTCGCGCAGCCTTTATGGCAGCGATTCAGAGAGTTGCAGATGCTGTTCGTATGAGAGGTATTTTCCTTTAGGTTTTAATTATGTACAGAGAAAGGAGCGGTTTTTAGCCGCTCCTTTTTTTATGGTTTATTCATTTACTATGATAACGCCCTTTTCCTTGTCACCATCCAAAAAAACAGAAAAATCTCCAGTGTAAAATCGAACAGCAGGGTGTCTCTTTTGTTCGTATGGAGCAGTGTTAAACCATTCATGATTAAAGATGTTGTCTTTGAAACCGGAAAAAACAGGTAAATAAAGAATTCCATCGTTATCGAGATCTAAAAAGAAATGAGTTCCATAAGAGAGTTCAGGTGTATAGTTTTTTTCTGTGATTCCGACTTCTATGAGACAGCCGCAATTACAGATTTCGTTGTAACGTACTGGTGTTCCCAATTTGGGGTTTGAACTTCCCCATCGACCAGGACCCACCAAAATATAGTTAGTTCCGGCGAGTTTTTCATTAATTCGCCCTATTTCTCGGGCAACTTGATAAAAAGTGTCATCTTTGCCATATAAATATGGGTCTACATATACAATATGTTTTATATGTTCAAGACGGCCATTGCTGACCATTCTGTTCCCTCTAAGTATGATCTGATCTTCTCTGACCTCTGGAATGCGTACTTTTGCCATTTCTTCATAGGCTGCTAAAGGACGCAACTGTACAATGAACAATTGCTCACTTGCTGTGTCGTAGGTAAACTCGAAATCGACAGGCATTCCCATAGATTCTTCCAAAAAGTGAGCGAGATCCTTCATGCGAGAGAAAAATTTAGGATGTCTTTGAGGAAAGGATGAAAATGTAAAAAGAGGTAATCCATCTTTTCTTCCAAGACTTGATCCTGCCCAATATAGAAGATTATCACAGTAAATTTCTATAAAGGATGAAGCCATAGGATGTTCTTTTAAAATAAAAGAAAGATGATCTCCTACGTTTGCTGTTGTAAATTCACCTCTGTTACGGTCAACAAAGTCAAATTCAATCTGGCTCGTTTGTGCAATATCTTCTGGTTGGTTCCCCTGAGGGCGCAGAGAGGGGTGAGACAAGAAAACCTGACATGCTTTTGCCCTGTCTACTGTTCGAGTTCCCATACCGAAACAATAGCGCATAATACCATCATCTTTTTTTATGCGAGTAGATGGTCTTCTATACACTTTAGAAAAGACAGTTCCTGCTATTTCGGGATAAAACATGTTCCCGTGAGGCTTTCCCATCACGGGTTGAATAATCACGGCCATTGCTTCATTTTCGTCGCAGAAACCATGTTTTTTCCTGTATGCCCGTGCAGCGGGATTGTAAAGAGACGCCCAAACTTCCCGTATAGCCAGCTCAATTTTTTCGTAACGTTCTTCTATAGACCCTGTATTGGCAGAAAAACGAGTTCCGTACTTACCTGCAAAAGAGAGTTTTTTTGAGTCTTCGAGAAGAGAGCTTGAACGAATAGCCAGAGGAATGTCTCCAATCTCTTCTATTACACTAATTAGGTTTTTTTTGAAAGACTCTCTGACCTTTCCGTTTCGAAAAGCTTCTGAAACAACGGCAAAGATATATTCAGCACCGTCTTCCTCACTACTTTCAGGAGCGGCATCAATTGCGTCAGCAAGAATTTTTTTAATCAAATTATCCTCGACAAATTCTTGAAAAATGTCTGTTGTTATCACGTAGTTTATAGGAGGCAGATCCACAAAGGATTCGAAGGTGCTGCCTGTTATGATGGTATGAGCAAAGGCTAACCCTTTGGCCTTACCTCCCACCTTACCTGTGCCTATAAGTCTTTTATAATGCCTATAAACAGGAATGGGATCAAATTCTTGATATGACATTGCCCTCCTGCCTCCTTTCTACGTTGATAATAAAATAATAATTACATTATTATGGTTTTATCCTATAAATAGTTCTGGGCCAGGGAATAGCTTCCCGAATATGGTCAAGACCGCAAATCCAGGCTATAACGCGCTCTATACCCATTCCAAAGCCGCTATGGACGAAGGTTCCATATTTTCGCAGGTCAAGATACCAGTCATAAGATTCTTCTTGTAAACCTTCTTCATGAATTCTGGCGAGAAGCCGTTCTAGATCATCTTCTCGCTGAGAACCTCCGATGATTTCTCCGTATCCTTCAGGTGCAAGCAAGTCGTCACACAATACTAAATCTGGATTTTCAGGATGCTCTTTCATGTAAAATGCTTTGACTTTTTTGGGATAGCATTCTACGAAGATAGGTTTATCAAATTGTTGAGTAAGAATTGTCTCATCTTCATTTCCAAAGTCATCTCCATAGGGAGTAGAACTTCCGAGTTCGTGAAGCATTTCCATGGCTTTGTCATAGGTTATCCTATAAAAAGGAGCTTTTACCTTTTCCAGTTTCGTTATATCGCGGTCAATAGATTCAAGTTCTTTCCTGCAATGGAGAAGCACTTGTTCCACGATGTAAGAGACTAAATTCTCTTGAAGTTCTATGTTCTTTTCGTGATCATAGTAGGCAACTTCTGGTTCGAGCATCCAGAACTCTGTTAGATGCCGTCTGGTTTTGGATTTTTCAGCTCTGAATGTAGGGCCAAAACAATAGACTTTTCCAAAAGCAGCAGCTGCTGCTTCTGCATAAAGCTGTCCAGTTTGTGCAAGATAGGCTTTTGTATCCTCGAAATAATCAAGCTCGAAAAGCCCTGATGCACCTTCTCCTATAGAACCGGTTAAAATAGGGCTGTCTATGAGCATAAAACCCTCATTGTGCAAGTATTCTCTTGCTGCCCAAATAACTCGTTCCCGTATTTTCATAATAGCTTGCTGGCGGCTGCTGCGTAACCAGAGATGTCGGTGATCGAGAAGAAAATCGATGCCATGATCCTTTTTCCCTAACGGGTATTCTTCAGTGGGGTTTTGAATAACATGTAAAGCTGTGACAGTCAATTCCACCCCGGATGGCGCCCGTTCATCAAGCCGAACAATGCCTTCGACTTCCACAGATGCTTCAAGCCAGAGCCGTTTGGCATCTTCGAAAGCTTCTTCTGATACTTCTTTTTTTACCATAACGCCTTGAACTGTTCCTGTACCATCTCGAAGTTGAAGGAAGTGTATTTTCCCAGAACTTCGTTTGTTGTACATCCATCCCTTTACGGTAACCTTTTGGCCTTCATGTTTGACCAGATCTTTGATATAAATCCATGATTCGGACATCTAGACCAACCTCCGTCTTGTCATGTATATTACGAGTGACTTATATGATACACTAAGTCACATATCTGTAAAAAGGAGCGTTTTCTTTGGATATTCCCCGACTTATAATTGCGGATGAAAGAAGAACGGGTTTTATCCCTCCTGCAGTTTTAATAATCAGTGCAATGCAGCAAATGGGATATCCTGTTCGTATCTTCGTTTCCGAGCCAGACGAAGAACTCATCCAGATTTTACAACTTGTATGCTCACAACCTGTTACAGTTATTGATCCCTTTCTTTGTGGTAGCCAAAAAACGTTAAAAATCCTTTTTCAACATGCTGCTCAAAAAGATGCAATCAATTTCATTGTTGCGCCACTCGGAGAACGTCAACGTGAAGATACGTTGACAGTATCGTCTGATACTCTTGAAATTGCAAGAGCTTTAGGATGTGGAATTGTTCCTGTCCTTTACGGAGATACATCTGCGACTCTTACTGCCCGATCAGTTGAACACATTGTCTCTCAATGCAATGGCATAGCAGGTGGCGGTGCTTCTATCTTGGCTATTTTATATATGTCTGTCTTTAATCCCAGAGAGTATCAGCTTTTAGAGATTGAACAGGGAAGAAAAACGCCTTTAATTGGCCTTGGCTATATTCCTAAATATCTGGAGCGAGAGAGTGTTTCTTTGTTACACCTTTTGCTTGAAGACAGGGGAAGACAGGTTGCATTGTCTTTAAAGACAGCAGCAGCCCAACTTATAGCTCTTGTTGACCAAGTGGAATGGGCTACTTTTGCAACATTGTCGAGAATTGATGAGAAGTTTGAGGCAGTGAGTGATTCAAATCGACGACAGTTGCCTTCTTTAACAGTGGGTATTTATGATCACCCGGCTTTTTGCCTCAATGGCGATAACGCAACTCAGCTTTTTTCGTATTTGGGATGCTCCGTGGAGAAATTTTCAGAGCTAGACGAAAAGAAGCTTCATAATGCAGATGCTCTTTACATCCCGCATGGTATGGGGTTTCTTGCTGCCGAGATGTTAATAGGTTCTAAAGAAAAATCGAATGTGCTAAAAAATCTTTTCCTTTCCCGAAAACCAATATTTGTCAATGGTGGAGCGGCTCCTCTTTTTGGCAGTCGCTTTGCTCTTTCTCAAGATCGTTCTTATGAAGGTCTCTCACTTTTCGATTTTGAAAGCAAGTATAATTTTAATATGTCCCAGAGAGAGTCTTTAAAATATCATATCAATGCCTTTACTCGAGGAATTTTCTTTGATAGAGGAGGAAAAGCAAGGGGATATTCTGTTCCTTATCTATCTATATCATCCCAAGATTCCTTGGAGAAGGGGTTATGGAGTTGTATTGATGCAGAATCATTAAAAGAGACGTCTCAAACAGGGTGGGAAATAGGGTATGGGGCTGTCTCCCACGTTGTACTTGAGCTTTGGAGTTGCATAGAAGCTGTTGTTCACTGGCTTACATTAAGAAAACGTTAAACACACATACAACCGGGTATAGGGGGAGGCTTTATTAAATGGGGAAAAATTTGAGTGATGTTGTTGGTAATCTTTGCCTCGAAGCTCCGGACAGAGATTATATATGGTGGAAAGACGAATGGTGGAGTAGAAAACGTTTTTATGATATTACGTCATCTGTTGAAAAAATTCTCACAGAATCAGGTTTTAGTTCTGGCCAGAGAATTGTAACATTGCTTCCTAATTGTCCCCTTCTCTTGGCTCTTTCCGTCGCATGCTGGCATCTGGGGGGAGCAATTGTTCCCCTGAATATGTTAGCAGGGCCGCAATCTCTTAAACGGAGCATAAAGCATGCAGAACCCTTCGTTATTGTTGTACCAGATTCTATTCCTTTGGATATGGAAACCTTGCAAAAGACGCAAATTCCAGTGATTCCTGCAAATATAGATGGACAAATGCCTTCTTTTAAGGGAGTGTGTCAGACTCCCTCCAATGATGATGTAGCTGTCTTATTTTATACTTCAGGTACAACAGGTTTACCCAAAGCGGTTCCTTTGAGTCACGAGAATATTTACAGCAATGTGGAAGCGGCAGCTCTTCATTTTTCTGCTTTTGAAGCTGACGAATGCGTACTGCTCAATGCTTTACCTAATTTCCACACTCTAGGATATTCAACAAGCGGACTTTTGCCTCTTTTAAAAGGTGCACGTCAAGCGATTGTTCCATCTTTTATGCCTCCAGATAGAACATTAAAGGCTATTTCTGCTGCGAAAGTTAATTTCATAGTTGCTGTACCGGCTATGATTGCTTTATTAGTAGCTGCAGCAGTACGAACGAATGGTAACGTGCCTAAACATGTTTCTACGATAGTGAGTGGTGGGGACCGTTTCCCAGTGGCTCTTGATGCTCGCGTTAAAGAATATTTCGGGGTTAATGTTATGGAGGGCTACGGATTAACGGAATGTTCTCCTGTGGTTGCTGTAAATCCCGATGTTACGAGGCGAAAAATAGGTACGGTAGGAACACTATTGCCAGGTTTTGAATATGAATTGCGGGATGAAAATAACAATGTTATCTCAGAAGGAAAAGAGGGCATTCTCTGGTTGAAGGGGAATTCAGTAGTTAGAGAATATTTCAGAGATCCTGAAAATACGTCTCAGAAATTTCACGAGGGTTGGTTTAATACAGGAGATTTAGTCCGTATTGATGATGAAGGGTATATAACTATTATTGATAGAGTAAGCGATATTATCATCGTAGGAGGATTCAATGTTTACCCTCAGGAAGTTGAAGAAATTCTGAATAACTATCCCGGCATAAAGGAGTCGGCTGTAGTAGGTATTCCTCACTCTATAAGCGGTCAGATTGTTAAGGCGTTTATTATACGAGACGATCCTGCTGTTACGACAAAAGAGTTGATGGCATATTGCAGAAAACAGCTTGCCCATTACAAGGTTCCTCGTCTTTATGAGTTTGTAGAAGATTTTCCTCGTAACAGTTTAGGAAAAGTTTTGAGGAGAAAACTGAGAGAAGGATAATAAATGGAGTCATTTGATTTTTTATCAGAACTTTTGCGGAATGTACATGTAGTTGTTATTGGCGATGCTATGCTTGATCATTATATTTGGGGAGGGGCTTCTCGTCTCTCCCCAGAAGCTCCTGTTCCTGTCGTTGTAGTGGGAAATGACGAGTACAGAGCAGGAGGAGCTGCGAATGTAGCTTCGAATATAGTTGCACTTGGAGGGAAGGCAACACTAGTTTGTCCTGTCGGAGCTGACCATGCGGGAAGTATCCTTTTAGATGTTGTGAAGGAAAAGGGTGTTAACGTAGAGTGCTCTTTGAAAAGAACAGAAGTTCCGACAATAGTAAAGACGCGAGTATTAGCTCTTAATCAGCAAGTTGTTCGGATTGATCGGGAACGTAAGGTTTCGTTGACACGAAAAGAAGAAGAAGGCATTTTGACCTCCCTTGATAACATATCCCCGTTACCTACAGTACTTGTTCTTTCAGACTATGCAAAAGGGGCAATAACGTCCACCTTGGCGAGAAAACTTATATCGTGGGGGCAATCCCGCCATATACCGGTTATAGTTGATCCCAAACCTCCTCATATCCATCGTTTTATGGGAGCGTCACTCATGACTCCCAATCTTTCTGAGGCAGGCCGACTCGTAGGTCGGGACCTTTTACATCAGGAAGATGTAGAGCAGGGAGCTCAGGAACTGAGACAGGCTTTATCTCTTGAAGGTATCCTTATTACTCAGGGAAGTGACGGAATGACCTATGCTGGTGTGGATAAAACCTTTCATTTACCTGCTCTTTCAATGGAAGTCTACGATGTATCTGGCGCTGGTGATACTGTAGCAGCTGCGCTTTCCCTTACTATTGGCGGACAATTCCCCATAGAAGAAGCATGCCTTTTTGCGAATATGGCAGCCGGTATGGCTGTTCAAAAACGCGGAACATCCATTGTCAGTCTTCAAGAAGTTCTGACAGGATGTTACTCTGAAGATATGGCAGCTATGGCTTCTCGTCTCAAAACTGTTTTGACGAATCAAAGAGAGAAGCAAGTGCTTGAGATGTAGTTTCAAATCTCAAATCATGATCAGAAAGAGTATTACCAATAGCTATAAACGCTCCCTTTCCAAAAGCTTGAAAACTTCTTCTGTCACTTTCTGCATCACCAAAATAAAGAGGATACGAAGCTTTAAAAAGGGAGCAGAGCTTTTCTAACCCTTTGGGGGAAGGTTTTGTGATGCCAGATTCTGGCGTTATAATGCGGTCTTTGGGAAAATCCTCCCATCCTAATAATGAAAGGGCCAACTTCATTTCGCCTTCCGGCCTGCCTGTATAAATAGCAGATGGCAGGGGTAATTCTTTCCAATGATAGTTGAGCATTGGTGTTTCTCTCTTCCAGTACCCTTGAGATGAAGTTACAAAGAGGCATTTTTCTCCCGTAATTGTCTGCATCTCTTCTTTCCCATAATAGAATTCTTCACAGATCCTGCGAACCATGAGACGAGAAACTCTTTCTCCGAAACTTTTTTCAACCCATTCCTTAACGTTACTTCCTTTGCATGTTTTCAAAAGTTGTTTCCACTCTAAAAGAGTAGGGGCGGAATCGGCAAGATTCTCTCTTTCTTTTGTCAGCGTTATACATAAAAAAACCCATGCAATGTCGTAATCGTCATTAAAAGAAGGGTGTTGTTTTGCTGCGTAAAAGTGATCCATTGTGAAACCGTTACTGTCAATGGAATGATTAAGAATATTTTTCCAGACCCAATGTACGCTATCTTGAGCGACAAATGGGTATGAAAGAGATGTATCGATGAGAACTCCATCTACATCGAAAATAAGAAGATCTGCTTTTTGCCCAATTGAAAAGTTCATATCCTAATCTCCTTTAATAAACAATCGTTTTCTTGCATAATAATACATGAGGAAAGGCATTTTGGAAAAAGAGAGAAGAAGGAGTTGATAGGGTATGAGTGACGAAATGGTCCTGTTACTTTTTGATCATCTTCATCCTTGTTGGAATGAAGAGAGCGTTTTTTTAGCAGGAGAAGACCCTGAAAGCCTTGGTCGCCTCCATGTAGAGGGGCTTTTGGATAAAAATACTGATCGTTATTTTTTATCTGCAAAAGGAATTGATGTTTTTAAAACTCTTTCCTCTCAATGGTTTTGCGAAACTGTGCCGGTAGAGGAATCTTTAGATGAAGCCGCACAAAAGTATTTTTTATGGCGTACAACATTTCAGAGCTTGCTTGATCGTAGTTTTGTTGCGCGGTGGGGGGCGAAAGATTATCATTTGGGCCTTCACCTTGAATATTCCCCAGCTCTTTCAGGTAAGGATTTTTTCGTGAACGAATCATCACATATTGTCTGGACATACGATTCTCACCCTCTTGTTAAAAAGATGAAGGAAGACTTTTCTCTCTCTGGTGTCAAGGCGAGAGAAAAGACTCCTCGCACACTAGAAGAAATTAAAGAATGGCATAAACTTAATAATGTGCCGAGCAGTTTTTTCTATGTCGATCTTCTTCTATTGGGGCGTTACGATTTTGCTTATTATATGCACTATCCTAAACATCCGAATGACGTGTTAGGCCTTGTCAATGCAGATAAATTTTTTTGCTTCCAGGCACCGAAACCTTTTGAACATGTCGATTCTTATATTGAAACAATAGGAAAGGTTCACCTTTTTCTTCTTAATCAACGTCGCATGTACATCCCCGGATATGTAGATCTGGATTCTGCTGACCAGGATTCTCTGAATTGGATTATTTGGATAGTTGATACTGAAGAGGAAGCCTTATCCTTGCATAAAATTCTTGATCCTATGGGAGAAAGCCTTATCGGTCCGGCTCGTCCACTTGACGTATGGATTTTAAGCCTTGAAGCATTGAGGAATGTACATGAAAAATATGAAATGGTTTATGACCTTTTTCCTCACGTTGCACATTCAGTTATACGAAGTATCTAGAAAGAGAAGAGTATATAAAGAAACGGGCCCTTTGAAAGGACCCGTTTCTTTTTCGGGGGGGAATCAAACTTTAAATCTGCACTATTTTTTTTTCTTCTTCATCCTTCTTTAATGCCTTAACAAGAGAGTAACAGGCAAGAACCATGATGATGGCAAAAGGAGCGGCTGCAGCTATAGACGCTATTTGTAGCGCTTTCAAACCTCCAGTCATAAGAAGAACAAAGGCAAGAGCTGCCTGAAGAACTCCCCAAATTCCCATTTTCGATTTGGGAGGATTGAGGTTTCCTCGGGTAGAGTACATTGAAAGTACAAATGTTGCTGAGTTTGCAGATGTAATAAAGAAAGTAGAAATGAGGACGACCATAATAATCGACATAACCATTCCAAGAGGGTAATGGCTGTACATTTCAAAAACTCCAGTGGAAATATCCGCACTGACCTTTGATGCAATTTGAGCTATTCCACTTAATTCCAAGTGAAGTCCGGACGTGCCAAAAATGGCAAACCATGTAAAACTTCCGAGAGCTGGCACTATGAGAACACCTGTTACAAATTCACGGATCGTTCTTCCTTTTGATATGCGAGCTATGAAGGAGCCTACAAAAGGAGCCCAGGCTATCCACCATGCCCAGTAGAAGAGTGTCCAACCACCCATCCACTCTTTATAGCCGCCACCATATGGTGCCATAACAAAGCTTTCTGGAATAACATTAGCGAGATATTCGCCTATACCAGTTAAGAGAGATTCTATAATGGCAATAGTTGGTCCGAGCAAGAAGAGGCTTACCGCAAGCAAACAGGCAATGAAAAGATTGAGATTAGATATAAGCTTAATACCCTTTTCCAGTCCAGATATGGCGGAACCCGTGTATAAAATTCCTAAAACGAGAATAATGATAAACTGAACCATAATCGTTTGGGGAATGCCGAAGAGATATTTTAAACCACTATTAATTTGGAGTACGCCAAGACCTAACGATGTGGCAATACCTGCTACTGTAGCGAAAATTGCGAGAATATCTATGGCTTTACCAATAGGGCCCCGAACACCCTCTTCTCCCAAAACGGGAAGGAAGAGACTGCTGATGAGTCCTGGTGCATTCTTTCTAAATTGGAAATAGGCCAGAGGAAGAGCGATAACGCTATAGTTGGCCCATGGGTGAAGACCCCAGTGGAAAAAAGAAATCCTCATGGCATCAGTTGCTGCTTTTACTGAGCCTGGTTCTGCTCCGAAAGGAGGATTGAGAAAGTGAAAGACAGGTTCACCTACACCATAAAATACAAGGCCAATACCCATTCCTGCGGAAAAAAGCATAGCGAACCACGAAATTGTACTGAATTCAGGTTTAGAATCATCTGGTCCTAATTTTAATTTTCCAAAACGGCTGCAAGCAAGGCAGATGGGGAAAACTACGAAAATGCTCATAGCCAACATGTATCCCCATCCAAAATCTTGAATGAGGAAGTTGAAAAGTCCTTTAGCTGCAGAATCAAAAGTTGACGGAGAAAAAAGTCCCCAGGCAACAATGATTAAAGTAAATATCATAGAAATAATGTAGACAGAATTGTTTTTTGATTCGTTATTCATTTCACGACACCTCTCTGCCATTTTATATACAATGAGGGGGGCGAGTTTATTGCCCTCCTCATTGTTATTAGAAGCTAGATTTTAACTGGAAATACAGTCTGATCAGAAATATCAGTTTCGAGAGCGCCCAGTGCCACTCCTACTCGATGATATCGTAGTTTCCACTCATCTTCAGGAAGAAGAGCTGGATTGCCGAGAGGATAAGGAACCGAAACTGTAGGAACGATACGGTTGACTCCAACAGTTTTAGCAATATTTACGAGGTTACACATAACTACGACTGGAAGACCTGCTCTTTCAATTTCTTTTGCCATCGTTGACCCGCAACGAGTACAGGTTCCTCAGGTGGATGTCAGAATAACAGCACTTACGCCTCTTTCTTTGAGCTTTTCTGCTATTTCTTTACCCATACGTGCAGCTTCACCCTGTGTTGTTCCTGTCCCTACAGTTGTATAGAAGTAATCATCGACTTCACCTATACGACCTTCTTTTTGATATGCGCGAATAGCATCAAGGGGAACAACTACGTTAGGATTTTTATCTGCCTGCTCAGGGTCATACCCGGCATGTATGGTTTTATATTCTGGGGCAGGTAGTCTATCAAGCTTGGAAACATCATATTCGCCCCATTTTGTTGCAGAGCAAGACTGAATATGATCAGGGTTCTCTCGAGGAACGATACCGCCAGAAGTAACGAGAGCAATTTTAACCTTTCGAAGATCTGCTACGGCAGGAGCAATGTCTACTCGATCCTGCTTTGGAATAGGAAGTTCTGTTATAAACTCTTGCCCTGTAAGTTTTTTGACGAGCATGTCGACAGCTCTATCCGCTGCCATCTTAGGCTCAAGGCCTAAATCTTCAAGGAAGACTTCGTGACGTATTCCACGGGGGAAATAGCCCTCTATAGAAGCAGGAAGAATCTTTTCACCCTTTGCAATTTTATCTGCAAAAGAGGCAAGCTTTTCTATATCCTGTTTCATGTAGGTCGCTCTTCGTCCACCTTCAAAGATATAAAGATGTCCTTTAAACATTTCTACTCCAGGGTTCTCAACATTCATGGAACTGAATACGGGCACGTTGAATTTTTCCTGTACAGCTTTGCATATTGTTCCGCAGGCTGTTCCATAACGACCAGCAAGGAATGCTGGACCAGCTATAAACATGTCAAATTCAAGGCCTTCAAGCATGCTGAGAATTCTGGAAACAGCTTCTTCTGGGTGAGATGCCATGAAGTTATCTCCGCAGATCACTGTATGAGTTACTGAAACTTCTTTCATGCTCTGATCTAATAACAGGCTGGGACCTACTGTTCCTTCATGAATAACAGGTTCAAAATCAGCCTTGTCTTCGCCGCCTATTTGTCCAAAAAACTGATTTATATAATGGATAGCTTTTTTCATCAGGAATTCACCTCTCCTAGAAGTCTGCACAGGTTTTTACGGAGAATCCACTGATATGATCAGCGCAGAACATAGCGTTATTCTCCATGATTATGGACCCGTCTTCTCGAACGCATCCTTCCCATCCACCAGAAAGTCCGTCACGTGCAAGAGATTCAAGTTCTCCGAGAACTGTTTTCATCGGAGGAAGTTCATGAATCTGAGAAACGTTTCCTGATGATACGAGGGCTGTAGCCTTTTCATCAAGGGCAACGAGGGGCTGAGAGGCTCCATCTCGACCTGTACACTCGTTGGAGAGTCCGACTGTTTTTATCCCGACGTTTTCAAGCTCAACTATTGTCTGAATATAGTCTACGTCGGGGTTTCCATATCCTTCTTCAGCTACGATTGCCCCATCAGCACCAAGGTTTAATGCCATACGTGCTACCATATTGGCTGAACGAATTTTTTCTTCCATAACAACATTAAGGTTTGACATAATGACGCCTAGGAAGTTGATAGTTTTTCCATGTTCCTTCATAAGACGCTTAACTGTTGGATTGTTAACCCATTCATAGGTAGAGATTTTTGATGATACAGGCATGAAACTTCCAGAGACGACAGCTCCGTCTAAAATTTCATTGGGATGCATAAAGGTGGGGAGCATATGGTTTCCATCCCAACCGTAAACAAGAGTGTTGTATCCCATGGCTTCCATCTGCGTTTGAGGCTGAGCTACGTACACAACTGAAGGTAATTGCTGTACTTCGGAAGTTCTTCTGTTAACTGGTTCAAGATCCCATGTTTCAATGCTTTCAGGTGTCATATCTTTTACACAGCGGCCGACATACTCAGAGAGTCTCATACCAGCCCAGCGAAGAGCTTTGTTTTTCTTCTGCTGCTCGCGACGCTCGAACTCTTCATCTGTGTCACCAACGAGAACGAGGTTAGGCATCAAACCGTAAATGGTATTTCTCTGTGCGGGACCGCTCATATCGATAAGGCCATCCTGGAATGAGCCCCAGTGCTTTCCTACAACAAGGAGAGAACAACCAGCCAAGGCATGCGTGCGACCAAAACCTACTGGAGCAACAGGAGATGTGCAACCAGGGTAAACTCCTTCACTTCCAGAGACTTTGCAACGCATCTCAAAGGCATCTTTTACAGGTACAAGACGAACTTCATCTCCTGGACGGACGATATGAAGATCGGCTTCGGTCATGTGGCTGTCTTCCATAACGACTTGCAACGCTTCTTCTTTATTTATAGTGAGAATACCGTTGTTGTAAGCTGTTTCGTCTCCGAAAACGATATCTTTCACAAAAAACTTTCCGATCTCGAGTTTCATCGAGTCACGCTTCCTTTCACTTTTGGGAGTAGCTCTTATCGAGCCGTAAAGTTCCAGCAACAAAAGATCTGTTGCCGGAACACAACAGACCTATAAAGGATACTGGCTATGTTCTTCTCGCATGCCTTTAACAGCTTCGACGAGAGCATCGACGTCCAGTACCATTTCCATCATGCCAAGCTGTTCTTCCCATACAGCCTGATCAATTTTGTCTTTAAATAGGGGATCAAAAATGTGAAAAACTGCGAGTCCCAACGGGACTCCTGCTAATGGACCTGCAAATGTAGGATCTCCAGCGGTAACAGTTTCAGCGTAAATTTCAGCGCCTTCTGCATCGGAACTTCCAAGAACAACGACTACGTTTTCTGGACCAAATTTATCTGCGGCATCTTTAACTCGCTGTTGATTTTGCAAATCCATTGCACCTGCTGCGGTTCAAACGAAGCATTCAGTTACAGAAAAAACAACCTCACATCCTATGGATTTGAGAATTGTTTCCATAACAGGACCGGCTATACCGTCTCTTTCACCAAGAAGTACAAACTTTTTGCCTTCAAATGGAGCCATAGTTACACCTCCTTCCGCCTTCTTTGAACTTGTTTTCGTTTTCACTTGCGAAGACGAAAACAAACTATTTTTTTGTTTTCGCAGGCTAAGTATAAAAAGAAGAAGGTGTTAGACGCTATAAGTAAAAGTATGATTTCCTATTCACAAAAAACACTATAGGTCTTCGTCTAAGTCGACAAGTCCCTCTCGGAGAGCGTATCGGGTAAGTTCCGCCATGTTTGCACAACCAAGTTTATCCATAATATTTCTTCTGTGAGTGTCGACAGTGTTTTTACTAATAGATAATTCAGAAGCAATTTTTTTCGTATTTTTGCCTTCTACTAAGAGCTTCAAAACTTCTGCTTCCCGAGGAGAAAGCTTATTTTCTTGTGGGTGGAAGGCTTCATTGCGAAGACGTAAATAATCTTCAAGCAGTATAGTTGAAACTTTAGGAGTAAGGTAGACATTTTCTTCCATAACAGTCTTAATGCCTTGTACGAACTCTGAAATGCTGCACTCCTTTAAGATATAGCCTCGTGCACCTGCACTTAAAATTTCTGAAATAATTCGTTTATCTGAGTGCATAGATAGTGCAATAATCTTTATATTAGGGTACTTTTTCGATATTATACGTGTTGCTTCGATACCGTTGAGGCCTGGCATTGTCACATCCATGATGATAATATCGGGTTGGCTTTGGGGGATAAGCTCCAAAACTTCCAGGCCATTTTCAGCAATGGCAATGACGCTGAAATTTTCTTCTTTTATGAGTAAATCTTTCAGTCCATCGAGAAAAATTTTATGATCGTCGGCGAGAAGGATGCGTATTTTCTTATTCATGCGAATGCCCCCTTACGAATCTCCATATGTGTTGGTGCAACAAGAGAAATGGTTGTTCCTTTTTCAGGTTCAGAGATGATTTGAATTGAACCGTCTATAGTGTGAAGCCTCTCGCGAATACTAAAAAGGCCATAGCCAGACCATTTCCCCCAGTGTGGTTCGTTTTGTTTTTTAAACCCTTTTCCGTTATCTTCGACAACAACTCGCACTCTTTTTTGTCCTCGATAGACACGTACTGATACATGACTTGCTTCTGAGTGCTTGATTACATTTATGAGAAGTTCACGAGTCATTTGATAGAGTAAGATACTGATATTCTTATCTATTGTATGGCTTGGAATGCCGTTTTGCTTAAAATCATAAGTAATGTTTCGCGGACGTAGAAGTTGTTCGGTGAGAGATTCCAGGGCGGCCTCAAGACCTACTTCATAGAGAATAGGGGAACTTATCTCGAAAGTCATTGCTCTAGTATCCTGAATAACATCACTGAGCATTCCCATTGTATTTTCTATCTCTTTTTTAAAAGATTCACTGGGAGCTTCTTTGCTTAACTTTTCAAGGCGATGCATAATAGTTGCCAAAGAATACCCCACACGGTCATGAAGGTCTGTTGCAAATTTGCGGCGCGTAGCTTCTTCTGTTAGCGAAAGTTGTGCTGCCAGGTTTCTAAGTTCTTCCCTGTACTCTATAAGTCGTGCTTCACTTCGTTGCAAGGCATCTTCTGAGCGTTTCCATTCTGTTAGATCAAGGAAGATCACAGCTACTTGACGTTCCAGTGGGCTGAACGCCAAAGCATGAAGATACTTTCCTGTCGCTGGACTAAGTCCTTCGTAATGAGTTGATTTTCCTGTTTTTGCAACTTGTAAAACTATATCGTGCCATTCCTTTTCTGAAGCCCCCCAGACTTCGCTAAAAGACCGCCCGATAATATTTTGTCTTTTGACCCCCATTACACGTTCATATGCAGGGTTGATATCGAGAAAAACAACGCTGGTTGCCTTTCCTTTCGCGTCGTAGTTAACTTTATATAAAGCGAGCGGGTCAAAAATTCTGTAAAAAAGTTGACGGTACAATAAATCTGTATCTTTTAAAGAAACATCTTTTGACACGTCATGGGAAAAATATGAATTTTTCTCATATTTCATTTTATCTCACTCCGTATTTATGTAATTGATCATATCTCTTGATAGTATCTGTTGAATGTTCTTTTTTTGCAACGTAACAATTTCGCATTTTAATTAGCTATAATGTTTTATTGAAATAAATACATTTTTTAAAAGGGGTAAATATAATGATCGAAATTCCTCTTGATCACGAATCTGAAACTCCTTTATATCGGCAAATAGCTTTTCATCTTAAAAAAATGATAGAAAAAGGAGCCTTACCGGCAGGTTTGAAATTGCCGGGGTCTAGAAAATTAGCTAAAGATCTTGGTGTCGGAAGGGTTACAGTCACAGAGGCGTACTCGCTTTTATCTGACTATGGCTATGTTATAGAGCGTGGGAGAAGTGGAACATATGTCACCCCAAAAGTGATAGAGAAAGAGAGCATAGAAGAAGAAACCGATACATATTGGAATCTAGATACAGTTCGACCTTCTGCAGATCTTATTCCTTCTTTAGACTTATCACGTATTGCACGGGATGTTCTTGCTTTTTGGGGACATAATGCTTTATGTGAAGCACCACATGCTGGACTTAACTCTCTTAGACAAGTTTTAGTTGAACACAGCGCATCAAGGGGAATCCCTGCATCTTGGAAAGATGTTTTTGTCACTGCAGGGGGACGCCACGGTTTGGCTCTTTCTATTGAAGCCCTAAAAAATATTGGTATACGAAAAATGTGGGTGGAAAAATTGACCTACCCTGACGCTGTAATGATTGCTCGTTCTGAAGGGGTATGTATTGAAGTGCTGCCGCCTCTTGAAGAAATAACTGAAACGTGGTATGAATGCCTGTCTGGATCTGATGTGTTATATTTGGTTCCCAGTTTTCAAAACCCTACGGGAAAGACCATTTCTGTTGCAGTTCGGCAGATGATTTTGCAGGCGAGTTCCCAAAATGGATTTTGGATATTGGAAGATGATGCTTACGGGGAATTACGTTATGGTGAGGCAAGTGTCTCGGCTCTCAAGGCTATGGAAAATTCAGAGAGAGTACTCTATCTTGGGTCTTTCAGTCAGGTCTTGTTTCCTGGATTGAGATTGGGATATGCTCTTATTCCAGATCGATTGATGGAAGTTTTTCTTTCTCTCCAAGCAAGTAAATGGGGGCCTGTATCCTCGCTTGATCAGTTTATAGTGCAGAAATTTATAGAAAATAAAGGGCTTGAATCAGCCCTCGAATCGGCTCGGGGTATTATGGAATCTCGAATGAAAGCTTTAGGTTCCGCTTTATCGGCGATACTACCGGCATCTTTTTTTACGATACCTGACGGAGGAATTTATCTCTGGCTTCATTTGCCAGGTCTTGATGGGTGGGATGCAGCACAAAAAGCCTGCCACCACGGAGTTCTCGTAACTCCTGGAAATGTTTTTTCTTTAGATGAGAAACGAGTCGAAGCTGTCCGCTTGTCTGTTTGCGGTGTTTCGAGTGAACATATGAACTGTGTTGTTCAATGTCTCTATGATGCATGGGGTTCTTTTTTACGTCCTTCAGTCTATTTGTGAGCGTTTTTATAGAGGTCATTTTCTTCTTGAAGGGCATGTAAATACTTTTTCCACAGCCATATGGCTAAAATGCCACATACTGTACCTCCTGGCAGTCCGAGACCGATGTATAAGACGTTTCCTTTTCCAAGAAAAAAACCTCCAAGCCCGGCAAGGGCATATCCATAACAAATAATAGTTGCAAAAGAGAGTAACAATACACATTGTCTCATGGGAGACCTCCTATTGTATGCGTTATTAGGTATGCTGTATAATGAGATCAATTCAGTTATTTTTTTATTTTTAGCGTATTTTACCATTTTTACATCTTGTAGAGCCGTATGACGTATGTTAAAGTTATTTATGCAAAAGACAGACTCTTATACAATTAAAATTGTTTACTTGAATCAAGGAGGAATTTTTAAATGCGAGAAGCGAGATTATATACAACCTCTGCTGACTATGCCTATCAGGAATTACGTCACAAAATCATAACAAAGCAGTTAAAACCAGGGCAGAGACTTCCGGAGGTGAATATTGCTGTTCAGATGGGGGTCAGCCGTACTCCTGTCCGCGAGGCGCTACGAAGATTAGCGAGCGAGGGTCTGGTTATTATTATCCCTAATAGTGGAGCTCGTCTTGCTGCACCTACAGCGCGAGAGATAGAGGATACCTTTTTGGTACGAGACCAGTTGGAGACTTTAGCAATCAAGCTTGCTGCTGAGAGGATTGGAGACAGACATCTTCGCCGCCTGGAAGAGGCGATGATAGAAGAGGGTCGAGCCATAGAAGAAAAAGACCTTGAAAAGTATCTTGAGGTCAATGAAGCCTTCCATAAAGCTATTGCCGACGCAAGCGGTAATAAAGTTTTATCCGAATATGTAGAAAATATTTTGGCTCGCACAAATGCTTATGTAGTATTTTATGATCCATTTTATCAGCTTGAGACGATGCCCAGCATTGATGCTCATAGAGAAATTTTAGTGGCGCTTCGTCATCACGATTCTGAAAAATGTGTAAAACTTTTAAGAGCCCATCTTCAAGATGCTATTGAAGGTTTACGAAGAGCAAGAGAAGAGTAAAACTTTACTTCAATATTTTTAAGATGAGAAAGGCTGGAGCAATCCAGCCTCTTTTTTTTGCCAAAAATACATGGGATCATGTGAAGATATATAGCAGAGAAGGGTCTTTTTTGTCATAATGCCTTTTATAAGTTTGTATTTGAGGAGGAAATATAATATGGAAATGAAAATACCAACACTTGATCTTACTAGAAATTATGCTCGTATTAAAGATGAGGTGCGAGAAGCCATAAATGAAGTTTTGGAGAGCCAATACTTTATTCTTGGCCCTGCTGTGAAGAATTTCGAAGATGAAGTCTCCAGTTATCTTGAGGGGGCAACTGCTATTGGTTGTGCGTCGGGAAGTGATGCCCTCTATCTTGCTCTTATGGCTTTAGATATAAAAGAAGGGGATGAAGTAATAACGACCCCTTATTCCTTTTTTGCTACAGTAAGCTGTATAACTCGACTTGGAGCTGTCCCTGTTTTTGTAGATATAGATCCGCGAACCTATAATCTTGACCTCAATCAGGTTCGCGAGAAAATTACGTCTAAGACAAAAGCCCTTATCCCGGTTCATCTTTTTGGACAAATGGTTCCTCTTGAAGAGATAGAGGAAGAATTGAAAGGAAAGGGAATTGCTGTAATAGAGGATGCTGCTCAAGCTTTTGGAGCTTGGAGAAAGGCCAATGGGGGAATAAGACGAGCTGGCGCTTGGGGGACTATAGGTTGTTATTCATTCTTCCCCACTAAAAACTTGGGAGGATATGGAGACGGTGGCATGGTTGTAAGTTCGGATGGAGAACTGGCTGAACGTCTGAAAAAACTCAGAGTACACGGGGCAGGAACAACATATATACACGAAGAGGTGGGACTTAACAGCCGTCTTGATGCTATACAAGCAGCTGTTTTAAGAGTTAAACTGCATCATTTGGATGAATGGAACGAGGAACGACGTCTTGTTGCAGATCGGTATAAGACGCTTTTTGCTGAATATGACCTTCTCGATAAAGTAGATGCTCCAGAAGAATTAGAAGGAAATTATCATATTTATCATCAGTATGTTCCGAGAGTTTCTGATCGTGATGGCGTTTCTTCTTATCTCGCAACGAAGGGAATAACGACGCGTGTATACTATCCGCTTTGCCTTCATCTTCAACAGTGTTTCGGCTCGTTGAATTATAAAGAAGGGGATTTCCCTATTGCAGAAAAGTTAAGCCATGAATGTCTTGCGTTACCTATTTTCCCAGAGCTGACGGAAGAGGAGCAAAGATATATTGTTTCTTCAATAGCCGATTATTACTCTAAGTAATTTGACCAATATTGCTCTTTATCCTCCAACCGTGTAAAATACGGATGTATAAAAATAATATTTCTATAAAATAAACTAAAATGCCATAGTGTTGGAGGTGATGGCGTGTTTCCGTTGTTTTTCGATCCTACTTTTGTTTTGCTGATTCCAGCAGTAATTCTGGCCTTTTGGGCTCAGATGAAGGTTAAAACAGCCTATTCGGAATATAGCCGTGTTCTTTCAAGAAAGGGAGTAACGGGAGCTCAGGCGGCTCGAGCACTCCTTGATCAGTTTGGAATGTACAATGTGCCCATTCAAAGGGTAGCGGGACAACTTACGGATCATTACGATCCTCGAGATAAAACATTACACTTATCGGAAGGAGTCTATAACAGCACGAGTATTGCTGCTATAGGTGTTGCCGCTCACGAAGTTGGACATGCAGTGCAGCATCAGAAAAATTATGCTCCTTTGAAGTTTCGTAATGCTGTAGTCCCAGTTGTTGGAATTGGTTCGTCACTGGCTTTCCCACTTTTCTTCTTGGGGTTGCTTTTTAGAGGACCGCTTCTTATGGACGTGGGTATTCTCCTCTTTGTGGGAGTAATAATATTCCATCTCGTTACTCTTCCGGTGGAATTCGACGCAAGTTCGAGAGCCCTGAAGCTTCTCGGTGATACGGGAATTCTTGGTTCCGACGAAGTTGGTGGAGCAAAGGCTGTTTTAAACGCCGCAGCCTTAACATATGTCGCCGCAGCCGTCATGGCTTTTGCACAATTAGCCCGTCTCTTACTTCTTCGTGGAATGTTTGGTAATCGCGATTAGTGGCTTTCGTCCCTGCAAAAGGTGCGATATGATGGTGGGGTGGCGATAATGCTGCCTCACTTTTTATTTTAATAAGAGGATGGTTTTTATGCCTTTTTTACTTTTACTACTCATGTTTTTTATTGCTCCGTGGGCAGGGTTGGTTGCATTACTCTTTTTTGTTGTTTTTTTCCTCATCCTTTTACCGTTAGGCTTTGCCGCGAGTTCTTTTATGTGGCTTATTGTTGGTCCTACACAGCTTTTTCGAGTGTTATTTAATAAAAAAGTGCGGAAAAATCACGCTTTAGAGCACGGGGCAATACATGTTCTTGAAGAGTCTTTGGGACGGTGCAATATTGAAGGAATGTCATATGAAGATGGCTTTTCTTTGAAAGGGTTGGTAGAACCCTCAGTAGCTCTCTATGCTGCCCAGGAGGCTCTTGAGCGAATGAAACGTGGGGAGTCGTCGTTGGCGATTCATCCTCGGTGTGGCACGACAGTTGTTGTTGTCAATACACTCTCTTCTCTGTTGTTCATCCTATTGCTTTTATCTACAGGATCTTTGAGTGTGCTAAATGTTGTAATAGCTTTGTTCATTGCTCATATATTGGGGCCAATGACAAGCTCACTTGCTCAACGATATATTACTACAGATTCTAACGTTCGAAGTCTTGAAATAGCGGGTATAGAGGTACGATCTGCTCATAAGAGCTTGGGCGGGATGTATGTATATGGCCCGACGCAGCTTTTTATTCGAACGCGACAAAAATCCCAAGTGCTTGAACCGGAGGTTCTTTTTTCATGAGAGGAATAGAAGCAGCTTTACATGTATTAACAGACGTTTCAAAAGGGCGATTTGCTAGCGAATCTCTTCGTCGCGTGTCAAATCATATGACGGAAGGCGATAGAATATTAGCTTCAACCCTTATCTATGCAGTTCTTCGACGTCAAACACTTTGGAGAAAAATCAGTGAAACTTTTTTACGCCATCCTTTCGATTCTCTTTCTTGGCCGACACGTCACGCTCTGGTTGTCGGTACAGCGGGGATTTTAGAATTGAAACATTTTTCTCCTCAGGTGCTTGTAAGTGCCTTGGTTGACGAAGTAAAAAGAAAAGGCCAACAGAACGAGTCTCGTATAGTTAATGCTGTTCTTCATAGAGTGGAAGAGCGTGGACATATAGTCATGGAAGAAATTCACAGGAGCACTTCTTTTCAAGATAAAGCTCTCTTTGGGGGAATCCCTCTTTGGGTTGCTTACCAATGGAAAGATGCTTTCGGTCAGGGTGAAGCCTCTAAACTGATTAATCTGTTTCGTGTACGCCCTTATGCCTCTTTAAGGGTTTTGCCTCAGACAAATATCCCCGATCTTTTGGAGAACCTGAAAAAAAATCGCATATACGGTTGGCCTTCTCCGTTGGTCGACTATTCTGTAAGAACGGCTTCCTTTGCCTTTCCTCCGGAGATCCCAGGTTTTAACGAGGGAACAGTTACAGTGCAGAGTGAATCGTCTATGCTCGTTGCTGAAATGGTACGCCGTTTGTGGAAAGAAGGTTCCATTCTCGATATGTGTGCTGGCAGAGGAATCAAAACTGGACAAATAGCAACATTATTACCCTCTACTTTAATAGAAGCATGGGAACTTTCAAAGGGAAGAAGCATCGCCTCAAAAAAAGAAATGCAGCGTCTTTCTTGTGCACGAAACGTTACGATACATCAAGGTGATTCTCTTAAGATGACCCCTCGTTCTACACCTAATTTAGTCTTTTTGGACGCCCCATGCTCAGGAAGTGGAACGTGGAGCAGGCATCCTGAATCAAAATGGATTTTTACTAAAGAAAAACTAGAAGAGCTTGTATTACTTCAGAAAAAACTTTTGAAAAAAGCAGTTGAAATTGTTGCACAAGGAGGAATTATCCTCTACTCTACATGTAGCTTGTTGCGGCAGGAAAACGAGCAGGTTATAGCAGAAATATTGGCAGAAGATAAGAGCCTAGTGGAAATGTCTCTTCCTATTTCAGGACGATATTTACGTAAGGGACGGCCGTGGGGAACATATATATGGCCACAGCTGCCGTGGCTTGACGGATTTTACATGGCTGCAATCCTGAAAAGAACTCAGGAGGGTTAAAAATGAGTAAAATGTATAAATGGGTCATGGTCCTGATTCTTCTTATTATTGTAGTTTCTGGTGGAATGGCCGTATTGACTATCTGGAAGGGTGGCAAGGGCATAGCTGTACCACCATTAAAAGAAATGTCTCTTGTTGAGGCTGTTGATGAGGCAAATCGCATTGGTTTTAAAGTAAAGGTAGAACAGATAGAATCTAATCTTCCTGGCGGAACCGTTTTAGCTCAATGGCCAGATCCAGGAGCCAGAATGAAAAAAGATACCACTGTTGTGCTGAAAGTAAGCAAAGGCGGGAACAGATTGGCTCTTCCCGACGTGCGAGGTCTTGAGTATTCTCAGGCTCTTAAAAAGTTAGAAGAAGCTGGATTCCAGGTTGGAGATATTATACGTGTCAATGATGATTCAAGAGCGGCAGGAACTGTTATAGCTCAAAGTCCGGCTGCTCCTGTCATGGTAGAGAGCACGAGGAAAATTGATTTACTCGTAAGCCAGGGACAAATTTCTCAGAATGGCTTGATAGCTGTTCCTGATGTTTTGCAACGTCAGGAACAAATTGCCAGAAAGCTAGTGGAGGAGTCGGGGCTTTCTGTTGCCAATGTAGAATATGTCTACACTCAAAATTCTCCAGAGGGAATGGTTATATCTATTCGTCCGAAAGTAGGAACATCTTTGAAACGGGGACAAGGGGTCATTCTTCAGGTAGCTTCCATGAAAAAAACTGTGACGGAACAAAAGGCTGAAACGGAACAGCTACAGATTGCTGCTCCCGGGCTTGCTCCGTCAGTATCTGTGAAGCAATCGGAAAGTCAGGCGGAGGTCGCTTCCAAGCCCAAGTCTGTAACGCAAACAGGAACGCTCGTTCCTGTTATGCCGCCGTCTTCGAAGCCTCAATCTCAGCAGTCATCGACGGTAGCTCCTGTTTCGAAGCCTTCTCAAAAAGAGGCCATTACAAAACCTGCGCCTTTACCAGCGGGCAGCAAAATTGCAAAAATACGGTATCAAGTGCCTCCACTTACTAAACAAATGCCATTAAAGATTGAAATGGTTGATGATCGCGGCACAACAGTTCTTTTAAACCGTGATGTAAAAGGTGGAGAGTACATTTCTCTTGAAGCTCCTTATGTAGATGAAGGGGTAGTTACTATCTTTCTCGGAGGTGAATTTGTATGGCAGGATCGTTACCGCTAGAGAAAGAACGGAGGTCTTTTCTTGTAGCCCCGTCCCTTCTTTCTGCCAATGTTTTATATATGGAAAAAAGTATTGCTTCCCTTGAGGATACTTATGATTGGCTTCATCTGGATATTATGGACGGTCATTTTGTTCCTAATTTGTCTTATGGGCCTAGTTTGGCAAAGGCCCTCCGAAAAAAATATCCATCTGCTGTTATAGATACGCACTTGATGGTAGAGCCACCAGAAGATTTTATTGAGGCTTTTGCAGCGACAAAAACTGACTATCTTACTGTTCATGTAGAGGCAACACCTCATCTCCATCGTGTAATTTCGCGAATACGGGAACTTGGTTGCCGGCCAGGTGTAGCTATTAATCCCGCGACGCCGATAGAATGGGTTTCTCCTATTCTATCGATGGTAGATTTAGTTCTTGTAATGTCTGTTAATCCAGGATTTGGCGGTCAATCTTTTATTGGTGAGACGCTACAGAAAACAGTAGATCTTTTTAGGTATCGTGCAGCTCACAACCTCTCCTTCCTTATTGAAATGGACGGAGGGATCGGAAGAGAAACGATAAAGCAGGTAGTGAACTCAGGATGCGATGTAGTCGTTATGGGAAGTTCCGTCTTTGGAACTCCTGACCCTGCTGAAACGATTCGTGAGCTGAGAGAATGTGTTAGGGGGGCAGCGGTCTGTGAAAAAGGAACGACGTCAAATAACTCTTGAAGAACTAGGTAGAGCTATCAAAACGAGAAGAGAAGAATTAGAGTTAAGTCTTCAGGACGTAGCAGATCTGACGAAAATACGTGTTCAATTCTTAGAGAGCATTGAGGAAGGCCGCTTTGAGAAATTGCCGGGGTTGGTCTATGCTCGGGGTTTTTTACGGACTGTATTACGAACAATAGATGCTGATGATTTATGGGAATATTACAAGCCTCTCCTATATGATATGCACAAACAAGATGCAGAGGCGGATAAAGTTGTTGGCGCATGTTCTCCCCCAGCGAAGGGGTTTCGCCAAGCATCACGTTTTTGGGTAATAGTAGTATTGATTTTGGCCGTAATTGGAACAGGATGGTATGTATGGTATTCATGGAGAGAAGGTGGCTTCTCTGTTGACCAGGTAGCCCAACAAAATGAGGAAAAGATGCTGGGAGAAAGAAATAATGTGGTTGCCTCTTCCGATGTGGTTTCCCAAGATACCTCTCCTCTTTCTGATGGGGCATCTATTGATGTTACTGAAAAGAGCGGTGACGCAGCATCTCTTGTGACAACGTCACAAGGAGAAGGTCAATCTTCTAGTGAAAATGCGGAGAAACCTGAAAAAGAAGATATTGAATCTCAAGCTGTTTCAAAATTGCCTGTTCTTGATATAACAAGTAAAGGTGAGTGCTGGGTGCGTGTGCGCTCCCAAAGTGGAATCCTCTACCAAGGAATTTTGAAAAAAGGGAAAAACTATACACTTGAAGTAAAAGAGAGAGTAACGGTTACATATGGGCGTGCAAGCGATGTTCTTGTTTCATGGAAAGGTGAAGATCTCGGTCGCCCTGGTGATGGCTCTCGTGTCGTTCATATATTTTATTCTTCTGATGGAAAGACAGGCAGGGTGAGCGAGTGAACATTTATTTTATAAGTCTTGGATGTGCAAAAAACTCAGTCGATAGCGAAAACCTTATCGGGATGATGGAATCTGCTGGTTTTAAGGTTGTTGATACTATAGATGACGCGGAAGTAGCAATTGTTAACACATGTGGCTTTATTCAACCGGCGGTGGAAGAGAATATAGGCGTTATTCTGGATCTGGAAAAATTAAAAGAAGAAGGGCAGCTTCTTCGGATTGGTGTAGTTGGTTGTTTGGTCAATCGTTACGGAGAAGATTTGAAGAAAGAATTTCCTTCTGTCGATATCTGGGCTCAGGCCGAAGATTGGGAAACAGTTATTCGTCAACTAGGAGGTGCACCTTCCTCTTCTTGGCAACGAGGAATATTGCCAGAAACCAAGATTTGGACTCGATATTTGAAAGTAGGAGAAGGGTGCGATACTTTCTGTTCGTATTGTACTATCCCCTCTATTCGAGGAAGAGCACGGAGTAATCCTATAGAAAAACTTACGCACGAAGCATGCCAGCTTGCAGAAAAAGGTGCCAAAGAAATTTGTCTCGTAGGCCAGGATCTTACCATTTACGGACGAGATCTTTATGGCAAATCGTCTCTTGTTCCTTTGCTTGATGCTTTGACAGAGGCATTGCCAAAAGATATATGGTTACGTCTTTTATATCTTCATCCAGCACGAATAGACGAAAGATTCGTGGATTACATTGCATCGAAGAAACAAGTTTTACCTTATCTTGATATACCCATACAGCATGTTGACGGGGAAATCTTGAAGGCCATGAATAGAACCGAGAACGAAGAAAGCCTTCGTAATTTATTTGGTTATATCAGAAAAGAGTATCCTTCTTTTGCTTTGCGGACAACATTCATCGTTGGTTTTCCCGGAGAAACAGAGAAGCATTTTCAAGAGGTTCTTGATTTTATGGAAGACATGGAAATTGACAGAGTTGGTGCCTTTACATATTGCGCCGAAGAGGGAACTGTTGCTGCTAAATTGCCTGACCAAATCCCTCAACACATTAAAGAAGAGCGTTATGCACGACTTATGGAATTGCAGAGCGAGATTTCATTGAAAAGACAGAACTTTTTTGTTGGAAAAGAATTAACAGTCTTGATAGAAAATATCGATATGGAAGACAATATGGCATGGGGACGTTCATACAGAGATGCTCCGGAAGTTGATGGCCTTGTAGGCGTTATCAACGGTTCACATTTAGCGAAAGGCTCCTTTGTTAATGTTAAAATCACAGATGCGCAGGAATACGACCTTCTGGGTTTGGAGATAAAAGAATGAAACAAAAACTTTCAATAGCGGGAAATATTGCGACTTTAGGGGGTCTTGGCTTCTTCTCTTCCATGCCTGGTACAGTGGGATCAGGAGCGGCCTTCCTTTTTTATGTTTTTTTGCCGGTGCCCTTGCTGGGCATTATAGCTGTGATGTTGCTTGGTATTTGGGCAGCTGATGTATATGCGAAAGAAACACAACAAAATGACCCGAAAGAAGTGGTCATTGATGAGGTTATCGGAACATGGATTTCTATGTTTTGCCTCCCCAGGGGGTTTTGGCTCCCTGCCCTTTTCCTTTTTAGAATTGTGGATATTATAAAACCCATACCAGTTTCTACCGCTGAAAAATTTCCCGGTGGGCTTGGAATTATGGCCGATGACGTTGTTGGCGGAATAATAACAAATCTAATCCTATGGGGAATACATTGGCTCTATTATGGAGGAGGTTTTCAGCTTCTTCTTGGGAGATGATTCGTTGTGAAACGGGCAGTACTTTTAGCTATTGGTGATGAGTTACTCAGTGGAATTCGAAGAGATATAAATTGTTCGTGGTTAGCTTCTAAATTTGCAGATGCAGGGTGGCAAATCAAAGAGATAGAATTTGTTTCCGATGAAAAGGAAGATATTGTCGGTGCTTTGGGTCGCTGGGCAGGTTCTGTGGATATGCTTGTTCTCTCGGGAGGATTAGGCCCTACTCATGATGATAAAACACGGCAGGCTATTGCAGATTTTCTCGGCGTATCTTTGGTTTGCGACCATAAGGCCTATAACAAAATAGTGGAGAGATATAATCCTTCAGAACGAGAAGCAGTTGAAAGGTCGAGAGATACTCAAGGAACCGTTCCCCAAGGAACGACGTCGGTTCATAATTCCAAGGGATCGGCACTAGGTATTTTTTTCCCTTACAAGCAGACGAATATTTTTTCCTTTCCGGGAGTTCCAGATGAATTTCAGCGCATGGCTGAAGATCAGATTCTTCCCTTATTGGCTCAAGATTACGGGGCGCGGCTTTCAATTTTTGTTACGGGATGGGCAGAGAGCCTTTTAAAAGATCATTTATCCTCTGTCTTATTAAGAAATGATTTGCATATTTCAATTCTTCCTTCAATCAACCTTATTGAGTTGGCACTCAGTGGCAGTGAAAAAATTGTTAACGAAGTAGGAACTCATGTTCTTTCTTTACTGCCCCATGACTGTCTTCCTGCCGGTTGCCGTTCAATTCCAGAGGCTATCTATCATGAAGCTTCACTCAAAGGTATTACTCTTTCTGCGGCAGAATCTTGTACAGGAGGAATGGTTGGTGCTGCATTGACGGATATCCCAGGTATTTCTCGTTGTTTTTGTGGAAGTGCCGTTTGTTATAGTAATGATGCCAAACACAATATTCTTGCTGTGCCAGTCCATATTCTTGAACAATTTGGAGCAGTGAGCTCTGAATGTGCAGCAGCCATGGCCGAGGGGGCTTTAAAAGCTTATAAGACAGATATAGCTGTTTCTGTTACAGGCATAGCAGGGCCTGATGGAGGGTCGTCGGAGAAGCCGGTTGGGACAGTTTGGTTTGGAGTTGCTACTTCTCAGAAAACTCGTACCTTTGTAAAATGCTTTTCAGGGGATCGTGATAGAGTCAGAAAAAGGTCAGCGGCTGTAGCTCTTGAGCATATGTGGAGATCTTTAAAAGAGGAGGGATGCTCAGGCATATGAGGACCTTCGTTTGCGTAGATATACCAGAGCAATATCGTAAAATATTGGCTTCCAAGCTTGTCTTTTTGAAAAAAAATTTCCCGGACATAAAATGGGTCCATCCAAAAACTCTTCATCTCACTTTAAAGTTTTGTGGTGAACAGCCTGAAGATGTGGTGAACTCATTTTCTTCCCTCATAACACAAGAACTTCAGAACTCTTCTCTTGGCTCTTTCACAGTTTCTTTGAATAGTGTCGGAGGGTTTCCTTCTTTATCAAGACCACGAACTCTTTGGATTGGCGTAGATAAAGGAAAGAAGGATCTTTGCTTTTTAGAGGAACTTTTAGAAAGGGCAGGAGAAAAAACGGGTTTCGAAAAAGAAAAAAAGACATTTCATCCCCACCTGACTCTTGCTCGAATAAGGACAAATTCGTCTATTACCCCAGAGCTCATAGAGACATTAAAAAAATATACGTTTCATGATATTGTTTGGAAAGTAGAATCTATCACTCTAATGAAAAGTGATTTACGTCCTGAAGGTGCAAACTATACCCCACTGGAAACATATTTATTAAAGTGTTAAGGTATAGATAACGTTTAAGAGACCTTGGGGACTGAAAAATCGGGAGGTTTTTACTTTATGGCGAAAAAGAAAAATCCACAAACACGGGAAGATATTCTTGAACAGGCAATAGATGACATTCGTGGAAAGTTTGGTGAAGGTTCCATTATGCGTCTGGGGGATCCCCTCAAGATTCAGGTGGAAGTCATCTCAACTGGAATACTTCCTCTTGATGTTGCCTTGGGAATAGGGGGTCTTCCAAAAGGGCGGATTGTTGAAGTTTTTGGGCCTGAAGGATCGGGAAAAACAACTGTCGCTCTTCATGCAATAGCGGAAGCACAGAAGGCGGGAGGAATAGCAGCTTTTATAGATGCTGAACACGCTCTTGATCCAAGATTGGCCGCCTCTCTCGGCGTAGATGTGCAATCTCTATATGTGGCACAGCCAGATAGCGGAGAACAAGCTCTTTACGTACTTGACACGTTGGTGCGCAGTGGGGCTGTCGATTTAGTTGTTGTTGACTCTGTAGCAGCTTTAACGCCACAAGCTGAAATAGATGGGAAAATAGGAGATAGTCAGCTTGGTTTACAAGCCCGCCTTATGTCTTATGCATTGCGACGTTTGACATCGGCTATTTCAAAAAGTAACTGTGTTGTTGTTTTCATAAACCAATTGCGGGCAAAGATCAGCACAGGGTACAGCAGTGGCCCCCAGGAAACGACTACAGGTGGCCGGGCTCTAAAGTTTTATAGTTCGGTTCGTATAGAGGTTAAACGTGGAAAGACTATAAGCAAAGGTGACGAGGCTATAGGGCATGAGTTGTGGATGAAAGTAGTAAAGAACAAGCAGGCTCCTCCCTTCAGAACTGCCCATGCCAGTCTTATTTATGGGAAGGGCGTTCCTGTGGGAATGTCATTGCTTGATATGGCTATTGACCTTGAAATTGTTAAGCGAAAGGGTTCATGGCTTGCTTATAAAGGAGAGACAATAGGCCAGGGAAAAGATAATGTAGCCCAATACCTTGAAGAACATACAGACCTCATGGAAGAGATTAAGAATGAAATTATGTCAAAAGTAGCTGAAGGATTAGGCTTTGTCATCGGAGAAGACAAAGAAGGTGATGACGAGGATTCTCTTGAAAAAGAGGACGAATTGGCTATTGAAGAAGGAATTCTTGAACTGGACGATGAATAAAATAATTTATACAGAAATATTTTAGTCGAACTCAATATTCTTATCTTTTAAGATAAAAAAGCATTTTATGTAACATATGTCTTGATAAATTCTAACAGAAAATAAATATATGTAAGCTTTTGCAGTCAAATGGATTGCTATGCTACTTAAAAGTAATCCATAAGTAGGTGTTGACAGTCTCGCGTTTCTCAAGTATTATCTTCGGGCACTGCGACGGAGAGCGGCGCAGCGCAGGACCTTGTAAAGTGAATAGGTGAGACGAAGAGGAAGCCAGTCAATTTAAAAGAAATTCATGGAGAGTTTGATCCTGGCTCAGGACGAACGCTGGCGGCGTGCTTAACACATGCAAGTTGAACGGAGGCATATCATCACGACTTTTCGGAGGAGAGATGATGTGTTCTTAGTAGCGGACGGGTGAGTAATGCATGAGAACCTGTCCTTCAGAGGGGGACAACAGTTGGAAACGGCTGCTAATACCCCATATGCCGAGAGGTGAAAGGAGTAATCCGCTGAAGGAGGGGCTCATGTCCTATCAGTTAGTTGGTGAGGTAAGGGCTTACCAAGGCGATGACGGGTAGCCGGCCTGAGAGGGTGACCGGCCACATTGGAACTGAGATACGGTCCAGACTCCTACGGGAGGCAGCAGTGGGGAATATTGGGCAATGGGCGCAAGCCTGACCCAGCGACGCCGCGTGAGGGAAGAAGGCCTTTGGGTCGTAAACCTCTGTTGTATGGGAAGAAGGAAGTGACGGTACCATACGAGGAAGTCCCGGCTAACTACGTGCCAGCAGCCGCGGTAATACGTAGGGGACGAGCGTTGTCCGGAATTACTGGGCGTAAAGGGCGCGCAGGCGGATATTTAAGTCAGCTGTAAAAGGCATGAGCTCAACTCATGTATGCGGTTGAAACTGGGTATCTAGAGTGCTGGAGAGGTAGGCGGAATTCCCGGTGTAGCGGTGAAATGCGTAGATATCGGGAAGAACACCAGTGGCGAAGGCGGCTTACTGGCCAGCAACTGACGCTGAGGCGCGAAAGCCAGGGGAGCGAACGGGATTAGATACCCCGGTAGTCCTGGCCGTAAACGATGAATGCTAGGTGTGGGTGTCGAGAGGCATCCGTGCCGGAGTTAACGCGATAAGCATTCCGCCTGGGGAGTACG
>Ga0265294_10000173_pt1 | contig 79017 bp, 65 predicted proteins | sample MunlanPumphouse3_FD_192504 | JGI IMG/M metagenome (GOLD analysis project Ga0265294, IMG submission 192504) | Groundwater microbial communities from a municipal landfill in Southern Ontario, Canada - Pumphouse #3 | ecosystem: Environmental > Aquatic > Deep subsurface > Groundwater | place...
GGACGTGATATACGGCCGGCCGCCTAATATACTGTTGGCCCTACAACACAGGAGAATCCACCTTATGCAAAACATTGTGAGTATTGGAACGCCGCCATGGACTCGTTCCGAAATCATAGATCATCTTGATGAATTTGAAGCCGTTTATGCTGATCGTCCCATAAAAGATAATCAGGGGGGCATGAAAGCCCCGCACATGTTTGCAGTTTGGTTTATGGCAAAAAGATTAAATCCGGATTTGATCGTCGAAAGCGGAATATGGAAAGGACAGAGTACTTGGCTGTTGGAAAAAGCATGTCCCGGAGCCAAGTTGGTTTCAATTGATCTAAATCTAAAGTATCGGGAATACATTTCTGACCGTGCTACTTATTCCGATAAAGATTTTGTTGAACAAGATTGGGTTGATATAAGTGATCGCGCCCTCGTTTTTTTTGATGATCACCAAAATGCCTACAAACGACTACAGCAGTGCAAATGGTTTGGTTTCAAGCACATTATGTTTGAAGACAATTACCCAATCTCACAGGGCGACTGTTATAGCTTGAAAAAAGCATTTGCAAATGCTGGATTTGAACCTGCGAACTCTTCCAAGATGCCGAATAATAATATCTTCTCTAAAATACTGAGGAGGTCGGCCCTGTTGGCCAGTATCAATCCAATTACCCTTACACCTCAATATGAGACGGTAAAGGTTCGTCCGAACAATAATGATTCGCGAATGTTGCAGAAAAACCTTGATGTCTATTATGAGTTTCCACCGGTTATCAAGAGCTGCAAGACTCGCTGGGGCGATGAGTGGGAGGATGGATCATACCCCACTCCAGCGCCTTTGCTTGAGCAATCGGACAAGTCAACACGTAAGCTATTTGTAGATGAGGCAGTCCATTATACATGGATATGCTATGCAAAGCTGAAATGACGATGGGCTAACAAGGCGCTGCACCGGACGGCAATTACGCTGCGCTCCATTGCCGCCGGTGAGCTTGATCGTTGTTCAGGAAGAACATGACCCCCTCTTTGAGATTTGAAAAGCACGAAATTACCCGCATCGCTCGTCGATATCAATACCCGATCAGCGAAACGGAACTGATGGTACTGAAGGCAACCGTGAATCAACGCGGCCACCTTACGAAGGACGAGTTGGCGGCCGTCGCTTACTGGAAAGCTCCCCGGAGTTCCGGACATGCACGAAAGAACTCCGGAGATTACGTGGCAGAGATAAGTGGTTTCGCCCTCAAGACCAACTGCGAAAGGGCGAGAATCGAGAGCTTGACGATCCTGGATGGCGTCTCGTGGCCTACGGCATCGGTCATCTTGCATTTTTTCCACCACGACCCATATCCGATTCTCGATTATCGGGCGCTCTGGTCCGTGACTCTTGAAGTCCCCGCCCAGTACAGCTTTGGCTTCTGGTGGCCGTATGTAGAGTTCTGCCGTTCCCTTGCAGCCAGTGCAGGCGTGGACATGAGGACACTGGATCGGGCACTCTGGCAGTATTCCAAGGAGAATCAATGAATTGCACAACGAAGGGCTCAAGCGGACCCGTAACCACCCGGGGCACATTTTGTGGTGCAGCCCGGAAGCTCATTGGCCGCCAGGTCCCGGGCCGCTTAGCCCCGTCGGTCCCCTGAATGAAAGGAACTAAAGGCGCAATGATTGGAAAACTAAATGAAATTGCCCCCGAAAAGCGGATCATAAGAGCCATAATGGTCATTCGTGGTGAAAAGGTCATATTGGATTCCGATCTTGCCGCGCTTTATGGAGTCGAAACAAGGCGCCTCAACGAACAAGTTCATAGAAATATTGATAAATTTCCTGAAGATTTCATGTTCCAATTAACCAGAGAGGAGTTCGACAACTTGAAATCGCAAATTGCGACATCAAGTTTCGGCTGGGGCGGTCGGCGAAAACTGCCTCTTGTCTTTACGGAGCATGGCGCACTGCAAGCAGCAAACGTATTAAATTCCGACCAGGCGAATAAGATGAGCGTCTTTATCGTCAGGGCATTCGTTCGACTTCGCGAGATGATTCTGACAAACGAGAAACTTTCCCATAAACTCGATGACCTGGAAAAACGCGTCAGCGATCACGATGAAATTTTGATCGACTTGATTCGAGAGATTCGAAAGCTTATTGATACACCAAAACCAAAAGGCAAAAGGCGGTCAATGGGTTTTATTCTGCCTGAAAAAGAAGGCGATAAGCTGTAATCAGGAGAACAAGGGCGTTTGGCTGTGCAGAAGGAGATGCGAAATATGCAGATTCGTCATCACGAGGACGCGGACAAGCATGCCGTAGTTGCCCTTTGGGGAGAGGTTCAAGCCGATAGCGCCCCGCACAGCGATACGGATTTCCATCGCATTTCGGACCTGTAAACTGAAAATCGGCTCGCATCAATTCGGCGCGCCCAAAACAAAATTCAACTGGAGCGTGGTAAAACTAACCGATGAACATACCGAATCCCGAACTCCGGCTGGCCGAGGAATTTGTCCGGCATACCAACTGCAATATCTTTCTTACGGGCAAGGCCGGCACCGGCAAGACCACCTTTCTGCATGACATCCAAAAAAAGACCCACAAGCGGATGGTGGTGACGGCCCCGACCGGCGTTGCCGCCATCAATGCCGGCGGCGTCACCCTGCATTCCTTTTTTCAGTTGCCGTTCGGCCCATTTGTCCCCGGCGGCGAAGCATTCATCGGCCAGCATAGAATCCGGAGGGAGAAACAGAATATCATCCGGAGCCTTGATCTTTTGGTCATCGATGAAATCAGCATGGTCCGGGCCGACCTGCTCGATGGCGTGGACAGCGTCCTGCGGCGCTACCGCCGCAGCGAGCTGCCTTTCGGCGGGGTGCAACTGTTGATGATCGGCGACCTGCAGCAACTCTCACCGGTGGCCAAGCGCGATGAATGGCGGATCCTGCAGGAATATTACGATTCCCCCTATTTTTTCAGCAGCACCGCGCTCGGCCGGACCGAGCTGATTCCCATAGAACTCAAGCACATCTACCGCCAGTCGGACCGTCACTTCATCGAACTCCTTGGTCGTGTCCGTGACAACCGGCTCGATCCCCCCACCCTTGAAAAGCTGAATTCCCGCCATATCCCGGATTTTTCCCCCGGGGACGGGGACGGATACATTACCCTGTGCACCCACAACAGGGGTGCCGACACCATCAACGAAGCCAGGCTCAACGCTCTGCCCGGAAAAAGCCGCTGTTTTAATGCCGAACTGGACGGCGATTTTCCGGAGCACGCGTATCCGACCGCCGGCGCCCTGGAAATCAAGATTGGAGCGCAGGTCATGTTCGTCCGCAATGACATGTCGGCCGAGAAACGCTACTTCAACGGCAAAATCGGCAAAATCACATCGATGTCGAGCGATGCCATCGAGGTGCGCTGCCCGGGGGATTCGGACAAGATCACGGTGGAGAAAACCACCTGGGAAAATATCGAATACGCAGTCGATCCGAAAACCGCCGAGATTTCGCAAAAGATCATTGGCGCCTTCAGCCAATACCCCCTGAAACTGGCCTGGGCCATCACGATCCACAAGAGCCAGGGACTCACCTTCGACCGGGCGATCATCGACGCCCAGGCCGCCTTCGCCCACGGCCAGGTTTATGTGGCCCTGAGCCGCTGCCGGAGCTTCGAGGGAATGGTGCTCAGCTCGCCGCTGAGCGCACAGGCCGTGAAAACCGACCACACCGTTCAGCGGTTCGTGATGGACCTGGCCAGTCATGCGCCCTCGCCGGAAAAAGTAACGGCCGAGAAAAACCGCTACCAGCGGCAGCTGATGCTGGAGTGTTTCAGCTTCGAGGGACTGCATCGTTTGCTCGGCCGCCTGACGGGGCTTCTCTGCGGCAATTCCGGCGTGATTCATGTCTCGGATGTTGGCGATATCACAGAGGTGCAAAAGCGGGCGGCGGAAGAGATCTGCACCATCGGCGAAAAATTCAAGGCTCAGCTTCAGGGAATGTTCACCGATGACGCCCAAACAGCCGATGATCCCGTCATCCAGGAGAGGCTCGCCAAGGCATCCCGCTATTTTCAGGAAAAGTTCGATACAATCCTCTCACCTTACCTTGAGAACATCGCGGTGGAGACGGACAACAAGGAAATTCGAAAGAAAATCAACGACACCCTCAAGTATCTGAGAGAGGAAACCGCGGTGAAGCTGGCAGCGGTACGATCCTGCAGGGACGGCTTTTCACCGGAAAAGTATCTCCGGTCGCTTTCGGCCGCGGTCATGGACGTCGGGAAGGCGAGGCCGAAAACCCGAACCGGCATCTATTCCGAGGGGGACGCGGGCCACCCCGAACTATTCGAAAGCCTGCGGGAATGGCGCAAACGGAAGGCCACCGAGGAAGGAATCGCCCATTACCAGGTCCTGCACCAAAAACCCCTGGTGCAGATCGCGGTCTGCCTGCCCGACTCCATTTCAGCCCTGAAAAAAATCAAGGGCATCGGCAAGCGCCTGGCCGAGAGATACGGCGAAGAGCTTGTGAATATGGTGGCGGACTATCTCCGGAAGCACGGGATTGAAGCGGTGGCCCCGCCCGAACCGTCGACTATCGCGCCCCCGGAAAGGCCGAAAGCGCGGCCAACAGGGAGCCAGGACACCAGGAAGCTCAGCCTTGAGCTGTTTGATCGGGGGCTTTCCATCCTCCAGATCGCCGCCGAGCGGGAACTGGCGGCCTCCACCGTCGAGGGGCACCTGGCATTTTTCGTCTCAAAAGGCGAACTTGAGATCGGCCGGGTGCTTCAGGATGAAAAGCGGAGGATCATAGAACAAAAAATCACAGATATGCCGGGAGCGTCATTGAAGGAGCTGAAAACCGCCCTCGGAGATGCGTATTCCTACGGTGAAATCAAGTTGGTCCTCGCCCACCTCGAACAAAAATAATGCCTCTGATGAAGAATTGGCGCTTGTCATCGACGGCCTGAATGAAATAATTGGCGGTTGAACTCAGGGCGGCGGATGTGCGGGCCATCCTCTAAAGATACGTCCGGGCGCCCAGGTAGCGTTTCTGGTAGTATTCGTTGCTCAGGTTGGTGACGCGAACGTCCTTGCCGCGTCGAGGGGCGTGGATGAAGTCGCCGTTTCCGACGTAGAGACCGACGTGGGAGACGGTTTTGCGGCCGTTGGTGTCGAAAAAGACCAGATCGCCTTTACGCAGTGCGCCCTTTCCCACCGGCTGCCCGGCGCAGAACTGGTCGCGGGAGGTGCGGGGGAGTTTGAGGCCGTTGAGGCGATAGGTAACCATGATCAGCCCGCTGCAGTCGAAGCCGTCCCGAGCATTGTCGCCGCCCCAGACATAGGGAGCGCCGAGAAAGCGCCGGGCGGTGGCGACCAGTTCCTCGCGCAGGTCTCCTCTGCCGGTGCGCCGAATGCGCTCCGCCGCGTTGTCCTCGGGGCGGACGATGAAGAACTCGTCGATCAACTTCTGCTTTTGCAGCTCCTCCGCCTGCCCGCGGGCCGCTGCGTAGGTATTGTGGTCTCCGAAACGCACCTTGTAGAGCCCCGATTCGTGGAGGAAGGAATAGGCGTCGATTCCCCGGCTTTCGAGGAGGGCGGCGAGCCGGGCGGCGTTGCCGGGGCTGGAGAAAGCGCCGACCTGAATGGAGTATCCGAGGCTTTTCAGAAGCGCGGCCGGCGGGATTCCCGGTACGGGCGCCGGGCGCCTGGCCCCGCACCCGAAGCAGCCGGCGAACAGGATCAGCAGCAAAAGCGCCGTCAGCGGTCTTGGGTTGCGAAACATCATAAAGTCTCTTGAATGAATGTCAACGATGTCCGCAGGTTAACACAGAGAGCCCGGGCTGACAAGGCTTACAGGAATTGCGGGACATTCTGAAACCACTCCATCAAAACCGTCGTTGCCGGAATGTCAGCCCGAACCGCTCTATGATGAATCGCCGGAGCAATGGATTCCTGATTCGTGTGCCGCAGTTTGTGTTCCGGGGCTTGACTGCTTCAGCTGGCGTCATGCTCCGCTGAAAACGATGCTCAATCCATGTCCATGTATTTGGAACGGATGTCTGAGATGCTGTTTTTTCTCAGAATCCGCGCAATGGCAAAAAAACCCAGGCAGAGCAGAAAACCGGCTCCCAGACCGAGAAAAAATTTGTTCCAGCCGCTGTCGTGCTCCCCGGATGCAGGGGCGATTCCGGGTTTCTGCTGCTCAACGGATTCAGGCCCTGCAGCGGCATTCGAAGCCGGCGGCGCGGGGATTTCAGGCTTTGGCGTTGCGGCGGGTTCGGGTTGCGGCGGAACGAGGCGAAAGCCCGTGGCCAGCAATTCAGCCGCCTTGGCGTCGCGAATCTTGCGATCCTTGCTGCCCATGACCAGGGCGATTATCCGTACCCCGCCCTTCCTGGCGGTGGCGGCGATGGAAAATCCGGCTGCCTCATAATAACCGGTTTTGAAACCGTCACAACCGGACACTCGGGTCAGAAGCTTGTTGTGGTTGTGCATGATGAATTTATCTTCACGAAATCCCCTGATCTGGGTGCCGGTGAATTTCAAGGCTTCCGGCCGTTTGGCCAGCTCGCGGCAGAGAATGGCAAAATCACGGGCTGTGGTGACATCCGGCTGCTGTCCCTGGGAGGGCGGAAGCCCGTGAACGGAGTGAAAGCGGGTGTTTTTCATCCCCAATTCCTGCGCCTTACGATTCATCATGTCGACAAAGGCATCCTTTGAACCCGCAATATGAATGGCCAGGGCAACCGATGCATCGTTGGCTGACTGCACCATCATGGCGTATAAGAGCTCCTCAACCGAAAATTGTTCTTTTGGATCGAGATAAACCTGAGACCCGCCGATTTTGGACGCTTCCGGAGTCACCTGCACCATGTCGTCCAGCCGCAGCGCGTCCTGTTCGATACGGTCGAGAATCACGTAGAGATTCATCAGCTTGAGAACACTGGCGGGATAAACCATGGCATCGGCGTTTGCTTCGAAGAGAGTCTTTCCACTCTCCGCATCGATTACCAGGGCTGAAACATAAGGATCGGCGGAATTCGCTTTCAGGGGCGCGCGGGCAGCCATGGCAACGGGCGCCAGCAGCGCCAGGACAAGGAGACAAAGATAAAGACGTTTCATGTTTTTTTGACTCAACTTTCGAAACCGGGGGTTAAAAACAAAATATTCAAAACCAATACATCAGCGCCATTCGCTGCATGGATTAAAAACGCCTCGCCTCCCGATAGGTTTTTTACGGAAAAATCAACCGCTTCAGGAAGGAAGAAATCCTTATTACCAGTGAATTCAGGATACGGCAAGAAGCAACAGAAGGCGCGGAAATAAAATAAGGACGGATATGATTTGATGCTTTCCGATGAAGGCCGTATACAGCGACCGTCGATCATGCCGTGCAGATCCGGAACGGGGGCGCCGGGGTTTCGAATGCAGCATGGCCTTCCATGATGCGGGGCTCGGCCTGATTGACGGCAGTCCGGAAGGACAAGCCGTCCGGGGGTTATTGACCTTTCCAGATATTCACACCGCTGAACCTTACCGCGATTTAACGAACCTTACACCTTGAATACTCCATGGCGCCTGTGGTACAGTCTGTTGTGACAAGATGCAATTAACCCATTGATTTGCATGATATTTCGCTGCAATTTTCGTTCAGTATACGGGTTGATGGAGAAAGGTCTGAGGCAAAATGCACGAACCCCGCAGATTGTTGACCTTTGAGTCCCTGGGCCTGTGTATTGTGACCTTTGTTGCTGTCTGTAATATCAGCGTTTTTTACAACCTGTTTAATTACCTGCGGACGCTCGGCATACCTGCCGATCTGCACGGTCTCCTGGTCGGTTCCTACTCGCTCACTGCCATGGCGCTTTACCTCCTGGCGAGTCCCTTTCTGAACGCCGCCAACGCGCCGCGCGCCATGCTGCTGGGAATCATGGTGGTGGCTCTGTGCGGCGTGAGTTACCTCTTCATCCATTCCTTCTGGGGCCTGCTGGCGCTGCGCATGATGAACGGGGCCGGAAATTTCCTCATGGGCGCAGGCGCAATGACGCTTTTTGTATCCATCATTCCGGAAGGAAAAAGCGGGCAGGCCTTTGCCGTTTACTCCGTAGCCATCCTTTTACCTTATGGAGCGGTGCCGGCAGTGATGGATGCCCTGGATTTCCTGATTCCCACGCCCCCGCACGGGTATGCAGTCGCCGCGATCACGCTGATTCCGGCGGCATGGATTGTCCTGCATATGCGCCGGCGCTTTCAGGGACGGTTTCACTTGGGGGAAAGAAAAAATCTTCCCACCTGGCCGGACATCCGCGCCAACGTGACGCAGCTGCCGGTTGCGCTGCTGCTTCTGCTGAACACCATTTATATCATCACCTGGAGCAGCATGTTTTTTCTGGTCAAGGGATTTGCGGATCAACAGGGAGTCGTTAACGTGGGTTCCTTTTTCACGGTACAGACGGGAACGATGATTGCGTTCCGCCTCTTCGCGGGGAAGCTGTTCGACGTCTTCAACAAGGCCCGAATGCTGGTGGTCACGTTTGCGGTCATTGCCCTCGGGTATCTGGCCCTGGACAACCTGCCGGGCGCGTGGGCGATACCGCTGGTGGCCTTGATCTTTGGAGTGGGTATGGGAATGGGCCAGCCCCTCTTCCATGGCCTGATGTTTGAAGTCTCGTCCCCCGGATTCCGCCCTTTGAACGCAAACCTGACGCTTTGTTCCATACAGGCGGCATGCTTTCTCGGTCCGGTGCTGGGAGGCGCGCTCGTCGTCCGATGGGACTACCACGGCTATTTCCTGTTCGGCATCGGGCTGGCGCTGGCGGCCGCATCCATGGGTTTCCTCCTGACAGGGAAGCGAAAAATTTCTTGAAGGACCGGTCAGGAGCCCCGGAATCAGGGTTCGAAAAGATTTTTCGTCGGGAAATCGGGGTCGCTGGTGAGGTTGACACCCAAGCGCCGGAGTCCCGCCTCGTCCCCAGGCGTGGGGATATGGGTCATGTGGACCTCGCAACCCTGAAGCTCCTTGAGCTTTTCCATGGCCAGTTGGGCGGCCGGGTTGGTCGTGGCGCTGACGCTGAGCGCGATGAGCGTCTCTTCCAGATCCATGCTCACCGTCTTTTCGTGGAGCATCTCCGTTTTCATGTGGCTGATGGAATCGGTGATGTACGCCGGAAGGAGCTTGATCGGGTGGGGGATCGCGGCGAGGTGTTTGATGGCGTGGAGCACCAGGCTGGAGGCGGCGTGCATGAGGGGGGAATTGTTTCCCGTGACGATGGTTCCGTCTCTGAGTGCGATGGCGGCGCCGCAGTAGATCCCCTCGTTCCCCTTTTCCCGTTCCCGGGCGTCCAGGGCGGCTTTGCGGGCCGGTTCGACCACATTCCGGTACTCCTGCCCCAGGTTGAAATCCTTCATGAACAATTCCACCCGCTGGACGGTTTCCTTCTCGGCGAATCCCATGACGTACTCGCACCGGTAGCGGAAATAGCGGCGGATGATCTCCTGCTTCGCAGCCTCCCGGGTTACCTCGTCGTCCACGATGGCGAATCCGCATCGGTTCACCCCCATGTCCGTGGGCGACCTGTAAAAGGATTCTCCCTTTGTGATCTTCTCGATAATCCTTTTGAGGACGGGAAAGGCCTCCACGTCCCGGTTGTAGTTCACGGCCTTTTTATCGTAGGCTTCGAGGTGGAAGGGATCGATGAGATTGAAATCCCTGATGTCCGCCGTGGCCGCCTCATAGGCCACGTTGACGGGGTGCTTCAGGGGGAGGTTCCAGATGGGAAAGGTCTCGAACTTGGCATATCCCGATTTCATCCCCCTCCGGTAGTCGTGGTAGAACTGGGACAGGCAGGTGGCCAGTTTTCCGCTCCCCGGGCCGGGGCCGGTGACGATGACCAAGGGTTTGTCCGTCTCGATGTACTCGTTCGCCCCGTACCCCTCGTCGCTCACGACGAGATCCACGTCGGTGGGGTATCCCTTTGTGTAACGGTGGGTGTAGACCCGGATGTTCCGTCTCTCCAGCTTGTTTTTGAAGAGAACGGCCGCCGGCTGGCTCTCGAACCGGGTGATGACGACGCCGAGAACATGGATGCCCCACTCCCTGAGATCGTCGATGAGCTTCAGGGCGTCGGCATCGTAGGTAATTCCGAAATCGGCCCGGATCTTCTTCCGCTCGATGTCGCCGGCATAGATGCACAGAAGGATGTCCGCCTTGTCCCGGAGCCCCTGGAGCAGCCTCATTTTCACGTTGGGGTCGTATCCGGGAAGGACGCGGGCGGCATGGTAATCGTATAGGAGCTTGCCGCCGAACTCGAGGTACAGCCTGCTGTCAAAACGCTTCACCCGCTCCAGAATTTCCGCGGTTTGTTCCGTGATGTATTTTTCGTTGTCGAAACCGATTTTTCCCGTCATCCTGTCTCCTCGTTCCTTCCAAAAAGTCGTCGGCGGGAGAATAATCGCAAAACCGGCAAAGATCAACCCTTTGAGGGAAAACAATCAAAACCGGTTTCCGGTTCGCCCTGTATTGAGCCGCGTAGCGAGGCAAACTTGCCGTATTCGCTGCAAATATTGCACTGCATCTAAAAATTGGCGCACTGATCTTCTCTGTTGCCTCTTACAATGTTGCCGCCGCCGGTCGGCGCCGGCCAATTTTCCTTGCATTGAAGATTGGCGTCAATCGCGTTTTGAGTGATCGAAAGGCCGCCGCTGTTCTTGAACGCCTGAAGATTGCCGCCAATGGTATTTCTGTTTACAGTCAGACCGGACCGGTTTTTTTCGAACTGCAGGTCTCCCTTGATGCGCACGCCGTCAATAACCGCTCCCCCGCCCTGTTTGATCTGAATGTTGCCTCCGACATCGGACCCGGACAGCACATCAACCTGCGCCGCATTCTCAGCCTGAATATTACCGATGACATAGATTCGGGAAGCGCTTAGGGCGGCATTTTTTTCAACCTTGATTGAGCCCTTTACAAAGGTTCCATAAAGCGTGCAGGCTACCCCCTGAGGGACGATCAGATTGTCAACCATCATCGAACCTGCGTAACCGTAACAGACATAATCTTCGCCATGCGCTATGCCGGAGAGGATTGCACATGTCAGTACGACAGCAAGAAAATCGATCCCTTTTTTCATATCTTCCTCCCTGTTATCAAATTCAAGAAACCGTGTACGGGCCGACCGTTTATTCACTGCGCCGAATGCGACGCGGTTTACGACGCTGAATTTCAGAACCCCTGGTTGACAAGTTCAGCCCTTTTTGATCTATTTTCATAGAAATAGATTCAAGAGCGGCGGCTTCGGGGCTGTCCCACCATGTCGTCCAGCAGGAAAAACAAGACAGCGGGCGTTTTTCCGCGATGCGTATTGACGGTGCCAATTGACTTCACGGATGAACGGCGCAGCCGGTGGATGTGCGGGTCTGTTGCCTTGCGTCCGAACATCTGCATTTTATCGTTGTTTTCTGGAAAAAGACAGCCTGAATACCGGTCTCGAAGCAGGATTCTTGCCGCACCGACGGGAAGGCGGAATGCTTGTCAAAAAGCGGGCCGTTGCCGGAAATGATCAGATGCGTGACAAAAAAGATCGGCACGGCGTTCCGGGAATCAATGCGTCGAAGGAAAATCATCCTCTGATTGCGGTCTGCATCATTTTGAATGTTTTCCCGGGGTGCTGGCAGAAGGAGGCGTAAATGGTTTTTCAGGATTTTTTACAGTACGAAATTCTCGGCAATACGGTTGAAGCATACGGTGTCAGCGCCGCCGTTTTCCTGGGTTGCCTTCTGGTCATTCTGGCGCTCAAATATATTGTCGTGCCGCGTCTTAGAAGACTTGCCGAAAAAACGGAAACCGCGTTCGACGACGTGATGATCGCCGCCATGGGAAAAAACGCCATTCCCGCTTTCGTCGTGGCCGCGCTGTACATTTCGACCAAGAGTCTTGCGCTCAACGCGTCTTTACGGAAAGTCATTTACACCAGCACGGCGGTCATGGTGGCATTTTTTGCGGTCCGGTTCATTCTGACGCCGTTCCGGTTTGGCTTGGAGAAGCAGTGGGTTCGGGCCGGAGCTGACAGTACGCAACGGCGGTCGCTCAAGGTCATGCAGACCGGCATTCAGACCCTGATCTGGGTCATCGCGCTGATCGTGCTGCTTGACAACCTCGGCATCAAGATTTCGACACTGGTTGCGGGGCTGGGCATCGGCGGCATAGCCGTGGCGCTTGCGGCCCAGGCGATACTCGGCGATCTTTTCGCCTATTTCATGATCCTGATCGATCATCCGTTCGAATCCGGCGACTTCATTATCGTCGACGATTACATGGGTGCCATAGAGCACATCGGTCTCAAGAGCACGCGTATTCGAAGCCTTGGTGGCGAGCTGCTGGTATTCCGCAACACAGATCTCACCGGATCCCGCATCCGCAATTACAAGAAAATGGAGCAGCGCCGGGTGGTATTCACCCTGGGCGTAACTTACGGGACCGGCATCGAGCAGGGCAAAAAGATTCCGGGAATCATCGCCTCGATTATTGGCTCTTTGCCGAATGCCCGTTTCGACCGGGCGCATTTCAAGGAGTTCGGCGATTTTTCCCTTGTCTACGAGGTCGTTTACTATGTACTTTCCGCGGATTACAACCTGTACATGGACATTCAGCAGGAGATCAATTTCAAGATTCGGGAGGAGTTCAAAAAGCTGGGCGCCGAGTTCGCGTTTCCGACCAGCACGGTATACCTTGAACACGCGATTCAGGGTGCATGAAAACCCGTTCGACCAAAATGGCGGCCTCTTTGTTTTCATTCTTTTCGGAAATTGATAGAATTCCGGGCATGGGTTTTACGCACCGTGACGCGAAGGGGATATCATGACGGATATCAGGATGCTTCTCAATAAACCCGAGTTTCCCCGTTCCGGCCGATACGAGCAGGATTGGGTGCTCGACAACCAGATGGGACCCAATGCGCTGTGGCTGGCCGAGTGGCTTCTGAATGCGCTGCCTCTCAAACATGGAATGCGCGTTCTCGATCTGGGTTGCGGGCGCTCGCTCGCCAGCATTTTTATGGCCCGGGAATTCGGCGTACAGGTTTGGGCAGCCGATCTCTGGATTACCCCGGATCACAACCGGAAAAGGGCTGAGGCGGCCGGTGTGGGAGACCTTGTTTTTCCTCTGCGTGCGGAGGCTCATGCCTTGCCGTTTTCGAATGCGTTCTTCGATGTCATCGTATCCGTCGATGCCTACCACTATTTCGGAACGGACGTGCTCTATCTCGGCTACCTGTCGAGATTCCTGCGGCCCGACGGTTTTGTGGGCGTCGTGGTTCCGGGCTTGATGCAGCCGATTGATGACATTCCGGAGCACCTTGCCCGGCCTCTGGCGAACGGAAAGGTTTTCTGGGAGGACGAGTGCTGGAGTTTCAAGACGCCGGACTGGTGGCGCGAGCACTGGCGTCGAAGCAGCATAATGTCCGATATCCGCGTGGACACACTCCAGGACGGGTGGCGTCACTGGTATGACTTCGAGAAAATTCTTGAAGCAACAGGGAAATCCGTTTTTCCATCCGATGCCGAAGCGCTTGAAAGGGATCAGGGAAGATACATCGGTTTTGTCCGCGCCATCGCAAGGCGCACCGGCCATGCGGGCGCCAATCTCTATGATTCGTCTGTCGGCATTCACGCAGGCGTGGACAGGTGATGCCTCAGAGGAAAATTCGGGATAAAATGGGCGGAACCTGAAACAGAAAGTGCCTTCAGGAAAATTCAGCAAAATTGGGAAGTATCGGATTTGCAAATGGTTTCCGAAAAAGGTCCGGCCAAGGGGTCGGGGTCGAAACACAGAACTTCTTGATCGCCCCTCTTGAAGTAGGATAAAGAGAAGTTGGTATGACGAAAAGATTTCGTATCGCGCCATGGATCCTTTTGCCCTTCATCCTGTTTTCCGGGGTTGCATGGGCATCTACCGAACCCAAACTGATCCTTCAGGAGACCTTTGGGGTTCATCCCGCCGTCCTCAACTATTCCGAATATGAATATTATGGGAATACGGTCAGCGTCATTCGGTCTGATCCGCGGTTTTTCGATTTTGCAGTCGCCTGTGCAAAGCCGCCGAAATCCGTCAGCCAGTTCCACAACGACAACCGGAGTGCCTTGCTTACCCTGAACGGCGGTTACTGGGATCATGATTATCTGCCGACAGACCTTTGCGTCGTGGACGGAAAGGTCATTAAACCGGTCAACGCTGCAAACAGCCACTTCGGCCTGTTTGCCGTTCGCCGCAATGGCGAGCTGGTCATCGGTGATTTGAAAACAAAGCCGCTGAGTCAGATCGATATCAATGATTTCCGCTACGCCCTGAAAAGCGGCCCCCATCTGTTGAGAAAAGGGGCGCCGGTCAAGTTCAAATCCAGCAGCAGCCATTCCAGAACCGTTCTGGGGAAAGACGTCCAAAACAACGTTCTGTTCGTCATCACGAAGTCAGGGAAGATGACGTACTCCGAGATGATCAACTTTATGATTGATTCCGGACTCGGTATTACCGATGCTTTCAACCTGGACGGAGGGGCTTCAACCGGCTTCGCGCTGGGCAGGGGAACCTCCATGATACTGAGGGATACCGTCAGCATCGCCAATGTAATCCAGCTGACAACGAAGCATCCACGGTAAACCGAGTACAGGTCAATAACTTCCGGGATAGATCGCCTTCTCGGAGCGCCGTGAAGCAGGCCCGAAGGAAGTACGGAAAATCCTCAAAACAAAGAAGCCCCCTGAAACGAATCAGGAAGCTTCTGTCCGGTACCAGGTCGTAATCCTGACGGAGGGAGGCCTGGAGCGTCATTGAACGAGGGAGCCCGAACACGGATTGCCTGCGACCGGCTCGAGCTTTATGCTATGCATGCAACCCTGGCCGCTTTACGGCGTTTGGGCCTGTGTTTGAGGTGCAATCTTGATTTCCACCCTTCTGTTCAGTTGTCGTCCGGCCTCGGTGTCGTTGGTCGCCACAGGCATGGTTTCACCAAACCCCATCACTTCGATGCGACTAAAGGCGATGCCTCGCTGAACCAGCAGGTCTTTTACTGAATTGGCACGCCGTATGGAAAGGTCCATATTGTATGCATCGGAACCAACACTGTCGGTATGCCCGTCCACTCGAATGAAAGTGTCGGGGTATTGCGTCAGCACACCTGCCACCCGGTCGATTTCAGAGTAAAGGCCCGGCCGCACTTCAGCAGAGTTTGTATCGAATGTCACATCGCCCTTGAAGGTCACCGCCAGAAGGTTGCCGTCCCTGGATACGGAAGCGGCTTCCGAGGTGGCCAGAACGTCGCGCATGTCTCTTTCCTGATTGTCCATCATTCTACCGACTCCGGCGCCCCCAAGTCCTCCTACGGCCGCGCCGATGGCTGTGCCGATCAGAGTGCCCTTCGTATCACGTCCGATGACTTGACCGAGTATTGCGCCGGCTGCGGCTCCGCCCGCTGCTCCGTAAAGACCGCCTTTCTGGGTTTTGGTCATGGGCTCAGTCGAAGTCGTTGCGCAGCCCGCCAGAATCAAGGTGAAACACAGAAAAATACAAATTCTTGTCCGGTTCATTTTTGTCCTCCTTTCAAAAGCGTTATCTTATCGGATCATCTTCGATATTCCTTGATAACAAATTGTTATTGATGGAGATAGTATGGGCAACAACCACTTGCAGGGCAAAGGGAGGCTGACCGCTTTGCCCGATTTCGCCCTACTTGATTTCTCCCGTTTTGTCGAAGGGTATGCGGAAAGACGGTGATCCCGCGTGCAGAGACCCTCTCAGCCGGTACTTGAATCCCGAGGCGTAGCTTCCACTGCTTGCCGCCGAGAACTGCTTCAGGATGCTGGTGAGCCCGGTGTAGGCCTCCACCTGAACGATCTCTGTGCTGAGGCGTTCCACCTTCAGGCTCTGATTGGAAACCCCGCTGGCGAAAGGCTCACCGTTGATATCGAGATCGAAGACAAGTCCGGAGATGTTCAGATCCCTTTCGGTGGGATTCTGAATGCGGAGCTCCAGAACAAAGGTCTGCTCCATGAGCCGCATTTCCTTGGGGATAATGTTCACGATATCGACGTGCGGCTTCTCCCCCTTCCAGAAGAGCGCAGCGCATCCGGATACCAGAGCCGCAAAGAACACGAGCACCAAAACCCATGCCGAAACGACTTCCCGTCTCATCGCCGCTACCCCCTTTTCCAGGCAAACTCATTCGGCCCATTCAAACGATATTTCAAACAGCCATCCATATTTCAATCGACAAAAAGGCGAAACAGCGCGACTTCGCCTCTGAACCCGTTATTTCATCTTACCGTCTCGGGTACCGGTAATCATACCGTTTTTGTTCGTAAGGCCTGCTTTTTTTATACCTGACTTCTCTCGGGTAATGATTTTTTGGAAGATTTATCCAGGGGCCGCGCCTTGACTGCGAGTAATACCAACGGTTACTGTGATGATAATAGTGATAGTTTCTGTAGACATAGTACGGTTCATACAATTCCACATACGCCGGAAGGGGTGGGGCGATGGCGACGCTTGTACCGTGAGGTCCCACGGACGCAACGCATGACATGCACATCAACGCCGCAAAAGGAAGGGTAAACCATAATTTTTTCATATTATCCTCCTCGTTCGATATTATTAAGTCATAACTACTACCGATGCCGATCTTTGTCAAACTGTTCCGGGTATTGCCATGGCTAACCTATTGGAATCAAATAAAATTTCATGACACCTTCTTAATGCTGCCTGAAGCGGGTTTTGAAATGAAAAAAAGAAACCGACAAATTCCACGAGATTGGGTTGTCGACATTTTGTCAACGAGGGGCGATTCTCAAGTCTGGATCGTTTCGTTTGTAAATGCCATCGGGTGTGCTTACGGTCCGGATTCGCGGAAAAAGGTGCGGACGAACTGCGGTATGCCTCATATTTTTGTGATGTGAAGCGGTAATCAGCGGCAAGTTTGTCGTTTTTCCGGGATTGATGTATAGTAGTTCCTATACAGAAGGGGGCCGTGATGAGAAGGATATTTCTTGTATCCATGCTGGTCGGGTTTGCCTGCCTGTTCCGGCTGCAGGTCCACAATAACCGCGCCATGGCCGCTGAGCCGCCAACGAAGCCCATCCTGCGGATCGAGACGGGGATGCACACGGCGATGATCAACAGGATCGGTTTGGATCAGGCCAACCGGTGGCTGGTTTCGACCTCCGATGACAAGACCCTTCGCCTCTGGGAGCTTCCCGCCGGCCGTCTCACCCGTATTTTCCGGCCGCCGATAGGGGAAGGAAACGAGGGCAAGCTTTACAGCGTGGCTATTTCTCCGGCCGGCAAGCAGATTGCCTGCGGCGGATGGACGGGGTGGGATTGGGAAGGATCCAATTATATCTACCTCTTTGACCGCGCCACGGGACGCCTGACGGCAAGGATCACGGGGCTTCCCGGCGTGATCAACCACCTGGCCTATTCCAAAGACGGCCGATATCTCGCCGTCTGCATGGGGCAGGATAACGGCGTCCGAATCTACGAGACCGAATACCTTCAGCCTGCCGCCGAGGACAGGGACTACGGCGGCGAAAGCTGCGGCGCGGATTTTTCCCCGGCCGGCCGGCTGGTCACCTCTTCTATGGATGGCTATCTGCGCCTTTACAACCGGGACTTTCGCCTGCTGGAAAAAAAGAAAGCCCCTGGGGGCGTGTATCCTTTTCAGGTAAGCTTTTCCCCGGATAGCCGGAAGATCGCCGTGGTATTTCAGGACTCCACGAATGTGGACGTCCTCTCCGGCAGCGACCTCTCGTCTTTTCACTATTCGCCCGACACGGTTATTCATAAAGGCGATTCCAGCAACATCTCCTGGTCCGCAGACAGCCGGTTCCTTTATTCCTGGGGAATTTTTGACGACGGGAGGGGAAATCCCGTCATCCGCTGGGCCGACGCCGGCCGGGAAAAAAGTTCCAGTCTTTCCGAATCGCCGGATACCGTCTTCGGCATTCGTCCTCTGAAAGAGGGAGGCTTTGGCTATGGAAGCGGCGATCCTGTCTGGGGCATCCATGAGGGCGCAGGCATCCGAAAGCGCTACCTCATCCCCGGAATCGCCGATTACCGGGCCAGCTGGGAAAGTTTCCTCGTTTCAACCAACGGGGCCTGCGTCCAGTTCGGGTATGAATACGGGGGTCAATCACCGGCCCGGTTTTCTGTGGACGAAAGACTTCTGGAAGCAGAACCTGCCGGGAATGCAGGCCTCTTGCCGCCCGTCACCGCGTCTCCGGGGCTCAACATCACGGACTGGAAAAATCATTTCACTCCCAGACTCAACAACGATGCGCTGAAGCTGGATCCATACGAAAGATCCCGCAGTCTTGCCATTGCACCGGACGGCGGGGGATTTCTTCTCGGGACGGACCGGCATCTTCGTTTCTTTGACCGGGAAGGAAGGGAGCAGTGGAATGCGCCCATTCAGGGCTCCGCCTGGGCGGTGAATATCGCCGGAAACGGGAAGATCGCTGTTGCGGCCCTGGCCGACGGGACGATCCGCTGGCATCGTCTGTCCGACGGCAGGGAACTTCTCGCCTTTTTTCCGCACAGGGACAAAAAGCGGTGGATTGCCTGGTCTCCTTCGGGATACTACGACGCCTCGCCCGGGGCGGAGGAACTCATCGGCTGGCACCTCAACCAGGGGAAGGATCAGGCAGCGGACTTTTTCCCGGTCTCCCGGTTCCGTCCAATTTGCTATCGACCCGATGTGATCGCCTGGATCATTAAGGCCCGGGACGAGCGGAAAGCGATTCTTCTGGCCAATGAAGCGTCCGGGTGCATGTCTCAGGAGCCTTTCATCGAGAAAATTCTGCCGCCTGTTGTTACGATTCTGTCTCCTGAAGATGCCTCCGCCGTATCCACACCGGAAGTCGCCCTGTCCTTCTCTCTGCGCAGTCCCTCGGGAGAGCCGGTCACGTGGATTCGGGTGCTCGTGGACGGCAGGCCTGTTTTAACGAAAAGGAAACTGTCTCTCAAGCCCAGGGGGGAAATAACACAAACGCTCCAGGTGACTATTCCGAAGAGAGACTCCGAGGTTTCCGTCATCGCCGGTAATCGTCATGCCGCAAGCGTTCCTTTCATGATCCGCCTGCACTGGGAGGGAAAGGCCGCCGCAGAGGCGCTCACCGTCAAGCCGAATCTGTATGTCCTGGCCATCGGGGTGAGCCAATACAAAGACCGGGGCCTGAGGCTGGGCTTCGCCGCCAAGGATGCTCAGGACTTTGCCAGCTCCATGGAGCGGCAGAAAGAGGGGTTGTATCGCGATGCGAGGGTCCGGGTCCTCACGGACCGGCGGGCAACGAAAGGCAATATTCTGGACGGCCTGGCCTGGATTCGCCGGGAGACGACGAGCCAGGACGTCGCCATGGTTTTTCTGTCGGGTCACGGCACGAACGACCCGGCGGGGATCTACTATTACCTGCCCGTCAATGCCAGGATCGGAGGGCTCAAGCGGACCGGAGTCGCCTTTTCGGACATCAGGGACACCCTCGCCACCCTGGCGGGGAAGGGCATTCTGTTTTTGGATACCTGCCGTTCCGGCAATGTGACGGGAAGCGGGATGGTCAGCGCGGATATCACCGCGGTGGTCAATGAACTGGCCGCCGCCGAGAACGGGGCCGTCGTTTTTGTCTCCTCCACGGGCAGACAGCGTTCCATGGAAGACAAGGCCTGGGAAAACGGGGTCTTTGCCAGGGCGCTGGTGGAAGGGATGGGCGGCAATGCGGATTATCAAGGCGAGGGCCGAATCACGATCAGCCTGCTGGACCGCTACCTTTCCAAACGGGTGAAGGAATTGACCCGGGGCAGGCAAACCCCGATCATGACCAAGCCCCGGACGATCCACGATTTTCCGGTGGCATTGAGGCGATGACATGATGCAGGGTGCTTCTGCGGAGAAATTATATTGATGATTCGGTCATAACGGCCAGGGTGAAATCCCTGCCTTCAACGGATACCTTAAGTTATTTGCCGTCAGCGTTGAAACTTTCAAGGGCGCTGTTCAGCTCAGCGGCTCCGTAAGCTCTCAGGAGGCCGTCGAAAGATCTGGCCAAATCGTGAGCGGCGTCAAAGGGGGCCAATCCGTAAAGCATAATCTGATCGTGAAATAATTGAAAGCATTCGCCCTGTCGGATCAGACAGGCACAGGACGCCGGAAAACGGGCGCCTGTCAGGAAAAATCGAGCGCGGATTGAAAAAGGAGGTTTTCAATGGAGATTTTATCCTGGATCGTAATGGGATTAATCGCGGGTTTGCTCGCAAAATTCATCATGCCCGGCAAACACCCTGGAGGACTTGTCGTGACTATCCTGATAGGAATGGCGGGCGCCTTCACAGGCGGGCTTATCGGGTCCTTCCTGGGGTTTGGGGCGGTTACGGGATTTAATATAGGGAGCATCTTGCTGGCTATCGGCGGCGCCGTTCTTTTATTGATGTTGTACCGGGCCATGAAGAAATAACGCTCTGTTCAGATCTGACTCTGCAAATTCAGCCCTGCCGGTTACCCGCCGGGGTCATATCAGAAAACCTTCAAGATGGCGTCATCGCATATAGATCAAAAGGGGCTTTCGATTTCTCGAAGCCCCTTTCCCGGCCTTCTTCTTCGGGTTTCAGAATGTCCTGATTATTTTCCCGCCATCATGGCCGCGATATCTTCCGCAACGGTCCCGACGGGTTTGATGTTGAATTTCTCCACGAGCACCCCGGCCACATTCGGGGAGAGAAACGCCGGAAGCGTGGGGCCGAGCCGGATCCCTTTCACCCCGAGAAACAGCAGGGCCAGCAGCACCGCCACGGCCTTCTGTTCATACCAGGCGATATCATAGGAAACAGGCAGATCGTTGATGTCATCGAGGCCGAACGCCTCCTTGAGCTTCAGGGCGATCACGGCCAGGGAATAGGAGTCGTTGCACTGGCCTGCGTCCAGAACACGGGGAATTCCGCCGATGTCGCCCAGGGCCAGTTTATTGTAACGGTATTTGGCGCATCCGGCCGTCAGGATCACGGTGTCCTTGGGCAGATTTTCCGCAACCTCCGTATAGTAACTCCGGCTCTTGTGGCGCCCGTCGCATCCGGCCATGACCACGAAACGCTTGATGGCTCCGGATTGAACGGCAGCCACGACCTTGTCGGCCAGGGCCAGCACCTGGTTGTGGGCGAATCCGCCGACAATGGCGCCGGTTTCGATTTCCGTGGGCGGCGGACAGGCTTTCGCTTTCTGAATCAGGGCGGAAAAATCCTTGGACCCGCCTTCCGGGCGTTCGGGAATATGGACGGCGCCGTTGTAGCCCACCACTCCGGTGGTAAAGAGCCGGTCCAGGTAGGTGTTGCTTTTTTTCAAGGGCACCAGGCAGTTGGTTGTCAGCAGAACCGGGCCGTTAAACGACTCGAACTCCTCGTTCTGGCGCCACCAGGACCCGCCGTAATTCCCCACAAAATGGGAATATTTCTTGAAAGCCGGATAATAATTGGCCGGCAGCATCTCGCCGTGAGTATACACATCAATGCCCGTGCCCTCGGTCTGCTTGAGCAGTTCTTCCATGTCCTTCAGGTCGTGCCCGCTGATCAGAATTCCCGGATTTTTTCCCACCCCGATATTGACCTGGCTGATTTCCGGGTGGCCGTATGTAGAGGTGTTGGCCTCGTCCAGAAGGGCCATGGTGGTGACCGCCGTTTCTCCGCATTTCATGACCAGTCCCACCATTTCATCAACGGAAAGATCTTTCGTGGTGGAGGCCAGGCCCTGCATGATGAAATCGTTGATTTCCGCCTTCCGGTATCCGAGAACAGCGGCGTGGTCCGCATAGGCTGCAACGCCTTTGAGTCCGATCACCAGCAGTTCCCGAAGGGACCGGACATCCTCGTTCTCCGTGGCCAGAATGCCGACCTGCTTGGCTTTTTCGGCAAACGAAGAGGTATCTCCGGTCCAGGTGGCGGCTTCCGGCAGGGATTCGTCAAAATCCCGCCCGTTTTTCCGCTTGCAGGCGGCAAGAAACACGGATCGAAGCTGGTCCCGACGCTTCAGTGCTTCTTGAATCCAGGCCGTAAAGCGGGCGTCATCCCAGTTGGCGTTGGTGATGGTGGCAAACAGCCCCTGGACGACAAAAAGATCGTTGCTCCGGTCCGGAACGCCCAGTGCTTTTAATTTTTCCGCGTAAATCGCGATGCCTTTCAGGACGAAAATCAGCAGGTCCTGAAGGTTGGCGGTCTCTTCGGGCTTTCCGCACATGCCCTTGACGGTGCAGCCGGTGTTTTTTGCTGTTTCCTGACATTGAAAACAAAACATGATACGCCTCCTTTTATAAAAGTCCGTATTTTCCTTTTCGGTCCGCAGCAGACCATTCGAAACAAAAACGTTAAAATACCGGGGCGCGTTCTTCCATTGCGGCGGCAGGCGCAAACGCGGCCCGAGGATTTTTTGTCTGTATGTTAAAATTATCTTACGTGGATCAGAATCCGTTGTACTTGACTTATGTCAAGACCATGGAAAAACCGGGGTATACTGATAAAAATTATACACCAAAATCTTCTGTTTGACGACATGCGGTATGCAGCGCATCTGATTTTCAAGAATATGCCGGCCGCGATGAAAACCTTCGGCCGCTTCAAACCCACAGCTTCGCCGGCCGGCGCCCGATCCCGTGCCGTCCGAAGGTGTTGACACGCTGTTGCCCGTTGCATACACTAAGAGTATCAATTCTGAAAGGAGCGGCCATGAATCATTCACAAAGCCCTGCGGGCGGCGTCCCCGCCCCGAGAAACGGCAACGGAAACATCAACAAGCTCAAGCGCGCCTTTGCCTACAAATTGTTCTACCAGTTGGGCAAGACCGTTCTGTCGGTCTCTCTCAACGACTACTATCTGGCGGTCTCCTCGACCCTGCGCGACCGCATGCAGCTCCTGTTCATCAACTCCACCGAAGCTCTGCTGGAAAAGAAGATTCGGACCGTCTGCTACCTGTCCGCCGAGTTTCTCATGGGGCCGCACCTCTGCAACAACCTGGTCAGCATGGGGCTGTTCGATGACTTTCTACAGGCGACTCAGGAGACCGGGCTCGACCTGAAGGCCATCATCGACCACGAGGAGGAACCGGGGCTGGGAAACGGCGGCCTGGGACGGCTGGCCGCCTGTTATCTGGACTCCCTCGCCACCCTGCAGATTCCGACCATCGGTTACGGAATCCGCTACGAATTCGGCATGTTCGATCAGGAGATCGAGAACGGCTGGCAGAAGGAGCTGAGCGACCCCTGGCTGCAGCCCGGAAATCCCTGGGAGATCAAAAAGCCCGATCTGGCCCAGAATGTCGGCTTCGGCGGCTTTGTGGAAACCTATAAGAATCATGACAATAACGACTGCGTGCGCTGGGTTCCGGCGCGCGAGGTAATCGCAATTCCTTATGATACGCCGGTGCCCGGCTACAAGGTCAACACGGTCAGCACCCTTCGATTGTGGAGCGCCGAGGCGACCAAATCCTTCGATTTCCAGGACTTTAACATCGGCGACTATTTCGGGGCGGTAGGCGAAAAAATCGCCGCCGAAAACATCACCAAGGTGCTTTATCCCAACGACAAGCAGTTTCAGGGCAAGCAGCTCCGGCTGGAACAGCAGTATTTTTTCGTCTCCGCCTCCCTGCAGGACATGATTCGCATGCACCTTTTTGAAAACGAGTCGCTGGACAACTTTCACGAAACATACGCCGTTCAGCTCAACGACACGCACCCGTCGGTGGCCGTGCCCGAGCTGATGCGGCTGCTGATCGATACGTACTGCATGCCTTGGGAACAGGCCTGGGAGATCACCACGCGGACGTTTTCCTACACCAACCATACCCTGCTGCCCGAGGCATCGGAGAAATGGCCGGTCACCCTGTTCGGCGCCCTGCTGCCGCGGCACCTGGAAATCATCTACGAAATCAACTACCGCTTTCTCGATCAGGTGCGGTTCAAATATCCGGGCGACGAGAATATCGTCCGCCGTATGTCGATTATCGACGAGACCCCGCCCCGTTCGATCCGCATGGCCCATCTTGCCTGCATCGGCAGTCACACCATCAACGGGGTCGCCGAGATGCACACCCGGTTGGTCAAGGACCAGACCCTGGCGGATTTCAACCGCCTCTGGCCGGGGAAAATCGTCAACATCACCAACGGGGTTACTCCGCGGCGCTGGATCCTGGTCAGCAACCCGCGGCTGGGACGGCTCATCACCGAGGCCATCGGAGAAAAGTGGATCACCGATCTGAACGAGCTGCGCAGACTCGAGCCTCTGGCCGATGATGCGGCCTTTCGAGAGGCCTGGCGGCGGGTCAAGCAGGCCAACAAGCAGGACGCCGCCGAATACGCCGGGAAAAGAGGCGTCCGCGTCGATCCTCACGCGATGTTCGACGTTCAGGTGAAACGCATTCACGAGTACAAGCGTCAGCATCTCAACGTCCTGCACATCATCACCCTGTACAACCGAATCAAGGCCGATCCCTCTCTGAATCTGACTCCCAGGGTCTTTGTATTCGGCGGCAAGGCGGCGCCCGGCTATCTCATGGCCAAGCTGATGATCAAATTCATCAATTCGGTGGCCGACGTGGTCAACCACGACCCGGATGTGGGCGACCGGCTGCGCGTCTTTTTTGTCCCCAATTACAACGTGCAGACCGCGCAGACCATCTACCCCATGGCCGACCTGTCCGAACAGATCTCGCTTGCCGGCAAGGAGGCCTCGGGGACCGGTAACATGAAGTTTTCCATGAACGGGGCACTGACCATCGGCACCCTGGACGGCGCCAACGTGGAGATTCGGGAGGAAGTCGGCCCCGAAAACTTTTTCCTGTTCGGCATGACGGTGAGCGAGGTCGCCGCCTTGCAGAATGAGGGATACTCGCCCATGGACTATTACCACGGCAACCCGGAATTGCGCGCGGTGATCGACTTGGTGCGTTGCGGTCACTTTTCCCACGGCGACCGCGAACTGTTCAGACCGCTTCTGGATTCACTGCTTACCGATGACCCCTATTTCCTGCTGGCCGATTATCAGTCCTACATCGACTGCCAGCAGCAGGCGGGCGGAATTTTTGAAGATGTCGAGCGGTGGTCGCGGATGTCCATTCTCAATGTGGCCCGTATCGGCAAGTTTTCCTCCGACCGTTCGATCCGCGAATACTGTGAAAAGATATGGCACGTCTCCCCCGTTCCCGTGGAACTCAAATGGCAGCGCGTGCCCGAGGGCGGGATCCGGTTTCCCAAGGTCAGGTGACGCTCGTCGTTTTCGTTGCCCGGACGGCGAGAAAAACGCCATAGCGACCGCGCATTTCACGTGTTTGTGTACAGAATGAAAAGGGGCTTTCGATTCCTCAAAGCCCCTTTTGAACTTTTTTAACACAGATGAAGATTCAGATGCTTATTGCTTTCCGGATCCCCCCTTTTTGTTAGCCTTCTTTTCGGCCTTCTGGGCCTTCTCGCCCTTCTCGGCTGTCTCCTCGGCAGCAGCCTTTTTCTCAGCCTGCTTTTCATTTTTTTCGGCTCTTCCGGCTGTCTTCTCGGCAGCAGCCTTCCTTTCACCCTGCTTTTCATCCTTTTCGGCTCTTCCGGCCTTCTCTGCGGCGGCGGCTTTTTTCTCTTCAGCAGCGGCCTTCTTCTCGGCTGCCTGCGACCCCGGCGCCTGAGCGAACGCCGGACCCGTCATCGAAAGTGCAAAAAGAATGGAAACCATAATGGACAGGAATTTCTTCATGATATCATCTCCCTTTTTCAGTTTTTCCGTTGATTCGGCGATGACGGAAAGAGATTATTTTTTTTCGCCGAATATTTCCGCCGGTCGGGTCGTGTCTCCGGTGGCGTTGGGATAAACCGGGGCTTTGTACGCCTTCTGGTTGCGTTCAATCAGCTCATGTCCCTCTTTCATGAACAGAACATACCGGCTCTTGCATTCGTAGAAGCCGTGCCACCAGGCGTAATCCGGCGCCATCATGGCGGTTCCCATCCGGGCACGGCGGCCTTCATGATGCCAGAGTTCGTAGAACTCGACTTCCAGGGGTTCGTCAAAATACCGGGTTTTGTCCAGAAGCCCCTTGGCATAGAGATCATCCAGAAGCGCTTTGGCGGGTTTAAAGTAAACCGTATTGTATTCCTCCACCGCCTTGTCCATCTTGATGTAATGATCGTTGACCCACTTGTCCCCGTGACACTGGCGGCAGATTTCCTTCATTTTGTCCCGCTCCACCTGCCAGTTGTTCCTGGCGGGAAAGGCTTCAAAATTTTCCGGGTGGATCGTCAGCGGGGCCTGGAGTTCCCAGGAAAGGCGCTCGGTGACATCATGGGTGGTTTTCACCGCACCGGCGCCGGTCAAGTGACAGGACGCGCAGGTTGGCCCCCGGTAGTCCATTCCGGCCGTCCAGGTACCTGAAGCCGCGTTCCAGTTGTATTCATTCTGGAAAGCCCCGTAAATAGCCCCGTGCTTGGATTCCGTGTAGATTTCAATCTGGGGATGGTCCGGTCCCAGGTGGCACTGACCGCAGGCTTCGGGCTTTCTCGCTTCCATAATGGAAAACCGGTGTCGGGTATGACAGCTCGAGCAGCTTCCCAAGCTCCCGTCGAGATTCACACGTCCAACGCCTCCATTGGGCCAGGTATCGGGGGAAAGCTCGCCGTTTTCGGTTTTCAGTACAGAACCATGGCAGTAGTAACAGCCTGTTGACCGCTCCGTATCGCTGTTCATGCCGTCTTTCAGCCACGAATCGATCTTCCAGATGATTTCCATGGTGTTGGCGTGCTTGCTTTTTGCGTACTGGCCGGCCTCGTCCGGATGGCACCGGGAGCAGTCCTTGGGCGTTACCACGGCGGTCACCGGCACCTTGAACTCTTTCCGGCCGTATTTGGAATCCGATTTTTCGTACTGTTTGTAATGAGCCTGGCTGACATCCGGATCGAATTCATTGGCCAGATGGCAGTCGATGCAGGTGATGTTGGCGCTGGCGTGTCGGCTGTTGGCCCAGTCGGCAAAAATGCCGGGATGCTCCTGCTTGTGGCACTGAATGCAGGCGATGCCGGCATCTGAAACACTGCGTTCAATGCGGAATTCCTTTTCTTTGGCCATGCTTTCCTGTGATTCACAGTATCCCGAAGCGGCGAAGGCAAGTCCCAAAAGACCCGCCAGCCATATTTCCCGTGTCAGTATCTTCATCCCATGCCCCCTTTTTTCTCTGATTTTAATAATTCCGGTACTGGGAATATCGGTAAACCGGCGTGTGGTTGTGGACCAGGTCCCGGTGACAATCCACGCAATTCTTTTCCATGCCCGGCTGCGGATATAAAACCGTCCGGTGGGCCAGCATGGCCCCGCGTTTGTCCGGAATAAACAGCAGATTCCGGTGGCATTTCATACACTGGTAATTTTTAAACGACACATAGGCTTTTTCCCGCTGCTCCGCATGATCATAGCGGTCCATGGTGAAATGGGCGAAGATGTCCTTTACGCCGTGCAGGGTCTTCATGTAGAAAAAATTGACCGTGTCGTGGGGGGCGGGCAGGTGGCAGTCCATGCAGTCCGCCACAAACCCCTGGCCGTTATTCACGTGTGAGGAAGTTTTCCAGGTGTTGTAGGCGAACTGGATTTCATGGCACGACGCGCAGAATTCCGGCGTGGAGGTACGTACCATGGTGTAGTAGGTCATGCTGAACACGGGAAAGCCCAGAAGAATGCCGATGGTGACGAGAAGAAACGCTTTAGCCGGTTTTTTCATATACTTCCTCTTGCAGAAAAAGGGTAAACACGGCGCGAAACAGGCGAAGGACAGGGACGAATTCATCGGCGGCCCGGATCATGAACATTCGCTTTTTATTTATAGGATATTACGACACCCAAGTCAAATATTTGGCGCCTCTGATCGCAAATGTGAAAAGGGCATGTCGAGACCATATTTCAGAGGTGTACCCGAGTTTTCATGATTTTCCAGACAGTGGCTTTTCCGGGTTTTCGTCCTTGCTCACAGCGGCGGATCCGTGCCGGATTTTCACTGGGCTTCCCTTTTGTCGACTTCTTGAGGCAACTGAATGCCAACGCCATATCTCGGATTTGCACCTGACACCGTGGTTGAAAATCCGTCATCGGAATATTTCGAATTTCGACCGGCGGGTATTTTCAGGGCGATTTTGTACGATTACACGACCGTTTAAAGCAAAAACGGTATCGATGATGGCGATGTCCTGAATAAAGTCTCAACATTTCTTCCGATATTTGCTTGCAATGTTTTCCCGGTCGGCGTTAAAATATTACCAATATGACCGGCGGCCACATGCATCTTCGTTGTGCCTTTAACCATCGTATTTTTATATCTCATTTCATGCCTTCCGCTGCGGTCATGCTTTACGGCATCGCCTTGAAATCAGCCCCAATAGAGCCCTGCTGACGAACAGAGCGGGGTCGGGTAAATGTTCGACGGAAAGAGTAGGGGGATAAACGATGCATAGAATCCTGAAATTTTATCCGATGGAATCGCCACGATTCTTTTGACTTAATCGGCCGGGATGCAGGAGGGATGGATGGGACTGCATCAGCCTTTTTTGCCCCCAAAATGATGACCAGCGCAAACACAAAATACAAAGGAGGACGCCATGGGACTTTTTGATTTCGTCAAAGAGATCGGTCGTAAACTTTTCAATCGTGATGCGGAAGCGGCTGAAAAAATCAAGGCGCACATCGAGGAGGTCAATCCGGGCATATCGGGCCTGGGCGTTGAGTTCAAGGAAGGGGTTGTTTCGATTTCAGGCCAGGCCGGCAGCGCGGAAGCCATGGAAAAAGCCGTGCTGATGGCCGGCAACATTCAAGGGGTTACTGAAGTGAAGATCGATAAGCTTCAGGCCCCTTCCGTTCAAGCCAAGGTCGAGTATTATATTATCAAGAAAGGAGATACACTGTCTGCGATAGCAAAACAGTTTTACGGCAGAGCGAACGACTATCCAAAGATTTTTGAAGCGAACCGGGAAGTCATTAAAGATCCAAACCTCATTTTTCCGGGACAGAAAATCCGCATCCCTCTTGCCTGAGGCGTTCCAGTGAAGTCTTCCATAGCCTCGCCGTAAGGCCGGGGGAGTGTGGAAGGAACTGCGGTTTGACTTTAATAAATACAGGAGGATTATACAATGGGCATCAGCGATCTTTTGGGAGCGATGATCCAATCCGGTATGGCGCCGTCATCCAATCAGCGGCTTCAGAACGCTTTTGGTGAAAAGGGAGGTCTTCTGGAAAGCCTGAGCGGCATGTTCGGAAAGGAGCGGGGAGGCGGGCTGGGGGACATTTTTTCCGGTGCACCGGGCGGTGGCGGGGGAGGTCTGGGAGGAATGCTTGGGGGTGTATTGAACCAGGCCGGAAAGGCGGCGGGCGGCAAACAGAACCTGGCTCTTGGCGGATTGGGCGCGCTGGCCGGGGCACTCTTGGGCGGCGGGGGCAAATCATTGGGAGGCGCTCTCGGCGGAGGGGTGATGGCCCTTCTCGGAGCCATGGCTTTTAAGGCTTTGCAGGGAAGCGGAAAGAGTACAGGTCAGGTGCCTATAGGGCTCCTGGAGCCCCGGACCGAGGCAGACCGGCGGGAATTGGAGCAACATGCCGAACTCGTGCTGAAAGCGATGATCAACGCGGCCAAGTCGGACGGCCAGATCGACGAAAAAGAGATTCAGCGCATTGCCGGCAAGCTTCAGGAAGTCGGGGCGGATGCGGAGGACCAGCGCTACATTCTGACTCAGATGAAGAAGCCTATGGACACCGGGGAGTTGATTTCCGCAGCCAGAGGCCGTCCGGAACTGTCAGTCGAGATTTACGCAGCGTCTCTCATGGCGATTGAGGTGGATACGCCGGCTGAGAAGGACTACCTGCAAGACCTTGCATCCGGTCTGCAGCTTGCCCCCGAGGTGACCCGGCACATCGAACAAATGGTCGGACTGCCGCCTGTTTGATCGGAACCCATGATGCCGGATTCTGGGAACCGATAGAGGTAACGCAGAGTGCTGTAATGATAAATCGTAAGGGAGGATGCCCGAAGATCTGTCTAATCAATTGGAATATGAAGAGAGAGGGGAACCATGACAGAAAAAGAGAATAAGTCGGAAGCCGGCGGGATCCAGGCTTGTCCTGAAAAGGGCACAGAAAATTTGGGATATTGGGAATTCAGAAAGCAATTTTGCAAAAATGAGGGATGGCAGCTGCGCAGAGTTGCCCCACAAACTTATGATGTTTTGAATACTCAACGAGAGAAAATTGGAATTTTCAAGAGCAGAGAAGGATATTTCCCAAGCCCGAAAGATTTCTGACGTCGCCGAGAGCATACCCGCATGCGGAACAAGGATGCCCTATAAATGATGAGCCGCCCTGTTTGTTGATAAGATGCCGGCATTTCATGATGCACGCAGGATGAATCCATTTTTCATTGCTCAATTTTATCCTGAAGATATGTCAACATTTTAATCTTATTTGTATTTTACATAAATTCCATCCTCATTAGATGGCTTGAGGTCACACAGCTTCATGGGTAAAGGTATTATAATTTATTTTACCTGCATTTATTGTATTAAGGCAAAGTGAACAAGGGGGCGGAATGAGAAGAATCTGCATTGGCTTTTTCGTGTGCCTGTTGATGGCAGGAGTGGTTTATGCTCAGGAGGATGCCGATATGAAAGACACATTTTCCGTAATTCATTCAAGAAAGAGCGTCCGGAATTTTACCGGTGCGCCGGTCGGCAGGGCCGAGCTTGACAAGATCATCAGAGCGGGTATGGCGGCGCCTTCCGCGGTTAATGCGCAGCCGTGGTCTTTTGTGGTCGTGACCGACAGAAAAAAGCTGGATGAGCTTGCCGCCGGGCTTCCGTATGCAAATATGCTTTTAAAAGCAGGGGCGGCCATTATCGTTTGCACCGAGCCTGACAAGGCGTATGATCAGAACAGGGATCTGGCCGTCATCGACGCATCGCTTGCCGGCGAAAACATCCTGCTTGCGATAGAAGCGCTGGGGCTTGGCGGCGTATGGACCGCCGCATATCCCTATGCGGACAGGATGAACCATGTGCGTACCGTGCTCGGAATCCCTCAGGAAGTGATTCCGCTGAACGTGACGCCGGTGGGTGTTCCGACCGGAGCAGATCAACCGAAAGACAAGTATAAGCCGGAAAAAATACACCGGGAGAAGTGGTAACATTTTGTCCCTTCAGACCATGACCGACCTGTAATTGATCGAATATATCATGCGGCGAAAACCCGGTGCCGTAAGAGCCTGATCATTATCGCCGGACATCTCCGCGTGATCCGGTAAAACGCAACTTATCTATTTTGACAAAGATTGGATCTGACTATGCCCATACTTCGGGAAGATAAAGATCTTAAGAATGCACTGCAATGCTGCCGCACCATCTGCGTGGTCGGCATCTCCTCAGACCCCCTCAAGCCCAGCCACTTTGTCTCCGAAGTTCTTCAAAGCCACGGCTTCAAGCTGTATCTCGTCAATCCCAAATTCGCCGGTCAGACCATTCTGGGGGAGAAGGTCTACGCCTCCATGCAGGATATACCGGATGAGATTGATATTGTGGACGTATTCCGCACCCCCCCTGCCGTGCCGGCTCTGGCCGAAGAGGCCAGGCGGAAAGGCTTCAGAATCTTCTGGATGCAGCCAGGCACGGAAAACCCGGAGACCATAAAGAAGCTGGATCAGGAGGGATACGGCGTGGTCGCAGGAAGATGCATGAAAGTCGAGTCCAACCGATTGCTCTGATACAAGGCTGTCATGCGTGGCCTTCAGGGCCTTATCCAGGGTTGTGTCCTGGGATCGACACAGCTTATCGCCACGCCGGGACGACGCGATCGTCAACATCATCGGGATACAGCCTTGTCAAATCAACAAGTCCGAGCTGGGCAGCAATCGCTTTTGGATGACGGATCAAGAAACCGGAGTCTTTAAGCCAAGGAGGTCGGACATGGGCCGATTTTATTTGCGGCATTTTGTGCCGACCCAAAATCCTGGTGCATGACCCAAGGAGGATCAAAATGAAATCCAGGAAATCTTTTTTCGTTTCGGTATCGTTGGCTCTGTTCCTGTCGGTTTTCATCGGCTGCAGTGGCGGCAGCGGCAGCGGTGGCGGCGATGGCGCCCTGTCCCTGTCTCTTACGGATACTGCGACGTTAGACTACCGAGCCGTGTATGTGACCATTGACCGGGTGGACGTTCACCTCGGCGGGGATGAAAACGGTCCGAACGACTGGGAAACCGTCGCCGAACCGGGAAGGACCTACGATTTGCTGGAACTGGTCAACGGGGTTCTGGAGCCCCTGGGACTGACCGAATTGGAAGCCGGGCGCTACACACAGATGCGGCTGATCATCGGGATTGAACCGGATGCGGAGCCCAATATTTTCGGCAGTGCACATCCATTCGCCAATTACATCGTTCTCGAGGGTACAGATGAGATTCACGAGCTGTTTGTGCCAAGCGGAGTGCAGACGGGCATCAAGCTTGTGGAGAACTTCACGATCACTGCGGGCGAAACCACAGAGCTGATTCTGGATTTTGACGCGGCCCGGTCCGTGGTCAAGGCCGGGGCGAGCGCTAGGTGGCTTTTGAAGCCCACGATCAAGGTGCTTGACGCAGGGGAGGTTTCCAGCATCGAGGGTACTGTTGTCGACCAGAATGGCGCTCCTCTGAGAAATGCCCTGGTCAGCGCCCAGGTCAGCGATCCGCTGGCAGCAGATTCCAGGGATGAAGTCTTGTCCGAGGCCTCGAGCAGAACAGATGCCGAGGGCAGGTTCAAAATCCTGGTTCGTCCGGACCGCGCCTATAGCATCGTGGCTTACAAAAACAAATATGATTACGATGTCGAATGCGGCGTGGAGATCGGTTTCCATGAAACTGTCAACCTGGGCGTATTTGAACTTGACAGTCTTGAGGGTGAAACCGTCCCGGGTTATGCTTCCGTGGAGGTGAACGTCACGCTGAGCGGTGACGAAGATGTGACGGTCAGCTTCAGGGTTGAAGGTTGTGAAGGCATGATCGAAATGGCTTCCATCGAAATCGGCTCGAGCGGAGTTGAAGATCTGATCTTGCCGGAGGGAACCTACGAGGTGGTCGCATGGGCCGGGGAGACTGAAACCTGGGTGTCAAGCGAAGTGGTTGCGGCCGGATCTACTGCGACGATCGATATCAATTTGTGAGGCCGTCGATTGAATCGGCGGTGCAGGTATCAACGGGCCGAAGCATCTTAACAGGCTGTTGAAAAACTGCGCCTGAGGCCGACATTCAGCTTTGCACGGCTCTCGCCAATGCTCACATATGCTTGAATATGCTGCGCTTGTCGTATCGCCGCGCGCCTTGCCTGACGGCCTGATTCTTGTTTTTCAACACCCTGCTAAGCAAGCTCACCAAAGAAGGCGGGGCCCACAAGGCTCCGCCTTTGGATTTCAAAAACGATCCTGAAGAGCGGTAGGAAAGGCCATTCGTCAGATCGATCTGCGTCGATTATAATGCAACAATCATGACTGCCGGACCATAATCAGCAGCATCTTGAACCGGGGATTGGCTTTTAAGGCATGCGGCTTGTTCGCAGGCATGATGATCATCTCGCCTTCTCGAACGGTATGCACCGTGCCCGCTATGGTTATGTCCGCGGTCCCGTCAATAACCTGAACCAGCGCATCAAAAGGCGCGGTGTGCTCGCTCAGGCCCTGGCCGGAGTCGAACGCAAACACCGTAACCGTTCCAACGCTCTTGTCAATAACGGTGCGGCTTACAACCGATCCGGGCTGATAAGAGACCATGTCTTTAATATTTAAAACCACTCCGATCACATTTTTGTTGTCCTGCATATGATCCTCCATTAAAGGTGCTGGCGCCCCATTGTTTCTTTTCGGTTCTTTATTTGAACATGGACTGCTGCTTTGTGCCGGAGCTGAACACATCGGGATCGACCATGACATTGATCAGGGACGGCTTGCCCGATTTTCGTGCCCGCTCCAGGGCCGGCCGAATCTGAGATGGTTCCGTCACCTGCTCGCCATACCCGCCCATGGCTTCCACAATGCGATCATAGCGCAACGGAGAAAGCCGGTTGGCCGCCTCGCCTTTCACGCGCCCGTATTTTTCCATCTGCCCATAGCGAACCTGGTTCCAGGCGGCGTTGTTTGCCACCACGCCGATGACGGGCAGGTTGAAACGGATCAGAGTGTCGTAATCAAAGCCGGTCAGCCCGAAGGCGCCGTCGCCGAAGAGGACGACAACCTCCGTATCGGGCATGGCCGCTTTGGCGGCGATGGCAAAAGGGGTTCCCACGCCGAGGGTGCCCAGGGGGCCGGGGTCAAGCCAGCGACCCGGACGGCCGGGAGTGAGAACGCTTGCGGACATGGTGACCACGTCCCCTCCGTCGGCGATAAAAACGGCGTCTTCCGCCATAAAATCCCGAATCTCCCGGGCAAGTCGCAGGGGGTGAACCGGCGCAGCATTGGAGTCAAGAAAGGGCCTGTCCTTCTCCATGAGGGCCGCCTCGATCTCGCGCAATTCCTCAATCCAGGAGAGATGCCGTTTGGTCGAAGAGACGGCGGAACTCAGCTGAGACAGGGTCGCCTTTGCGTCTCCCTGAATCCCAGTATGAATATCGCGGTTGTGTCCCAGTTCGCTGTAATCCAGATCGATCTGGATGATTTTCGCATTTTCGGCGATGCGTTTGCCGTAGGCAAGCCTGAAATCCATGGGGGTTCCGATGATCATGACCGCATCGGCCCGGGAGAGGGCGTGTCTTCGTGAACGGATCAGAAAAAATGAGCACTTGCCGGAGAGGCACCCCCTTGCCGCGCCGTTGAGATAGGCGGGAATGCCGTTTGTCTCAACGAACGCCGCCAGTTCCTTCTCCGCGCGGCAGTGCCAGACCTGGCCTCCGGCGAGAATGACGGGCCGCTCCGCACGGTCCAGAAGCTCCGCCGCTTCCTGAATCAGGGCGGGATCCGGGTATTGACGGCCCATAGAACGGATATTTGCGGGAAACTCAACCTGCTCCTGTTCCACGACGGCGTCGAGGACGTCCATGGGAATCTCGATAAAAACCGGTCCCGGGCGGCCACTGTAAGCTTCCCTCAGCGCCAGCGTCATCAGTTCGGGAATTCGATTCGTGTCGGAAACGGAAATGGATGCTTTTGTGATGGGCCTCATGAGAGACAGATGATCGAGTTCCTGCAAGCCGCCCTTCAACAGCTGCTGTCTCGGAGCCTGCCCTCCGATCAGAAGCATGGGCGTCTGATTGCGGAACGCATTGGCAACACCGGTGACGGCATCGGTCAGACCCGGCCCGGCGGTTACAACGGCCACACCGGGAATGCCCGTGAGCCGGGTCCACGCCTCTGCGGCATGCGCCGCCGTCTGTTCATGCCTCACATCGATGATCCGGATGCCTTCATCGATGCAGCCGCTGTAGATATCGACGATATGCACGCCGCAGAGGGTAAAAATAGTGCCGATTCCTGCCTGCTTCAGCGTCTGTGCCACGAGTTGTCCGCCGGAAATCTGCGTCATTCCGCCTCCTTGTCTGTTTACGGATGAAGGGGCTGTCCCCCGGTGCAGCATGCGGCCTGCATTCAAAATTTTCCGGCCGCCTGCGGCATCATCTCATTTTTCCAGTTGCCGGCAGTAGGCGGCCAGAACCGGCAAGTCCGCTTCAGCCCAGTCAAGCGCAAAGAGTGCGCCTGGAGACAGCCAGGTTATGGCCGCGTGTTCGTTCAGTTTGATTTCGCCCGCAATGATCGAGCAGACGAAAGGATAAAGCGTGACCGTGGCAGCCGGATATTCGTGAGTCGTCGGCGCCAGCGGTTGTTTGATCGCTATCTTTACATCCAGTTCTTCGGCAAGTTCCCTGCACAGACACTGTTCCGGACTTTCATCCGGTTTGATCTTCCCTCCGGGAAATTCCCACTTGAGCGGCATGCTCATGGCGGCGCTTCGATGAGCGGCAAGGACAAAACCGTTACGCTCGATAATGGCACAGGCGACGTGTATATGCTTTCCGCTGCTCATCGTTATTTCCGAACCATGACGCCCTGGACCAACAGCGTCCTGTGTTGTTTGCTTAAAGGTTGCGGGACCGATATCGTGATTTCAGAACGGTTCGCTGCCGGAAAAAACAAAAAAAAGACAGGAACCTGAATTCTATCTATGTCCGAAGGCTTAAAAATTCAAGCTCATTTTGACGGTTCCGCCGAAGCGGGACGATGCGTCGCTGCGGCCAAGCCGGAGGGATCGGCAAAAAAAATTCGCAGCCCGCGATTCGGGCCGATGACGCTATCGCGATGGCGCGTCCGGCGGGCGATCTTTTTGAGAATCTGAATCAAGGGCGGAAACCCCATTCACATAATCCTCAAATATAAGATATAAGTTCTTGACAATTACATCCCGATTTTTTTAGATAAAAAATCTACTAGAACTGAACCTGTTCAAATTCTAGTCAACCTGACACCTGATGGAGGCTCTGAATGACCAATGCATATGAATCGGCATTTGAAAGATCCATAAACGACCCTGAAGGTTTCTGGGCTGAACCGGCGCAGAACTGCCACTGGTATAAAAAATGGGACAGGGTGCTGGACGATTCAAACAAGCCGTTTTACCGGTGGTTTGCCGGCGGTCAGGTCAACACCTGCTACAACGCTCTTGACTATCACATCGAAAACGGACGAGAAAATCAGCCCGCCCTGATCTACGACAGCCCCGTAACCGGCGCTGTTCGCAAATACACCTATGCCGGGCTTCGCGACGAGGTGGCCCTGTTCGCGGGAGTTCTGGCCAATCAGGGCATTGAAAAAGGGGACCGGGTCATCATCTATATGCCGATGATTCCCGAAGCCGCCATCGCCATGCTGGCCTGCGCCCGGATCGGCGCCGTTCATTCCGTGGTTTTCGGCGGTTTTGCCGCCAATGAACTGGCCACACGGATCAATGATGCAAAGCCCAGAGCGATCGTATCGGCCTCCTGCGGGATAGAGATCAAGCGGATCATCCCCTACAAGCCGCTTCTGGATGAGGCGATCCGCCTGGCTGAATTCAAACCCGAAAAATGCATCATCTACCAGCGACCCATGGAAAAGGCACCGATGATCACGGGTCGGGACATCGACTGGAACACCGCCATGGCGGTTGCCGTTCCTCAGGACTGCGTGCCGGTGGCCGCCACCGATCCGCTGTATATTCTTTACACCTCGGGCACCACGGGGGATCCCAAGGGGGTGATCCGGGACAACGGCGGCCATATGGTGTCCCTGAAATGGTCCATGAAGGCCATCTACAATGTCGATCCCGGGGATGTCTTCTGGGCCGCCTCGGACGTCGGATGGGTGGTGGGCCATTCCTATATCGTCTATGGGCCGCTGCTGGGGGGATGCACCACCGTCCTGTTCGAGGGAAAGCCCGTCGGGACTCCGGATGCCGGAGGTTTCTGGCGCGTGATTTCGGAGCATAAGATAAAATGCATGTTTACCGCGCCCACGGCCTTCAGAGCCATCAAGCGGGAGGATCCGAATGCCTTTCTGATGAAAAACTACGATCTGTCGTGTCTCAAGACGCTGTTTCTGGCCGGCGAGCGGCTTGATCCGGACACCCTGCAGTGGGCGGAAAAATGCCTGAAGATTCCGGTGATCGACCACTGGTGGCAGACCGAAACCGGATGGGCCATCTGCGCCAATTGCATGGGGCTTCATCCCTTCCCGGTCAAGACAGGATCTCCCACCAAGCCGGCGCCGGGGTGGGATGTCCGGGTGGTGGATGCGGATTGCAATCCCGTGGAAACCGGTCAGACCGGGGCGCTGGTGGTCAGGCTGCCCCTTCCTCCGGGAACGCTCCCGAGTCTGTGGAACAACGACGAACGGTACGTTTCGTCCTATCTGTCCGAGTTTCCGGGTTACTACAAGACGGCGGACGCCGGCTATGTCGACCAGGACGGGTATGTCTACGTGATGTCCCGGACCGACGACATCATTAACGTGGCCGGCCACCGGCTTTCCACAGGGGCCATGGAAGAGGTGCTGGCCGATCATCCGGATGTGGCCGAGTGCGCCGTGCTCGGTGTCGAAGACATACTCAAGGGACAGGAGCCTATCGGATTTCTGGTGCTGAAGGCCGGAGTGAACCGTGATCCCGAAGAGATCGTCAGAGAAGTGATTCAGATGGTCCGGGACCGCATCGGCCCGGTAGCCGCCTTCAAGACCGCCACGGTGGTCCAGCGGCTTCCCAAGACCCGTTCGGGCAAGATCCTGCGGGGCACCATTCAGAAGATTGCCGACAACAAGGAATACAAAATTCCGGCCACCATCGACGACCCGGCCGCCCTGGAAGAAATCGAGAAGGCGCTGAACCGGATCGGCTTTCCGAAAAAGAAAGGCTGAGCGTGTTCGATCTCTCTGTCAGAGCAGGCGGCTGATATGGGGCAAGGAGACGGTCTGGGGTTGGGTTTCAAAAAAACTGTCCAAGGCCTGTCCGGTCTCGGACACCGATCTGCACCTGGACAGCAGGGCGTGAAGATGGTGCCCGTAGGTGAAATTGGCGGAGAAATACCCGGCAAATTTGTGAAACCGTCTCAGGGCCGTATCCGGTCCGTAGTGGTGCGTCAGCAGTTCGAGGAGACGGTGGGCGCATTGCCGGTAAATTTCAGGACCGAAATCGCGCAGTCCTGTCCACTGCGCAAATATCCAGGGCTTTGCCGCGGCGATGCGGCCGATGGACACGGCATCGCATCCGGTCTGTGTCAGCATGCGTAGGCAGTCCTCGGGGCTGAAAACATCGCCGTTTCCGGACACCGGTATCGAGACGGCCTGTTTGACCCTTGCGATATGTTCCCATTTGGGAGGCCGGGTCCGGCGATCCGGTGCTGTCCGGGGATGAAAGGTCAGCGCGTCGGCGCCGGCATCTTCAAACCGCCGGGCCATGGATACGGCGTATTCTGAGTCATCCTTCCAGCCGGTGCGGAATTTGACGAAAAGGGGAATGCGCACCGCTTTTCTGACCGCCCGGACGATGTTTTCGGCCAGGATTGGATCTTTCAGCACCTCGGCCCCGCAGCGCTGGCGGCAGATGACCTTCGTGCTGCAGCCGAAATTGATGTCGACTCCGAAAAACCCCCTGGCCTCCACCCGGCCTGCGGCCTCGGCCATCATTTGCGGATCGTTTCCAAAGATCTGGCATACGAGGAATTCGAGTTCCTCCGGGGTCCACATGAATCCATGAACCTTGTTTTCAGCCCCGTGGCGGACGCTTCGGGCGCTGCACATTCCGGAAAACAGAAGCCCGCACCCTCCGTAGGATAGAATCAGCCCGCGCAGGGCCGGATTGCTCAGCTTGGCCATGGGGGCCAGAAAAAGCCGGCCGGCTAATTGTTTGCCGCCGATGTTCAGGGGTTGGTTGAGCCGCCGGGCCAGTTCAATGGCGGTTTCATTCATGGCGGCACAGACGGCGCATCAGATCGGCATCGGTGACGACTTCTTCAAAAGCCAGGGGAATATACTCGATTTTTCCCAGGGAGGCATAGGCCTGTTTCAGGGCCGGATCATCCTGCGAATTGACCACTATCAGCGGCGTGCCGGGACGGAGATTTTTCTTGAACAGGGCCTTGATATGAACGTCGGCATCGGAAAAAGAATACCCGATGAAAACCACCTTTCTGCATTTTCGGATTTCCCGGGCCGCTTCCTCCATCAACTGCACGATTACCGGATGACGGGTGTTTTTCAGATGGGTCGGCGGCACGATCAGGGTCTGAAATCGGGTTTTATCCAGCGGGCAGAGGTATTCATAAACCCTGGATTGGTCCGGGTTGCTGTCGGAATTTTCATAACGCAGAAACCCGCCGGTTTTCAGGTCGATATCCGTATTCCACGGGGTCAGCAGCACCTGATTGCAGCAGTTGCAGAATTTCCAGTTCAGGCTTCCGTGAAGCTTGATGATCTTCACCGGTCTGGGATCGGCGCCGGGTTTGACCGGAACGGGTTTGCGGACGTCCCGCCACCAGTTGGCCCATCCGATTTCGTCGGTGTAGTCGAAATTCATCAGGTGGACGCAGTAGTCGATGTAAGCGAAATCCGGATACAGAAAATTGAAGGCCTCATCGAGCAGGGTGTCGTAATTCAGGGTGAGTATGGAAATGTTCCGGTTGGACTGCCGGACGGTTTCCCAGAACTGGTGATAAACGCCTGCATAAGCTCTGGGTTTGTGACCGATGGCGTAATGAATGAGCTTGATCAGGGACTCTTTAATTTCCTGAATCCGGGAGGTGCTGTAAATGCCGCCGAGGCTTTCCTGATGCTCGATAAAATAATCCAGATAGCCGAATACCGACTCCAGGGTTGGATAGGCGCCCGACTCGATTCTGAAATTTTCCAGAATGAAACGGCTTACGCCCTGCGCGATTTCCGATACGGCCAGGGCCGGATCAGAGCCGCCGAGAATGTAGGGCAGAAGGCCCTTTTTCAAAGGCGCGCCATCGGCGTAGGAGGCGCCGGCGCCAAGGACCAGCACCACATCCCGGACCGGTTCGTATTCGATGAATTTTTCGTTCATAGTGCGCGGATATTATCATCCGGATCACCTGGATGGAAACGATTTTTTTATGTTCACGACGCGGGCGCCTGTGATATGTTTCGTCCTTGATGACAGATTTGAGAATTCAAACAGGAGGATAAAATGAGCGTAATTGCCGATTTGGCCATATTTCCGCTGGACAAGGGAGAGAGCCTGAGCGCCTATGTGGTCCGGGCCGTGGAAATCATCAAAAAAAGCGGGCTGGCTCATACCATGACGCCTATGGGAACCTGCATCGAGGGCCGGTGGGAAGAGGTGATGGATGTGGTGACCCAGTGCTTCAGGGCGTTTGAAAAGGACTGCAACCGGGTCTATCTGACCCTGAAGATCGACTGGCGTAAAGGAGAGAAGGGGCGGATGGGCCGGAAAATCAAGTCAGTGCAGAGCAAACTGGTTGTTCCGCCTTCCGCCTGACCGAAGAAGGGCTAAAACCGGCGTTTTACGGCATGCAGAGTATTCGAAGCAGCATGATTCAGATAGGTTGAAGATGTTATTTTCAAAAAGGAGGCAACGTATGAAGCAGAGAGTGAATCTGATTTTTGCAATTTGCTGGGTAGCAGCCGTAGTCTTTGCAGCCGGCGTCTGTTTTGCCGCAGGTCATGAGGCTGCCCAAAAACCGGATCCGGACCAGGTCATTGAAATGCTCAAGGCAGGAAACGCCCGCTTTGTTTCCGGCAAAGCCGCTTATCCCAACCAGGATGCCGCCCGGCTGCGGCTGGCCGGAACCGAGAATCAGGGAAATCATGCCTATGCCACGGTCATCTCCTGCTCCGACTCACGGGTGCCGGTGGAGCTGATTTTTGATGCCGGTGTGATGGATATCTTCGTGGTCCGGGTGGCCGGAAACGTCTGCGATGTCGACGAGATCGGATCCATCGAGTACGGACTGGCCCATGTCAACACCCCGGTTCTGGTGGTTCTGGGCCACACCCAGTGCGGCGCAATTACCGCGGTGACCCATGCGATTCACGGCACGGGGCATGCCCTGGAAAGAAATATTCCGCCCCTGGTGGACAACATCAAACCGGCGGTTGAACGCGCCATGGCTGCGCATCCGGATGCCCACGGCGATGCCGTGATTCCCTTTGCCGTCGAAGAAAACATCTGGCAGGGAATCGAAGACCTGTTCATGGCAAGCCCCGCCAGCCGCGAGCTGGTCAAGAGCGCCAAGGCCAAGGTCATGGGCGCCATATATGATGTGAGCACCGGAAAGGTTTCCTGGCTGCCGGAGAGCAAGACTCTTGAGATTCTCAGAAAAGTGGAAGCCGATCCCAAACGGGCGATGAACGCCATGGCCGAGGGGGGGCATGCCGCAGGAGGACATTAATTTTATTATTTGAGATCCGGTGCGGAGATGAATTATTCCGCGGACGGATCCGGAAGCCTGTCATGCGGCAGGGGTTTTAAAATCCCTGCCGTTTTTTATTCAATGCGGCCCCACAGGAGGGTGGGCCTCAGTCCGCCGTGGGGGAAATCCATCGATGCGCACCGGAACGGAACCCTGAAAGCCCAGTCGGACTCAGGAACGATCAGGACTGCGGTCCAGCCCCGATAGTCAGTTTTCAGTTTTGCGCAGATTTCCCGGAAGAGACGGCGGCTGGTTTCAGGATTTTCCAGGCGCAGCCCGTAGGGCGGATTGATGGCCACAACCCCCTTTTCCCTTGTCAGGTCCTCTGGACAAAGCGAAAAGAAATCCCGCTTTTCCACGGAAACCACATTTGAAAACCCATGCGCGGCAACGCATTCCTGGAGCCGCGTGCAGGCATCGGCATCGATATCCGATGCAAAAATGGCCGCCGTTCTGCGAACCGCAAATCCCTTCTGCGCCTCTTTTTTGATGAAATTCCACCGGGCGGGCTGAAACGCGGGCCAGCTCATGAAGGAGAATTCCCTGAACCAGCCCGGAGGCACGTTGCCGGCGATCAGCGCTGCTTCGAGGGAAAAGGCGCCGGACCCGCACATGGGGTCGATCAGGGGAACGGAGCCCGTGTATCCGGCCAGCATCAGGGCGCCGGCCGCCAGGGTTTCCCGGATCGGGGCCCGGTGCGCATGGCGTTTGATGCCCCTTTTGTAGAGCAGGTCGCCGCAGGCATCCAGGGAAACAGTGACGGCGTCATCGGCGATGCGGACAAAAAGACGCTGATCTGATAAGTCTTCGGAAGCATCGAGCTTATCGGCGATGATCTGCATGATCCGCTCGGAAACGGCGCGCTGGTGGTAGAGTCTGGAGTGCGCGGAGATCACATGGATATGAGGAACACCGCGGGCCGGGAGAAAAAGTTCCCAGTCAAAGGCGTTTATCTTTTCCTCGAGTCTGCGGAAATTCGTTGCGCGGAAACGCGTCAGTCGCATCAGAATGCGGCTCGCGCACCGGAGATGCAGAACGGCCGAGTACAGATCTTCAAGCCGGCCGCTGAAAACGATTCCCCCCGGGCTGATTTCGGCCTGGATTTGGCGGAGCGACTCTTTTTTGAGTTCATCTGCAACGATATTTTCAAAGCCAGGAGCAACGACGATGAAAAATTCGTGAATGCGGCCCGTCACCCGCCGCCTGATGCGTTTTTTCAGGCGGTCATCGATGGATCCGGTTTGATTCTTAAGGTCTGGCATAAGATTCTTCTGCATCATTGAATTCAATGGCGATCAGGGGGTTTTTCTGATCATCGGCGAAAAATCGAATAATCCGGTGAATTCTTTTCCGGACTGTGATAAGAGGCCGGATTGAGCAGGAATTTTTAACAGGTGAAGACGGTTTTGTAAATGGATTTTCAGATCTTGAACATCCGGGCTGAAGCGCAACCGGCCATCGAATGTTTCAGGCAAGGGAAAGGGTAGGGTCGTCACATGAGTTTGATTGAATTGTCCGACAGCGCCCGGCTGGTCTGCCAGTTGCTGACGGCGGCCTTCCTCGGAGGACTGATCGGCCTGGAGAGGGAAATGCACGGCGAAAGCGCCGGATTTCGCACCAACATCATGATCTGCATGAGCGCATGTCTGATGATGCAGGTGTCGCTGAATATGGAGACCCTTTTCCGTCATCTGGACGTCAACGCCGCGGTGCGTCTGGATCCGGGCCGCATCGCCTCCTATGCGGTTGCGGGCATGGGATTTCTGGGAGGCGGCGCGATCATCAAGGGGTCCGGGTCGGTTCGCGGGCTGACCACGGCAGCGGGGCTGTGGATGCTAACCGGCGTGGGACTGGCCGTGGGTGCGGGTTTTTACCTCCCCGCTGTTCTGACCGTTTTGATCGCGGCCATGGTGCTTTATGGACTGCGGCGATTCAAGGGCCGGCTTCAACGGGAGAAACGGGCCAGCATTACCGTCGTCGCCACTCCGGGAATATGCGACTGGCCGTCCGTGGAGGCTGTCTTTAAACGTGACGGTTCGATCACGGTCGAAAGAAGAAGCTACCGGAACAATCTCGCTCAGAATATTGCCGTGTATGATTTCCGAATCGTTTCCATCGGTGAGCGTCAGTGGCAGGATATCTATGATCAGCTCGCCGCTCTGAAAGGGGTGATCGAGGTTTCCTGGACGTACGGGATCGTGGTCTGATTTGAGCAGGCGGCCGGCCGCGGATTGACTTTGCCGGATGATTCGGGTATTTCGAAAGACAGGTTGGCGGCACGTCGCAAAAGCGGAAAGTTTTACACTCATCGATCAAAGGAGACGGTTCATGGCAGGGATTAACAAGGTGATACTCGTCGGGAATCTGGGAAAAGACCCGGAGGTTCGTTATTTTTCGGACGGCACGGCTGTGGTGAATTTCAGCATCGCCACTTCGGAAGAGTGGAAGGACAAGAATACCGGCGAGAAAAAAGTAAAGACCGAGTGGCATCGAATCGTGGCTTTTAGAAAACTCGCCGAGATCTGCGGGGAATATCTGAGCAAGGGCAAGCAGGTGTATGTGGAAGGCAAACTCCAGACGCGTTCCTGGGAAAAGGACGGCGTGACCCGCTACACCACCGAAATCGTGGCCGACCGGCTTCAGATGCTCGGCGGCCGGGACGCTTCCGATTCCGGGCGGCCGTCCGGCGGATCACCCGACGCGGGAGGACGCGGTCCAGAAGGGTATCCTCCCAGTATTCCGGAAGACGATATTCCATTCTGATCTAAAAGAACGATCCCGGCCGTATGAACTCAGAAAATGCATCATAGGCGCTGAGGCCGCCGCCGGAATTCCATCACAAAAGGCGGCGGTGACTTTGCCGGGGCCGGGTCATTAAAATGCGCGAAGGGAGATGACGCGGGCGCCTCAAATCGCCATCGCCGCCTCCCTTCAAGGTTGTTTTATCAGGATTATGGTTTCAGGCGGACGGATCAGTTCAAATGTCCGCGGTGATTTTTCCTCGGAAAACCGGCAATGCGGTTGATCAGGCGAAAGCCGGAGTCCGGGATCCGTTCGGCTTGAATCGTTGGATCTCAGAATACCGAACCCATTCATGAATGCTACGACAGCGTAATCTTTGTTCTCGGATCGACGTATTCAGGCGTGAAATATCGCTTCGAAGCCCCACCACCTGATGCGTTTGTTCGAATCATCGATGGTGCCTATCATCCGGATCTTTTACTCGCGGCTGATTTTGATGTCAGCCGAATAACACCTAACCACAGAGAAGCGTCATGGCTTCACAATTTCGAAATCTTGTATTTGAAGGCGGCGGGGTAAAGGGAATTGCCTATATCGGCACCATGCAGGTGCTGTCCCAGCGGGGATTGCTGAACGATATCCTTCGAGTCGGCGGCGCCAGCGCCGGGGCTATAAACGCGCTGATATACGTCCTGGGCTACGACATACGGACCCAGCGCGATATTCTGAATTCAACGGATTTTCAAAAGTTCATGGATGACTCTTTCGGAGTTATTCGGGATATCCGTCGTCTGGCAAAGGATTTCGGCTGGTACAAGGGCGACTTTTTCTCCGGCTGGATTGGCGGACTGGTTCGGGACCGGCTTGGAAACGCCGGGGCAACATTTGGAGACCTGAAGGACGCCAGACTTCCTGATTTATATGTGATCGGCACCAATCTCTCCACGGGTTACTCCGAAATCTTTTCCCGCGAAAGGTTTTCCGACATGCCCCTGGTGACGGCTGTCCGCATCAGCATGTCCATACCGCTTTTCTTCGCGGCCATGCGCTTTGGGGCGCGCAACGATGTCTATGTCGATGGGGGCGTGATGCTGAACTACCCGGTCAAGCTTTTTGACAGGCAGCGATATGTTGACATGGCCCATGAAGCCGAGGCGGCGCGTTCGGTTGATTATTACAATCGCGAGAATGCACGTTTCCTGCTGGAAAGGCCGGATCGCAGCCCCTATGTTTACAACCGTCAAACGCTCGGGTTGCGTCTGGATACCGCCGAGGAAATCGGAACCTTTCGCTACGATGAACCGCTGCAGGGCGAAGCAATCAAAAATTTCACGCAATACGCGCGTGCGTTGATCACGGCCATCATGCAGGCGCAGGAAAATCAGCATCTGCACAGCGACGACTGGCAGCGCACGCTTTACATCAACACGCTGGACGTAAAGACCACCGACTTCGACATATCAGATGAAAAAAAATCCGCCCTGATTCAGGAGGGAATCAAGGGCGCTGAAAATTACTTTCGGTGGTTTGAAGATCCGGCGGAGAAGCCGGTCAACCGCTTATCTACGGTCATTGAGCGCTGAACGCATGGGCTGAACGGGTATCCCCATTGCTGTGACGCCGCCAAATATTACTGGAGTCGGATGACATGACGGGCGGAAGTACGTTTGTGGAAATTGCCGCTATTTTAGGCCTTGCGACTCTATTTGGAATCGTCGGGCAAAAATTGCGCCAGCCCTTGATCATCATGTTTCTTGCAACGGGCATTCTGGCCGGTCCCTCGTGCCTGGGCATCATTCAAAGCTATGATCAGATCGAATTGCTGGCGCACATCGGCATTGCCCTGCTGCTGTTTATCGTCGGCCTCAAACTCGATCTGCATCTGATCCGCACCACCGGCCCGGTCGCGCTGGCGACCGGCCTGGGGCAGATCGTATTTACATCGATCATCGGCTTCGGCATCGCCCTGGCGCTGAACATGCCGCCGCTTGCGGCAGCCTATGTGTCGGTCGCGCTCACGTTTTCAAGTACGATTATTATTGTCAAGCTTCTGTCCGACAAGAAAGAGATCGATTCTCTTCACGGCCAGATCGCGATTGGCTTTCTGATTGTTCAGGATATTGCCGCGATTCTGGCGCTGGTCGGCCTGACCACCCTGGGATCATCGGTTGCCGCAGAAGGATCGCCGTATGTTCCGGGGTTGATGGTCGGCGCCAAAGGCTTGGGGCTCCTGGGAACGATCGCTCTGCTGATGAAATACGTTCTGCCGCGTCTGACCCGACGCCTGGCACACTCCCTGGAGTTGTTGACCCTTTTCGCAATCGCGTGGGCGGTTTTGCTAGGTGCCGGCAGCGAACTGCTTGGATTCAGCAAGGAAGTCGGCGCGTTTCTTGCCGGAGTGTCGCTGGCATCCACCGAGTATCGAGATTCGATCGGAGCGCGCCTGACAAGTCTTCGTGATTTTCTTCTCCTGTTTTTCTTCATTGACCTGGGCGCGCGTTTGAACTGGACCATGGTGGGCTCGCAGGTGGGGGACTCGTTTGTTTTTTCTCTGTTTGTGCTTATCGGCAACCCATTGATTGTTTTAGCCATTATGGGGTTTATGGGCTACCGGCGCCGTACGGGTTTTCTCGCCGGTCTGGCGGTGGCCCAGATCAGCGAATTTTCTCTGATCGTGGCCGCTCTGGGGTTGAGCCTTGGCCACATTACGAATGAAACCATGGGCCTGATTACCCTTGTCGGGGTTGTCACCATTTTCATATCCACCTACATGATCCTGTATTCCGGTCGGCTTTACCGTTTTCTGTCCGGCCCTCTGAAGATATTCGAAAGGCGCAACCCGCATCGGGAAGCCGCCATAGATACCCTCAAGGAAACGGCGCCGGTGGATGTGATTCTGGTGGGTCTGGGCAACTATGGAAGCGGACTTGCCGAGAACCTTTTACGCCGGGATAAATCCGTGTTGGGTGTTGATTTTGATCCCGGGGCTCTGGGCAGATGGCGTGAACGTGGCTTGTCCGTTCTGTATGCGGACGCGGGTGATCCGGAGATGCATGAACAGTTGCCGCTGAATAAGGCCCGATGGGTGATCAGCACCGTTCGTTCAAGAGAGATCAACCTGGCCCTTGTCCATATTCTCAAAACAAGGGGATATGGCGGCAAACTGGCTTTGACCGCTGCGAACGCCCAGGAAGCCGAAGCGTTTGAAAACGCCGGCGCCCACCTGGTTTTCCGACCGTTTGTGGACGCAATGGAACAGGCCGCCGATGCGTTGACCTGTGCGATGGATTTTTTGCCGGAACATGTGGACTGGCCCGTATCGTTTCTTGAGGTGCGCATCCGGTCGGATGCTTCCGTTGCCGGGCGGACTATCAGAGATATTCCGCTTGGATCGGGAACGGGGATATCGGTTCTGGCCGTCAGCCGGGGCGGGCAGGTTCATTACGAGATGGGGCCTGATTTCCAGATATTTCCAGGGGACCGCCTGCTCATCATGGGGCCTCCGGGCGGATTGAAGGAGGCCGAGAGGGCGCTCAATCAGTCTGAAGCGAGAAGGGATGCGGAAAATTTGAATCGCTTTGAAATCGCAGAAGTCAGGGTCGCGAATGATTCGGCAATTTCAGGACAATCGCTGGCGGATCTTCGTTTTCGCCAGAAATATGGCGTCAGTTTGGTTGGCATCCTTCGAAACAAGGAGAAGATCACGACCATCAATCCGGCAGAGCGATTGATGGCCGGGGATTGCCTGATTGTGATCGGAAAGTCTGAAGCGGTCCGCAGTCTGAAAAACCAGGAACCGCTTTAGCGTCCATCAGACAGAAAGCAGCGGGCGATTCAGTAAAATTCATAAAACAAGGCCTTGCTTGGCGCGAAAACAGCAGTTCGGGACGAGGTGGAATATGAAACGGTTCAAGAACATTCTCTATGTAACCGAGGAAACCGTGGATCAGGCTTCGGCGGTCGCACGGGCTGTCTCCCTGGCGGAGAACAACCAGGCAGAACTGACAATTCTCGAGGTGATTCCTTCGGTTCCGAACCGACTCCAAGCGGAGACATCGGCCATGCGCATGCAGGTCCTTGAATCCCTGATCGAGCCCTGTCGGCACCGCATGAAAATTCGACTCGATGTACGGATGGGCACGGTTTTCCTTGAGATAATTCGAGCCGTGCTGCGCGATGGTTATGATCTGGTGGTCAAGCCTGCGGAGAATCCCGATTTTCTGAAAAGGCTGTTCGGCAGCGACGATATGCATCTGCTGAGGAAATGCCCGTGTCCGGTATGGTTTATGAAATCGCCGGAAAAATCCAACTACAACTGCATCCTGGCCGCTGTCGATTTCGATCCGTTGAAATCGACGGCCGCGGAACAAACGCTCAACCAGAATATTCTTGAACTGGCAGGTTCACTTGCGATTACCGACCAGGCTTCCCTGCATCTGGTTCATGCCTGGGAACCTTTTGCCGCAGGAATCATGCGGGCAAGGGGCGACGATATGGGCGACGGCATCTTCGCCTATGTTGAAAAAGAACGCATGCTTCACCAGAAAGGGTTTTACGGTCTGGGGGATACCCTGCGTGACCGGATCGGAGAAGATGTCTATAATCGCCTTTCCCTGCGTTTTCATCTTCCAAAGGGGCCGGCTAAAAAGATGATATCGGCATTGGCGGCCGAGCTTCAGGCGGATCTGGTCGTCATGGGAACGGTTGCACGGACCGGTATTCCGGGATTTATTATCGGCAATACCGCCGAGACCATTCTCGAACAGCTGTCCTGCTCGGTGCTTGCCGTCAAGCCTCCTGGATTTGCAACGCCGGTAAAGCTTGCTGAATGACGGAATTAAAGAATATATGAGCGAAAAAAGTTCGCGTTTAACAGGGTGTTGAAAAACAAGAATCAGGCCGTCAGGCAAGGCTCGCGGCGATGCGACAAGCGCAGCATATTCAAGCATATGTGAGCATTGGCGAAAGCCGCGCAACGCTGAATGGCGACCTCAGGCGCAGTTTTTCAACGGCCTGTTAACTGAATTCGGCAAATCGCCCGGCCCTCAACAGGTTGAGTCGTGGATCAGGACAAGGGCCCGTGGTTTCTGGAGTGGAAGCCATGCGGCATAAATTGTTTGAAAGAACGCGAGCGGCCTATGACGAAGCCGGGATGTATCACGATGTCAAGTGGTTTCTTCTTAGTGTCGATGATGAAGCTGTTGTTTCCGACGTGGAGCGGCTGCTGGCGGTGAAACGAAGGCCGAACAGAAGAACCGGATTTTCCGGAAAATGATTCAGATGGAATGAAAAGCATGATTCGCGGTTTTCACCCGTCCGATATGGATGCCGTCATCGAAATCTGGCTGGATGCCTCGATCCGGGCGCATGATTTTGTGGCTAAAAATTTCTGGCAATCCAAGGTCATCGAGATGCGCGAGGTTTATATTCCGGCGTCGGAAACCTATGTATACGAAGAAGCGGGTTGCACCATGGGGTTTGTATGCCTGCACGGTGAAACGCTGGCCGCTCTTTTTGTTTCACCATGCGCTCAGGGCAGGGGGATCGGTCAAAAACTGGTTGAAAAGTCGAAGAATGTTCGACAGAATTTAAGTTTGACGGTATACAAAGAAAATCAAAAGAGCGTTGATTTTTATAAGCGTTGCGGATTCAAGTCTGTAGAAGAACGTATCGACAAATACACGGGGCATTCGGAGATCGTCATGGTCTTCAACTCATGAACTCCGGGCCGATTCTGTCCTGTATCGCGATTTGCCCGGATTTTGGCCGGCCGGTTCCGCATCGTGCCGGCAGAACGGATTCGAACCATAGAGGAGGGCATGTATGGACCAGATACTGATCGGCAGGGGCGAGCGGCCCGTTCAATTGCTCGCCAGGTACGGCAACCGCCATGGCCTGATCGCGGGCGCCACCGGCACCGGCAAGACTGTTTCGCTGATGGTGCTGGCCGAGGGCTTTTCCCGGATGGGCGTTCCGGTGTTCGTGGCCGACGTGAAAGGCGATTTGGCCGGTCTGGCGATGGCCGGCAGCGACAGCGAGAAGATCCGGCAGCGCGTGGCTCAGATCGGTATCGAGGGCTACACCCACGAGGCGAACCCCGTGCTGTTCTGGGACGTTTTCGGCAAGGCGGGTCACCCGGTGCGCACCACGATCAGCGAAATGGGTCCGAGTTTGACCGGACGCATTCTCGAGATTAACGATACCCAGGCAGGGGTGCTTGAGGTTGCCTTCAAGCTGGCCGACGACCAGGGCCTGCTGCTGCTTGACCTCGACGATCTGCGCGCCCTGCTTGGTTTTGTCGCCGACAACCGCAAGGAAATCTCGACGCAATACGGCCTTGTCAGCGCCCAGTCCGTGGCCGCCATTCAACGTGCCCTGCTGTCGCTGGAGCGGCAAGGCGGGGAAGCCCTGTTCGGCGAGCCCGCCCTGGAGCTGAACGACCTGATGCGCACCGACCTCAGCGGTCGCGGCATCATTAACATACTGGCCGCAGACCAGCTCATTCTGAAGCCGCGATTGTATTCGAGCCTTCTGCTGTGGCTGCTGTCGGAACTGTTCGAGAACCTGCCCGAGGTGGGCGATCTCGACAAGCCCAGGCTGGTGTTTTTCTTTGACGAGGCCCACCTGCTTTTTGACGACGCTCCCCCGATGCTGCGCCAGCGGGTGGAACAGGTCGTGCGGATCATCCGGTCCAAAGGCGTCGGAGTGTATTTCTGCTCGCAATTCCCTGACGACGTGCCGAACGAAATTCTGGGACAGCTCGGGAACCGGATTCAGCATGCACTGAGGGCTTACACGCCGCGTGACCAGAAGGCGGTGAAAACCGCTGCGCAAACCTTTGTTCCGAATCCGAAACTGGACGTCGCCGGGGTCATATCACAGCTGGGCGTGGGCGAAGCTCTGGTTTCCACGCTTCAGGAGAAGGGCGTGCCGATGCCGGTAGAACGTACGCTGATCTCTCCGCCGCGCTGCAGGATCGGCGCGTTAACGGAGGAAGAGCGAACGGCCGTGCGGATGCGCAGCCCGGTTGGCGGCAAGTACGACTCCCCGGTGAACCGGGAGTCGGCCTACGAGATTTTGAGCCGGCGGGCGGAAACGAAAAGTGCGGCTCAGCTCGGGGATGCTGAGGCGAAGAAACCGCCCGAAGTCAGGGGAAAGATTGGCGAGTGGCTCTGGGGCACCAAGCGCCGGCAGGGCATGGTTGAAACCATGGCCAAACAGACCGCCCGCACCGTGGGAAGCCAGATCGGCCGACAGATATTACGCGGCATACTGGGCGGCATACTGGGCGGATCAAGCCGCCGATAGCGTCCCACAGCAAACCGCATCCTTCCCGGCGCCTGAAGCGATGATGAAAAGACGGCCGTCCTCAGGTCGAAACGGTTGCAGATATTAATTTGACGGGTTGCCGGAGTATAGGACCCGATGGCCGGATGCAGGCAAGACAAAAAACCGGCGGCCGATGGATATAGAGTCGGACGCCGGTTTTTGTTTCAGGTTTTGTCGGATTTGTCTTCTAACTTTTCGACTTTTTCTTCTTTGTCTTTTTCTTCCACCTCGGTGGTGGCTTTCTTGAAATTCTTGATCCCCTTGCCGATGCCGGCGCCGATTTCAGGCAGTTTCCCGGCGCCGAAAATGATCAGTATGATGACCAGTATGATGATCAGTTCGGGCATTCCGATTCCAAACATGGTTGTTCCTCCTTTGCGTACAGGGCCGTGTGCGCACCTGCGACCGGCCCGAAAACGCGGTCAGATCTTTTAAAAGAGAATTTCTCTATAACACCGGGCATAGCGGGTGTCAATGCTTTAACTGGGCGCGATTCCGGCGATTTTTCAGGCGTCGGAAGTTTATGCGTTGCGCAGTGAAATCCGGGTTCGATTGCCCGTTGCCGGATCGATGCCAAAGGTCCGGCAGGTGTTTTTCCACAGGGTTTCGGCCAGAATTTCAGCATCCATTCCAAGCAGATTCATAAGCTTCAGAAAAACGGAGCGCACAAAGGCCGGCTCGTTTCGTTTGAAGCGGTTGCGTTCCGGCGACGGCGTCAGATAGGGCGCGTCGGTTTCGATCAGCATTCTTTCCATCGGAATCCTGGAAATCAGCCGGCGCAGAGGGGCTCCGCGCTTTTCCATGGTAATCATTCCGGTGATGCCGATGCAAAGCCCCAGGTCCAGATAGGCGGACAGGTCGTCTTCCGATCCGGTGAAGCAATGCACCACCCCCTGAATGGTTCCGGGAGCATAAGACCGAAGAATTTCCAGCATCCGCCCTTCGGTGTCCCTTTCATGAAAGATCAGAGGCAGCTTCAGTTCCAGGGCGAGGTCGAGCTGCCGCGCCATCCAGTATTCCTGAACCGGTTTCGGCGAATGCATCCGGTTGAAGTCCAGCCCGATCTCCCCCCAGGCGCAGACCCTGGGATGAATGGCCAGTTCCGTCAGATACTCAAGCACCATGTCCGTGCAGTTCGCCGCATCATGAGGATGAATGCCGACCGATGCATAAAGCATCTCGGTGGAATCGGCCAGGGAAACGGCCTTGAAAGCGCTTTCCGCATTGATGCCCGCGATCATGCAGGCAACGACGCCGGCCTCGCGCGCTCTTTGAAGTACGGCGTCGCGGTCGTCGTCGTATTCGGCCCCGTCGATATGACAGTGGCTGTCGAAAAGTTTCATGGCTGACTCCGGGTTCGAGTTGGTCTTTAAAAACGGCCTTTAACATCAAAAAAGAAGGACATCAATATTTTTGGGTTGACTAAATTGTAAATGCTTGGTATTCGCACCCTTTGATCCATATAGATAGAGTAGGGAGTTATTCTCCTTCCGGTTTTAACACATTACGCTCTGGAGGTTTGTCATGTTTAAAATTGTTGCAAGAGAAGAGATGGCAAGAGGAACTATCGTTCTAAATGAAATTGAAGCTCCTTTGATTGCCAAAAAAGCCAAACCCGGCCAATTCGTTATTCTGAAGGCCAACGAAACCGGCGAACGGATTCCCCTGACCATGGCCGACACAGACCCTGAAAAGGGAACCATCACCATCATTTACATGATCGTCGGAAAATCCACCGCCCTTTTCAAGACCCTGAAAGTGGGCGACAGCTACCTGGATGTCATCGGTCCTCTGGGAAAAGCCACCCATCTGGAAAAACTCGGAGATGTGGTTTGCGTGGGCGGCGGAACTGGCGTTGCGGTTATGCATCCCATCACCAAGGGTCTGAAAGCTGCCGGCAACCACGTGATCTGTATTATCGGCGCCAAGACCAAGGAACTGATCATCCTTGAAGACAGAATGAAGGCCGCTTCCCATGAACTTCGCGTATGCACCGACGACGGTTCTTACGGATTTCCGGGCTTTGTTACCGTTCAGCTCGAGGACGTGCTTCAGAAAAACAAGAACATCAAGCTGTGCGTGGCCATCGGTCCGGTTCCCATGATGAAGTTTCTCTCCCAGCTGACCAAAAAATACAACGTGCCGACCATCGTCAGCCTCAACCCGATCATGGTGGACGGAACCGGCATGTGCGGTGGCTGCCGTGTGACCGTGGGCGGAAAAACCAAGTTTGCCTGCGTGGACGGTCCGGAATTTGACGGCCATCAGGTGGACTACGATGAACTGATGAAGCGTCTGGCTTCCTACCGCGAAGATGAGAAGCGGTGCATGGATGAATTCTGCAAGCTGCAGGACGCCAAGTAATTGAGGATTGGGATTTAAAAGGAACATTAATAAGTTGACCTCGAAGGTCAAACCACATGTTTATCGGAGGATGCTATGGTGGAAAAACCAGTTAAGAAAGAAAAAATATCCAGACAGCCCATGCCGGAACAAAAACCGGAGGTTCGCAAGAGAAATTTTGAAGAGGTTCCTTTTGGCCTCAGTCCCGAAGCCGCGATCAAAGAAGCCGAACGATGCCTGCAGTGCAAGAATCCTTCCTGCGTGGATGGATGCCCGGTCAGCGTGGACATCCCCGGATTCATAGGCAAGGTCAAAGAAGGCAAGTTCACCGAAGCCATCAGCCTGATCTGGGAGAAAAACGGACTTCCCGCAGTTTGCGGCCGTGTATGTCCCCAGGAAATCCAGTGCGAGGGCAAGTGCATTGTCGGCAAAAAAGATCAGCCGGTTGCCATTGGAAATCTCGAGCGGTTTGTGGCCGACTATGAGCGCAAGAACCGCAAGGCCCCCATGCCGACCAAGGCAGCTCCCACGGGCAAGAAGGTGGCAGTGGTCGGTTCCGGTCCCTCGGGCCTGACCGTTGCCGGCGACATGATCCTCAAGGGCCACGACGTCACGCTGTTTGAGGCCTTTCACAAACCCGGCGGCGTGCTTGTTTACGGAATTCCCGAATTCCGTCTGCCCAAAGAAATCGTGTTCTCCGAAGTCGAAGGTCTTGAGAAACTCGGTGTAAAACTGGAATGCAATTCGGTTATCGGCCGGATCGTCAGCCTGGATGAGCTGTTCGCGCAGGGATATGATGCGATTTTCCTGGGCGTGGGCGCCGGTCTTCCCACCTTCCTCAATGTGCCGGGCGAGAACATGATCGGCATCATGTCGGCCAATGAATATCTGACCCGTTCCAACCTGATGAAGGCTTACAAGTTTCCCGAATACGACACACCGATCATTCTCGGCAAAAACGTCATCACCCTGGGCGCCGGCAACGTGGCCATGGATTCGGCCCGTACCGCTCTGCGTCTGGGTGCCGACAGCTCCAAGATCGTCTATCGTCGGTCCAGAGCCGAGGTTCCCGCAAGAGGTGCTGAAGTGCATCATGCCGAGCAAGAAGGCGTTGAATTCCATTTCCTCACCGCTCCGGTGAAGTTCATCGGCAATGCCGAAGGTCGCGTTGTGGCCATGGAAGGCCTGAAGATGGAGCTTGGCGAGCCGGATGCTTCCGGACGCCGCCGTCCGGTTCCGATTCCGGGCTCCGAGTTCACGATGGAGACCGACCTGGTCATCATTGCCGTGGGCACCGGCGCCAACCCGCTGCTGACCCAGAGCACCGAAGGCCTGAAACTCAACAAGTGGGGCTATATTATTGCGGATGAGAAAGACGGAAAGACCTCCAAGAAGGGTGTCTGGGCCGGCGGTGATATCGTTACCGGTGCGGCGACCGTTATTCTGGCCATGGGCGCCGGAAGAAGCGCCGCCAACTCCATGCACGAGTATCTGATCCGCGGCTGGTAATTTCCGGCTGTCGTCACATGATTGCGAAGCCGATCACCGCTTGGTCGGTTTGACATGAAATAAAAAAAGGCGCGCCACCGGGCGCGCCTTTTTTTATGGGTGCAAGCGGCAAGGGCGCCTCCACTCGGTGATGAAAGTTCGCAGTGGCTGTTTGCCTGCGCCTAAGAACGCCTGCCGGCGTCTGCAGATCCCGCCAATAACTCACACACATATGTTTTGATAAATGCCTCGCTTGCCGCATTTCAGCAGGTCATGCCTGAAGGCCTGATTCTTGTTTTTCAGCAGACTGTCAGATTGCGCAGATGGAAAAACAGAAAACAAAATGCTGAAATCTGCGGACAAAAAAAGAATTCGAAGTTTTTTCGTGGAAGGCTATACTGTTTCCGCCGCATACGGGCACGGGAATGTGTGCGGAAGAAGGGCGTGCGCCCTCCGTCCGCCAGATTTTTTGAAATGTGGTCTGATGCGTTTTTTCAGCGAGTGCGGCGCGGACCTGCGGCACAGGTTGCAGACCGACCAGCCCGCTGCTTTCCGTGCTCGAAAGGTTTTGCCTTTGGGGCGTAAAATGCCGACGTGTGTGTCCGGCTTTTTGATCCGGGGTGCAATGACGGCTGAGACGGACGAAAGCCGGTGGCAGGCTTCTGCGGTTCAGCGGCACCATAGTCAAAGTCGGCCAGGGTGCGGCGTTCGACCTTGGCCCCGAGGACCCGGTCGATGGCGCGCACCATATTGGCGTCTTCGCCGGTGATCAGGGTGAGGGCCTCACCCCTGCGCTCGGCCCGGCCGGTTCGGCCGATGCGGTGGATATAGGCATCCGGCGTATTCGGAATATCGTAATTGATGACGTGCGAGACACGGGAAACGTCGATGCCGCGAGCGGCGATGTCGGTGGCCACCAGAATCTGAAATGTTCCGGCGCGAAACCCGTCCAGCGCGGCCTGGCGTTTTGCCTGGGAAAGATTTCCCTGCAGCGATGCCGAACGGTAACCGGCCCTGACAAGCTGTTCTCCCAGACGCTTTGCCCGCTGCTTGGTGCGGGTGAAAACCAGCACCGATCCGCTACGGGTCTGGCGCAGGAGATTGATCAGCAGGGCGGTTTTTAAATGCGAAGCCACCGGGTAAAGGGCATGGCTGACAGTGTCCGCCGGCGCCGTGATGCCAACCTGGACGGAGACCGGGTTTCGCAGAATATCCTTGGCCAGATGCCGGATTTCGGCGGGCATGGTCGCTGAAAACAGAAGGGTCTGGCGCTTTGCCGGCAGGCGCTGCAAAATCCTTCGAATGTCGGGCAAAAATCCCATGTCGAACATATGGTCCGCCTCGTCCAGGACCAGCATCTCCACTCCGGAAAGATCAACGGTTTTCCGGTCAATATGATCGAGCAGCCGCCCCGGGCAGGCAACCACGATCTCGGCGCCCTTCCTTAATTTCTGAATCTGGGCGTTGATGTTCACGCCGCCGTAGACAGTGACGCTTCGAAGACCGGTCCGACCTGCGAGCAACTCGATTGCCTTGTGAATCTGTTCGGTCAGTTCGCGGGTGGGGGCGACGATCAATGCGCGGATGCGGCCCCGCTCCCCCTGCATCAGCCTGTGAAGGATCGGCAGCGCAAAGGCGGCCGTCTTTCCGGTTCCGGTTTGAGCCAGTCCGATCACATCGCTTCCCAGCATGACCGGCGGAATCGCCTGGGTCTGAATGGGGGTCGGTGTGACAAAACCCGCCCCTGAAACCCCGGCCAAAACGCCGGGATGCAGATTAAATACTTGAAAATTCATAAATTCCTTCTTTCTGTGTTCCCAAAAAAAAGAAAGCCCCGGGATAACCCCGGGGCTGTACGATGCTTTCGCTTTCATGCAGGAACAACGGTTATATTGACGCAACCTTAACAGGTCCGCTGATGGCTGTAAAGGGGAATCTCATCAAGACGCAAAATAAATCTTTAATTCTGAATATTTGAGCGCCGCAAGCACGCATTGCATAAAATGCTTTCACCGTTTTCCAGCGAGCAACTCGGCGCTGTTCGTTCCCCTGTATCAGATGCCTGTCCTGGCCCGAGCCAAGCCGGCCCTGTTCTTCAGATTTTCTATCATGATATCAAAATTGAAAATCTGATTCAGGATAATTGCGATAATGGTAGTCGTTGATAACGGATCTGTAAAAAGTGTTTGAATGAAGTCAGGAGTACGCGCATAGAGGCCCGGCAGAAATCCAGTGCTCAACCCGAAAAAGAGCGATATCCCGACAACAAAGGTCTTGCGTGAATTCCATGCTTCGCTGAACATTTCCTCAAGGCCGCTGCATACCATGAAACTTCCGGCAAAGATCAGCGCGCCTCCCAAAACAGGTTTGGGTATCATCGTCAAAATTGTTAAGACTTTTGGAAAGAAAGCCAGAGCAAGAAAAATAACTCCCGCGCAGACGCAGATCCACCGGCTGACGACTTTCGTGGCGCCTGCCACCCCGATATTGCTGGACGAGGTGTCCACCGCCATTCCTCCCATCAATCCGGCCAGCAAGGTTGAAAAACCATCCGCCATGAGACCGTTTCGAATCGGGACGAAATTCGTTTCTGTTAATTCCGGCTCCGATATTTTCTGAGCAACCAGAAGATTGCCGAAGGATTTAAGCGAACCAATTATGGCAACGATGGAAACGGTTAAGATCATTCCAAAATCAAATTTAATTCCGCTGAATTGTGGTCCGATAACGGGCAGGGCAAACAGAGGATAATCTTTCACAACCGCAAGAGAGTACCAGTATTCAGGCAGGATGATCAGCGCCAGAATCCATCCTGCCAGCATGCCGATCAGCAGACAGTACATTTTGACAAATCCCTTGCCCCAGACATTGGCCAGGACCATCACGAAGAGAGAAAACATGCCCACAAAGATATCGATGCCCTTGATTGCATCGTCACGAAACGCCAGTCCGAAAAATGAGGCAATCGCCGGTTTGATGATGCTGATGCCGATCATGAGCATGACCAGTCCGACAATGTATGTGGGGAAAAGTTTTTTGAGTTTTTCAATGACAGGGGCCAGCGCCATTTCGGCCAGTCCGGCAACAATGATCATTCCCCGCATGAGTGGAATCCCCCCGGCCCATGCAGCCGACAACGACAAACTGAAGTAGGAGGGGCCCACCACATTCGGGCACAGATAACCGGAGCCGATAAACGGCAATCGAAGCGCCTGGATGATGGAGCCGAAACCTGCCGCAATCATTGAAAAAGCGAGCAGGGTTGCGGCAAATTCAGTCGTTTCATTCAGTTGAGCGGCGAAGAGAATCGGAAAAGCGAGAGATACAAACAACAAAAGGACGTGTTGAAAAGATAACACCAGCAGGTGTCCCACGGGCGGAACCTGGTTTACTGAATACTCGTAATGCTTGCCGTCTTTTGCCATGAAATGCTCCTGTTTCAATAGGGAGGTTCCGGAAGATCCGTAATCGCCGCAAAATAGATTGCGCTTCCATCGATCATTGTTTTGCGAATGTACAGGGATTTTTTGATCGGTTCTCTTTTATACCTGTTTTTAGCGATAAACACCTCCCACACCCTGTCTTGAGACTCAAGTTCCTTGATCGCCTTGGCAAAAGGTTTGTGCCCCACCTCATCGGTACAATCCAGAAGATTTGTCTGAAAAATCGTGTCGGCGACAGCGGGGGAAATCAAGAGCTCGCCATCCTGGTGAAAAGCAAACACGCGAACATCCCGATAATTGTATTTCGAAACCGGATTCGATATATCGTCAAGCGCTTTCCATCCTTTCCGTTCGATTAATTGAGCGGCATCATCTACAATGATTCTGATGAATTCCTTCTCTTCATGGGGATAGTCAATTCCGCCGCCAACAAACAATTCTTCTCCTTCAGGTGTTCTGACCTTGAAATGACAGGATGATTTTGGAACCGGATAGAATTTGCCGGGTTCCCACCATGAATAGTGCACCCACGCGTGAGGATTGTTACGATCTTCCAGTGCCGCTACAATAAATTGCACCGCTTTTTTGCCGTTTTTATCGGTAACATCCCAGAGATTTTTGCCCTCCAGATGCTCCATGCCGGCATGAAAAATATTGGTTCCCTTGATGTCGTAAATATAGAGATAATATTCCGGCGTCCTGAATCGTGCACGGTTATTGCGGAAATAATCCAGACTTTTCAGTCCGTCTTTTTTCAGTATCAGAGAAGCATCATAGACAAACTTGACTAAATTTTTCGTATCACGGTATTGATACATGGTCAGATTCAAATCTTCATACTGGATCTTACAGCCGGATATCAAGATCGCCATCATCAACAGGAACGCAGGAAAGGCAATCATAAGTCTCCATTGTTTCAATATCAGCATCGTTCCTCCTCGGTAATCTCACGAGTTCTGTAGACTGCTCCTCCTCCGCTCATGCTTCTCCTCCGATCAATCCTCTTGGAGCGATGCCATCTCGTGCTCCTCGAAACAGCACGATAGCAGGCAGCCGGGATAGATCAACTATTGATTATAATGAATCAACGTTAAAAGTGTCGCAGGCGCCAATCTGACCTTTTTCCAACCCGGTCGAAAACCATCTGACCCGTTGTTCCGACGTTCCGTGCGTAAAGGAATCCGGGGTCACGTACCCGCGGCTTTGCTTTTGCATCCGGTCATCCCCGATGCTGCTGGCGGCATTCAGGGCTTCCTCGACGTCGCCGTGTTCGAGAATGTTCCGGGTTCTGTTGGCGTGGTTCGCCCACACCCCGGCCAGACAATCGGCCTGTAATTCCAGGCGCACGGATAGATGATTGGCCTGCGCCTGATTGCTTTGACGCTGCAACTGATGCACTTGTGGTAAAATACCCAACAGATTCTGTACATGGTGCCCCACTTCATGGGCGATGACATAGGCTTGCGCAAAATCCCCTTGAACCCTGAAGCGTTTCTGCAGATCCTGATAAAAACTCAAATCAATATACACCTTATAATCCGCCGGACAATAAAAAGGCCCCATCGCCGCCTGCGCAAAGCCGCATGCGGAGTTCACCGCACCTGAAAACAACACCAGCTTCGGTTCCTGGTAGGTTTTGCCCGCCTGGGAAAACAGAACATTCCAGGTGTCTTCCGTATCCGCCAGCACAACCGATACAAACTCGCCCAATTCTATCTCTTCAGCGGTGAGTTCCGTCTGCTGAACCGAACGGCTGTTCTCCTGAACGCCGCCTTCGTTGAGTGTGTTGATCAGGCTGCTGGGGTCGACACCAAACAGCATCGCAATCACCGCGATCACAAGAATCCCGATCCCCCCGCCGATCGCCCGTCGCGGCGCTGTCCCCCGCCGGTCTTCCACATTGACGCTTCGTCGTCCATCCTTCCAGCGCATAATTTCCCTCCTCCCCCGGTTTGGCCTTGCATGCCGGTGTACGATTTTTTCCCGGTATTCTTTTATAATCGCACCTTTTTGCGATCATTATAGAGCAGTTTTAACACTTATGCACCTGTCAGTTTTCCAGGAACGGCTTTCCCGCCCGGCGCCTGCAAATTATCAATGAAATTCATGCGGAAAAACAAAACCATCCGTTTAGAAAAAAAGTTCTTGACTCTACGAAGATGAATTAATAATTAGTAAAGCGCAGAATCAACCAAACCAAGGAGGATAAGGGGATGAAAAAAACGATCCGTCTTCCTGATGTGTGCAGTGGAAGTGAAAGGCTGTTTTATGCTGATCCGATTGAATACAACCCGGCATTTGTAAAAACGGCAAGCGGTGATTGGATCAGAGATCCCAAAGGTGAAGCCAAGCTGCAATGCGCGGAACCTGGGGAGGAATACCTTTGTCGATGGATTATGACGGAAGGCTTGAAAAATCGATTGGAGCTGAATGCGGATGTCGTCAACAAGCTTTTCGGCGACAAACTCGAAGATGAATAACCGATACGCGCTACGACGATATTGACAGGAACGGCCGTTCTTTTTTCTGGCGTACCTGAAGAATATTATAGAAATCAAAAACAGGGTACACTCAAGAGAAAAATTTCAAATACCTCCTGCGTTGGCACCTGGATTGCGGATCCAAGCCGCTGCTTCCTTTCAGGGCTACTTGACGCTTGCCGCAGATCATCAAAATCGATTCCGTTCGAGACCCGAAAACTTGCTGTCGAACTTTATTGTCAGAATCCGCTCGACAACTCAATGCGGTCGCGTGACCCTTTCAAAACGGCCAACATCAGCGTAAGGTATTCGCGCAAATGTCGGGTCAGCAGGTAGTTTTCGATGACAAAAGCCTTGGCGTTTTTCCCCATCGCGACCATCCGGTCGGCATGGCTGAGCAAATATCGAATGCGCAGTGCTGCGCCTTCGGGAGAGTTAACAAGAAAGCCATTGGTGTGGTTTACCACCTGAATGCGAATGCCGCCCACATTGCCTCCGATTACCGGCTTGCCCTTCCAAAGCGCTTCCGTTACCGTCAGACCGAAACCTTCTTTGAGTGACTTTTGAACCACGATGTCGGCAATGCGCTGCAGGGCGTTGATCGTGCGGTGGGCGTCCGGCGGCAGCATGAGCAGATGAATGTCTGGATCATGAGCGGCCGCGGCCTGCACCTCTTTGAAGACCGTCTCTCCCTCGGGATCATCGGCAGCACCGCCGCCGGCCAGGATCAGTTGGAGTGGCGGTCCGAAGGCTTTCGCTATCTGGTAGGCCTTGATGACGCCCATTGGATCCTTGAAGCGATCGAACCGCGATATCTGGCAAATAACCGGCCGTTCTGGATCAATGTCATATGTATTTCTCACCGTGTCGATTTCCTCGGCCGGCAGGGGCACGTTTTTATCGCTGAGCGGATCGATACTTGGCGGAATGATATATAAAGGGTTCCGCATGGGTTGGGCAAAGGCCGGCAAGGAGTAAACAGCCGCATCATAGCCGTTTACATGCTTTTGCAGATAGCGCCAGACCGGACGATGCGGACGGCTGGCATCGACATGACAACGCCAGACCCATTTGCCTTTTCGCTCCGGGTAGTGCTGCAACAAGGCGGCAGGCTGCGGATCATGAATCACCACAAAGTCGGCCTGGGACAATATCGGTGATAGGCGTTCGTGGTTCTGGGCATTGATCCGCTCATAGTGAGCATACAGTTTCTCGCCGATGTCCTCGGAGTCTCCCTGCAGGGCATTGTGCATTTTTTTGGTGCATTGATAAAAATCGGCATCGCCGGTGATCACTTCCCAAGTGGCATTCAGGCCCAGTTCTTTATTCAGTGGAATCAGACGGTGCAGAATTTCCGCCACACCGCCGCCTTCACGCGTGGAATTGATGTGCACGACACGCATGCCGCGTAAGGGTTCGGCCAGTTGGCGCAACTGGCCGATAATGTTCTCTCCCACCACCTCGGCGTATTTTTCGAGTTTTTTGGTCATAATGCCATCTATTTTGTTGATTCCAGTTTATTGTCAGGATCGGCAGCCGGGCCAAGATATTTGGTGAAAAGGCCGCTGAGCTGTTCTCGGATTTCTAACAAACTCTTGAAATAAGGATCCATAGAGGCGATAGCATTGCCCAGTTGGCTATGGTGTTCATTCCAGGTCCACAACCATTCTGAAAAATCGTTGTGCCCGGACCGGGTCCGACGACAGGCATCGATGAAATGGTAAAAAACGCTTCCCAGAGACATGTGGGGAATGAAGCGGCCCAACTCCTCCGGGGTTTCCAAACGTTTCTGGGTGTCGAAGATCACTATTTGCGAGCGCATGAGAAAAAACGGATTTTCGGCATCGATGCGTGAATCGAATCCACCTTCGTCCATGTGGTCTTCGAGTATCTGGATGACGCGCTCTCTTAACTCGCGCATGGTGCTGAATTTGCTGGGGTTGAGAATCGAAAGCTGTTCGGCTAAACGCCGGTCGTGAAGGTCATGATAGGCCCAGGAGGCAAAATCGTTTTGGTACTCGGGATCGATGAAATCGGGACGCAAGAGACCATCCCAAAAATGAAAAAACATAATGGATTGATCGTCCACGCGTTGAAGCCGGTCATGCAGATCCCGCAGGTTGTAAGCCTTTTCCCCGGTTGCGATCACACTCAAAGCGCAGTCAATTATTTTAAACGATTCCATCTTCGCCTCCTCTTGTTTCGTTTTACTTGTTCCGCTGGTGCTTTGCAAGGCGCCGGTTCAAGGTTACATCCGCCCGCGGTAAAAACAGAAAAGAGCGATGAAAAATTTGCCTAACCACACTTTAATGCAATCTTGGTGAGGAAAAAGGAATAACGGCTTATTATGTTTAGCATAAAGCGAAAGGCTGCTTGCTTGTCAAGTAAAAAACCGAACGGAAATATTCGACACATGGCTATCAAACTCCTGATCAGTGTATCCAGGCTATGAAATCAACCGCTCGCTTTTAACCGCGTCTACTTTGTCGAGAAAAGGTTACATACAGTCTTTTGATATACATTTGAGCGCTTAGCGTCCACGGAAACCGGGTGGCGGCGGCATTTTGGCGCATGGTTTGCCACTTGCCCGGTTCCCGGATGATGCAATCGAGGGCCTCCTTGAAAGTGAGCGCCATTCGGTCAACCTGGTCGATCAGGTTCTTGCCTTCGAAGGAAAAGCCGTTGTGGCCGTGAGTGACAGTGTCGCGCAAACCGCCCACAGCGTGGACCAGGCACGGTTGGCCCGCGCGCATGGCCAGCAGTTGGCTGATGCCGCATGGCTCATAGGAACTGGGCATTACGAAAAGATCGCCGGCGGCATAGAGGGCCTCGGCGCAGGCATCTGAATAGCCGTTGAGAAAGAGAAGGTTTTCCCGCCCGGCGGCCATCCGGGTAAAATACTGCTCATAGGCGGCATCCCCGGTACCCAATACAATCAGCAGGCCGTTATCGGCCAGGGTGTTGAGGAGTCGCTCCAGACCGGTGCCGGGGCTGGTGCCGGTCTGTTGGAACAGCAGTGCTTTTTGCGGTTGCAGTCGGCCGATGCAGGTGCAGAGTACCGGGGGCGGTTCCGGCCTTTTGGCCAGGGCCGTGATTCGTGCATAAGCGGCAAAATGGGATGCGCGCACCGTATCGGTCATGCCTGACCAGGCCACCACGGTTGGCATCAACCGGGCCAGGAGCGTTCCAAAGTCGGGCTTCGGCGTCGGTCCATCGTTCGGGTAGGTGCAGCCGTTGAGAATACCATAGATCCGTCCCTGATCATGAGCCAGGCGCAGGTCCTTTTCGAGTCCTTCTCCGCCGTAAAAATGGGGGGTGTCGCTAGGTTTGAGAATTTCGTCGGCATAGCTCGGAGATACAGTATGTACGCGGTCTGCCAGGCGTATGCCTATGGCCATTGGGTTGACGGCATTCCAGCGGGGGTCGGCCACCACCCGCCGGTCATAAGCCAAGCCTGGAAACCAGGCATGAAGGCTGGAAACGTGGCCGTCGAAGGGTCGGATGCCTTGCAGGCTCAGGTTGTGAATGGTGTAGACAGTGGGCAACTTCTGAAGTGAACGGTACCCGGGGTGGTAAGCTCGCAGCAGCAGCAGCAGCGCCGCATGCCAGTCATGCAGGTGGAGATGGGTCACTCCCGGGAAAAGCCCTTTTTCCAAGGCTTCGGCCACGGTCATGCAAAAAAAGGCGAACTTTGTGGCATCGCTGGCGAACGGTTGATCGGGGGGATCATCAATGTAGATTCGGTGGCTGTTGCGGCCCGGGTCGAAGTTGTTAAAACGCGGGCTGTCGATTACATAATGGGCTACGCCCGAATGATGGCGATCCGGTTGTACCTCATGGCAGCGGGCTGTCTGGTGTTCCCCGCCGAAACGGACGACCAGTTGCGCCGGCGGACCGTTGATGGCCTTGCGATGCAAAAAGCCGTAGGCCGGTGTGATTGTGGAGACCCGGCACCCCTGCTCGGCCAGAGCCATGGGAATTTCGCGTACCACATCACCGATGCCGCCTACCTTGGCGCCATTCAATGCACCGTTTTCCGCAGCAACCATCAGAATGTGCATTATTTTGGTTTCCTTTGCCCTTGTTCAGTAATCCGCGTTTCCATTGAGATACGGCGCCTTGACCGATGTCGAGATCCCGCTTGATGCCGGCCTGTGTTTTGCCCGCCTGTGAGACCCGCCGCACCGTTTCAAATTTAAACGCTTTGTCATCGCTTTTTTCACGGTGAAACGCCTGCGATTGCCGCATACATCTTGGTTCTTCCGTGTGTCCGCCACTTTGGAGAAGGTTTAAGGGGCGCCTCGTTTCTCAATTTTTTGGTTCAGGTCAAACGTCAGCGTTTCCCCCGGCGCAAGTTTATAAATTTTGTTCTGAAACGAGATCTTTGTCACCTCCAGCTCGCATTCACTTGAGGAAACGGTCATGGATTCCGGCGTGGCTGCGATGTCAAACCAGTTTCCCCTGTATTTGATTTTCATGGATAGTTTTGTCAACCCCTGAGGAATACTCGGGTTGATAAAGAGAATATCGTCATGAAACTCAAGTCCCGTATAGCAGCGCTGCAAAATGTCCACGGTTCCGGCCATGGCTCCGAGATGAATGCCTTCGTGGGTTGTACCGCCCTGGATATCGGAAATGTCGCTCTCCAGGGCTTTGCATAAAATTTCCCGGGAGCGCGAGCGATCCGACCGGGATAAAACCCAGGAATGCACGATGTTGCTCAGGGTGGAGCCGTGGGAACTTCGTTTCAGGTAATATTCGATATTTTTGGGGATGCTTTCGGGGTCAAAGGAGTACCCCATCAAGGAGAAGAGCTCCTGAATTTTTTCGGCCGAGAAAAGGTAGAAGAGCATCAGCACATCGGCCTGTTTCGAAACCTTATATCGGTTGGGAGTGTCTCCTTCCGCCTCGAGAATTCGGTCCAAACGCTGGATATCGCCGTATTTTTTTCGGTATGCATTCCAGTCAAACTCCAGCAGCTGATCGTATCCTTCGAACTGGCTGATGATTTTATCCCCGTGGAATACGATGCGCATTTTACGGATAATATCCTGCCAGTGGTAGAGTTCCGCCTGTTTCAGGCCTATGTTTTCCAGCAGATCACGCCTTCTGTTGGGAGGAAGGGCCTCGATCGCTTTAAGCGCGGTTTGCAGAGCGTAGACGGTCATAACATTCGTGTAGGCGTTGTTGTTCAGGCCGGGGGTTTCCGAATCCGCATATCCGTCGTGATATTCGTCGGGTCCCATGACGCCAAGAATTTCGTAGCGGCCGATATCATGATTGAAGGTTGTGATTCCGGCGAGATATCGGGCGATTTCCAGAATCATCTCCGCGCCGTATGTGGAAAGGAACTCCTGGTCTCCGGTGGTCTTGTAATATTGCCAGATATTGTAGACAATGGCATTGTTGACATGACGCTGAAGATGGGTATTGTCCTGCAACCACCGGCCCGATTTTGGATTCAGGTGGAAACGTTGGGTTTCTTCTCGCCCGTTGCTTCCGCTCTGCCATGGATAAAGCGCACCGCTGCATTCTTGCGTTCGAGCGGCAAGCCTGGCGCGATTCAGCCGCCTGTATCGGTACAAAATCAAAGATCGGGTGAGATATGGTATTCTCAGGTTGAGATAGGGGAAGATGAAAAGCTCGTCCCAGAAAACATGCCCCCGGTAAGCCTCGCCGTGCCACCCTCTGGCCGGGACCCCCACATCCAGATCGATGGAGTTTCTTGAAATGGTCTGAAGCAGATGAAAAATGTGCAATCTCAAAATCATCTGGTCGCGGTCATTGCCTTCAATCCGGATATCGCTTCGATGCCACATATGATCCCATTGCAACACGTGGCTTTGAAAAAGTTCGTTAAAGCCCCCCGCATGGCCGACGGCCTCCACAGCATCCAGAGCGGGTTCGCAAACAGCGAAGTCTCTGGAGGTGAATAAGGAGACGATCTTTTCGATTTTTAGGGGTTTTTTCTCCTTGATCTCAATGAAAAATTCCTGGCCGATGTATCCTTGCTGTTCGACAAGTTTTCGCTCAACCTCGATTGCTCGCTCTTCGTAATAGATGCGGGTTCTGGCGGCCTCGGCAACCCGCAGCCTGGATTGATTGGTCTCCACCAGCAGGCAGATCGTTTCGTTATCGAGCTCCTGGCTTCGGACAGGCTCCAGGTGCTTGCTGTTCAGCTGTTTATAACGTTCCACTCCGGCATTGATAACACTTCCGTCAATGCTGGAAAGCACTTGAATGCGGCCGGCCCAGTTTTCCGGGATAATCGTGGTTTCCAGCGCTGCAAGGTGCATGTGATCCATATGCACGAAGCGGCGTTGAATGATGAAGGTTTTCCGGTTCTGCCTGTCTCGGATTTTCACGGTCCTGGACAGCAGTCCATTTTTCAGGTTCAATTCCTGGCGGTAGAAAAGGATGTCAACGGACTGAAGATTGAACCAGTCGCCCCCCTCAGGCCGGAATTTAGTGACCAGCCAGTTGGGCATATTGACCAGGTCCTCGTTTTCGATAACGCGTCCGGCGATCTCGGTTTTCAGGCGATTGTATCCCCCGGCAAGATATGTGCCCGGGTAATGAATCGCGTCTGCTTCGGATTCTGGCGCCGCGCCGCGAGTGGCGAAATAACCGTTTCCAAGGGTGCAGAGAGCCTCGCGAAGGCTTTCCGTTTTCGGATCGAATTCATCATAAACCAGGGCCCAGGGACTCATGTCCACCTCCTGAGGAAAGAAATCAGCCGAAGCAGAAATTCTCGGACTTCATAGGGATTGTTCAGGCTGTAAGCGGCTGCGGTCTCATAGGGCCGATCCCGGACCACAATTCCGATTCCCCGGTTCTTCAGCGCCCGGAACGCGTCCTCATCGGTTACATCATCCCCGATGTAGAAAGGGAGCACACCGTCTCCTTCAAGATTCAAGGTTTGAAGCAAAGAGAAAAGCGCTTTGCCCTTATGCCAGTCTGTTTGGGGCTGAAGTTCGAAAATCTTTTTTCCGTAGGCTTTTCTAAGAGTTGGATGTCTGGTTGCGGTTTCATCTACAATGGTTTCAACTTTTTCCACGTTTTCAGGGTCCACGCGCCGGTAATGGATGGCGATGGCGAATTTTTTTCGCTCAACGAGCACTCCCTGAATGGAGTCGAGATTCCGTGAAAGCGCTTTTTCCGCCGTGTCGAGCGAGGGAAGGAACTCCTCCCCGACCGTATGTTCGACATGCAACCCCCTGGGTCCGGCTATATCAAAGCCATGGCTTCCGGCATAAACTATGGAGTCAATTCGCACTTTGTCCTGCACGTCCTTGAGGTCTCGGCCGCTGATGATGCCCACTGGACAATGCCGGGAGAGTTCGATTACCGTCTTCCGCATGTCTTCCGGCATGGCCGCTAAATCGGGAGTTTCGACGATAGGGGAAAGCGTTCCGTCATAATCCAGAAAGACCGCGATGCGTTTTCCCTCAGCCTGCCGGGAAATGCTTTCAAAATCGTCCAAAGCCGAGGGGAGTGGTTTTGACGTTTCAGGATCGGCGGCAATACAGATTTCCGAGAGATCTTTTACCACTGTATCGGCGCCGTGGTTCTGAAGATCTTCTTTTCCGCCGGCCCTGGCGATTCCGATGACCAGTCCGAATTTTCCGGCTTGGCCGGCCTGAACACCGGAAACCGCGTCTTCGATCACCACCGTCCGTTCCGGTTTCACCCCCAGCCGACGGGCGGCTTCGAGGAAGATGTCCGGGGCCGGTTTGCCGGGAATTTTCAGGATTTCCGAATCTACCCCGTCTATCCGCACTTCAAAAAAATCCGAAAGATTCACTGAATCCAAAATCATCGCGCAGCTTTTGCTCGATGAAATAACGGCGGTTTTAAGGCCATGTTTTTTTGCGTTGTGGATCAGGTCTACGGCGGGCCTGTATGCCTTTACCCCCTTTTCCCGGATCTGTTTCAGGAAATCCGAATGCTTGCGCCTGCCAAGGTTTAGGATCGTATCCATGCCGGGCGGGTCTTGCGGCCCACCCTCCGGCAGAGTGATTTCCCGTGATGCGAGAAAACTTTTCAGACCGTCGAGTCGTGGTTTACCATCCACGTAGAGGCGATAATCCGTTTCGATTTCAAAGGGTGTAAAGGGAACGCCTTTCCGTTTACTATGCCGCATCAGAAAGTTGTCGAACATCCGTTTCCAAGCCTGGGCATGTATTGAGGCCGTATCGGTGATCACTCCATCCAGATCGAAAATGATCGCTTCAAAAGATTCAGCCGGTATCATGTATTTTAATTGTTGCGTCATTTTAAATTCCATGCCGGACGGTTTTTTGCCGAACACCGTGTATGTTCATCTGGTCTTCCTCAGGCAGATAGATGACGGACGCTTTATGTCGGCATGAGTTCGGTTCATCACCCCCTGCCGAAAGTCTCCGTCAGTTCTGCCAGTTGGTCCGCCATCGCCCCCGTCAGGCGCCTGCTGGAAAACCGCCATCGCCAGTTGCCGAGAGCTTTTCCCGGCCGGTTCATTCGGGCGGTTTTACCCAGCCCGAAAATATCTTGCAGAGGGATCAGGGCGATCCTCGCGGTGGATTGCATGACCAGGCGAATCATGACCCAATGCACCTGGTCGACCGGAACGTCATATCCCAGGTAACGGTACAGGCGCTGCTTTTCCTCCACCGTGGCTTCTGATTGAAACCACCCCTTGACGGTGTTGGTATCGTGGGAACCGGTAAGAAACACGCAGTGACGTTCCATGTTGTGGGGCAAATAGGGGCTTTGGGGAAAGTCCTGACCGAATGCAAAGAGCGCTACTCGCATGCCCAGGATTTCAAAGCGCCTTATGGTTTCACGCACGTCGGCGGTAATTGCTCCCAAGTCCTCGGCCACCAAAGGAAGCAGCGGAAAACGGCGAAAAAGGCAGGCCAGGAATTCGTCTGCGGAGGCCTTCACCCATTTTCCCTTGATTGCCGATGTATGGTCGGCAGGCACTTCCCAGAAAGCCACCAGGCCGCGAAAATGGTCGATGCGAATCCAGTCAAAGTAGGCCAGGTTGTGTCTGATGCGTTCCAGCCACCACTCGTAACCGGTGGATTTCAACCGATCCCAGCGGTAGACCGGATGACCCCACAATTGGCCCGTAGCGCTGAAATAATCCGGTGGAACGCCCGAAACACCATCTGGCCGCAATTGATCATCCAACTTGAACAAATCGGGCTGAGACCAGACATCGGCGCTGTTGTAAATCACATAGATGGGAATATCACCGAACAGTTGAATCTGCTCATTGTTGCAATAACTACGAAGCGCCTGCCATTGCATGTCAAATAAAAACTGCAAAAATTTTTCTTTGATCAGGGCCTCTTTGAATTGCCGGTCCACTGTCTTCAAGGCTTTGGAACGACGCCATTTAATTTCATCCGGCCATTGGCGCCAGGAAGTGTTTTTAAAATGGCTTTTCAGTACTGCGAAACGAACGGCATCGTGAAGCCAGGCCTGGTTGGCAAAACAGAATTGACGAAAGGCATTGTGCATCTGGCGTCGGGGTTTGGTTTTAAAGCGATCGAAGGCAATATCGAAAAGCCGTGTTTTGTATTTTTCAGTCAGTAGAAAATCGGTACGACCCGGTTTGAAGCCGGGGATTGGCTCAAGATCTTTTGTGGGGAGAAATCCATCTTGCACCATCATTTCCGGACTGATTAACAGGGTGTTGCCGGCAAAGGCGGACCAACTCGAATAAGGCGAATAATTGCCTTCATGGTGGATGGGATTCAGGGGAAGTGTTTGCCACAATCTCTGTTTGGCGCGATGAAGGAAATTCGCGAAGCGGTAAGCTTCCGGGCCCAGATCGCCGATACCGAACCGTGATGGCAGTGAGGTAATGTGCAGCAGAATGCCGGAAGAACGCTCAATCGTTGTCATGGCTGGGACTCCACCAATCTGGATATACGAGGCAGGCATCGAAAAATCCGACAGCCAACCTCACACAAGGCATTCCTGAACAAAGAGAAGTTTAAGGATTTAATTCAAGGCGTTTTACTTGAACTTGGAGGCTGCTGACTTGATGCTCTCGTAAAGGGCCTTCCATGCGTTTTCAACGCCGTCTTTCATCCCTTCCCAAGCCTGCCCGCCGGTCTGCCGCAACTCCTCAAATTTTAACTCAAATTCCTTGCGCATGGAGCGCAACAATTCGATTTGCTTGAGATATTTTGCTTTGGTGGAATTCCTGGCCTGGGCGGCTTTGGTTTCAAGTTTGTCGATCTCCATTTGCCACTTGTCCAGTTTCACCTTTATTTTGGCGACATAGGCCTCTTTCTTGGACGCCTTGCCTTCGCTTTTGACTTCCAAGACGTTGTTGGCGGTGCCGTGTTGGTTGGGCACGGTGACAGGGCACTCGGGATCAAGGACCCACTTGCCATCCACGATAAATTTATACTCGTGGATTCCCAAGGCCAAATTCTTTTCCTTTTTCCAAATTCCTGATCGGCTTTGTTTCAGGGCATCTCCATCCAGCGACCAATCGTTGAAACTGCCCGCCAGGAAAACCTGCTGGGCGTTCGGGGCCACAAGCTTAAACGTCACACGTTTTTTGTGTGTACTCATGGTTCATTCTCCTTTAATCGAGTGTTTTGCCTTGAAAGGGCGCAGGCTTCTTTGTCCGCCCATATCGCAACCGTGTTGGCCGGCAGTACAATCCTGTCGTCTTGCGCGATTATACCGGTATCGGATAATAATAAGGGTATTTTTTCCGCAAACCGGGGAAAAGGCAGGTTTTGAACGGTATCGGCCAGGTTGCAGGTCACCACAACGCGACCGCGGGACATTACCAGCCAGCCTGCCATTTCATCGAACTTTACGATAGTGCCATCCAGGCGGCCGTCGGTAAGCTCTGAAAAGCGGCGGCGCAGCCGGATCAGTTCCCGATGCCATTCAAGGATGTCGCTGTGCGGAGACCGGACTGCTTCGTTCCAATCCAGCTTTGAACTCAAAAAACTTGTCTCGTCCTGAGGGTCGGGGATTTGCCCGGGATCCCAGCCAAAGGCGGCGAATTCCTTGCGCCGGCCATGACGTACGGCTTCTCCCAATTCTGGATCTTCATGATTGGTGAAGTAAAGAAAGGGCGTCATGGCGCCCCACTCCTCACCCTGGAAGATCATTGGCACAAAGGGCGCAGTCAGCAGCAGCGCCGCGCCGATTTTGAGCCGGCCCAACGGCATTAGACGGCTTGCGCGTTCACCCTGGGCGCGGTTGCCTATCTGGTCGTGGTTCTGCAGGCAGCCAACGAAGCGGTGGCCCGATAAACCGGTGGCCGGGCGGCCGTGGGTGCGGCACCGGTACACTGAATAGGCGCCATCATAGACCCATCCCTGGGTCAGAACCTTGGCCAGGTCGGCCAATCGTCCGAAATCGCGGTAGTAGCCCTGGCGTTCACCGGTTAGAACGGCGTGCAGTGCGTGGTGAAAATCTTCATTCCATTGAGCGTCGATGCCGTAGCCGCCGGCCTGCGGGGGAAGCACTGCCCGCGGGTCGTTCAGGTCGCTTTCGGCGATGAGCACAAAGTGGCGTTCCAGGTGGGCTTCCAATTGCCGTACTTCAGCGGCCAGTTGTTCCAGAAAGTGTATGGCCGACATGTCAGCGAAGGCGTGTATGGCATCGATGCGCAGGCCGTCGATGTGGTAATCGCGAAGCCACATCAGTGCGTTTTCGATGAAAAAGCGCCGCACCGGGTCGCTTTGCGCTCCATCCAGATTAACCGCCATACCCCATGGCGTGGTATAGCGCTCAGTAAAATAGGGGCCATAGCGGCCCAGGTAATTGCCGGAGGGACCCAGGTGATTGTAAACTACGTCCAGCAGTATGGCCAGGCCCCGCTGGTGACAGGCGTCCACCAGACGCTTGAGCCCATCCGGTCCCCCATAGACCTGGTGGGGGGCGTACAGGGCCACGCCGTCATAGCCCCAACCCCGGGACCCGGAAAATGCCGCAACCGGCATCAGCTCTATATGCGTGATGCCCAAATCGGCCAGACCGTCAAGTTGACTGATGGCGCCATCGAAGGTGCCTTCGGGGGTGAAGGCGCCGATATGCATCTCGTAAATCACGGCCGAACCCAGTGGCCGCTGCTGCCAGCCGCCGTCATTCCAAACAAATTTCCCATGATCCAGCCAGCGAGAGGGGCCATGCACGCCTTGGGGCTGCCAGGCAGAGCAAGGATCCGGCATGGGGCCCTGGCCATCAAGGTGGAATGCGTAATCACAGCCGTGCGCCATCCAAGGAGCGGCCAGCGACCACCACCCCATTTCGCATCTGGTCATTTCATACAGACGCCCATTGCTGCTTAACGCTACCGTGCGGGCATGCGGCGCCCAGACCCGGACATCCGCCATGGCTTTTTATTCCTCTTTGATCAGCAGTGCGACCGGAAAACGGAACAAAAGTACATCCAACGCGGTTCTGTCGCCCGGTAGTGCCTCACCGGTTAGAATGTTGCGCCACCGGCCCGAAGGCAGAGAGATGGTCGTTCCTGCCCATTCGCCGTTAAGTCCCAGGATCAAACGCGGCACAACGGTCATCGCATGTTCCCCTCGAAGATAAGCTACCACGTGTTCGGCCTTGGATCCACGAGCGAAGACGGGCCGATATGTCCCTTGAGGCCCGAACAGCTCCGGCCGCCGCCGACGGAGGTGCAAAGCCTGCCGGACAAGCCAAAGTTTGGGAAGGCCTTCATCCATGCGAGACATAATTTCTTCAATGCTGAGGGAATTTATTTCGGCCAGTAAACGCTCCCGCAGCGTGTAGTCCACCGGCTGTCGATTGTCCGGGTCAACCAGGCTCAGGTCCCAAAGCTCCGTACCCTGGTAAATGTCCGGAACTCCGGGGGCCGTGAGCTTGAGCAGAGTCTGGGCGAGGCCGTTAATCCGGCCGGGCAACACCAGAGGGGCCACAAATTCTTCGACATCGGCGCAAAAGTTGGCGTCAGCCATGACCGCCTCGATGTAATCATGCAATGCGTTCTCGTAAGCCGTGTCGGGCTGTATCCAGGATGTGTATGCCTTGGCCTCGCGAACGGCCTTTTGCATGTAGGCCGTCAATCGCGAGCTATTAATGGGCCACGCTCCTACCAGGGTCTGATAGAAAAGATATGCGGTGTTGGAGTCCGGAGCACCGCCGCGAAGATGACGCTGGTTGTTTTCGGTCCAGCGCCCGAGCGCAGCGGCCCAATTTTCCGGTATTTCGGAGAGCAAAGCGATACGGGCACGAACGTCTTCGCTGCGTTTGGTGTCATGGGTTGAGGTGGCAAGCAGGGTGTAAGGGTGATGCGCAAGCGTTTCGGCACAGTCCCGGTGAAACTGTTCCGGTGTTAAAGGATAATGGTCAGGATCGGCCCCCACCTCATTGCAGCAGATCAGTCGGTTGAAACGGTAAAATGTCGTATCTTCGACGCCCTTGGCCATAACCGACCCCGTCAATTGCTGAAAGCGCATGGCCAATTCCCCCTCCAGCGGGCCGGTGATCTGCAACAGCAGCAGCGCTTCCAGAAAATGCATCAGCTGGAAGTCCAGGTTGGGACGGCTCTTGATGGCCTGCACAACGGCTTGTGCCACATAGTGTTTATCCGCTTCTGTGGCGATGCCCCGGTCCGCCCGAACATAAGTACGATAGACGGGAAAGCAAACCGCGATTTCGTACAACGCATCACGTAATTCGCGGCGCGTATAATCCTGGTACCGCCGATGCTGCCGGCAAATATCGGCTAATAGGTTGGATAGTCGGTCCAATTCGCTACTGAACAGTTCGTCGAGCACCAAGCCTTTGCAGTGACGAACCAGAGCCTGATAATCAGTCGGCTGTCCGGTGTAATGTTCATAAATATCGGTGAGTCTGGTCAGATACTGGGGATTGACGAACAGTCCGGCGGCGCGGTTGAGGAAGTCATAGCCCGTCGTTCCGTCAATCGACCATTGCGGCGGCAGTGATTCACCAGGCTCGAGAATCTTTTCGGCCACGATCCAGGTGTCAGGGCATGCCTCCCGCAGGCTCTGAAAATAAGCGGTTGGGTCCCAGAGGCCGTCGGGATGGTCGATGCGCAGTCCGTGTACCCACCCATCCCGCACCCAGCCGATGGCCAGGCGGTGAGTGGCGGTGAACACCTCTGCCGCTTCGACCCGTAAGCCGATCAGGTCGTTGATATCGAAAAATCGTCGATATCCAAGATTACTGGCGGCGCTGCGCCAAAAAGACAGGCGGTAGTTCTGACGGGAGATCAACGCATCGAGAGCATCCGGGTCGGCATTAATACGCCTCACCTCTTGGTCTATAGCGCCTGCTGTTTCTGGCTCATCAAGACACAGACGGGCCAAAAGCTGTTTCAGTACAGAATAGGAACGGCTTCTATCCTGTCTGGACCTGGTTTCCATTGATGCCGGCGTTGCGTTACAACACTCCGCCAGAAAGGCGAGCAGCGCCGAGCCGCTGGATTTGGCCGCTTGAGCCAAGATCTCGTACAGGCTGTTCATGTTCACAGGAAATTGCTGGTCATGGCACCGTATTTCAAAATTTCCCCGGCTGTGGCAAAGACTCAATTCTCCGTTTTCAAGGACCCGCCCGTAGTGGTTGATCAGAACTGGCAGTAAGACTTTGTCTGGCCAGTGTTCGCCGCGGGGTTGCCAGTCTACATCGAAAAAAGCTGCATAGCGGCTTGCGGGTCCGTTTTCGAGCACATCCCACCACCACGGGTTCCAACGGCCGATAATTGCCATATGGTTGGGCACCAGGTCGATCATTTGAAAGAGGCCGCACGATTGCAGCGCACGGCAAAAATGGCGGCGGGCTTCTTCCCCTCCAAGAGATGCATCGACCCGGGTGGGGTCGACAATGTCATAACCGTGGGTGCTGCCCTCGGCGGCCTGCAGGTAGGGGGATGCATAAAAATGACTGATGCCCAGCGCTGCCAGATAGGGCGCCACCGCAGCGGCCTGTTTGAAATCAAAGCCGGAGCGCATTTGAATGCGGTAAGTTGCCAAGCTTTCAGGATGCATGTTTTGCCTTCAGCGAACGTTGTCAACGCTTGTTAATTGTTTTCCAATTCGTTGGCCGATGCGGGTGATGCCATCATGAAAGTCCGTTTTTGGGTGTCGCAACACTGCAGCACAGTTACGGAGATCGCCGCCACTTCCAATGTTTCTTCTGGCGCGCAGGTCCGAGCGTTCTCTAAAAACCCGTTCTGGCTGGTGTCCATAACCATTGTCCAACAGGTTCCCCACTCGCTTCCCGGCAGGATGAAGGACTGCGGTTCATGGTGGGCGTTGAAAAGGATGAAAAAGCTGTCATCGGTAACCGGATCTCGTCGAGGATAAGGGTTGGGAATGGTCTGGCCGTTGAGAAAAATGCCTATAGTATTGATTAAGCCATTGTCCCAAGCCTCCTCGGCCATTTGAGCGCCATCCGAACCGAACCAGGCGATATCCTTGACCTCGCTGCCGTGAATGCACTTGCCCTGAAACCATCCCCGCCGCCGCAGCACAGGGTGTTCCGCCCGCATTTGAATCAGTTTCCGGCAAAAGCCAAGCAGCGCCTCATCGACATTTTCCCAATCGTACCAACTGATTTCGTTATCCTGGCAGTAAGCGTTGTTGTTGCCATGCTGGGTGCGTCCGATTTCGTCGCCCCCCAGCAGCATGGGAACTCCCTGGGAAAGAAAAAGGGTGGCAAGGAGATTTCTTTGCTGACGAAGGCGTAATGCCGTAACGTCCGGATCGTCTGTGGGGCCTTCGACGCCACAGTTCCAGGAACGGTTGTGGCTTTCGCCGTCCCGTCCATCTTCACCGTTGGCCGCGTTGTGTTTTTCGTTGTAGGAAACAAGATCCTTGAGGGTGAATCCGTCATGAGCGGTAATGAAGTTAATGCTTGCATAAGGCAGCCGGGAGGTGTTTTCGTAAAGATCGGAACTGCCGGTGAAGCGGAAGGCGAACTCTCCCAGGGTTTGTTGCTGGCCACGCCAGAAATCGCGTATGCAGTCGCGGTATTTTCCGTTCCACTCGGTCCACAGGGGTGGAAAATTGCCGACCTGGTAGCCGCTCTCGCCAATGTCCCACGGTTCGGCGATCAGTTTGACTTGGCTGATCACCGGGTCCTGCTGAATCAGATCGAAAAAGGCCGACAGGCGATTCACATCATGCAGTTCCCGCGCCAGGGTCGATGCAAGGTCAAAGCGAAAACCGTCCACGTGCATCTCCAATACCCAGTAGCGCAACGAGTCCATCAGCAGTTGCAATACGTGCGGATGGCGCATGTTCAGGCTGTTGCCACAACCGGTATAATCCATGTAGTACCGGGGGTCATCGGCCAACCGGTAATAGCAGGCGTTGTCGATGCCCTTGAAGCAGAGCATCGGTCCGAGGTGGTTGCCTTCGCCGGTATGGTTGTATACCACATCCAGGATCAACTCGATGTCGGCTTGGTGCAGGGTCTTGATCATCTGTTTGAATTCCGCCACGACAGCGCCGGGGCGTTTGTCAAAGGCGTATTCGTTATGGGGAGTGAAATATCCGATGGAGTTGTACCCCCAGTAGTTGCGCAACCCCCTGACCACCAAATGCTGGTCGTGGATAAAATGGTGCACCGGCATAAGCTCCACAGCCGTGATGCCCAGTTGCTTGAGATAGTCAACGGCTACGGGGTGGGCCAGGCCAGCATAGGTGCCGCGGATTTCAGGCGGAATGTCCGGGTCCCGGGCCGTGAATCCTTTGACATGGGTTTCGTAAATAATCGTTTCATGCCAGGGGATTTGCAGTCGACGGTCGCCATCCCAGTCAAAATAGGGCTGGTGCACTACGCAACGCGGCATGAAGGGTGCGCTGTCGGTGTCGTTGCGCGTATCGGGATTTTCGCCAAAACGGTAGGGAAAGACCCCTTCATCCCATTCGATCTGCCCCTCGATAGCCTTGGTGTAGGGATCGATCAGCAGCTTGGCGGGATTGCATCTGTGGCCTTTGGCCGGGTCCCATGGGCCGTGAACGCGATACCCGTAACGCTGACCTGGTTCAACCTTTGGCAGGTAAGCATGCCAGCAGTAGCCGGTCACCTCGGGCATGGCAATACGTGTCTGGTTTCCGTTTTCATCGAACAGACAGAGCTCTACGCCTTCGGCGATTTCCGAGAAGATGGAAAAATTGGTGCCGTAGCCGTCATAAACGGCGCCGAGAGGATAAGGATTGCCCGGAAAAATTTTCACGACTGGCTTCTCCGAAATTGGATATCGGTGCAAACGTGTCTGAAAAGCGCTGGAAGG
>Ga0265294_10000174_pt1 | contig 78789 bp, 65 predicted proteins | sample MunlanPumphouse3_FD_192504 | JGI IMG/M metagenome (GOLD analysis project Ga0265294, IMG submission 192504) | Groundwater microbial communities from a municipal landfill in Southern Ontario, Canada - Pumphouse #3 | ecosystem: Environmental > Aquatic > Deep subsurface > Groundwater | place...
TGAATTTTCTTTTATACCACTCAAGTCTTTTTGTAACCATTAGCATTCTGCCATTTGGTACAAGTTTTCTATATCCTTTTTCAATAAACTCCTTAGGCACTGAGAAATCTGCATGATATGGTGGATTTCCCGCTGTTATATTAAGACTAAAAAAATATGGGCGGTAAAAAGGCAGCTCGGAGACGGATTTGTTACTCTGAACTGCCTTTATACTACCATTTTTCAGCTTGTTTCTCAACAGAAATCATTCATCATGAGCCGCTTCCAAAACCTTTGCCAGCTCATCGCTGAAGCGGTAATGGATGTGAAGCCTCATGCCTGTGAATACATCAACGCGGTCTATGAAGAAAAGCACCATCTCGTTATTAAGCTCTTCGGCTTTGAGATATGTCCTCGCGGTAGCTGCCATAGCTGTAAGCTCTGAACCCTGCGTCTGAGAGAGGGATGTGAGTTCATTCTCCAAGCGTTCTTTGTCGGCGGTGAGCTGCCCAGCTTCTATAGCCAATTTGTCACGTTCTGCGAGGAAAGCATCCCGTGTAGCTTGCCCATCTGAGTATCGTTCATAGGCACTTACTCTCGCCATAGCGTTCTGTTTGAGACTGCGTTCAATACGGAGCAGCGACTGCCGTAGATTTTCTTCCGAGCCTTTCAGCTTCTCGGCAGCTTCGCGCATACGTTGTTCGCTGTCCACAAGAAGGTTCAGCTTTTCGATAAGGTCAGCCGATATGACGCGCTCAAGGTCTTTCTCGTAGAAGTGTTCTCCGATGGGGCATTGCGTGTCGCTGTTGAGGCGGGACTTGTCGCACATGAAATAGACTGCCTTGGCTCTGCTGTTGCGGCTCAGCGTCCTGCCGCATACACCGCAGTGAAGGAGTGAACGGAGAAGATAGTCCGAAGCGCCGCGCTCATACTTGCGGGTTTTACGGATGACAAGCTGTGCCTGCTCAAACTCGGCATCGGAGACGATAGCCTCATGGCAGTTCGGTACGACAATCCAGTTGGCTTCATCATTCTGAAGCGTCTGTTGGCTGTCCAAGCCCTTCCACTTCTTTGTCTGGGAGACAACAGCACCGGTATAGATTTTACGCTTCAGGATTTCACCGACATTGAAGCTGTTCCAACAGTTCTCTTTGGATGTTTTCTTGAATCTGCCGCAGTTCGGAAATGTACGGCGGAAATAATCGGACGGGGTTTCTCTGTGCTCATCGTTGAGCAAGACGGCGATCTGGCTGATGCTTTTACCGGAAAGCGCCATATCGAAGATGTATCGGACAATGGGAGCGGTTTCGGGCTCGATTATCAGGTGATTCTTCTTATCCGGGTCTTTCCGATAACCGAATGGAGCATAAGAGCCGATATATGCCCCGTGCTTTGCTTTCGCAGTGAGCACGGTCTTTACCTTCTGGGACAGGTCACGGCTATAGAAGGAGTAGACGATGTACTTCATAACTACTTCCATGCCGGCGGTCGTGCCCTTGTATTCGTCGCTGTCATAACCGTCATTGACCGAGATAAAGCGTACACCGAGGAATGGAAAGATTCGTTCCAGATAATCGCCTATCTCCACATAGTCTCTGAAAAAGCGGCTGAAGTCCTTGCAGATAACTACATTGGCATCACCGTTCTTCAAGCCCTCAATCATACGCTCGAAAGAAGGACGGGCGGCATTAGTGCCGCTGTACCCGTCATCGATAAACTCGACTATCTCATAGCCACGGAACTCACTGTGGGAATCCACATACCGACGGAGAAGTGCTCTCTGATTGGCGATGCTCTCGCTCTCGGTCTTGAACTTCAAATCTTTGTCTGCGTCCGACAATCGGATATACATGTTGAGCTTCATTCCTGAGCACCTCCCATCATTTCATTGTAGGCGGAAAGCAGCGTCTCCGCGTCTTCACGATATTTGAGCACGACCTCGATACGTTGGTCTTTTCCATTGCCGTATACAATAATCTTCTCAACCATAGCGGCAAGCAGCTCCGGCGTGAACTCATTCGCAGATTTCATCACGCCCAGAGCTTTCAGCCAGCGATTCTCACCGGAAAGCGACCTTTTGAGCTTTGCCTGCAAAGCCTCCAGTGCGGAGAGGCTGGTATTCAGCTCCTGATACTCATTGTCGAACTTCTGCTTCATGAACATGTAATCCTCGGCAGAGAGGATGCCGTCTGTATAGTCCTCATAAAGCTTTTCACGGCTGCGCTGACGCTGCTTGATTTTACCCGAAAGCTCTTGTATTTCCTTTGCATAATCGCTCTGCCGCCCGGTTTCTCTGCCTGTCTCTTTCAGCATAGCAATGACCTTCTCGAAATCACAGAACAGGGTAAGCTGATCTTTGAGCACCTGCCATACGATGTCTTTGAGCTTGTTCTGACCGATATGATGAGCACCTGTGCATCTGCCGTACTGAGGGTTTCGGCAGTAATACGAACCGCCGTAGCTGTTACGGGTATAGCTGAGATGAACACCGCAGTCTCCGCAGAAGATGATGTTGTGGAAGAACGGCTGCGTTTTCGACCGGGCCTTTTCGGTAGTCTTGAGCTTGCTTTCCCACTCTGCATGACCGTCCTCCATCTTGCGCTTGACCTGTTCAAAGCTCTTCTTGTCGATAAGAGGCTCATGCATATCATGGAGCACACGCCACTTGCTCTCATCCGGCTCGTAACGGTAATCCGGCTTGCCGAGATACAATGCGGTTGGCATACGCCCGAAAGCTAAATCACCGAGATAGGTCGGATTGCGAAGCACTTGCTTGATAAGCTGTGCTGACCAGAGACAGTCGGCGTAGCATTGGCGCTTCGTCTGTCTGCGCATATAACGGAGTCTTCCGGGGCAAGGAATATCTTCCTCGTTGAGTATCGATGCTATCTTCCGATAGCCTGTACCGTCCACACAGAGCTTGAAAATGCGCGTTACAACAGGTGCGGATTCGGGGTCTGGCTCAAAGCGGTATTCGCGGGTTTCGGACTTTCTGTAGCCATAGGGAATCATGCTTGGGATGTGTTCGCCCACAAGCTGTTTGGTGTGTACCGCAGTGGAAACCTTTTTGGACATATCCTTGGAATAGAAGCTGTTTATCAGGTTCTTCAGCGGAATCAGAAGGCTGGAGGCGGAGCCGTCCGTCTCGTAGCTGTCATATCTGTCAACTACGGAGATAAAGCGGATACCCATCGCCGGAAAGATGTTCTCAAGGAGGTTGCCGGCTTCAATGTAGTCACGGGAAAAGCGGGAAAAGTCCTTGATGACCAGAGCCTTGATTTTTCCGGTCTGTATGTCACCGAGCAGCCGTTGGAACTCCGGGCGGTTTGTGTTTACGCCCGTCCAGCCGTTGTCGATGTATGTGCCCGCATGATGCAGGTACGCATGATCCTCTATGTACTCCCGACAGATTTCTACCTGTCCCTCGATGGATTCGCCCTCGTCGTTCTTTTTGCTGTTCTCAACCGAGAGCCGTACGTAGATTGCCGTCTCCCATGTTGGAGCCGATTTCGTTACCTGTGGCTGCTCTTCGCCATAGGTTCTTTTCTTTCTGCCTGCCATGGCTTATGCTCCTTCCTGTATTTCTTCCGGTACTGCATCAGAGAATCGCTCAATGTATTGCAGCGCCGTATTAAGTTGATCCTGATAACGGAATACGATTTCAATATGCTTGGTGTCGTAAATAACGATGCGCTCGATGAGGTTGACGATGACGGTTCGCTCCAGCTCTGTGATGTTCTCGTACTGCTTGAAAAGCTCTATCCAGCGGATATGGCGGTCATTGCTGTCAACGGCCTGTTCGCGTTCTTCCCGCAGACCGGCGATAGATTTTTGCTTGTCGGCAATCTTGCGGTCATAGCCAGACCGGAACTCCAGATATTCTTCCTTACTGATAACCCCATCCGACATATCGCTGTACAGATTGAGCTTCAAATCCTGAAAACGCTGAATTTCCTCGCTGAGCTTTGTGAGCTGCGCGTCATAATTGAAAATGCGGCGCTGTTGTTCCGGCATCGCGGAGATATAGTCCAGAACCTTCTCTACCTCACAAATCTGTTGGATATGGTCGCTCACAAGGCGGAAAACGATTTTTGTCAGCTTATCCTCGCTGAAGGTATGAGCCGAGCAGCCCTTGCGGGCTTTATTGGTAGAGCAGACAAGGTAGTAATACTTCTTGTTGCCGCTGGGAACGGTCTTGCGTACCATGCAGCGCCCGCAGTCTCCGCAGAATACGAAACCGGAGAAAAGCGGCACGGTATCTCCACCGGGAGCTGTGCGAACATCCCGCTGAAGGAGCAGCTGCACCGTCTGAAAGTCAATCTCGTTGACGATGGGCTCATGGTTTTCCGTGACAACAATCCAATCCTCACGGTCGTAATCAACCTCTTTTTTGACCTTGTGGTTCGGTGTGCCGCGCTTGTGCTGAGAGAGCGTACCGATATATATTTCATTTGTCAGCACACGCATGATGTTCATGGCATTCCATGTGGCTCTCTCATTTGTACGGAAGCCGGTGGAATACCGCTGTCCGAGGGATTGCTTGTATTCCATCGGGCTGAGCACACCCATATCGTTGAGCTTGTCTGCAATACGGGTATTGCACATGCCCTGAAGCCGAAGCCGAAAGATGAGCTCCACCACCTGAGCGGCGGGTTCATCCACGAGTAGCTTGTTCTTGTCATTCGGGTCTTTCTTATACCCGAATGTCGTAAACGCACCGATGAAGTCGCCCATCTTCCGCTTGATGTCAAGCTGGCTTCTGATTTTGATGGAGATATCCCGACAGTAGGCATCGTTTATTAGGTTCTTGAACGGAACGATAAGCGAGTCTGACTGAGACTTCTCTCCGCTGGAATCGTAGTTATCGTTGATGGCAATGAAGCGGACACCCATGAAGGGGAATATCTTCTCCAGGTAGCGTCCAGAATCAATGTAGTTTCTGGCGAAACGGGAAAGGTCTTTACAGATGATGCAGTTGATTTTCTTTGCCTTGATATCCTCCATCATCTGCTTGAAGCCGGGGCGGTCGAAGTTTACCCCGGAGTAGCCGTCATCGAAATACTCATGTACGATAACGAGATCGTCTCTGCGCTGTATGAAGTCACGAATCATTTCTTTCTGACTTGTGATTGAATTGCTCTCGGCTTTGTCGCCGTCGTCCCGAGACAGACGGGTATACGAAGCCGCATTCCAGATTTTATCCGGCATGGTATATCACCTCCGACTAAAAGTTTATCGTGTGTCTTTGGAAAAGGCGAGGATGTCGCCGGAGCGTTACATGCTCCTGGCGCACCCCTGCAAGCGGTCATTGATGGTCTCTTTGCACTGAGTGAAGGAAACCTTGACGACAACGCCGTCGTCTGTGTAGCAATACGGATTTCCGATCTGGCGGACATACTGCCGTACCCGTTTCTCACGGGGCATGCGGTTATCAATCTGTACAGTTTTACGGTCAACAAGCGTTGAAGGGTCAACCGTGCGAACATCCACATTTCTCATTTGTTCGATTGTCATATTCATGTGCTCCTCTCTGCGCCGTGCTTACGGTGCTTCCACTTCTTCGGGGATTTCTCTGTCGTCGCCAAGGCTGATGCTGACGGCCTCGCTGACGCCCTCCATTTGTTCGCGGCTGATCTTGCCGAGATACTTCTTCACCTGGCGTTTGTCGATGGTGATAATCTGCTCTGTAAGGACGATGGACGCGCTGTCCAAACCCCTCACATCTTCGAGCATGTAATGCGTGGGCTGATTAGGCTTCTTCCATGTATGCGTGGTCAGCGGCGTGACGATAAGCGTGGGGCAGAAATAGTTGCCGGCGTTGTTCTGGAGAACCAGCACTGGACGAGTGCCGCCCTGCACCGAGCCGTTGTACGGGCCCAAGTCTGCGATGTAAAGGTCGCCTCTGTGGTAATACCAATCTTCTCTCATTTTTCTGAGCCCTCTTTCTTTGTTTTCGATGTTTCTCATTGCGATGAATGCGGTCATATCCAAACAGCCTGAGCTGTTGTACATTTCTCTATTTCTCATGTTCTTTCTCCTGATTTAGTTTTGATATGTAGCGCTTCCTATTTGTCCCGTCCCCGGAAGCAGGGAGTCATCAGGCGGCGGCTTGCTGACCGCTCCATAGGAATCTAACCTCCCCGCCTTCTTTGTGGCCGGGCCGCGAATTACGGAAGTATCATTATTCGCCCGCGCTGTCATTGCCGGTATCGGAAGCAATCCGATATTCACAAACGGTTGGATCGCTCGCTCGCTTTCGTGAGGTCTTGGCGCACCGTTTGAAGTGGCTTGTGCTTTCGCACACGCGGGGTAATATACCTGATGACTGGCTATTCAATTTTCAAAGTTCAGGAGAAAACTGCATCCGATTTTTGTTGGTGGGACTTTGTCCTCTCACTTCTCTATTGCTTAATGAAAATCGATTTTGCAACCGACCAAGATGAATATTTTTTTGAGAATCAGCTTCCGTTTTTTGTTGATGGCTTGATGACTGATTCCAATTTCGTGTGCAATGTCGTCATCTGTTTTTTGAGTGACCAAATAGTAAGAATCGATGATGAAACGTTCATCAGGAGACAGAGATTCTAAAGCAAAATTGATCCGCTCCATCTCAATTTTGCCAAGCACATCATCTTCAACCGAAGGTTGATCGCAGCCAACCAAGTCATGCAGCGTGTTCTCTTCGCTGTCTATCGGAGCATCGAGTGAAAACGTTTCGTAGTCCTTGTTGATTCGCTTAAGGTAGTTGTGAGCGTTTTCGTCAACGCGCCAATTTCTGTATCCGGATAAAGTAGCTTCGATGTAGATTTCATTGCACTCAAAACCGATGTCGTCATAGAGTCGGATAAAGTATCTGCCTTTCCCGGCAGGAGACTTAATAAGCGCATAGAACTCGCGTCCTGTGAGCTCAAGCCATTCGATGTTGTTGCCATTACAATTTGCGTCTTTCCACGCAAGGTATTTTGTTGTCATGTGTAACCTCCGAATTTATGATTTTTGAATTTCTTTGGGTTTCAAAAATCCGGGGTTACGGGTATTTAGCGATGTAGGTCTCCCAACGGGTAGTCATAGAAAAAGTCCTTCCCCGAGCGAACAGGAAAGGACTTTTAACGCAATACGAAGCTAATCAAGGCAAAAGAAAAAGCGCCGTAGAAATCGGATGAGCACAGGTATAGCCTGTAAACTCAATCCGGCTTCGTACGGCGCTTGGCAGTCTCCACCGGCTTACGCCGGTATCTCTCCGCTTGCTCGATTAAAAGTGGTATTGCACAGTATTCAGTTTTATGAGCGTCCTATCTGGACTGACGCTTTCTTTGCGAGTGATTATGGTGTTCGCGCCTTTTCATGCGGCGGAAATACCCAAGGTTGACAGGGTATTCTTCCTTGCATTTCTTGCAAAAGATCATCTTGTGACCCGAGATATCCGAGAACACTCGCTCCACAAGATATCCGCAGAACGGACAGTTAATGTCACGCATGGAGAGACCGATTGTTTCGGCTCTGGAGCTGCGGAGCTTCTGCATGGTTTCAGGAGAAACGGTAACCTTTTGGTGATAGGAGCGAACTTCATTCATGCGGCTCACCATCCCACTGGAATCCCATTTCTTTGGAGATAAACTCATCGATGTCGTATCTTTTGAGCAAGTCCAGCTCCCTGAGCCTGATGAAAAATGCACTGAAGGATACTCCCATCGTATTTGCCATATCATGTACGAGCAACTTTTCCTCTGCCCGAAGAACGTTGTCTCCGTAAATTGGTACGCCATCGGGCACACCGAAATGTTCGAGAACATTGCGAACCGCGAATCGTGGCATCAGGAGCGCAGCTCCGAGCCGGTCAATCTGTGCCTCGCGCAAATTAAAAAGGTCTTTGAAGTCGCTGGGTTTGTAACGTCGCTCACTGTCAAATTCGCGACAGTAGCTTGCCCGGGGCAAGGCTCGCTCTATCACGATATGACCACCTTCATGGGCGATGGTGAATCGGCGTTTTGCGCTGTTGCGTTCCTGCCGCAGAAACTTTTCTATCACGACAGTGCCTTTGGTAAAAATCTGCGGTACTCGTTTTCCTTTATCGGATACGAGCAAAGGTGTGAGACCATCGGACACAAAGCCTATCTTGTCCGAATCTTTTTCTGCGAAAGTCCAATATTGGATGGAGCTTCCGAGAAATTCGGTGACAAAGCCTTCGATATCTACGCAGAAGCAGTTATCCGCATCTGCGCCGAGGTATCGGCGAATCATTGCTTCGCCCAGCTCGTCAATCGCTTCGTTGTTGAGTAGGTTCATAGCTCAAAATCCCCCCTATGGAGAGTAGTCAACGTACCAACGTTGGCCATCCCGGTATAGAAATTTTTCCGCACGATTGATCTTTATGGTATAGCGAATTCCTTCAAATTCATTGTGGGATGCAACACAGGTGTGCAGGACTTTCTTGATGTCCCACTGACGACCGTCATCCCAAAGGATTTTTGTGGGGATGATAACTCCGTCCGCATCAGTGAAAACTTCAACATTGACATAGTATTTATTCATGCGGCGTTACCTCCTCAAAGAGCTTTTATGACGTGACTTGCCACGCCTTGAACTCGAAATTCCGTTATGTAAATATCTTCATACGCCGGGTTCTCCGGGTGAAGATAGTAGCTTTGCGCTTTGCTGTCGTACTTCAAACGCTTGAGCGTATTCTTGCCGTCATCTGTCATGGCTACCACGATATCTCCGATTTCAGCGGTTTGCTGTTCTCTGATGACGATGAGGTCGCCGTTGTCGATATCCGCGTTAATCATAGAATCGCCGGAAGCCCTGAGCACATAAAAGCTTCCCGTTCCGAATACGGACACGGACAGAGGTATATATTCCTCCACCTCTGCCTCTCGCTCATCGGGAGGGCCGCAGGGTATCGAACCGACAATAGCGGCGGTATTGACCTCCGGTGTCATCATATCAATCTTGTGTGTGGACATGACGCCGTTCTCATAGGAAATCATATGGTTATCATTCATGGCTACAAGGTATTTGAACGCAGTAGACGGCGCTATCTGCATAGCAGATGCAATGTCACGCACAGTAGGCGTTGAACTGTATCTGTCATAATAGGTCTCGATATGTTCTTTGATTCGGAGCATGAGCTCCGGGTTCTTGCTTCTCATTGGTTGCCTCCTTTCCGTTCTATCGGAAACAAGTGTTCGCCTTACGCCTATAAGTATACTCATTTTTTTCTCGTAGTCAATAGGGGTAAGAACGAGGTGCGGCTATATAACCGCACCTCAAACGCACTTTTTTCAATTTGTTTATATTTAGCCCGTTACATCAAGCTTTTTCGTTGCTTCCGACGCTGCCACCCGCCAATTCACATGCCGTTTCGAGCATCTTTCGGTACTCATCCTTGACAGATTTCGGACTAATGATACGCATGTCGCCAGCGAACTGGAACACCCAAGCAAAAAAAGTCTGGCTGACAGAGACTTTGACTGTCGCATCAAAATGAGAATTGTTTGCCGGAGTAGTCTGCACATCATCACCGAAGCGGTCAACCACATAATTCATGAGTTTGTTGGCGCAGCGCAGCTTGACCAACTTTGATTTTCCATCGAACATACTGAACACATCTACGGTGTAGTCTATCGGGTCAAACCCTTCGGGACGCGGTATAACCGGCGCATCAAGTACCCGAACGCTTTTCATGCGGTCAACACGGTAAGTTTTGAGCTTCTTTTGACAGTCATCATATCCAAGAAGGTAATACTTGTCCTCATTGTATAGCATGGCATACGGGGAGAAGAAGTAAGGCTCTCCATCGTGTCGCGGAACAAAAGACTTGTCCTGCGTGTACTCGTAATACAGAAATGATATCTGCTTATCTGCGCTGAGCGCCTTGAAAATAACGTCGGTGGCCAAGAAGATAGCTTCATTATCTGGTTTTATCCGACCCGAAGTGTAGAGGTGACGGACAAGTTCCGTGGCATTGGCCTGACTGGTAAGTCCCATGAGCTTTTTGACAAGCTCGCCGCTTTTCTTGGCGGTAATGAACTTCGAGGATTCCACCGCATCTACAAGCAGCTTGAGCTCGGCAAGCTCAAACCGTCTATCGGAGAAGTAATACTTCGTCTGTGTTCCTTTGGTGGCGTAGATTTCGATTCCGCAGTTATTAAGTGCGGCTACATCCACTTTGACGGTCTCGCGGTCGGTCGTAACGTTCTGCTCCTTGAAATAGGAGACTATCTGCGCGGTTGACAGCGGATGGTCTTCATCTGTCTGTACGTATAGGAGCTTCAGAAGCTCGATTAGGCGTTCTTTTCCAGTCATATATTGGCCTCGCTCTCTTTCAATGCTGCAAAAAGAATATACGGTTTGTGAACCATCTGATCAGGTCAGCATATTGGTGATCAAAGACAGTTCATCTGTTGGTGTATACGGTGATCCTTTTCTTGTGGTGCGTCCAGTTTCACTGAAAAGATACAAGTTTTGCTTTGCTCTAGAACAGAGAACATAGAGCAACTTAAGCGTTTCTGTTTTTCGCAGAGGCTTTTTATCTGGCTTATACATATAATCCCAATGTGGTATATAACCGTTAAGCAAACTCACAGCAATAACTGTAGTGTATTCCTCGCCTTTTACTCCGTGAATCGTTGAGAGCACAACGCCACGTTTGACACGAAAAAATTTGCTGATTGAATCGTAATCTGTCAGTAGTTCGTATTGCTTTACACGAGTATCGATCCCTTCAAAAAAGTGCTCAACTAAGCTTGATAGTACTTTTTCTTCGTTTAAGTCAATTCTCAGCAGAGAAAAAACCTTTTCAATGGCAGCTTTTAAGCAGACAATACCGTTTTCATCCAGCGAACAGCAATGGTTGACAGCGTATAGAATGTCGTAGTTTTGGATTTTTTCAGGAACCATAATTTTCAAGTCATCCCGTATACATGAAATGAACTCAGTTGCAATTCGCTTTCTTATATGAACGTTTTCTCCGGCGGGCATAAACAATAACCTAGCCAACAGGAACAGTGGATTCAAGGGATCATACTTTATAGGTGAAATACTTGGTGCATCAAATAAAACATCAGGCAACTGCAAACGCAAATTTTTCGATAAGTTGAATAACAACGTCCATTGCGGAGCAAGAACGCAAATTTCATCTGCTTGAATATCAGAATTCAATTCGGAACGAATTATTGATGCTATAACGGATGCCAAATCTTCCTTTGCGCACGAATTGCAGTAGTTTATCGTTCCGGCAGAATCTTTAATACCCGATACGGCACAGACCCCTGTTTTCGAAACCTCAAAATTCTTGTATAAATCAACTACGTGTTGTGTTGAGCGATAACATCCTGTCAATGACATTTCTGTGAATGTCGTATCAAAAAGGGCGTCCAGTTCCGCTTTACACTTTGCAACGCCTCCTAGAGAACCATATATTGCCTGATTTACATCACCCACAAACATGAGGTTAATTGATCTATTTGCTCTAAAGATTTTGGCAATGATAGAATATTGACGTTCGTTTGTATCTTGAAATTCATCTATCAGAAAGCTGTTTATCACAGAGGCGATATTCTCATATATGAATGCATATCGACTCAGAATCTCATCTGAAAAGCGAAGAATCATTTCAAAGTCAATTTCTTTGTTTTCCGCAAGCTGAGTTTCATATGCGGCTACAATGGCTGGAATCTGAAGAGGATCGGCGAATGGCTCCAGCCTTATTTTCAAGTCCTTGGCAATACTTTTGTAGTATTCCTGTTGTGTATGTTCGTCAATAATAGAATATCCTTTGCACAGTCTGGGTGAATACATGGAGTAAGGTCGAATAACGAACTGCATACAAAACTGGTGTATTGTGCCTGTCCAAATATTCGACAAATCAACATCCATCTCTTCAAGACGACTGGCAATTTCGTCAGCAGCTCGATTAGTAAATGTTATCGCTATATTCCACCTTTCTGATACTGGATTTTGCGCTGCCTGATATGCTAAGCGACGAGTAAGTGTCCGCGTTTTTCCGCTACCGGGACAAGCGGTAAGCAAAACATTTTTAGGAGTTCTACATGCGGCTTCCTGTTCCGGAGAAAGCCCTCTCAGTATTTCAGAAAAATCAGGCACTTATTCCACCACCTTAGTGATGAAAGCACTGACCATATCTTTAGGGTGCTCCTGACAAAAGTTTGAAATCACCGCAGATTTCTGCTCAGGTGTCGTAGCTGCGTCATATTTCTTTCTCATGTCCTCATAATAGCCGCCCAAATCATCGCATGTTTTAAGCGAATAGCTAATCATTCTCCACAGCAATTTTGTAGATACAACATCCTTTGCAGCAAAAGCAATTGCGTCAAGAATATATGTCGGTATGATCGCGCTTTCATTGATTTCAGAAGCGAGCAAGGTTGCATACCATCCCTTTTGGATGTATTTCGCTACCGTAAGAACGGCATCATAACATTCTGCATCAGTTCCTGATTTGATAGCCGCAATATGTTTGTCTATCGTAGCTTGCTGAGTGTACGTGTGCCTGATAACTGAATAAATAAACTCTTTATTCTCATTGAGATTGGCAAAATCGACCTCAAGTGTATGTGAGGCATAAAATGCTTCAACATAACAGTTCGTATTAAACAAGGTTGATAGTCGCTTTTTTCTTGCGGCGCCTAAACCCATCGCAATTTGGCTGCTAAGAGCTGCTCCAGTAATAATTTCATCCAAATCTGTTATTATGGCGCATCTCTTCTGCAAACGTGCTTCATCAAAAATACAAGCTACATTTTCAAAAGCAACGCTGCCAATATTAATTAAACCAATACCCATTTCATCCAACGAAACTCCAAGAACTTTCTTAACCAGAGCCGGTATCAGAATTTCCTCTCCATCCCCTTCAACGAGAATAACACCTTTGGAAAACAATAGCACACTCCGTTTCGCATCCAAATATCTGGATAGAATCTGAGTAAATGCAATGCCTTTGTGCTTAAGAATGTCTGCGCCAAATTCATCAAGCCCATTAGTAGGCTTCATTACAGTTGAAATCTGTTCATTAGCTTTCATTATGACATTTACTTTTTCGATATCCGCCACTTCGGAGAGGTGCGTTGAGTGCGTAGACATTATGACTTGTGTATAGGTATGGGTAACTTGAAGGTTGTCAAAAAGCGTTTTCTGTATATGTGTATGTATATGTGCTTCTGGCTCTTCGATAATCATAATGTTGAGCAGTTCCCGGTTTCTGTTGGCTTCAAACTCAACAAGTTTTAATGCAATATACAAGATATTCAGATGACCTAAACCAAGCAAATCAATATCATTCTGGTCAGAAGGTGTCATCGTAAGATATCTGGCAAGTGTAGCAAAGTCTTCTTTCAATCGCGACTCTAGCGTAATATCAGGAGAATAAACAGTTCCGATCATTTCAAGCAGCTTCTGATTCACCTTTTCACCAATATTTGAAATCTGAGGAATATTGGCAATTCTTATGTTGAGAGCCGCAATTTTACTTTTGATATCATCGATATCTGTTACATCTATTTCGCTTTCTATGGTATCAACAATTTGACGTATCGGGTTTTTCGGCTTTCGGAGTTCGCTTTCAACATCACGCAAAGCATCAATGAAGACCGTTGAAATATGCTGCCAGACACTCATGATATCAATCTTTGTGCCAAGTACAAAACTGTCATCGTTCTCTGGATTAACATATTCGCCGGCTGCAATATCACCTACAATTGACTTATACACTACTTCGTTAGTAAAGTCAGCTTGTGATCGCGATGTATAAAAAAACTCATAATCACTGAGTCTAATTTGAGAACGAATTACTTCGAACCTGTCACTGTTAGAAGCCTCTGACAGCTCCAATCTTTTTGATTTGCAAGGACGGATGAACAAAGTTACTGTTCCGTAGCCTTCACCAGCACAACGAATGTATGATCTTAAAAAGTCGTAGTTTTCCTTCTCGGGAGCCATTTCAGCACAGAACTCGTTATTCTTATCCTCAACAGATATATCATCAAAAAAAGCGGAGATAATAATCCAGTGTCCTTTCCAGTCGCCGAGTGCATATGAAAAATCCGTTTCCTTGAGTCGCTTTGCATTGTAATAATAGCTGTCGTCTAAGAGTATTCGCATGGCTGTTAAGGCGTTAGACTTGCCCGAGTCATTCTCACCAATTATCGTATTGGCACCTTTTGAAAACTCGAAACGAGCAGATTTCAGGTTCTTAAAATTGACGATTTGAATATATTTTAAGTACATATGAACCTCTTTCACGCACTTTGTTGTGCTTAGTTATTTTGCAAAACTCGTCACATTTACAGTCCCTTATTCCTGCCAAATTCGCAGCCATGTTGGTGATTATGTCCGTAGTACCAGCGACCATAGCGGTATCCGTAACGCGGTGGGCAATGAACGCAGTCTCCGTTACATTTGCCATTGTGCTTTTTTGTGTGGTCGGAAAGCCCTCCGGCAACACCCATAGCAAACAGCAGCTTGGTAAAGAAGGCTATTTTCGGGGCTGGCTCATTCCTGTCCACATAGTCGATATCCTCTTCGTCTGTAGAAATATCGACATTTTGGCGCTTGCATATCCGCTGGAAAACATCATCGTCGATAGACATATACAGCTCTTCGAGGTCTTCCTTTGAAAAGGGCTCGGACACGGTGTCAGCGAGCTTTGTCAGCGTTGGCTTATCAATCTGCAACATGAGCGCCATTACTTCATCAGGAGCAAACCGAACGCCAGCGGCAAGCGCCTTGTTTATAAGCCGAACTACGACTTTATCATCAGCAAATTCCTGTGCTATCTCAAACACTTCGCTCGACGAATCGAAGTCGGTCAAGCCGGACATTCTGCTGATGCGTGTACTTTCAGCCCAATCGAAAAAAACGCTCATAGTAATCAGCCCATTCCATGCGGTAGCTCCTTTCAAAACAAGATTTACTGAAAATCTGTTCCGGCTACTATGTTTTACACCGCTTCTTTGCTTGACAGGAGATATATTCTCTTGTCATCGAAACAAATTTGCTCGGTGTGGTTGTATATCTGAATCATATCATCCATTTTATCCACAAATACAAGTGTGCCGGGATTACTGATAGAAGCAAAGCGATGGACTGCTTCCTTCTCCATACCAACTGCACTTTCTTTCAGGTGCGCTCCGCCGTCCCGGAGGAATTCATCGACCTGGCCTTCTTTGATGAGCGGAATGCTGCCGATAAACTTGCCGACTGCTTTTCCTGCTGTGCCGACGCCTTTCAGAACATTTGCTTCTAAAGCGGAGCTACCCATCTTTTCCAGATACATTGAACTCTTCTCGAACAGAGTGCGATATGCCTCCGTCATTTCTCTAATCTCATCCTTGATACCGGTTATGTACTCCTCTTTGAAGTTGCCGCTGAGCATGATCTCCATAAGGGAAGAAAGCGAGAAAGTATATAGAGAAAGACGATAATACTTGAACTTTTTCTCGAGGTCACTGAATGCCTGCTTCACGTTTGTCTGTGCAACAAGCAACTGCTTCTTACCAATTATCTCGGCAACCTTTTTCTGGTAAGCGTTCATGTTCTTTCGAGCCGTTCTTTGGATATCAAGAACTAACTTATGGTTGCTGGCAACATAGTGCTCATTGTCCCAGTTCAGCTTATATTTTTTGACGACCCCCATAAGCGTTTGCACATCGGCTTCAATCTCGGATTCCTTTTCGATTTCGAGGAAGGATATAATCTGCTTCTGCATCTCCTCGATTTTTCCAAGTTCCTGCTCGATAGAGAACAGCGCTACTGCCATCATCATGGTTGCCGGATTAAAAGCAGCGGCGGCTTGCGTAGTAGCAGATATTGGCCCTGCTGCTTGCAACTGTGCAAACTTTGACGCGCCATCCGCAGTCTTAAATGCGCCCCAGAAGTTCCCGTTCTTAGCAACCTTCAAAACATCCCCAACCCCTGCATTGGCGAGCGTATACAGTCCATTAGCAGCAATCGTTGTAGTCTGCGTTACGGTATTCAATGCCGGAATGAGGGAACATACGCCGGCTCCGAGGGTAGACAGTTCCGCGATAGGTACGCTCAAAGAGTGCTTATTATCGAGCGTTGTACGAGCATCAGCCAAAAGCCCCTGAGTAGACTCTAACAAAGCATTTTCTTCTTTTATTTGTGCAACCTCACCATCGGTGTGCAAACTGATAATTTCTCCCATGTTATTTTCCTCCATGCTGATTTTGAGCATTTTCTCTCACATCAGTCTTTGTTATTCTCGCGAATCGATGATAATGGCTGTCACTTGATAATCAGAAACTATTTCTCAACATCAGCAGTTGGCTTCCTCGTAAGCGCTTTTTACCATATCGAGGTACTTGTCTTTTATGTCTTGTGGCGCGTTGATTTTCACTTTACCCATGAAACCGAATACCCAGCTATAGAAAACATGGTTGACTGCGATATCCACTACAGCTCGAAATGACTTCATGTCATAGGCATAGGTCGTAACTTCTTTTCCGAAGCGGTCAATTATCGCGTCCATAAGGGTATTGTCGCAGATCAGCTCTACCTGTTGGCGCTCACTGGAAAACATCCTAAACATTGTGTTGATGTACTTTATGACATCAAAGTCCTCCGGCGCAGGCTGAGCCGGTTCTTTGAGAATCTTCGGGCATTGATAGATTCGATCCACGCGGAAACTGCCGATATTACTGTATTTATCCGAATAGCCCACGGTATAGTAGTAATCTCCGTTCCAAACCAGAGAGTAGGGACTAAAGGTGTATATTTCTCCGTTATGCCGCAGCTGCGGTTCCTTGCGAACGTTGTACTGAAAATACTGAAAGGAGATTTTGCGGCCTGCATTGATTGCCGCATTGATTGTGTTGACAATCTCATAAATGCGCTCGTTATCGGCCTTTATCCGACCTTCAGTGTAGATATTTCGCTTTAGTGTTTCTGCCTGGTTGACACTCGCGAGCGTCCCCAGCTTTTCTATGAGTGCTTTGCTCTTCTTTATCGTCATAAATTTCGACGATAAGGTAGCATCAATTAGCAGCTCAAGTTCAGGCAAGCTAAACAATCTACTCGCTATGTAGTATTTGTTTTGAGTGGATTTTATGGTACACACGTCTATGCCAAAACGAATGAGCAGATCAATGTCTTTGGCTATGGTTGTTCTGTATGTGTGCTGTCCGTATCGGTTTTCCAGTATTTCTATAAGTTGGACTGTCGAAAGTGGATGTTCCTCGTCAGTTTGTTCGTTCAAAATCTTGTAAAGATACATCAAACGAAGCTTACCGTCACTTTGGTTATCCAATTAATGTACCTCCTAACCTACAATTCTCACTAATGCTTGTACTATTCTATCAACGTCGTCCTCACTATTGTTCTTTCCAAGTGCAATGCGAATCGTGCCTTTTGCGAGAGACTCTTCAAGCCGAATCGCTTGAAGTACATGTGAAATCTCTGTGCTTTCACTGTTACAGGCCGAGCCGGTTGAAATGCAAATGCCGGACAAATCCATACGATGGAGAATTGCTTCACCGTCAGCGCCCGGAAACGATAGGCTCAGAAGCCCCGGGAGGGTGTTATCTCCGCCATTCCCCGAAAACGAGATATGTGCGGCGCGAAGTCCGTCAAGGAGGCGTTTCTCTAATCTGTAGGCTTTGTCGATGTATTCATCCATAGCTTTGCAGTTCTCTGTTAATGCCGCAGTCATACCGACAATAGCGGCAATGTTTTCAGTTCCGGCACGATGACTCTTTTCCTGTGCGCCACCGTCTAAATAAGATGAAATCGTTGTGCCTTTGCGGATGTAGAGAAATCCTATACCTTTGGGCCCGTTGAATTTATGTGCGGAGGCCGACAGCATATCAACGCCGAGCTCCTGCACATCAATCTTTACATGTCCGACTGCCTGGACGGCATCTGTATGAAACAGAGCACCGTGGGAGTGCGCCACTTCACATAGCTCCTTAATCGGTTGGATTGAGCCTATTTCATTGTTGGCATACATAATCGACACGAGCCGTGTTGTATCAGAGATTACGGTCTGCAATTCCTTTGTGGTGATAAGTCCTGCTTCCGTTGGCGAGAGATAAGCCACCGGGTAGCCGAGGCGCTCAATCGCATAGCATGAATGGAGTATCGCATGATGCTCAAAAGCGGTAGTGATTGTTGCTCTCTTCTGAGCATCAGAAAAGGCGGAACCTTTTATTGCCCAATTATCGCTTTCAGTACCTCCGGAGGTGAAGAAAATCTCATCAGGTTGTGCATTAATGCAATCAGCAATAGCAGCCCTCGCGTCCACCAGAGCCTTCTTGGGTTTTCTTGCAAACGAGTATGGCTGTGACGCATTACCGTATTCACCGAGCATCCACGGCATCATAGCGTCAAGCGCAGCTTTGCTTAATTGTGTTGTTGCCGCATTATCGGCATAGATAAACTGCTTCATTCTCTATTCTCCTCTGGGGTTTCCGGCAGGCTGGGCGCACCCTGCCTGTGGTCACTTGAAAAGGGTACAACCCTCATCTTTGAACTCTTGAATCTTATCAAGAAGCTCTTGTACTGTACAGCCAAGATAATCAGCCAGGCAATCCATACAGTAATAGTTCGTAATCTCTGCGCCTAAGAGCTTTTTATTAATCCCGATAGTATCCTTATCGAGATTTACTTTCCCGCAGATAACGCAATTAATCCTCATCGCTTATCTCCCGAAGAGTAAATGTTGGCATCTGCTTCTCATCCTTCTTATATTCCTTGTCAAGAATGGCAAGTTGCTTTTGGATGATGCCGCGCATCCTTACAGCCGGGCGTAAACAGTACTGCTGGAATTTTTTGGCATTAACATCCCTAACGCTGCGAACATTGGGAAATAGCAATTTCAAGTAGGCTGTCGCTATCCGTTTTACGGCCTCAATATGTCTTTCATAACCTTCATCGGACACCTCAACGAGCTGTTCAACTATGGCACGATAGGTGATGTCATCACGAAGTGAGTGCAGTATTGTACAGAAGTATTCAGTATTAAGCGCCCAACCAGATACTTTTAATCCGGGTTGCATTGGCGGGATATCCCATCCCTTAATAAAGCCGTGGATTCTATCTACCATGGCGCTTTCCTGAAAGAGCGTTGGCAACTCGGTTAGCATATTTTGATACTCGTCCATGTTGTCAGTTTCGATGTTTCCAAGAAAAACGATTCCGGCATCAGATGCAACCTCAAAGCCATTGACATCACAACGACCTTTTTCCATGTATCCCTGTAGTATGGATCGCATTTCATTGACATCGTTGAATTGAACCAGTTTCACTTCGTCAATGGCAACATAATCATGACCGGTAATATAACCGAGTGTCTTTCTTGCCGTATCATAAAACATCTTGGCTCTTGATACTTTGCCGCCATCGGTTAAAAGCCCATATTTGCTGATGTTGCCAAACACGTAGGACTTACCAGTTCCTTTTGGTGCCAGTTCAATCAAGTTCAAGTTCTTCTCAATAAAGGGCAGCAACCGGGTTAACATAGCGAGCTTTTGCTCTTCGCTGGCATAACCCTCGCCATTGTAGTCCATTGCCCCAAGAAGAATATCAAGCCATTCATCAGTAGTAAACTCTGTCCGAACATCCTTATAAAAATCCATATCAATGGTGTACGGGCAAAAGTCAGTAAAACCGGTTAACATAATCTTACCAGGTATTTTAGGTTTGGCCGTATCATCTGGTTGCCGGTACCCGAGCTCTACAATACCCCATGTTTCATGTCCTTTTACCAGTTCTTTCTTAAAAGCATCCCATATATGCGGCTCAATTACGGTCTCCTTATTGGACAAGCCAAAATCCGGAAGGCTGAAAGAAATCTCCTCAGTCTTTATATCTATGTCGATAGAAACCTTTGTCAGCATTTTTACTCGTTCATTCTCGACAATGATTCGGTTCTTAATCTTGAGCCACTCTTCCTTTTTGGGCATGTATTCCGATACGAAATCAGATAGCTCCTCAACGTCAAAGTGACCTTGATCATCCTCAAACTTCTTGAGAACCCAATCTCGCAAAAAGGACGGAAGTTTCAACGCCTTAAAAGTACTATTTGTCTTAAGGTCTTTGAATACGACCATTTCATCAAAGCATTCCCTTAGTTTATCCATTTCAGTTTCCCTCCTTATAGCAGGTCTTTCACGCTGGAGCCTTCATTCTTCACAATAATCGGAAGATCGGATGCAACCGAATTTCCACACGTAAATACATCTACCGAATACTGCTTTGCTCTCTTAATATCAGGCATTTCTACAGAATAGAAATTAGCGTCGATTGGCGTTGCGTCATAGTATTTTCCATTAATGCAAATGCTTACCTCCTGTAGTGTCCGTGTTGAGAAAATCTTCATAGCAGCTTTCCGACGATAGCTGACGAGAATTTCTGGAATACCGCTGAAGTTGACTGCGGCATCCACTGGCATCAACTTGATTTCGGTTACTCCAGGTGTGAAGGAAAGCTCAATTATTGGAATAGCCACTTCTTCCAGTGTTGCGCCTCCATGTACTTCAAAGTTGGCCTTTCGGCCGCCCTTGAATCGGTCATAATTAGCAAGTGCCCAAAAATCGTCGGCATCCGCTGCAAAATCCGGTTGAACATCAATCTCTGATTTTGGACAGCATCTTCCTGAATGAACGCCATTGCTGCCCATTTCCCATTGGTTTTCCGTCTCATGAATTACCGCGAGACGACTTGCACCGTGATCAGAAATAATCACTGCCTTATCAATAGTTCCGTTCGCAAGTTTGACTTTTATTTTTTTTAGGATGTCCTCAATTATGGACAATTCCCGAATAAGGTATATCGGTGGCTTAACGGCTTGATAGTCAGAGTCATCCTTGCCATGATGCTTAATATCATCAATATCTTTGATTGGTATCATTGGGTGCTTTGAGTTGGTAAACGCATCAATGAACTCCTTGTTACGGCTTGTGATGGAGGGGAGTTCACATCTGCACACATCGACATGCGCCATCATCCCCATATCATGGCACAGCGACATAATATAGCCAAGGTATTCAACACCTAGTGCATCAATAAAGTAAAGCTGCGCACCGTTCTTATCTATAGCTTCGACTCGTGATGCACGGGGTTCAAGAATGCTATTGTATTCTCTCTTTTCTGCCTGATCGGCAACGACGACCTCAAATTCCGGAAGCACCTTATTGATAACCTTTTGGTATTTGTAGGTCTGAAAATACTCATTAAGTAAAGCATTCTTAAATCGAAATGGCAGTAGATATGCATACAGTTCAGGGTAAATGACTTTCAACGTTGAAGACAATTCTTCGCGGGAGTAGTCCATGCCATATTTGTCGAGCACAAAGAAAATCGTTTCTTTTTCTTGCTGTGAATTGTTTGTAAGATAGTAAATTGCTGATTTCTCCTTACTGATGACTATCTTACAAAATGCAACCACATCATCAATAGGATTATTGAGCGTATTTAGAAGCGATTTTCTTGAAGCATAGCATGCCCAGAAGTCTCTACTTGTCGGCATCATTTCCAAAATATCTCTGTATGCGTGATACACCAAATCGGCAACGCTCTTTGCTCTGGAGGCCGCAATGTTAAGACACCAATTGTTCTCTGCTCCAAAGAGCTTTAACCCAATGAATAGCAGCCATTTTTTATCATCGTCAAAGCTCAAAAAATTTGGCATAACAAGGTCAAGCGTTTTCGTATTGCCAAACTCAGCGGTAATTAGAGATGCCCAAGAACCCTTTTTCTGGAAGCGGTCAAGTGCATAAATCCAGTTCGCGTCTGTACCGAGAGATTCATCCAGTGTAGCCGTTGTACTGTCAGCAAACAGAAGGGCATCATACGCCTTTTTTAAGTCCGATATCTGGTAAAGCGAATGGGGAAACATTTTCCGTTCTTTTGCCGTGTTGATATATACGGTTGAAGTTCCCTTTGTTTCAATAGCATCTGCAATAGCGTGAATCCCAGAGAGTGCGACAACCCCCTTGGGAAGCGGTAATCCGTTCGATGTGAATACGAGTTTAGCATGTGCGCTTTCGTCGCCGTCAACAACACAAATTCGCCCTGATAAGCGAGGGTCACGGAAACTAAGGCACATCTTACTTTGATATGTCAAAACCACAACATGCCCCGAAATAGTCATGGCGAGAAGATTAGACAACTGGTTTTTAAGCTCATCTTCGCCTCTTAGCTTCAAAAATGAAGATAGTCCGACGAGGAACACCGGCTCAGCTTTACGCGCAATGACATCAAGCAACGTGTCCAAGCGAGGGAGTTCATCAGTTATGCAATAATCAGCTGTGGACAAGAATGTATTTCCGATGACATTGAAGTGGGAAACTATATCGGCTAAATCGGTAGAGTTCTGCACATCGACCACAAGCACCCCTACATCCGACTTTGAAAGATACTTTTCGATTCTTTTGATACACGCTTCGGTGTTCATGCGCTCGCCTCCTTACTTTCCTTTGATAATCTCCATGCCAACAATCATATTATCCTTGATCAGACTTTTTAGGTACTCTCGGGCATCGGAAATGTCCATTTCATCGATCTTTTCAAGTGCCCGGGTGCAGCCGCTCTGAGAATACTTGGCTTCAGCCATCTGTTTCAACCGTTTATCAACCTCTGGAAGTCCAAACCAATCATACGGATCTGTTGCTATCGTCCGGTCAAGATACTCCTTAACCTCATTAATATCTGTCAGCATAACAGCATAGCTCTTAATAATTGTGTCACGGAACGCTGCATCAAGCGCAGCGCTGTCACTCATAACACCGAAGAAGTCAGCACCCTCCAGATATGCAATCGCTTTCTCAATAGCCTGTTCATCGGAACGGCTACTGTTTATAGTCGAAAATGTTGCTCTTGCTTTTTGAAGTTCTTCATCGCTGATCAGGCAGAGAATCGGCATTTTGTGTTTCTTTGACCAATCACGCGGCGATTCAGAGGCCGTTTTCTCTTTCCAGAGTTTCTTTAGCTGGACGCTCCTTATGCCTGCTTTATAGGTTTTGGTTTTATCCTCAACAGAAACAAAATAATCATTCTTGTCTTGGGTGAAAGCGCCGGCAGGCATAGTAGCATAGAGCTCGCGAATTTGTTCATCAGACAAGTCGCTCACATAATATGCGCAGACGCGCTTGAACAAATCTGCTTGATTGTTATAGAGATTGCGGAACGCTTCACCGTTGAGAACCAGCAGATCATAGAACTTCTGCTTTTGTGAGTCTAATAATTGTCCCGATTTCTTCACAGTACACAGAAGCTCCATGAACGGAGAAATCTCATCAAGATAATTCTTTGCAGCAGCACACGACACCCGAATGTACCCGCACTTCGTACACCATTCTTTCACGGTAGCATCAAAGCTGATGTTCTTGGAAAGAGTCTTGTTGCTTTCGCTGATGATCTTATACTCAAGAATTACTTCACGGATTTTTTGTTGTGCAGTCTCAATATTCCACACCCAGTTGGCAGCGTCGGCATCAAATTTACGGCGCAAAACATTGATATACTGCCCGCCGTCACCGATTTCTGTTGCAAGAGTGATAAGCTCACCGTTGTCAAATGTGCTAAGATACTTGGTCATTCCTTGGGCACATTTTTCTTTGGTGAGTATTTGCTTCAAATCCTCGGCGGCATTTTCATGCTCAGCGCAGAGGCGCCCAATAGACATGGCAATATCACTATCTGTTTGGGCTGCGCCCATGTTACTGCTGTTTGCGATACCGCAGAAGCTGTCAATAAGCATCTCAAGAACAGAAGTATCGGTTTTCAGGTTCTCGCTTGGGAGGATATACTTCAGCGTCCAAATTGGGAAAGCATATTCCTTCATCTTGTTGCGAATGCGCTCGCGAGTCTGCTCTACTGAAGTGCATAGATTGAGCGGGATGTTAAAAGCGACAGAAGTGGCCTCGTTGAAAGCCTTTTCATCATCGGTCATTGCAACAATGTATTTATCCTTGTATCGTGCGTTAGGAGTAATCTGCAAACGGATGACTTCATCGACCATTTCCTTGAGTTTGTTGATATCAAGCAAATCGTTAGTAAGACCGTCGCTCCAACTATACGAGCCGGTTGCATACTCTTTCAGAATGAATCCAAGAATAAAAGCGGAGAGGTTGCAGGGCATAAAGCCATAGGGCGGCAGACTTAGCGTGTCATAAATACGTTTGATAGAAACGCGTCCACCACCACTCGTAAAGGCTTCATTGATTATTTCATCAACGCATATTTTAAGTTTGGAAATAAGAAGATGCGGGGAAGATACCCAGTATTCATCTATTTTCCATGCGCCATCAAGCGCGTTTTCGAGCTTTGTTGAGGGGCTTCCGGAAAGGAAAGTGCCGGATGTCTTTTGTGCAGCACCGCACTCCACACCCTGTTTCAAGCTGCTCGGAGTATACATGTTTGCAATGACACTGTATGCGCCTTCAAGGCAACTCGGGAATTTCTGCTTATTGATTTCCTCTAATGCCGTATAAAGAGCCTCTATCGTGGTAACACGCTCACCATTTGGCTTGCTCTCAGAAAATACCATGAACTCGCCGCCGGAAACTCTGTTCTTCCATTTTTTCAGAGATTCCTTGGCATTGTTGGCATATTGCGAAGCAAGAGTGTTATCCTTGCCTTGCTGATACATAGACTGCGCCATGTCTTTTCTGTACTGCGAATACCCATCAGCTCCGAACGGAGTGCGGGAGGCATCGATGAAGACAACGCGGTTATTGCCGCTGTTTACTGCGTCGCTAATCTTTTTACCAATGACAACACTTTCGGCATCGTCCTTGGCAAAGCATACAACGGCTACTATCTTGTTTTCAAAGTTGGCTTCTTGATTGCGAAGAAGGCGAACCGTGGAATCAAGGTCGGTGGATGATACATACCGCAGCTCATAGCGGAGCTTCAACGCACCACCAAGCGTGATTGCATCGGTGATTCGTGTGCGATCAACCAGTTCTTCGGTGACAAGCTGTGTCGTTGTTTTTCTGTCAATTTGCGCCAGGAACGGATCAAGATCAACATCGCTGACTTCATTCACATAAGCGCAGTATTGGAATTTGTTGCCGCCGAGCTGCTTTTTGAACAGCACTTTATCGCGCACGAGTTTTTCGGCGCAACGTCCGGCTCTGCTTCCGTCAAGATCGGAGCCTTCAAATGCGTTGTTTATATTGCGCTCATTCGGGATGAATAGCTCAACGGAATCACCGGCATTCTGAGAGATTGCTTGGAGGAGCAGAACAGTTTTCAAAACCCGGGTTTCGTCAGACTCCAAATGCTGACGAGAGGCGCGGGTATAGTAATCAAGAATAGCCCGAATATCATGTGCGAGATACTCTTTGCCCTTGTCGTAGAAGAACTCCCACAGCATATCAATCGTAAGAAGAGGGTTCTCGCTACCCAGGCCGCCGTCAGGGCCATAGTTATCAATAAACCACTGGAAGCCCTTTATTTCATCGCCACGGTCGTTCTTGATAAAGTCAAACATACTACGCTGGTTTGAGTCAAACGCAGATGAGATATATTTGAGCAGCAGTGCAGTATACGGGTGAATAGGCAGAATGTCCAGCATCTCCTGGTCGGTGATGTGGGCAACGCTCTTTACGAGCTTACGCGCTTCTGTTGTACGCGCTGCCAAGTCACTGGTCGTGATTTTCCAATCACTGACGACTTCCGGGTCTTGATTTTTCTCCATTGCCGCACCCATGAGCTGGAAGGCAATGTTTTCAGGCAGACTGATTAAGCTATGCGGATTCACAAAACGACCGTTGAGCTTAATGAAGTCCTGGTCACGCTCGTGGAACAAACCGGAGCTGACATGGGTAACGAGAATGAAATAAAACGGCTCTGTCTCGCTGATTTCGCAAAGCTCTTGGAAGCCGGTCAGGTTGCGGGCATTATTGTAAAAATACTCGGTGAACTCATCCCAAATGAAAACAATCGCCTTGAGGCCATTCTCTCGGATAATTTCCCGAATCCATTCACAGAGAGCGGTGGTGCTCAGAGAAATCGCCTTGATTTGGCGCTCGTCAGCTACTTTGAAGATATTATCCATTACCTTGGCAAGCGCATCGCCGCTGAAGGTGGACAGTTTCTCAAGAATTGCATCTACATCATCGCCGCCAAATAGATCGGAATGCTTTCCGGTCATGAGGCTGTTAAAGTAGTTCTTGTTATCCGTATCGGTCAGCCATTTGATGGTTGCGGTTTTGAGCGCGTTTCCGCCCTTGTTTTCGATACCGCTGTCCGTCATTGCCTTTTCTATGCTTTCTTGAATAGCGAAGACAAGATTGTGGTCGGAGCGGATAGTTGCCGAACCATAGCGATGCACCGTCAGTATCTTTCCGCTGTTTTTTACTCGTTGAAAATTGGAGCAAAGGTCTTTATCCATGCCGTACCGTTCAAAGTACACACGGGTATCCTCTTCGCTGGCATCAAGCAACTTCTTCAATGTCAGCACAGCATGGGATTTACCGGTGCCGTAAGCGCCCTCTACCCAAAGCGAGAGCTTCTGCTTACGGTCAAGAACACTCACCATGTTGCGGATAAGCTTCACGAAGGTGTCATGGGGAAAGAATTTCTTCCACATCTCCGGATTTTTCGAGATAACTGCTTCGTTTACTGCCGGAAAATAGTCCGGGTCAATGTCAAAGTAATGGCGGTACTTTTCAAGCATCGGCATAAGTCATATCCTCCTTACAACAGCGACAGAACATCCTGCGATGTTTTGTCTGCATTAAGTGTAATGTTATCCAGATCGAGGGTGAAGCTGGCGGTAATAAAATCGGGATAATTGACTGATAGACCGTTGAGAAGCTTCTCCATCTGGTCGCGGTCAAGGCCGAATATCTCGGTGGGACTTACGCCGTCGCTGTCAGTATCGTGAGCAAGCAGGCGGTTCAATGTAAACTGATAATAATCTCCGCAAGCCTCTGCAAATTTGTAGAGAGAGTACAGAACAACAATCGGATCAGGATTTTGCCAAGGAGTGCGTGTAATAGCAACAGCTTTGTTCTTTTCCTTTGTCATACAGCCCAAACCAACAGCAGAAAATGGCAATTCGTCAATTCTTGTAAGCGAACTCCAGATATCGTTTACCCAGCTTTCTTTTGCTCCATCAGAAACCAAAAGTGATAAACAGTATTCTTTCCCGTAGGTTTCGTTCATCGGTACGCGCTTAATAAGCCAATTGATTTGCGGTGTATATGCAAGGTTTGTAAGAATAACACCCCAACTCGATAGATTGTCCAGTCCTATTCTATCAATTATGTACGCCGTGTCTGAGAATCCGTTCTCGTTCAACAACTCAGCATCACGTAAAAAGCGTTTGAAGAAGCTGTACATTTGAGAACCAAGACTATGGCGTTGGTCAAATTCATTCTTGTAAGAGAAGAACTGCTCAAGCCATTCTTTTTTGGGTGCATGATGTGAATAGCAGTTTAAGCTCTTTGTAACGGACATTTTTAGCCCTCCTTTTGGCATTTCCAATGATTTATATACAAGGCATCCCTTTTCAACCTTATGGCACTGAGAACAATGTATACACTTGTCACTGATAGATAGTTTCCCGTCTTTCATGCTGATACATCCGTTATGGCAATCAGCTTCACATTCTCTGCAAAGAACGCAGCAAGCCGATTTGCGGAAAACATTCTTCAGCAACTTAATGAAAAGAGGGTTTGCCTTAGGTAATTCCGGGTCGTATGATACTTCGATTCCATCCGCTGTTTCGTTGACTTCAAATGTAAGTTGAGCGTTTTGGAACATGATATTGTAAGGCGAAGAATCATTAAGCAACACGCCAATAGTTTTAATCCATTCCCGCCAGTCCGTATGGGGGTGATTAACTTTTATTGTTGGGCGACCATGTGCAATCGTCTCAAGATAATTCAAACCTATGGAAATATCCCGCCCGTTTTTTCGGGCTTTCCATCCACCATTCGAAATAAACTCATCCATTGCTTTTTCGGTCTGAAAACCTTTCTTGTACATTTCTCTAATGACTGAAACCAATGAATCGACTTCTTTCGGATACCAGACTTGGCTCATCCAATCGTTTCGTTCGGCAGCTCGTGGACATACCAAGCAGCCAGCACGGCGATGTCCCTTTTTATACGCTTCGTTAATTGGTAGATTGTCGGAATAAATGTACGTGTACAATTCTGCCGAATTCCACTCGAGAATCGGATTGCAGCTATATTGTCCTTTGTGCTTTTCTCCAAGACTGACATAATCATATTCACTGCGAGACAAGCTCTCACTTGCGCGAATACCGATAAAAGCCATTCCAGTGAAATTTGGCTTTCCAGTATATTCTCTGAGTGAAAGAACCTGCGGTGCCGTTTTATGCACACTACAACACCATCTGGTTACCGTTGCTGGTGGGCCAAATCTCGACCATGTATATTCAGGCTTATATTTTGACTTTGCTCTGATAAAATCGATATCGCATTGGGCACATGTGGATTCGACATTTCTTACCACATCATACGTATCTGGAAATTCCATTCCCGTGTCACCAAACAATACCTTGAACTCATTATGTGGTAGCGCTTTTTGAACTAAATCAAGCGTTACAATGCTGTCCTTGCCACCGCTAAACGCGACATAAAAAACATCGATCTTACTTTTGTACTCCACATATGTGTTGTATATCTTTTTTATGGTATCCTGTGCCAGCACTTCGATAAGGCTTCGGTTCCTCTCAACCATTGCAGGAATATCGACAAACCGCAGCGGCTGTCCGTCCGGTTCTGGGTCTTCTACTGGGATGATCTCTGGAGCGGTATAAAGAGAACCGCCTTTTGTTTTGGCAACAAGACGCCCACGATAGAAGTAGTTGTTGGCTTCTGCCCACATATACGGATAGGCATCGTTTTTTTCGTAATGCCAAATTCGGTCGAAGCCCAATATGTCGAGCTCCTTATAATAAACAGGGCGTGGCTCTTTGCTGAATCCCAGTGGTGAGCTATTCAGCAGCAGCCCTCCCGTCTCTGTATCCCAGGTGTATGAGTACATGTCAATTTGCTTCCTTTCTGTTCCTTTGTGCTGTTGCTCTGATGAGAAGCTCCTCGATATTGGTATACATACGTCTGGCTATGTAACCTTCATCGCATAGATATTGCAAGGCAGCCTGCTTCTTCAGTAAAATATCGGAGTCGGCAAGGATTCGGACTACGATATCATCAATGTTTTCGTATCCTGTGTTCTTTTTTACAATAGCTCCGACGCAGGCGTTTGCGTTAAAGCCAATGTGTAAGAGCGCGTATTTTTCGCTGTATGCGGCAACATAGTGTTCCAGCAGGTATTCGTTCCATGGAAAGCCTGCATTCGGAAACAAGCTGTAGGCGTCAACATTTCTGATGGAGATATACTCGCCTGTACAAAAACGATCAAGCGCCGCATCGGTGTCGGGGACATTGAACTGCGCACGCGCCTTGGACACAAAGCGGTCGCGATTGATGCGCAGGGAATTGCTGTATACAGAATCGAAGTATATTGTAGAACCAAGCTCGTTTGCCAACACATTGAGCTCGTCCAACGAGAATGAATCGCGATTGCGGCAGAAATCGGCAAAAACATCGGACATGGTGAGAAAGCTGCCGTACTTACTGATTATGTTCCCGGAAAAAGAGAACTTACGGCAGAGATGATATTTTATCGAATCCCGCAGTCCAACCATGGAGAAAGCATCATTCTTCTCGTAGGTATAGGGGTATTTCGCCTTGATTGCATTGATAAGCTCATTGCCGCTCAGGAACTCCTTGTCATCAATAGCCGCAGTGATTATTTCCGCAATGTTGTCCAATTCTTCATCAGAGAAGTGCACGGCTGAGACATGGAAGTACTCTCCGCGACCGTTACTGATAAACTCGTTGTTTGACGCAAGAATCTGCTTGATTTTCTGTTGCGGAATATGCGGCAAATTTTCAAACATCACATCATAGGTCATCGGAGCGTCATACTCTCTCAGGCAGGTTCTAATTTCGTCTACAGGGTCTGCCGCCCGAGAAGCGTCTTTTGACAGATAGCTTCTGTCGAAGTAAAACTCCTCTCCCAGAATGAACGAGAGATAAGCCTTCAGCATATCGGCATTGTAAATGAAGTAGTCCAAGAAATCCTCGGAGAACTCATTGAAAAGAGCCTGGTAATACAACGCAGTCTTTCCTTCGTCAAAGCTCCGGCGAATGTATGCAAAGAGCTTTTCGCGCACATCATCTCCGAGCATCGTCTGAGGCATAAAAACCTTGTCTTCAAACTGGATACCGCAAACACCGATACAGCGTTCTATTTGAGCATCATCATCTTCAAGTGCGTGCTCAAATGTTTGCTCATAGTAACGCTTGAACTTGCGAAGTTCGAGGGGTGAGCCGAGTCGAAAGCCCTTCTGAAAGTATTGCGTGAGAACATCACAGTATTTTTCATCGACAACAGTCTGCGGCGCAGAAGGTGTAGCTTTTTCTGGAGCCACAGTTGAAACAGCTGCTGGGTCTGTACGCAAAAAGAGAAGCAGCTTCTTCATCGCCGCACGGAAGCGATTGTGTTGCTGATTGTTATAATCAATGAACACCGGGTCGCTAAAAAGCGCATCAACAGTAGCCTTTGCTTCACGCCAATCGTCAGTGAAAAGTGTACGGTGCTCAAACCGATGCTCTTTAGCAAATCGTTCAGAAATGCCTACCGCCGAAATATAGCTTCGACAGGTGGATTCTGCCATTCCTTCATGGTCGCGCAAGAAAATGAGAAAGCTTTTTGCGTCAACCTTTCCCCAAGAGTCCACACCCGTTTTACCGGCACTAACACATGAGACGACAGTGCTATCGGTTTTCTTTTGATATTCGATTATGACCTTCTCATAATCAACATGACAAATGTCCAGCAAAGCTCTTATCTTGTCAATGATATTTGTTGCACTCAGATTGGTCTCCAAATACATCTGCATATAGACTGATTTGGGTGCTATCATACTTTTTGCATAATCGCTATTGCCAAAATCGACTCGTCCCGAACCGGTAAAAGATTTTCCCGTAGGAATGACAGACGAATACTCATCATAAAGCATCGATACAAGCTTTACATACAAATCTGTCCATGAGGATACGCCGTTCACTTTCACTTCGGAATACGAAAAGCTGATCGGCCTAGTATATGAATAGTCGCCGGTAGCGTGGAAATCAACGACACAAGCATTTGTCCTATCCACCGGCTCGGCATTCTTCGGTACGCTTACAATTCGTGGCGGTTCCACTCGATCCGTTTTCTTTTGATACTCGATTATGACGTTCTCATAATCGACTCGGCAAATATCAAGTAAAGCCTTTATCTTGTCAACGATATTTTTCGCGCTTAGATTAGTCTCCAAGTACATCTGCGCATTAACAGATTTCGGAGCTGTCATGGTTCTCGCGGTATTCACATCACCGAAGTCAACCCGCCCCGACCCTGTGAATGATTTTCTAATGGGAATGATATCAGGATAGTCATCAAAAAGAACAGAGAGCAGTCTTACATACAAATCAGTCCACGATGAAAATCCTACCGTCTTGTCTCCAAAGTAGGATAAGCTTACCGGTTTCGTATATGTATAATCGCCGGAAGATATGAAATCTACGACGTTTGTTGCTATTTCATTTTGTGTTGCCACCGTTGTTGACAGTTTTTCGCCATCCGCAACCTCAACCTGGTTCCCGTGGCTGACAATTTCTTCAGAAAAAATGTATCGCTTGAACACACACTTTGACCAGCTCACGTTATCGAGAAGATCCTCAATTTCTGCACATCGAGCAATGTGGTCAATCTGTTCATACAAATATGCAATTGTAGTTCCGGTCTGGTTCTCCGCCCGGAGAACCGTAAAAACGCGTTTATAGATATGTGGGTACTTTGCTAATAGCCGTCTGTCCTGTTCTGTTCTAACATACGGCTCTGTTGAATTATCATTGCTTCCGGGCTGTTGCGTTATGCTTTCTTCCTCGCTATTGGGCTGATCCGGCATTTCCGGCTTTTCTGCTGTTTCAAGATTCCCTTCACTGACGAATCTCAGAATACACCCCATTGCGGCGTCAATCCATTTAAGCTGCTTTTTATTTGTGATTCGGAATATTTTATTACGCGATACAGTTCTCTGTACAGCCTTCAAAGCATCTGTGTCCGTAGTATCAAAAAGCGGAGCTTTCAGCATTTTCAGTTTGAGACAAAACTGCTCAATAGCATTGCACGAGGCAATTACGGTATTGGCAGGAATAGCCGGGTAAGTTCTTTCAAGCCAAGACAAAAAAGCGTCTTTGTAGCCGTGCTTCTCATCAATCAAAGCTCGCGCCTCCTTTAGCAGTTTCTCGTATCCAGCATAATCATCTTTATACAAAGAAACAATATCTGCAAATAGCTGCGTTGCAGGTTTCATTATCGTTTTTCCTTGATAAGCGGAATCCATGCTTTGCATCTGAAAAGAAATTCCGTTTGTGTTTCGATAGACATCATCGATCACTATGCCGCTGTTTAGAGCCATGCGACGTAAATCATCAGAAACGCGTTTGATGATTTGCATTTTCGGACTCAATTTTTTTATCGTCTCAAGATAACCGTCTAAAAGAATGGCGGCTTCATATGTTGTCCATCGTGGTTGCCTATCAGCCATGCTCATTCTCCTTCGATATATCTCAAATAATCGCTCTGCGATATCTAAGAAGATTGCACCGTATCGTTATACCAAAAACAGACATATTACGAGTCCGTATCTTCGATGACTTCCATTAGATCTCCGATATCACAATGGAAAACCTTACACAGGCGCAACATTACATCCATAGACACAAGCTCGTTTTTCCCAAGCTTTGTTACGGTGTTAGCGCTAACATCTGCGGCTTGCGAAAGCGCGCGGTAATTCATCTTGTTATCCCTTGCGAGCTTCCATAATTTATCGTAATTCACTCTCATTGGGCACGCTCCCTTACTCAATGAACTAGTTTCTGCCTCAGGGCATAAATAAACAAGAATAGTATATCACGAAATTACAAGAATTGCAATATAACGACAAGAATTTTCGCAATTTGTTTGGTATAGTGTTCTCGTTTGGCGACACTACGAGAAGAGATACGAACATAACTGAGCAAGCAATGCCTTCCTATATAGGAAAGGCTTAAATGGGAGATTCCTGCTGACGCGGAAACCTCCCATTTGCTTGTTGGGGAGTAGCCCCAAACCCCTATAAACACAGGATAAATCCTGTGGCTGCGCACCGTGCCGGCGCTTACTTTTCTTCACGTTGACGCTCCTCTTGACGGTCTTCTTCCTGACGGTCGAGACCCAGAAGATACTCCGCGTTTGCCTTGTGAATAAGCATGGAACGCATCTCCGTCTGCGCCGCATTGTAACCGGCGTAGGCGGATTTCTTTTCAGCCAAAAGCGCGGCGTATTCCGTTTGCAGCGTCTTGACTGTGGGCAGCTTTTTGAGACCCAGTTCATCAAACGCTTTCTTCGCTGCCTTGTGGAAAATGATGTCGCTCTCGTGTTCCGCGAGGTACTTTTTCGAGTATCCGGCCTTGCGATATCCGGCGTAAACCTCGCGCGTCTTGGAATAATTGATGATGTGTGTTTTGAGCACAGCGATCTCCGCCATGCGCTTTTCCGCGGCCTTGATTTTCTCCGACAACGTATAGAATTTGTCCTTCGCTTCGTCAGCCATAGATGCAAGTGCGGCAAAGTCCAGGTAGTCCTTCTGTTCCAGATAGAGCAGCGTCTGCGCCATCTCCTTGAGCCGAGTAACCTTCACCTTGTTGTCGTAGTAAACGCCCTTGCCGGAGTTGAGGCTGGCTTCGATCTGCGTTATCAAACGAGGCTTCGGTGCGGCAGTCGGATACCTCTTTTTCTTGAAAGGCGTGTGCGTTTTCGCGCCCAGGATAACAGCACGGAGCTCTTCTTCGGAGTACCCGTCGCCAAGGGAACGAAGACGGATACTTTGCTTCTGACCATCATGGGCAAACGACAAATTCTTGCCGCGTTTGATGGTATAACCCGAGCCCTCCAACAGCTTCAGGAACGCTTCAAAGCTTTTCGGTTTCTTAGAAAGCGCAGCATCAATCGCCGCACGGAGTAGGTCGCGATTGCAGGGCTTCGCGTTATCGCCGAGCCACTTGTTGTAGCTCTTTCCGTGCGGTTTCGGGTTCTCGATAACGGACAAACGGTGCTCCATGCAGATGGTATCGCTGAGCTTGCGGACAGCTTCGGTGCTGCCCCAGAAGTTGCGGAATTTGCGTGTGCAATCCAGTGTCGTGGAGTTCCAGATGATATGATTATGGATGTGTTTCTTGTCGATATGGGTGCAGACAATAAAGGCGTGATTGCCTTTGGTGAAGCGTTTGGCAAACTCAAACCCGAGCTGATTTGCCTCCTCCGGTGTGACCTCTCCAGGCTTAAAGGACTGCCGAATCTGATACGCAATCACATCGCTTTCCTGGACGCGCCCGGTGATCTGGCGGTATTGCCTTTTTGAAAAGAGGAACTCCGCGTCGGCGGTTTTAGCGTCGCATTCATACGATGAAACGAGCCTGCCGTCGTCGGTCTTGTCGGGATTTTTTGCGTAGTTGGTGCGGTCGGACAGGCATTGTGCGAGCGTCTTTCCGGCGTTCTGGTGCATGGGGATAATTCGTGTTGTAGCCATCGGCGGAGCCTTCTTTCACGCAAAAAATAGTCGGCTCACCGTTTAAGGCAAGCCGACGAGAACTTAACTATGGTGCTATTTTCATCCGCGATATTAGCAGCAAAGTAAATAAGAATATTACCCGTAAATTCTGTCCTGAATCGCATATCTGAACTGCTGTAAGCCGCCCAGAAGCAACACAGCCAGCATGGGCAGACCGTAGGGACAGAGCAGAAATGCAATGACCAATCCGATATAGCCTTTGCTCACGGATTCGTTTATCATGTAGATAATTCCTGCCACGGCGAAAAGTCCGCTCACGAGGCTGAGTGCCATGCCGGAAATGCGTATGGCAATGGAGCAGAGCCAGATGAACACGGCAAGCACGGCGATGACCGGCGCAAATAAAACCTTCAAAATGAATCTCATAATAGCTTCCTCCGTTTCGTTTTCTAAGTACAGTCTACCTGGTAATATGTAATGCGGCAAGGATGTCGGCACAGCGAAAAGAATCGCTTCGCCGACCGTCCCTGCCGTTTGTTTTTGTTATCCGAGGCTTGCAAGCTTCGTCAAAATCTCGCTTGCCATAACCCAGAGCTGCTCCTGCTTTTGAAGCATATCCTCCATATCCGCGTCGTACACGCGCCCTGTTTCGTTTACCCGCTTGGCAATCTGATTGAGGTTATTCGAGCTGCGACGAAGCAGAGAAATCATTTCCTTGAGCTCCGGCAGTTCAAGCTTCACGACAACGCCGTCGATAGCCATTTTCCGCAGATAGGCGCTCATGTTGTCCGTGCCAAGCTGCGCCATTTTCTGTTCTATCAGTTCGCGTTCTTCGTCGTTCACCCAGAAGAGAATCTGTCCGTCCCGTACATTTTTCTTCATAATAGCTCCTGCCCGGGGGCTTTCTTTCCGATTGCCGATGCTTTGATTTTCTCGGTCGGCTTTTGCAGCTTTTCGAGCACGGAGGGCTTCTTCTCTGCTTCGGTGAGTGCCTTTATCGGGTTCTTCCTGACATGGGCAACAAGCAAATCAATGAGCCCGGTATGTGCCTGATCTACGACGAAATAACAGTTACGGTCAGAGCCCCAGGCATCGGGATTTTGCTGAACGGGAACGGTCTGCGCCCACGCTTTGTTTTCGCGGGAGAGCCGCCCGTCCCAATCCTTTTCACGGACGGTTGCCGCAAGCACATAGGTCACACGGTCAGCTCCGAACTCATCCGTAACCTGCTTCAAAATAGTCGCGGTATCGAGAATGTTATTACGGTAATTGTCGCGGACGGCAGCTTCGATGCCCTCCTTGCAGGCTACATTTGCCTTGAAAGAAGCACGGTAAGCGTCAAGCTCACCGTGCTCACGGGCATAGGCTGCGGGCTGCATATACAGCTTCGTGTTATTCATTATCATCGCACCTCCAAATCATGAGATTTCTTTTTCTGCTGCTGTGATGTGCTCACGGGATTGCGGAGTTTTTCGAGCACGGACGGACGGGAGAGCTGCCCAACATGCGGGGCAGACTTCGCAATTTCACTGTCCTGCGTCATACGCTCCATGGGCGTTCTGTCGTCGATATTGAGCTCCGCGTTAAGCTCTGCCAGACGCGCGGATTTTGTCTTGAGTTCGTCCTCCTGCGGGAACGGTTTGCCCAGCTCGCCCTTGGCGGTTTCCACCTGTGCGTGCAGGTTTTCCAGCCTGTCACGGACATTTTGCAGGCGCTCCGACATGCCGTTCAGAGCATTGTCGATTCTTGTCAGATTACCGCGAGGGTCTTTACCGAGGGAGGCACGGTGCGTCATTTCTCCCTTGAGTGTGAGCACATACTCTCTGCCGAAATCCTCAAGCGTCAGCGACATGGCAAACCCGCGATAATTACCGATGGGCAGTGGCTCCAAGCCCTTGACTTCCTTGAAAGCATCCACCAGCGCAGCACCGGCATTCTCTTTGTCGGTGAGCTTGTCGCCGCGCACCTCCATACCGGCAAAGCCTTCTTTTAGATGTTGATGTTCAGCAAGCGTCTTCATATCCGATTCAAAGCCCGCAATGAATCCCTTACACTGTTCAATTTGTTCCGGGAAGTAGCGCAGGAGATTGTCTTCAAGCTTGTATTGCTGGCTCTGGTGGCTGGCCTTCATGAGCTTCAGACGTGCAACATCCACATCCAAATCCATCTTCTCTTTGATACGAACATCACCGGCACACAGCGCCTTGATTTCAGCATAAGAGAGCGCTGTTTCGTCGATGTCCTCACAGGAGCGCACGGGACTTTTCGAGGTCATAATCTGCGAAATGAACTTCTGTTTGTTCTCGACTGTCTGCCACAAATATGCGTCGAATGTCGATTCGGTGACGTAACGGTAGATGTGGACTTCCGGGTTCATATTGCCCTGACGAATGATACGACCGGAGCGCTGTTCCAGGTCTCCCGGTCTCCACGGACAATCCAAATCATGAAGCGCCACAAGCCGATCCTGGACGTTCATGCCGGCTCCCATTTTGAAGGTGGAACCCATCAGCACACGCACCTGACCGGAGCGAACCTTGGCAAAAAGCTCCTTCTTTCTGACCTCGGTATTGGCTTCATGGATGAATGCAATCTGCTCGCGCGGGATACCCATGGAGACGAGCTTTTCACGGATATCGTCGTATACAGTGAATGGTGAACCGTCCTCATTCTCAGCGTCTATCATCGCCTCCAGAGCGTGTGTTTCAGGGCTGTCCAGATTTCCGGCAGCGGCTTTCGCCACCTTACGGGTTGCAGTGTTTTTCGGTGTAGAGAGGTCGCAGAAGACGAGCTGCGTCAGCTTCTCGGCCTGTCCGTCATCCCAGATATGATAGATATTGTCCACACACTGATTGACCTTGCTCTGCGGGTCATCGGGCAAATCCGGATTGATAACGCGCTGGTCGAGACCGAGCTTGCGCCCGTCCGATGTAATCTTGAGCATGTTGTCTACCGTAGCGTCCACAGTGCCCGCGTGAACGGCGGCGGCGCGTTCCGAGAGTTCCTGCACCATGCCTTTCTGAATCTCCGTAGGCTGCGTTACAACGCTGTGATACACGGGTGTCGGCGTGGGCAAATTGAGTTGATCGGCGGTCTTGATATCTGCTGCTTCTTTGAAAAGGTTCATGAGCTCAGGGAGATTGAAGAACTTGGCAAAACGAGTTCTTGCCCGATACCCGGTACCTTCCGGTGCCAATTCTATGGCTGTCTGAGTTTCACCGAAGGTGGATGCCCAACAGTCAAAGTGCGCGAGCCCTTTATGCTGAATGGTGTCGTGTTGGAGATAGCGCATCATGGTGTAGAGCTCTGTCATGGAGTTTGAGACAGGGGTGCCGGTTGCGAAGATAACGCCCTTGCTGTCGGTCACTTCATCGATATATCGGCACTTGAGCAGCATATCCGAGGATTTCTGCGCATCGGAGGTGGAGAGACCTGCCACATTTCTCATCTTTGTATAGAGGAAAAGGTTCTTGAAGCTGTGTGCCTCGTCCACATATAGCCTGTCTGCGCCGAGCTGCTCGAAGGTGATAACATCGTCCTTGCGGGAGCCGTCCTGAAGCTTCTTGAGCTTGACCTCAAGGCCCTTCTTGGTGCGCTCCAGGCTCTTAATGGTGAAGCGCTCCGCACGGCTTGCTTTGAGTTCCTCCAGTCCCTCCGTTATCTCATCAATCTGATCCTGCAATAAGCGTTCCTGACGCTCTTTCGATACGGGGATACGCTCAAACTGGCTGTGCCCGATGATGACGGCATCGTAGTCGCCGGTGGCAATTCTGGCGCAGAACTTTTTGCGGTTGCGGGTCTCAAAGTCCTTCTTGGTCGCTACAAGGATATTGGCGGAGGGATAGAGCCGCAGGAACTCCGAAGCCCACTGCTCCGTGAGGTGATTGGGGACAACAAACAGGGATTTCTGGCAGAGTCCGAGCCGTTTGCTTTCCATCGCGGCGGCTACCATCTCGAACGTCTTCCCGGCCCCCACCTCGTGTGCAAGCAGCGTATTCCCACCATAGAGAATGTGCGCCACGGCATTGAGCTGATGCTCACGCAGAGAGATTTCCGGGTTCATGCCGGTGAAGGTAATGTGCCGACCGTCATACTCCCGGGGGCGGGTGCTGTTGAAGATTTCGTTGTATTTCTGAACAAGCTCCTGCCGTCTGTCCGGGTCTCTCCATATCCAGTCCTGAAACGCCTCACGGATGGCCTGCTGTTTCTGCTGCGCGAGGGTGGTTTCCTTGGAATTGAGTACGCGGCGCTCTTTGCCGTCCGGGTCTGTGCGGGTGTCGTAGATACGCACATCGCGCAGATTCAGAGTGTCTTCGAGTATCTTGTAAGCGTTGGCTCTGTCCGTGCCGTAGGTCATATAGGCGTTGACATCGCTGTAGCTGGGCTGGCTCTTGCCGGTGATGTTCCACTCCGCGGTGAACTGCGAATAATTGACCTCAATACTGCGGCGCAGGTAATACGGAGGCTCAAAGGTCTCGAACATAAACTGTTGGATATATTCGCGGTCAATCCATGTCGCGCCAAGGCGTACCTCAATCTCACTTGCGTCCAGGTCTTTGGGCTGTGCCGCCTCAAGCGCCGTCACATTGGCGGTAAACTTCGGGTCTGCGGGCAGAGCGAGACGCGCAAGCCTGAGCTTTTCACGCACATTGCCGGAGAGGTATTCGTCCGAGGTCTCATACCGTTCGTTCTCGGGATTCATGAAGATAATGCCCGCGAGCTCCGCAGCTAAAGCCGCCTCATCCTTGCCGGTGAGACGGCTCATATATGGCATGTCCACACAGGCTTTTTCGGAAATAGAGAGTGCCAGCGCTTCCGACGCGGTATCCACGGACTCCACCGCCTGATGGGGCTTAATCGTCCGTTTGGTGAACATATCCGCTTTGCGCGCCAGATTGTTGTCCTCGTCCAGCGCCTCAAGGGAGCAGAGCAGATAATAGGAGCTGTCATCAGCGAAAGCGAGCGCGTTGCCGCGGCTGTTGATGAGACCGAATTTTACAGAGAAGTTGTCATACAGGTCGTTCAGCTCACTCTGGGTCTGACGAATAGCGTTGTCCGGGGTAAAGCCGTCCATCTGCTGAGAGATAAGCTTCTGCACACAGTCGCGCAGCTGCACCATGCCTTTGACGCGCTCCACAGCGGTAGCGTTCAGCTCCGGCTTCACCATGCGGCTGTTCTCATGGTAATAGACGCTGCCATCCACCACGGTGTAGCTGTAATTCTTCACATTGGGGTCTGCGGGAATGGATGTGTCGATTTCCTCGCCCTCACCGAGCTCGGGGAGCTCCGCTTCGGCGTATTGACCGCCGATATGGGAAACGGCTTCATGAAGCTGCAAGGCAAGGTCAGCGCCCTCTATGGGCACAACGGTGAAGTCCTGCTTGCCGTATTGGGTGCTTTCCGAGGTCTGCCGACCGAGCACCATTTCCGGGTGCTCAACGAAATAACTGTTGATGCCGAAGCCGTCGGCGTTCTCACCGAGGTGTACCCAATCGGGCTCAATGGTGATGGGCGTATCGCGCTTTTGGAGAAAGATAATGTCGGACACAACATCTGTGCCGGCGTTGGCGCGGAAAGCGTTGTTGGGAAGACGTATCGCGCCGAGCATTTCGGCTCTCTGGGCGATATACTTCCGCACCTCCGGGGACTGCTTATCCATCGTATAACGGCTCGTGACAAAGGCAATCACACCGCCCGGGCGCACCTGGTCGAGTGTTTTGGCGAAGAAATAATCGTGAATGGAAAAACCGAGCTTGTTGTAAGCCCGGTCGTTCACCTGATATTGCCCGAAGGGTACGTTGCCGACCGCCAGGTCGTAGAAGTCCTTGCGGTCTGTGGTCTCAAAGCCGGCGACGGTGATATCTGCGTTGGGGTAAAGCTGCTTTGCAATTCGCCCCGTGATGCTGTCCAGCTCCACGCCGTAAAGCTTGGATGCGGACATTTCCTGCGGCAGAAGCCCGAAGAAGTTGCCGACACCCATGGACGGCTCCAGAATGTTTCCGGTCTGAAAACCCATGTTGCCGACCGCTTCATAGATGGCACGGATGACGGTGGGGCTGGTATAGTGCGCGTTCAGCGTGGATGCTCTGGCAGCTTCGTATTCCTCGGGAGAGAGCGCGGCATACAGCTCTTGGTACTCGCTTGCCCATGCGGGCTTCGATTCATCGAAAGCGTCCGCAAGGCCGCCCCATCCGACATATTTCGACAAAATCTCCTGTTCCTCCGGGGTAGCCTGTCTGCCGTCAAACTCCAGCTCTTTCAAGAGGTTGATAGCGTCCATGTTCATACGGAACTTGGCTTTTGCACCGCCTGTGCCGAGATTGTCGTCTGAAATGCGGAAGTTTTCGGCTGTTATCGTCGGTATCGGCGGAGTGTGCTCCGGTTCTTCGATGTGGAGACGCTCGATGACAATATCATATGGGAGACCGTTTTCTACTGCGGGGTACACTGCTTCGGTTTCCGTTGTCATCTGCGGCTGTATGGGCGCTGCGGCTTCGGGCTGTGGGTAGCGCTCCATCAGTCGGGCAAAGTTTTCGCGGCTCTCCGCACGGAAGATGGGATACAGGAGCGTCGGGTCTCGCATCTGAATATCGAACTTGCCGATATTTTCAATGATAAATGCCTTGCCGTCCTCCAGATAGACGGTATCGCCTACGGAGTACGGGAAACTGTCCTGTTGTTGTGTTTGGGGTGTCGGTTCCGGCTCTGTGAAGCGTTCCGGGTGCATAACGTGCTCTGCGGCTGTGCTGCGCTCGGAGTCGTCGAATAGCACGTCGTCGATCCACTCGGCGGCTTCATCCCAGCTCTCAAAGGTGTACTGTGCGCCGCCTTCTTCAAGAAAAATGAGATATCCACCATAGCTGTTGATATCATCGTAGCTAAAGCCTGCCGCTTCAAAGGCTTCCGTAATCTGCTCCATGCGCTCAGGTAAAAGCTCCTGTGCAGTGGGTTCTACTTTAGCCTGTTCCACACTGAGCCATTCGTCAGCTTCCTTGTCCGTTGTTTCCTGTCTGACCTGCCGCAAATAGTCCTCGGCCTGCCACTCGCTTGTAAAATGCTCGCTGACACCCTCTTCATCCACATAGATTTCATCGCGGATATCGTCCCAGATGGCATACCCGTCATCAGTTTCAATAAGGGTAAACCGCTCATAGGACGGGACAGCACTCTCGGAGGCAATCTGCTCAGCCTGTGCCAGCATTTCATCCACATGTCCCTGCGTGTCAGGGTTGTTTAGAGCTTCACGGACAGCGGCTACGTCGATGTCTTCAAAGTTATCCAGCTCCTGCTCAGTGAAGAATCTATCCTCTTGGACGAGCTGTGCAATACGGCGCTGAACCTTTGCCCACGGTAGCTCCATTTCCTCGGGGCTTCCGGTGCGGATGATAAAGAGACTCTTGCTGTCGCTACCCCCGTACTCACGGGAGAGCCATGCGGCGGTGTCTTTGTCACGGGCATGGTCGGTCATATAGTCCTGCACACGGCGTTTACTGGCTATATCTCCGTTCCAGCGTTGCAGAGCCGCGTCAATGTCATCCTGAGAAAGTGGACGCAGAAGCTCATGGAGCTTCGGATAGGTTTCGTCAAAGACCTCCTGATGCAGTCGGTTACGGAACTCTGGTATATCCGAGAACAGACGGATAAGCTCCATATCGCCGGAGTTAAGGACTCCCCGGCGCACAGCGGCATTGCACTCAATCCCTGCATTTTCACGGTCGGAATTACCGCAGGCGTTGCGATAAGCCATATCCTCGGAAACAGCGGCAATGACAATGGGTTTATAGTGTTCAAACAGTTCTCTGACGGTGGGCTGCGGTTCCGGCGCAGTTTCGAGAGTCTGTACTGCGTTCTTCTCACGCTGGATTTCGTCGTTCCTTGCGTGTTCCTCCGGTGTATAATATCTGTCCCGCCTGATAAGGTCGGAAATGCGTTTGGCAACATTGCTCCACGAAAGCTCAATAGGTACACAGCCGCTTTTAGTGAGCTTGATGCCCTTGCCGCTGTGCTCTTCGCCACTGCCGGACGACCCAGAGACAGCGTGAGAGCGACCGCCGATGCCGTACTCGTTTTTGAGAAAAGTGACCTGATCCTGCGTAGTATGGTGAGCGTTAAAATAATCGTAGAGCCTGCCTTTGCCTCCCTCCACGGAGCTTCCGTAGGCGATTGCGGCATCTATTTCATCCTCGGTGATGAACATGCCGGGGTTCGGAACAGATGCCATATCGGTGGAATACTCGCGCCAAGGGAGAGACTGCTCTTGAAGCCCTTTCAGCAGCGCGTCTACTTTGTGATAACGAAATCGCAGTAAATCCCTGTCCTCGTGGTATGCGACAAGAAACTGTTCCAGCTCCCGGGTAATGGCAGCACGATACTCTGGGCGTGCCAGTGCATCGGTCAGCATCTGCGTCTCGTCCGGGAAGCCTCCGCCGCGAAAATCATCCATGGTAGAAAGATAACCCTGCCCGGTGGCAGACTCAGCAAAATCATGACGCAGATACCAAAGAGACTGTGCAAGCTGTGACCTCGAGAAGCTGTCCGTTTCATCAAGCTCCATATTGGACGCAAACTGTCCGTGTTCCATGAGCACCCCGATACGCTCGGCGGCTTCATTCCACGGGATAACCTGAGCCGACGCGACGAAGCGAGCACCGCTGCCACGGGCAAGGTGAATGCCGTCCTCGGCATACCATGCGGAGATATTTCCGTTATCGGTCTTGAGCCCGAAGCCGCCGTGAAACTCCGCTCTGAGGAACTCGGCGATTTCTTCGGTGGGCTTTTGCTTCATATACTCTGCGGCGATACGCATACGGCTGCTGTCCGTATTGCTGCCAAGGCGCAGAAGATGGTCGATATCCGCCTGGGCAAAAGAAAAAGCGAAGGGCGTTTGTTGTACGCTCTCCGCTTCATCTATCAGGGCAATCTGCTCCTCTTCCGAGGGGAAAAGGCTTAGTTGTAGACTAATTCGTTCAGGATTATTTCCTCCGCCTGTGCCTTGCAGCTGTTCATCAGCCCCGTCCACTTCATCGGGTCGGAGGCTTTCAGGCTCTCCGTAATCCCCGCCGTCTTCATCAGCTCCGGCATCATCTGCGAAAGTCTCCGGTTCGCCGTCTCGTCGATCTCCGTCAGATGGGGATACAACTCCTCCGAGAGAATCATGCGATTCCACAGAATCGGGCGGTGCTCCTTCAGATACGATTTCCGCATCCTCCCGTACTTGCCGAGGCTCGTTTCCGACTGTTCTGTCAGTGCCAAGTCGGGAATCAGGTAATCCCCGTTCTTCGTGTAGGTCAGTTCGCTCATTTGTGGCGCTCCTTTCCGCGATATGCTCGCGCTCGTAATTTCTGATTGTGACTTCAATCTGCCGCAGCACCTGCTGATTGATTTCGCTGACCGCCGTGCCGAGGACGGCAACGGTGGAGGGGGTATTGAAATCAAAGATACTAAGAAAATCCTCATGCTCAAAGCGTTCATCGGGCTCCATGCCGCAGCGTGACATGAGTGCGTAGGTGATGCTGACGGTCGCCGCGTTTCGGAACTGCACTCCGATGTTGAAATCATCATACTCTTCGAGGAACGAATCGGCAACGATGTCGAGCATATCCCGGCTGTGCTCATTCCAGTATTCGTCCGCAAGCTGTGCGGCAACGTGCTCTAGCTGCTCGGCAAGGCCATGCTCACCGAAAACATCGTAGTTGCGCTCCAGCATGGCAGATATGCTGTCCTTGTGTTCGTCCCGCATCTGCCAGAGATTGACGCTTCGGGAGTTTTCTCTGCTACCCGTGTCGGAGACATCGAATACATATTTGAGCTTTGGCCTGTCCCCTGTAGTGTCGATGAGCGCGATGCCCTTGGAGCCGCGGCGGACATAGCGCCCCCATTGGTTATTCCAGAAGTCATATTCGGCGCAGGCGGTGGCATCGGGGCGCTGGGCGTGAATCATGACCTGCTCGTTGTACGGGTACTTATACAGCCGCACAGCGGTCTGCAAAAACGCCTTCCAACTCTCGTGACTGCCGGTGATCTGCAAGGCAGCGCTGTCCGCCATCTGGCGGTACGCTTGTAAATTGCTAGGCATAGGCTACCTCCTTCAAAAAAATAAGCCTACCGGGGTGAGCCGGTAGGCTATGTAAGAAGCATTGCGAAATTTAGTTTTTATTGTACCCGAAAACTTTTGATTTTAAGGTCTCTTTCCACCAAGATTCTCTCTTGAGAATATAATTATCGTCCATTCGAGCATTGTAATTCTCTATAATCGAATATTGGAAATTATCTTGAACATATGTGAAGCCTTTTTCCTGCACTATTCTTTTCAAATCAACATTTCCGCCATGACCGTTTGCAACATATGAAGACCATCGTTGCAGAAGCATACCATCTTGAGCGGTTGCAGAGCCGACATATAGAAGGCCGTTTGAAGTGTCCGTGATAAGGTAAACTGCTTTTGTGTTTTGCAATGCAGCTATCCACCCAGGTAATTGACGGTCAATAACCGTCTTCAACTGTCGATAAGTCAATCTGACATTTTCATACCCAGGGAATTCATCACCGGTGAATTGATCATTGAGTAATTCCAACACTTCGAGCTCGTCCATGACAGAGCCATATTTCTTGCCCATGGCCATAGATGTATTATGGTACTTAACAACTAAACGACCAAAATACTTTTCAAAACGTTTATCTTCCTGAGCATCATACCCAACCCCACCTTCCTCGGGGTCAACAGGAAGTACTTTGCTTATATTCTTTATTGTCGTCAGTAGCCATGTATCGTTGGCTATTCGTAAAAAGCAGATAGCCAGTTGCCCGACAGAAAAATATCTGTTTGCCTTACGGTTTTCCTTGTCCGCATTGTGCCAAAGAAACCATGTGGTATTTACCTCTTCTGGGTTTTCTTTATAGAGGTCAAGTGGATCGGTGTTTCCGTTATAAATGTTGAACTTGAGTTTGGTGTTTTGAATCTCTGCACTCGTCAACGCGAGAATATCATTTAATAGAATCTTTGCCATTATGTAGCCTCCTCTATCAACCACTAACAATCCCAATATGTAAATAGAACAGGAATCAATGAAGTTCCTGTTCTAAATATTGTAACACGCAACTGTGTCTTTTTCTACCGTTATTCCTCGTCGAAGTCGGGAAACAGCTCAAGCTTCGCGTATTCCTCGTCTGTCACGGCTTCAAGCTTATCAAGCACCGAATCCGTCAGCTCGCGGAGCTCCGTTTCCTCCGGCTCCAGATATTCACGCATGGCAGTGAGGGCATCCATAAGCCCGTCCTTTGTTCCGGTATTGTAGATGCACATGAGGTTGATTTCATCGTTTGTGAAGTTATTCATGCTCAAATCTCTCTTTCCGCGCTCTTGACGGGCGCTGTCTTCGTTTGTTTCATCGGACTGATCGGGCTCTTGAGCTTGGCAAGTACAGAGGACTTTTTCTCAGGTTCAGACTGCTTTTTCGGCGTATCGTCCGCCTGCTCACGGCGAATTGCCTCCATATAATCCATGAGCGAAATGGGATGACCGGACTTTGCCTGTTCCTCAAGCTCGGCGGTGGTCTGCTGCTTCGGGCCGTTATTGATGATGCCGTCTATCATGCCGTAATCGTCTTCAACAGCAATTTCCGCACTTTTGAGATAATTCTCGGATTGAAGGAAGGCCGACAGCTCTTTGAAGCCCCAGGAATCAACGTAGTGACAGGATACCACTCCGTTCTGCCTCAGAGCAACAATGTCACTGACCGACAGGCTGTGCCCGGTGAAGTCTGCGGGGCGTTCGATGTTGAAGACACGATACAGCTCGTTCAGCTTGTCCTGTGCGTCACCGTCAATATGAAGCTCACCGCCGTAGACCGACTCATAGCGGTCGTGCTCAATGGGAATGCCTCTCTTTTCAAGGTAGTCCGTACCCATAAAACGCCGTTCCACATTGTCGGGCGTGTCCGCAAGCTGATAAATCACATAAGCGTCGCCGGTTGCAGACAGAAACGCGCTCTCAAGGTCGGGCTTGCTCTGTTCATTGGGGAATTGGTCGCGCACCGTCTCCCAATCCTCACGGGTGATACCGAATATCCCGCCAAAGCTCTGTATTTCATCGGTGTCAAACGCCATGGCTTCCGTGTTGTCCTCGTAGAGCATATACACGGTCACATCACGCTCCGCAAGCTCCAGCGCACTGTCCTTGGACAGCGGCAGCATATCCGCATCGGTGTAGCCGTAGGCGTTCATGGATTCGATAGAGACAGACGGGTCAGGCATATAACCGTTGTCGGGAGCAGTTTCGGGAGGTGCTTTCTCCACGGCAATCTCCGGGGCAGGCGTTTCCGGAACGGTGGGCGCAACAACAATGTCAAACAGTTCCTTTGCCTCACTTGGAGTTTTATCTCCGCCATTGAGCTCGTTTGTGAGTGGAATCAGCTTATCATACGAACCTATGTCTATGATTTCGCCGGGGATGAGTCCTGATTCGGCGCGCTGATACGCCTGAATAAACGCGGCATCGTCAATGCCGGTGGAGCGAGGGCTGGCGTGGAGCTTGTACTGATATTGCGGCTCGGCGGTCTCCATGCCCATAATTTCGGGATCGGGCTTTTCTGAGGGCTCCGCGACGGTCTCCATATCCAGCCCGCGTTCCTTCATAATCTCGGCGTAGTTACGGTCAATGTCCGTGATGAGCCCGCTGGCGGTCTGATTGATGGTTTCGAGGGAGGCGCGCAGCTCGGACAGCTCCTTGCCCTTTGACCAGCTTGCAATATATCCGAAGCTGTTCTCGCCGGTGGCGATACCATAATAGGCACAGACAGCATAAGAAACGCTCTCGGCCTCGACCTCTTCGGTATTGCGGGATTTCTGAACGAACTCCGCAACAGAGGTGTCTTCTTCAACCTCTATTCGCCACTCAAACTCGTTCTCATCGACAAAACGCCAGTCACGGGATGCCGCCTCTGCTTCTGCTTCCGCTTGGGTGGAAAAGCCGCCCGTGAGGTCGTGCTTCGCGCCGCCCTCGCTGACCATAACAAGCTTCCATTGCTCCGTCACCGCTGGCAAATCCTTGTTGTGGAGCTTGGAATGTGCAATCTCATGGACGGCAGCGGAGACGGTCTGCACCTCGCTCATACCCTCGCGGATGGCGATGCGCTGTTCATCGGAGCTGAAATAGCCGTCCAGATTAGGGGCAAGGGGCATGACTTCGATTGGAACGGGCGCGGAGCGTTTGAGTGCTTCCATGAACACTTCGTAGTTTTGGACATTACCCGCGAGATCTGCGGCAAGAGTCGGAATCGGCTTACCCTGGGTCTGTGCCACATCAAAGACGGACACAACCTTGTACATGGGGATGCGGACTTCCTTTTCCTCCGTGATGACCTTTCCGTCAGCGTCCAGCATGGGAAGACGGGTATCCGGGTCGAGCTTGGTTTCTTCGATTTTCTTCTTGAACGGGGTGGGCGCGATAATTTTGATGCCTTTTTCACCCTTTATGACATTTCTGCCGAACTGATCGCGCCACTTATTGAAGCCGGCGCAGAGCGTGGCATCGGGGCGCTGCATGAAAATGAGCATGGTATTATTCACACTGTACTTGTGAAACCGGCTCATGGTGCGCAGATACTGCGTATACTTGTCCGACTGAAACAGGTCTTTAATACCCGTTTCTATGCTCTCTGTAATTTCTTTCAGACGGTCTTTGCCCGATTGGTTCTCCGGCATGGGTTATTCCTCCTTTACGCTTTTTGAATGACCCGCTTGTATTTGAGGGCACTGCTCTCAAGATAATCGTTGATGAGACTGCTTTGCGCCTTCGCGTCGGCATAGGCAGTCACAGTGATGGACTTTTCGTTCCAGTCCCGTGTATAGCTGTCGGTTGCCACATTGGTTATGCGCTTCTCGGCAAGGAAATCTCTGAACTGCTGCATAGCTTCGCGGTTATCCGACATAACCACATTCACATAGGTCTTCTCCTTGGACAACCGATTGTTGACCGCCACGGCAAGACAGCATCCCACGCCGCTGGCAAGCGACACAATGAGAATCGCCAGAACGCCATCCGAGGTGACAATCAGCTTTGCTATCCAGTAATAGATGAATTTGGACACTGCAAGGCAGATACCGGCGAGAATACAGCGATTGCGCTGTATGAGTATCGTCTTTGCCGTGCTCAAGGTGTTATCCAGCACCTTCGCGGCGAAAAGAGCCGCAAAATATAGAATGAGTGTCATTTATCTTTATCCCTCCGTAAAAAAGGACTCCCGCACAGACATTTTCGCCTGCTTGGGAGCCCCCGTTAAGTTATTCGTTATCTTCCCGCTGTGATTCCCGCCCACTGACAATGAAAAGGCACATGAAGGCAACGCCTACGGTTCCGCCCGTCATACAGCCCAGAATAAACCACAGCATCAACGAGCCTCCCCGGAAAAATCCAGCTTATAGGAGGTGCGACTGCCATCGTCCTCAAGCATGATATACGCATCGTAACTTTTGCCGGTCTTCTCGGAATAGATGCCGCTTGCGAAGGTGCGACCGTCCTTGAGAAGCGAAGTCACCATCTTCTTGGAAAGCGTGACGCGCTTGGCGGTCAGGAATTTGTTATCCCGCCACAGTCCGAAACGGCAGTCGTTGTTCTCACAGAAGTAACCCTTTTTGCTCTCGGTCACATCGCTCCCGCAACGCGGGCATTTGCCGACAACGGCTCTGCCGGAGGGAAAGAGAACCTCTGCACCGCGAATAACTTCATAGGTCTTCACGAGCTCCGCCACCATATCCGAAATGTCACGCATGAATGCTTCGGGAGAGAGCTTGCCGTGCTCGATCTGTTTGAGCTTGTTCTCCCATTCAGCGGTAAGCAACGGAGACTGTAGCTGTTCAGGAAGGACGGTGATGAGTGAAATGCCGCTGTGTGCCGGAATGAGATTGACGGTTTTCTTGTTCTTCTGTCGCTCCACAAAGCCGGTGGAAACCAGCTTTTCGAGAATTGCGGCGCGGGTTGCGGGAGTGCCCAAGCCCTTGCGTTCTGCGTCTTCGGGCATATCATTTGCACCGGCAGTCTCCATTGCGGCAAGGATAGTGTCTTCGGTGAAATGCTTCGGGGGACTTGTTTTGCCCTCCTTCACATTCATACCGCTCGCTGTCAAAACCTGACCTTCTGACAGTTCGGGCAGTGGCTTGTCCTTCTGCTCCTGTTCGGCAAAGGCTTTCCAACCGGTCTCAATGACTGTTCTCCCCTTGACCGTGAAGCTTCTGCCGTCGCAATCCATGGTAACGGTGGTCTCGGAATAACGGTAAGGAGCACTGACCGCCCGAAGTACCTGCTTTGCTACAAGGCGCAGAATCTCACGTTCCCCGGCGAGAAGCGCAGACAAATCTGTTTCGCCGGCGCTCATCGTGGGGATAATTGCGTGGTGGTCGGAGACCTTTTTGCTGTCACAGACCTGCGCCGTATTGATTGTAACAGGCGCATCACCGCCACAGATACCGGAGCACAGGAGAACAACGGCATTCACCGTGGACTCCATATCATCGGTGAGGAATCGGCTGTCGGTACGGGGATAGGTGGAAAGCTTTTTCTCATAGAGGCTCTGGAGATAATCCAGCGTCTGCTGTGCTGTATAGCCGAGCTGACGGTTCGCGTCTCTCTGGAGCGTGGTCAGGTCATAGAGAAGCGGCGCTTTTTCGGTTTTCTCTTTGCGCTCAATGCTCTTAACGGTGATACTGCCGTTCTTGCAGTCATCGGCAACACCGTCCGCTTCGCTCTTATCCCTAAACTTCTCGGACGCAGCCTTGAAACCGCCGCAGTCTAGCTCCACGGTGTAGAACAGTTCGGGCTTGAAAGCGTCAATCTCCGCTTCACGCCCCACAATCAGAGAGAGCGTCGGGGAAATGACGCGCCCGACATTTAGGGTGCGATGATAGAGCACGGAGAACAGACGGGTTGCGTTAATACCTACCATCCAGTCTGCCTTGCTGCGGCAGAGCGCGGAGGCATAGAGACTGTCATAGTTCTCACCGGGACGAAGGCTATCGAAGCCCTCACGGATGGCGTTATCCTCCATAGAGGAAATCCACAGACGCTTCATGGGTTTCGTACAGCCGGAGAGATTGTACACGGTGCGGAATATGAGCTCGCCCTCGCGTCCTGCGTCGCAGGCGTTGACAATCTCACCGACATTGCTCCGCTTCATCAGAGAAGAGAGCAGGTCAAGCTGCTTTTTCTTGTCCCGCCCCACAGAGTAACGCCAGGGTTCGGGGACAATGGGAAGGTCTGCGTAGCTCCACTTAGCATATTTCTCGTCGTACACCTCGGCGGAGGCAAGCTCCGCCAGATGTCCAAAACACCAGGAGACAAGATAATTGTCTCCCTCAAGATAGCCGTCACCGCGCTTGTTTGCGCCCAGCACGTTGGCAATGGACTTTGCAACAGAGGGCTTTTCGGCAATCACAAGACTTTTCATCATATCAATCTGTCTCCTTATTCATCGTCAGAGCCGGCTTCGGGCTCATCGTCTTCGGTTTCGTATTCCATGTCCTCGTCGTCCTCATCCTCGCCGTAATCGTAGTCGTCGAGGTCATCGCTGCCCTTGGTCTGGGGCTTCGGCTTACGGAACTTGAACCAGTAAAGCGCACCGCCGCCACCGGCTGCGACAAACAGGACTACCAGCAGAAGGGCGCTGTTGCTGCTCTTCCCTTTGTTTATGCCTCCGTCTGCATCAGCGTCCGGGTCTTCGGTATTATCGGGTTCGGGAGTAGTAACCGCCGCTTCATTGCCGGCGCACTCGCTCATATTGCTCTTGCAGACGGGACAGGTAGTGTCCACATCACCGGCGACGCATTTATCCTTACAGGTACAGGCGGGCGTTTTGTCGGTGCTGCCGTCCTCCATCAGCGCCATGAGGTCAGCTTCATCAACGAGATTCAGAAAATACACATTTTCTGTCTCGCCGCTGCGGTCAATGACGATATAGAAGTAGTTGCCGCTCTTGCTCTGAACGGTGATAAACTGCTTATTGCCGACGGTAACACCCTCATCGCTTGCGTAGTTTTCTGCCTGCAAGATATCGTCAATCAGGGATAGATTGCCCTCCGGAGTCAGCGCTTCGCTGCCCTGATTCTCGGGCAGGGCGACCTGCTCGGTGGAGACGGTAATGCTGTCGATGGACGAGGGCGGCGTAGAGCCGCCGTTTTCGTCGGATTCGTATGTGCCGCCTCCGTCGGAAGCAAAGGCAGTTGCAGAAAAGGCCGTCATGCAGCACACGACGACCATAAGGCAGGCGATAATTCTAAACTTAGTCCTCTTCATGAGTGTCCTCCATTCTGTTGTACTGCGGAATCGTCTTCGGCACGGGAGCGCCGTGCATGGCGTTCAGAAGCTGAATCAGCATCTCGGGTGTCACGCCGCGCTCACGCACCATACCGACTATATCCAGATTCTCAAGCTCCATGATCTTGTCGTCGATGACACGGACACGGGACTGAAGTGCCTCGATTTTCTCGGTATGCTTGCCGCGCTCCACACGCAGCTTTTCGATTTTCGGGTTCATAGTATTTCCTCCTGTTCTTACGGATTCGGCATTCTGCCGTAGGCTAAAAAGTGTTGCTGCCAATAGCTTGAACTGATGCTTGTGTACTGGATGGGGTCTCCGCAGTGGATCATCATGTTATTGCCGACATAGATGCCCACATGGGAAGCACCCGTTGTGTCATACGTCCCTTGGAAGAAGATAAGGTCTCCCGGCCTTACATTGGCGGCGGATACGCGGGTGCAGATACCCAGCAGCCCGGACGCACCGAGCCTGCCGACACTCCAGCCTACACCGCAGTTATTGACTACCCAGGACACGAAGCCGGAGCAGTCGAAGGAGGTGGACGGGGAGCTGCCGCCCCACACATAGGGGTAGCCGAGGTATTTCTCCGCTTCGGTAATCATAGCGGCGAACTGTTCGTCCTCCAGTGCTTCGGGCGGGATATCGTACTTCTCGTAATCCGTGCCGTAATACTTGCCGACATAGCTGGATGAGGCGAACAAATCTGGGCGGTTGCCCAGCGTTGCCATATACATTGCGTACATAGAGAGCTGATCCTGCGACATGATATATACCGGCACGTGGGAGAGGTTGAAGTTTTCAAGCTCCACGGTGCAGATATAATAGGTGTACGGGACTTGCACATCGTACTCGTATTCCTCGGTGACATACTCCTCAAGGTATGGATCGTAGTAGGTATAATGACCGGTTCGGGTCTCCGTCCGATACCGCGTCTCGGTGGTGACGGTCTCGGTGAGGATATACTGCTTGTCGAAGAGCGTTTGCAGAATGCCGCCGACCTCACCAACCGTCCACTCTTCGCCCTGCAAGGCGGTTATCGCGGAAATGAGCACATAGGGGTCATGCTCAATCTCATCGAAATCATAGTGGTATTCGTCATAGCTGTGGGTGGATTCGTAGGTGTCAAGATAATTCTGAAGCTCCGCCTCCAGACCGAGATATTGCGCTTCCGCGCCCAGCATATCCGTGTCCTCGCAAGGGTAGGTCGAGCCGGTGATAGCGGACGACATACCGTTGAACATAACGGAGCAGGAACCGACGATACTCACGATGATGGCAATCAGCGCAGCGATACCGCCGATGATGAGAAAGCTCTTCTTATGGCGGGCGATGAACTCGCCGGCCTTTTTGGTTTCCTCCGCCGTTTTCTTTGCGGCCTTCGCCGTGGCTTCGGACGCCTTTGCTGTCTTTTCGGCTCCTTTCCCGGCTTTCGCGGCTGCATACTCCTTTTTAATAGCGCGTTTCTGCTGCCATCTGGAGTAAGGATTACTGGAAAACTCGGGGTTTTGCCGTGCCGATTCCTTGTTCAGCGCCTTGATATTGGCTTTATCCGCCTTCACCTCGGCGCTGTCCGCTTTGCGATAGGGCTTGAGCTCATGACTTCGGTGTGCCGATTGGATGGTGCGAACACCGCCCTCGGCAGTCTCGGTCATGGTGTTGGCTACTTCCGTGCCGGAGTTATCGTCGTCAGCCTCACGCAGCTTGCGGTGAACCGTAGCGGAAACAGCCACGCCGGGAGCATCGCGGACGGCATGGGAGAGCTTGGAGGGCGGTTTCTTCTTATCTACCTCTTCAAAAAACAAGCGCTTCGTGACCTTGCCGGATTTCGGGTCAACGACGCGCTCTTTTACCTTTATTGTCTTTTTCGGAATCTTCGCCTCGGCCTTTTCGAGCTTGTCCATGCGCTTATCTGCTTTGCGGATTACCTTTTCAAGCCCGGGCGCGGCGCGTTCTTCCTCGGTGAATTGCAGTCTGGGAGAGCGTTTTGCCATTTCACATCACCTCGCTTTCCATAGAGTTTGGCGGGCATCACTCGGCAAATACAGCCGCGTTGGTCACCAGCTCACCGACAGTGACTTCATCCTTTTCGGAGGGAACCCAATCGGCGATTGCCGTGACAAGCCCTTTCAAGTGCTCTTTGCCAGCAGGGGTGATAAGGGTGTATTCGCTTTTCTCGCCGCCTTTGGTGTAAAAGTCGCGGGTGCAGAACAGCGGGTCGTTTCGCTTACCGGCTCTGGCAAAGGCTCTGTCACCGCGATGGCGGTCACGGAACAGATACCCGTGCTCAACAAGATATCCCATGAGCTTTTTCTGCGGGACACCCAGCTCCTTTGCCGTATAGCGGAAACAGGTCAGGTCGGAGATTTTCACAAAGGAATCGTAGTATTCCGCTTTGGGCTGAACGAGAGCAAGCTGCTCACGCAGCTCCCTCGCAGCGGCATTCTGATTGCGGAGATGGTTCAGGTACTCCGGCACAAGCTCGGGGTTTTCATCCAACTGCTCAATAACAGCATCGGTCATATATGTGCCGTTCTTGCGGATGGAGGGGATGACCTCATGGGTGATCCAGCGACGGAACGCTTGGGCTTCCGGTTTCCGGCTGCGGAGAATTAACGTATAGAGACCTGCCTCACTCACAACGGTTTTATTGGGGTTTCCGGGAATACCGTCGGTTAAAGCGACGGTATTCTTTTCATCATCATCGAGCTTTGCGACAGCATCACGGCTGTTCTTGAGTTTAAGTGCCTTACAAACATCGATGGCAACGAACCATGCTTCGCCGTTAATAATCGTGGAGCGAACCTGCCCAAACTGCTCGTTTTCAAATATCATCAGTTTGTTCTTTTCCATGTCAGTAGTCCTTTCATATTTAGTTGTCGGCAATCTCCTGCGGCTTCGTCGTCATAATGCGGTAGAGCTCGGTCTCCTTGGGGAACCTATCCTCAAACGGGAGAATGATGCTACCGTAGAACAGAAGCCCTTCGCCCTCACCGGAATGCGTCACATAGGAGAGCTGATGGGGCGAGATATTGAGCTGCTTTGCGAGAATGGCTCGGTCGCCGGATGCCTGGTTGAGCATATAAACATAGTCGGAGTTCTCGAAAATGTTCTCTACCTCTCGGCTGCTCAAAAGGTCTTTGACGTTCTGGGTCAGCCCGGTGGGAATACCGCCCCATTTTCTGAAACGCTTCCAGATTTCCACGGTATAGGCCGCGGTCTGATCTTCCTTGAGAAGCAAGTGCATTTCGTCGATATAGTAGCGGGTGGATTTGTGGCTTTCTCGATTGATGGTGACACGGTTCCATACTGCGTCCTGTACGATGAGCATCCCGATTTTTTTGAGCTGCTTACCCAGCTCCTTGATATCGAAGCTGACAATGCGGTTGTTGATGTCGATATTGCTCTTGTGGTTGAACACATTGAGCGAACCGGTTACGTAGATTTCAAGCGCCGTTGCGATGTACTGCGCTTCCTTCTCGTCCTGCTTTCGCAGCTCGTTATACAGGTCTTCCAGAATGGGCATGTTTTCGGGTGTGGGGTCGTTGAGATAGTTGCGATACACAAGGCGAACACAACGGTCGATGATGGTCTTGTCTACCGGCTGAAGCCCGTCCTTACCACCCACAATCAGCTCGCACAGCGAAAGAATGAAGTCGGATTTGAGGGAAAGCGGGTTTTCATCGTCCGAATAGTTCAGGTTCAAGTCCATGGGGTTGATATAGTCGGTGGAGGTGGGCGAAATGCGGATGACTTGTCCGTGCAGGCGTTCCACCAGCGGCCCGTATTCCGCCTCGGGGTCGCAGATGATGATATCGTCGTCGGTAACGAGAAACACGTTGGCGATTTCACGCTTGGCGGAGAAGGATTTACCGCTGCCGGGAGTGCCAAGGATAAGTCCATTCGGGTTTTTGTCAAGAAGAACTTTTTTATTACAGGAAATATTTCAAGGTTTGATATGCTCTAAATCGCTTAAAATAAGCCTTTTCATCTTATCATCAATAGTTTCTTTACTTGTCTTGCTAAAGTGAACACCTACAACATAGGTTGTATTGCCTATCTTGTGAGTAAATGTTCCTTGTGGGGTAGTGGTTTCTACTGCATTATTTTCGTTTAAATTGTTTTCCATAGTCTGCTCCTTTTCTAAATAATGGCATAAAAAAATGGCTTCTACTGATTTTTTAAGGGGGTAAAAGCCATTAGCCTAAGATTTCTTTTAATTTTTCAAGTTTCTGTTTTGCGTTTTGGGTGCGTTTGCTCTCGCCCTCGAAGTAGATAGGCACACACATCTCTAACACTCGGTCATATATGCGTCTATAATCGGTCTGTATATCCGTTTTAAGCATTTCTGCGTGGTTTAGGTTAGTTGTCACGATTAAAGGCTTAGAAGCTGTGTATCGGCTGTCTATGATGTTGTAAATCTGTTCTAAGGCAAAAGGAGTGTCACGTTCCATACCAAAATCATCAATGATGAGTAGGCTGTTTCTGTTTAAGCCCTTGATATACTCGTTCTTGTCAATTTTCAAGTTCATCATATCAGCAAGGATAATTGCAAAGTTTGTCATTACAACTGGGATTTCTTTTTCAATGAGTGCATTTGCAATACAGCCAGCAACAAAGGATTTGCCAGTTCCAACATCTCCCCACAATAACAAACCAGTGTTTTCAGCCTTAGCCTTGTCGAAGTTATCGACATATCGCTTTGCAACATCAATCTGCTTGCTGTTTGTGGTATCGTTTTTAAAATTCCACTCTAACATCTTCTTGTCTTTTAATCCTCGTTCTCGAAGCTCCTTAACTTTTTGGAAGTGTTCCATTTGCTCTCGTTCCTCACGCTCTTGCTCCAGTTCTAAGGCTCTGCAATGGCAAGGGATAGGCACTGTATCTATTTCATCAAGAAAAGGCTTATCAAAGCGTTTCTGCTTGGGTGTGTGGCATTTACCACAATACATTAGGTTGTCAACCTCGTTTAAGTAGTCTGTCGGCTCGTTAATGGCTCTCTCTGCTGTTTTGGCTATGTTCTTAATGGTATTCATCATCTTTGTTCTTCCTTTCGTTTATAGGCTCTTAGTTCCGTCATAATCATAATTGCGTGGTGCGTTGTTGGTCTTAGTGTTCTTTTCGCTATCTTCCTTTGCCCATTTGCGTATGGTGGCAATGTGGCTGTTGTAGGTCTTGCCAGTGCTTGCCATATATTCACTTAATTTCTCGATATAGGATTGATAGAGTGAGGGAAGCTCTGTTTTAAGCTGTTCAAGTTCAGTTTCAGATAGAGAAATATTTTGATATTTGCCTAAAAAGTGGGTGGGTGTGTCCTCTTTACTCTCACTCTCTATACTCTTATCTCTAATCTCTATACTCTTATCTCTATACTCTGGTGGACGATTTGGGGACACTTTCGGACAAAGTTCGGACATTTGTCCACCCTTAGCACTTGGAAGTAGGCTATTTTCCTTGAGTTTTGCTCGTTCATTCTGTTTTCGCTCGGCTTCTGTTGATGACTTGCCAATAAGAGATTGAATGTTAGTCATAAACAAAGTTCCGTCTGTCAGCTCCTCAACAAGCCTTAATTGCATAAATATCTGCAAGGCTCGTTCCACTGTGCCTACTTGGTGGTTAGTGAGTGTTGCTATCATTTGTGGAGTATAGGCTACTCCTTGTGATAACAGTAATTGCCCCTCGTGTTTGAGGGATAGAAGATACATTTTAAGCAAGATATTTGAAAACAAAAATCCGTCTTTAATATCTTCAAGTAAAATAATTGTTTCATCTCTGAAAAAATCCTCTTTAAATTTGAGGAAGTAATATTTTTTATTGGTTGCCATTGTCTTATCCTTTCATAACATTGCCATACATTCCCGATAAAGGGTTAGAGTTTACAGCAGTTCTTAATTGACTTTCGTCAATATGCGTGTAAATCTCGATTGTAGCAATGCTTTCGTGTCCTAAAATCTGTTGTAATGAGCGAATATCTACCTTGCCATACTGGTACATCAAGGTGGCTGCTGTGTGTCTTAATTTGTGTACCGATATGTTTTTGTGGTCTAAATTGGCTAGTTTAATGCACCTTTTAACCACATCTTGAACGCTTCGCCCTGTCATTCGTTGCCCTTGCTTTGTGATGAAAAGGGCAGTGGTGGCATTGTCTATATGCTCACGCTCCTTTAACCAATTTTCAAGTGCCTTTTTCGTGGCACTGGTTAGAAATATCTTACGTTCCTTATTACCTTTGCCGATAACTTGCAATGTATCTGACGATACTTGCCCTACATCAAGGCTTGTGAGTTCTGACAGCCTTAACGCACAATTAAGAAATATCGTGATGATACAATGGTTTCTCGCTGAAAACTCACTTGCAATGAGTAGCCTAACGCTTTCTTCAAGAGTTAGATACTTGGGTATGCGTTTAGGGATTTTGGGTGTTTCTAAATCCTCTGCGACATTGTTATCAATGACACGAGCCTTATTTTTTAGATACTTCCAAAATTGACGGATAGATACGATTTTTCTTGCCCTTGTGCCAGCGCTTGCCTTGCTTTCAGTTTGGCAATGGGAGATAAAAGCATACATATCATTAAGGGTAATGCTGTTCACAAACTCATTATCTATCATACTTAAATCATACTTTTCACGCTCCATATTTCGCTTATTACAAAGAAATTCAAAGAACATCAGCACATCTGTGCGATACTCGATAACGGTGTTGATAGAGCGACCTTTAATAACTGTGAGGTAGCTTAAATACTGCTCCAATAGTTCAAAACTCTTGTAATTTTTTAACATCTTTATTTCCTCCATTTTTATTTTTGGGTAAAAAAATATGACGAATCATTTTTGATCCGTCATATTAGGGTTGCTATTCAATTTTTTGTATTTTGCGTTTCGTCAAATGCTCATAATGAACGATATAAATTATTTTATAAATTTCTAAAACTAATACTGCGTTAATTACTTTTTAGTTCCGATTTCTCCACCCCAGTCAAACCCTTTTTTCGCTAAAATTACGGCAAAGACTTCATTGATAACAGCAGCGGCTGCGATTGTACCTTGAATAATTACAGCAGATTCGCTATCAAAAGTATTAAGAGTTGTAACAGCCATACCAGTAAACACAAGAGATACTCCAGAATGAGGTAAAAGTACAAACCCTAAATATTTTTTCACATTATCATCTGCTTTTGAAACCTTGGCACCTAAATAAGTGCTAAAATATTTTCCGAAAGCTCTGCTTAAAATATAAATAGCTGTAAGCGAACCTGCACTTAATATAAGACGATAATCAAGAGGTGCTCCTAGATTCATTATCATTATAATAAAACCTATTCCAACAATCGGTGTACAGCTGTTTACAACTTGCTCCATCTTATGCTCAGAAATTAAATTTGCAACAGTTGTAAATGCAGCCATACCCACAAACATATAATTTAAAGATGGTTCGGGTAAAATAAAATTATCAATAAAATATGAAATTGCAAAAGTTGCGACTAGGGATGTTATTGTTGCAAACATAATCTGATTTTTCTTTAAATCTCTTTTTAAAACAAGTGAGATAACAAATCCTATAGTAGCTCCTAAAACGATTGGTAGTGCGACAGAAACCAATATAACTCCTATTATAGATCCAGATTCAGTAGATCCTAATGAAGCTATGTAAGAATTTACCGTAAAAAATACTATAATTGCAACTACATCATCAATCATTGCAATAGGAATAAGAGAATTGGTGATAGGACCTTTTGTTTTAAATCCACTGACGATTGAAAGTGCTGGTGCTGGTGCAGTGGCAAGTGCAATTCCACCAAATATTATTGATAAGTATAGTGGCATATTTAAAATATGACACACGACAGCGAACACTGCTGAAACTACAACAAACGTTCCCACAGACTCAAATATTGTTATTGTGACAATTTGCTTTCCGTATGCTTTTAGCTTTTTAAATATCAGTTCTTTTGCAAACATCAACCCTACTGCACATTCAAAAAAGTGGCTAATATTTTTATACCATTGCGCATTTAACAATTCATTATCTAACAGCCCAAAAGCATAAGGTCCGATAATCATACCTGTAATTAACCATCCTAAAATTGCAGGTAGTTTTAATTTTGCAACACCTTTTCCAACTATTGTTGCAAGCACAATAGCTAATATAATTTTTAATATTCCAATCAAAATTTCCATTTTATCCTCTTTCCAAAAAATCAATCATATTTTTTAACGTAGAAACTGTTTGTTCTATCCCAAGTTTGTTACTCTTAATACAAAAATCATAACAATATGAAGAACCCCATTTTTTGCTTGTATAATAGTTGTAGTAATTTTTACGCTTATTATCAGTGAATTTCATTTTCTTTTTAGCATCTTGTGCATTAAGTTTATTCCTAGTACTAACACGCTGAATTTTACTATCTGTGTCGGCTGAAATAAAAATACTTATTGTGTTTTCTCTATCCTTCAAAATGTGATCAGCACATCTACCAACAATTACGCAAGCACCCTCATCTGCAATGTCATTTATTACATCTCTTTGAATATTGAATAACTTTTGCTCTAAAGAAGTATTTTCGATTACGTTAGCTTCTTTTGCATATAAATCCATAATCAGCGAATAAATCAAACTGCCTTTTTTCTCATCATATTCAGAAAAAAACTCTTCAGATATTCCTTTTTCTTTACAAATTCTGTTTACAAGCTCGCTATCATAAAATGGTATACCAAATTCTTCGGCTAATTTATAACCAATCTCTCTACCACCACTTCCATGTTCTCTACCTATTGTAATTATATATTTCATTAAAAATCTCCTTTAAATTAAATCCTCTCTTAATCCATTTAAAAAAATGATTGTTAGTCTAACTATCGAATTTATCATATCTTGCCGGTATTTCTTATCACTTTCAGCGTCCAGCAAAAATGTTGAACTATTTTGCAGTATAGAAATAAACAAACTAACATCACTCTCTAATACATCTTTACCTAAATTAATTTCTGTTAGAATTAACTTAATCCAGCTAATATTATTTTCTGTTAAAACCTGTCGTATTTCTGATATTTCTTTTGAAAGGTGTGTTGGTTTACCGGATATGATGTTGTGAAACAAATTCTTATATTGTGGATTTTCATCGAAAAAAACAAATCTTAGCTCTACAACCCTAATCATTGTTTCTTTACTAAGTGATATCTTTGATATATTTCTCTCCATAAAATCAACAAAATTATTTATACATTCGCTTAAACAAAACAAATACACATCATCTTTGCTTTGAAAATAATGGTACAGTATACCTTTTGAAAGTTTAGATTTTTTTGCTATATCATTTATAGATGTTCCAGTATATCCAAAATCATTAAATAACTCTGTTGCACTTTGGATTAGCTTTATAGCTGTTTCTGATGTCGGATCTTTTACTTTCATAAAAACCTCCTTATTATATTTTTGACCGATTGGTCAATAATATAATAACACACATTGACCAATCGGTCAATAGTTTTCGACATTTTTTTAAATTCATTGCAATATAAAAATAGCAGGCTATATTTCAAGCCTGCTAAAGTGTATATAAATAATCTCACATCTTAATGATGTGGTTTTGATTTAACTATTATATCATGCATTTATACAAAAAGTCTATTGCTAAATTACCCAATATTTGTATGTTTTTATAACTCATTTTCCGTTACACGCTTTTTATCTTTTGCTTGGTTTTGCTCTTTAACTTCTTCATCAAGCAACTTTTGTATTCGCTCTGCTGTGCCGATTTCTTCTTTCAAGGCTTTCATTTTCCATTCGCAAAGTTTGTTATCATCAATGAGTGTAGAGTGTGTTTTTTGCCACTGTTTAGGTGTAACTTTACCCTCGGTGGCTTCAATTTCTTTCCATACTTTTTGCAGTTCATCATAACGATTAAACTTGTCACGATACTTTGTGATAAAAGCTTTTTTATCTTTAGAATTTAACTCATTATACTTGAAAATATATTTCTTTAATGGCTCGTATTCGCTCCAAAGTTTAAGCCTATTATCCATATCAGCAATGGCAGTATTGTTTGCCTTAGATAGCTTTTTGAGTTCGTAAAAACTTGTATTAAGGTCAACAACCTTTGCACTAAAATCAGCCATTGTTTCAATGTTATGTGTCTGCATAAAGTTGTGAACTTTGTTATCTGCTTTGAGGTTACGAACAGTCTTATTTTGATTTTTTACTACATCTTTATTTGCATATAGTTTACCTAAAACAGAAGTCTTTATCTCTGCTTTCGCTATATCAAGTGGCTGTGCTTCAAGCTCTCGTTGCCACTTCATCAGCCTTGTTATTCTCGCCCTTAAAATCTTCATTTGCTTATTGTCGTTTAAGATTTCTCGATTGCGATTTCCTCTATCCGTCTTAATGCCTTTCTGCTCCATTTGTGAAGCTGAAACACCTAAATGAATTTGAGGAATTTTATCAATGCCTTGCCTTTCATAACTTCGGTGATCTATGCGTTCTGTATGCCCTAAATTTTCAAGATAGAGATTGCAATGCTCACTCCAGTTTGTTCGCCATAGTTCTGCGTTGTCTTGGCTGTTCCAATCCATTGTATCAACCTTTGTTGACTTCCAATTTCCACTTGCAAGTTTAATGCGATTACCATTATCATCAAGTACATATTCCTTGCGTGATTTTGCTCCCCATTTACCATTTTCTTTAATAGGTCGCATAGTCAACATTATGTGACAATGTGGGTTATTAGGGTCTTTGTTATGAACGGATAAATCAGCAATCATACCTTGCTTTACAAAGTTAGTATTGCAAAAATCTATCATCATTCTTTGCCATAGATGTGAGGGTATTTCTTTCGGTATTGATACTTCAATTTCTCTTGCAAGCTGTGAGTTATGTTGCTTTTCTATCATCTCGACAGCGTTCCATAAAGTGCTACGGTCTGCATACTCTTTAGGTGCGTGAGAGGGCAAAAGAATTGCACTGGAATGAATACCACCTTTGCGTGTGTAGTCGTGAATTTCTCCATCATATTCGTTTGTCATTTTCGTGCCACTTCGATATGCAGATGAAGCAACAGCAGACTTGCTTTTCCCTCGACTTATTACTTTAATATCACAATGAAATATTGCCATAACTGCTCCTTTCGATTTTATTAAACTTTATGAAAATGACTACACCTCGCAAGGTGTAGCCAGTTTCGTGAAGTACACAAGGGGTTTGGGGAGAGTAGCTCCCCATTGCTTCGCAGAACGCACGCACCATTTTAATGGTGTATAAGTGCGCCCTTGCTAACAAGGGAGTTATGGCGTGTCTACCTCTTGCTGTGATAGTAGATGATTTTTTGCCACCTCTTGCACTGTGTGGTTTGAAAAGATTTCTCTTAAACAAGCCTTTAATTGTTCTTCATTAAGCTGTGCAAGGTTCGGATCAACACTTTCCAAAACTGCACCTTTTTGAATTAGTCTGCGTGTGCGTACTCTGTGTTCTTTTTCTCGTTCTTGCTTTTGGATTTTAGCTAATTGATTTTCCTTTTGTTTCTTTTCTGCTCTCACTTTCTCAAGTTCGATTTGCGTATCTTTAATTTGCTCTACCAGTGTTTTCTTTGCCATAATTAAATGCTCCTTTTTAAGTTTTTGATTTGATTTTTTATATGAAAAAAGACGGAAACAATATTACTTGCTCCGTCTTAAATCCTAAGTTATACATATACAATTTCTCTGTATATGATTTCTTCAATTTGTGCGATAATGTTATTTACTTTTCCTACCCAAAGTAGCTGATTTTGTGCCTTTAATTCTTCGGTAACACCTTGCTGTTTTTTATACTGGGGTAGAAGTTTATCAATTAGGTTTTGTGCTTCTTCGTTGACATCTTTTAAGTGTGTATCAAGTTCAAAACTGTAAAGTAGTTTTGTATAAATTGCAGGTCTATGTTCTTCTAAAAATGTTCGGCGAAGGCTTCCGTATTTGCCGATAACTCTTTCATCTACTGGCTCGGTATCTTCATCAAACTGCCCTAAGTCTGGGACATAGTAATCACCAACCTTGATGTACTTGCCACCATTTTTTTCAAATATGCTTTGTGCCATTTAGCTCACGCTCCTTTATTGATTTGTTCTTCACTTATTTTAATCTCATATTTTGTGCCTTGCAAAATTGCTAATCTCTCAGCTTGTTCTTTTGCCTTTTTATCAGCCACCTTTCTTGCATAACGCTCTCTGTCACGTTCACGTTCTTTTTGTATTTCTTCCTCTGTCATTTCGTGACGTAATTTTCTACCTCTTGAACCTTTTTTAGGTTGTTCTTGTGGTAGTTCTTCTGTTATTGGATGTGTAAACTGCCCTATGAAATTAAGATAAATATCAACCCTTTGATTTCGTTTTCCATTTTCTTTTACTGGCTCATAGACAACAACTTTTTCAATAAATTCATTGAGTAGAAGTGGAGTAAACTCTGCAAGTTCTGTATGCCTTTTTACAAGGTCTATAAACTTATCAGCTTTCACGCTTTCTGTATTGAATTTTTTGATTTCAGCATTTAATAGTTCTGTTTCAGCATCAATATTTTGTTGTTCATTTGAATAAGCATTAATCAGTTCCGTAAAGTGTTCTTCGGAGATTTTTCCTGTTGCATAGGTTTCATAAAGTTTTTTTACTAAGCCACTTATTTCCTCTCGTCTACGTTTTGAAGTTGTTATCTTTTTACGATTTGCCTTTATGGTTTCTTCTCCTATGATGACTGCATTTTCATGGACTTTTGCGATAAATTCTTCTTCATTTTCATTTACATATTTGCTAACTTGCTGTATCGTTCTAAGTATTAAATCTTCTACAACTGGCACTCGGATATAGTGGCAAGTGCAAGTGCGTGAGTAGTGCCTATAACTTGAACACACATATTCATGATGTGGTTGATTTTCTCTACCTGTACTACCTTTTTTGTGATACATTTTTTGCCCACAATCAGCACAATACAATACTCCAGTTAACGGATTTGGTTTTCCATCAAGTTTACTTGTACTTCGTTTGGTTTCTCTAAGCCTTTGTACAACATTCCACATTTCTTCATCAATGATGACTGGGTGCATATCTTTGAAGATGATTAGATCTTCTTTCGGAGTAGGCTTTCGTTTTGCCTTATAATTTTCTTTTGTGGTCTTGTTTAGCACTTTCCAACCCATATATTCTTGCTTGGCTGTTATTGTGACAATAGTAGCAGACGACCATTTATATGGGTCTGCACTCGGTCTACCCTTACTTGTAGCTTCATTTATATTTTGCCAGTGAGCATTAGGACAAAGAACTTTTTCTTTGGTCAATTCCTCTGCAATTTTAGCTATTGTTTTACCCTCGATAATGCTCTTATAAATGCGTTTGACTATTGGTGCAGCCACTTCATCCAAAAGCCAATTTTGACGGTCGTTAGGGTCGTGTAGATAGCCATAGGGCAATGCACCTGTAACGTGCTTTCCTTGTGCTGTTCTTGCGTTAAAGATGGTACGTATTTTTCGACTTGTATCTCTTGCTACCCATTCATTTATGATATTTCTAAAGGGTGTAAAATCGTCCATTCCCTTGTCAGTATCGACATTATCATTAACAGCAATAAAGCGAACCCCACTCTCTCTAAACTGCTCTAACAGAAGTCCTACACGCAAGTGGTCACGTCCAATCCTTGACATATCTTTGACTATGCAGTTTGCTACATTTCCACGCTCAACTTCTTCAATAAGTCTTAGATAACTTGGTCTATCCCACCTCGTTCCACTCCATCCATCATCTGTTAAGTGGAGTAAGTTTGTAAATCCGTTTTGGGTTGCATAATCTTCTAAAAATGCCTTTTGATTTTCAATGGAGATGCTTTCTGTTTCTCGTTCGTCTTCTCGGCTTAACCTCTCATAGAGGATAGTCAGCTTAGTATTCATTGTTTACCTCCTTTCAGCAATATTCTCTTGATTTAACACTGTTTTAGCGACTTTTGAGGAACTCTTTTTCTTTTTAACTCGCTTAGTGTAAACAAGAAAATGATAGTTGCTTTTGTGATATATTGTTCCTCCGTTCTTTTATAGTACAACCCTTTCGGATTTTTGAGCAGCTTTCTGTCCACCATAATGAGGTTGTTGGAAAGAGCATTGATACCGCAGTACAGCGCTTCTTTGCCGTTCTGGTAGAGCTCCTGGGTGGTAAAGGGCACAAAAATTGCGACGCTCGATGTGGTCAAGCCCCGCTGTATCTCTATTTGGTTCAGACCCAGAGGCAGGCTGCTCATGAGCCCTTCCTCCTGTCGGAAGTCAAGACGGGTCAGCGCACAGTTGTATTTCTGAGCGATGCTTGAAGCCTGAAAGATATTGTTGTCGAGCTGCTGTTTTGCGTCGGCGGTGTTGATGATGATAAAGGTGAGCAGGAACATACGCTCATTGCGGCTCTGGAGGTCTTGCAGAAGCTTTTTCGCTTCTGTGCCATAGGTTGCAAGGTCGGACGGGATGATGTCCATGTCATACCCGGCGCGAACTGCCTTTTTCTGCTCTTCAATCGTCATTTTCTGCAAGTCGGTGATTTTGCGCTTGATGGTCTTGATGGCTTTTACCTGATCCACGGACTGAACGTGCATGGTGACGATGATAGAGCTCTCCATATCAAGGAAATCCGCAAGCATACGGTCGTTAAGCTCCGGTGCAAGGATTTGCAGAAAGCTCGCCGCACCCATCTTCTTGCCGATACCAAAGGAGTTGCCGAGACGGAACTCGAAGGAAGACGGCGCGATGAAGTCTTTAACCGACAATCCGGTGGGAGCGATCCAGTCCCAGGAGAAGCGAAACGGCTCCTGCTCGTCCATGTGGAACATGCCGTGCATAAGCCGTAAACGCTCGATTCCGTTCAGGCTTTCCGCCGCTACACCGAGCCGCTTGAAGTTATTGAGAATATCCGTTTCCACACGTTCAAGACGGGGCTTTGCGGATTTGAGCGTTTCGGCCTCCACGCCGAAGGTGAGGTATTTGGTCTTGATAAGACCGTTGTTGCCGCGGGCAAGCTGATTCTGGAGCATCTGCGTGTATTCACTGCGGATTCTGTCGAAATCGTCGCCCTGCGGAGGGATGGTTATACTCTTTGCGAAGCTGTCCTTGGTCGCGGAGAGATTCACAAAGGAGAGCTGAAACCTGATGGAGCTGTCGAAATAGTTGAGGAAATCGCACCACCCGTCAAAGATGGCGGTTTTGTCCTCTGCCTGGTTGAGCTGATAATTGATGTCTTGGAACTGAACGGTTTTCGTGTAGTAGCTGTCCGTGACACGGCAGATGCCGTCTGGGAACATGCGCTGAAACGGGATGCTATCCTGTGCGGACTTATGCTTTTTGTCCGTCTTGTTCGCCTTTGCGATTGCCGCCTCGATCTGCTTTCGGTCGGCTCTTGAAAGCTTTTTTGCCGTTGACAATTCGGTATACCTCCTTATCCAAGTCGTCCTGCCGTTTCAGCAGAACATAGAAATTGTTTGTCTCATAGGGGCGCTGCTTCGGTCTCAGGAAATACACCTGAATGATATTCCGCAGTATCTTTTCAAGCGGCTGACCGTTTTTCTCGTACATGGCCAAAAGGAAAAACGGGAGCATGACAATAATCATACAGATGACCGCGGGGCTTGTTCCCATGCTCCCTTTGAGAAGGAAGAACAGGGGTACGCCAATCGCCGCGCCCGCGCCGAAGCACAGAAGCTGACGCTTGGTGAGGTTGAGCATGACCTTCGTCTTGACAGCGTTGAGGTCTTTTGGTACGGGTACATATGCCATATTCTATTGTCACCTCCCTTAGTGCGCGTTGAAGATTCCCTTGGCAAGAGAACCTGTTTTGAACAGTGTGAAGCATAGCAGCACCGTGTAGCCCATGCACGTCCAGATGGCGGTCGAGATATCCTCTTCCACTATCATGCCTTGGACAAGCACGGCGTATATTGCCACGCAGACGATAATGAGGAAGCCTTGGAACGCCAGTGCCAGCAGGCTTCGCAGATAGTTTTGCCCCATCTGACCCCATTCGCGGTTGACTGCCGTTGCCATAGGAATCGGCGCAACAGAGGTTACGAGGTAGATCTCAATCATTCGCCCATAGGTGATGATGAAAATACAGATGGTCAGTGCCCACATGGTGATGCCGACTATGAAGGACTGGAGCCACAACCCGAGCAGCGGCCCAATCTCCATTTCCATAAGCCGTGCTTCGAGGTTTGCGATGTTGTCCGCGAGGTTGATGGACGTATTGCCGGCGACGATGCCGCCCGCGCTGTTTACCACGCTCTGCGCCATCTCAAATATCCCCATGACGATGTTCCAGGTGTTTGAGACAATCAGAACCGCACATGCCGTTTTGAATATCCACTTGAAGAACATCCATGTGTCTATATCATTGAGGTTGTTTTTATCGGTAATGAGCTGAATGAGTTCCAGCGTCATAACAAAGGCAAGTATCACTCCGGCTATGGGGAGAATGACGTTATCTGACAGCGTTTTTATCATATTGAAGATGCTGCCGTTCCACGCCTGCGGAGTAGAACCGACAGAACCGGCGATTTCGCCCACCTTGTTGTTTACGTTGTCGAAGAGGCCGGTCAGATTGTTCATGACGCCGCCTACCAGTATCTCCTTGAGCCATTCCGTGAACTTTTCCCATATCAAATCCAATGGGCGTTACCTCCTTTCCCGCAGCACCCGCTTATGCGGGCACTGCGTAGGATTTGTGTGTTTCGTCTTTGATTAACCGAAGAGACCGGTGAGCAGAGGAACGAGGGTGATGCCGATGAGCGCCACACCGCCGCCCGCCATGAGCTGCTTGATGCCCTGGCTCTTCGCGCCGGGGTTGTCGTTGCCGTAACCTTCGAGAAGGTTGATGCCGCCCCAGATACAAAGACCTGCGCCGAGGGCGATTACGAGGGTCTGAAGAACGTCTACTGCACTATTGAAGAAATCCATAAATGTTTGTGCCGGAATCATCTGGGATGATGATAGCTTCCGTTTACACTCCTGATTGCAAAAACCGGAACGAAAACCGCTGTATGCGGTCTCCCGATTCCGGCGTCTCCTTTCATATTTTGATGAATTGTTGATTCATCCCGGCTTTGCAACGCGAGCCGGTGTCTTGTGTCTGCCATAATGGTGAAGCCTCCTGTATATGAAAAAACTGCCCTTGTTACGGGGCAGTTGATTCCGTTTCGGACACGTCCACGGTGAACACATTGTAGACCTCATCCGCTTTGGGTTTGAGCTCTGTCGAGAGAAACTTCTCGATATCAAAGGCGTTTTTCGGATTAGCGTCCGAGAGGTATCTGTAGTTCGGGTGCTTTGTGATGTCGTACTTGTCGCTCTTGAAAGGACGCACACCGCGAAGCTGCAAGATACACTTGCCGCCGTCCAGCACCGAGAGCTCATCTATCGTAGCAAGGTCTTTGCCGAGCTTCTGATAGTTGAGGCTGTGTGAAACCTCACGCCCTCGGCTCTCGCCGGTATTGTAAGTGTCGATGGTCTCCTTGCCCAGCGACTGATTAAGCTCCTTGAGGGTAGTCGGTTCTTTGCCGCCCAGAAAGATGGAGCTGTCGCAGTTGCCGATGATGGTATCCGCATTGTCCTTGTACAGCGCTTTTAGCTGGCTCTGCGCCTGCAATACCAGACATGCGGATATTTCTCTGGAACGGATGGTCGCCATCAGCTTTTCGAGATTGGGGATCTGCCCGATGTTCGCAGCCTCGTCAATGAGGCAGCGCACATGGATGGGCAGTCTGCCGCCAAACTCATCGTCCGCCTTTTCGCAGAGCAGATTGAAGAGTTGGCTGTATATCATCGAAATGAGGAAGTTAAAGGTGGCATCCGTGTCGCTCATGATAAGGAACAGCGCCGTTTTCCGTTCATCCTCTTTGCTCCCGCCGCCCAGGGTGTCGAGCTCCAGCTCGTCGTATGCGGTGATGTCCCGCAGCTCCTGAATATCGAAAGGAGCAAGACGCGCACCGCAGGAGATATTGATCGACTTGGCTGTCTTGCCTGCGGCCAATTTGTATTTTGCGTATTGGCGCACGGCGAAGTGCTGCGGCTCACGGGAAGCGAGCTCCTTAAACGCTAAATCTACATTGTTTTCAAAGGTTTCATCATCCTCTCTTACCTCCATGGCGTTGATAAACTCAATGAGCGTGGCGAAGTTTTGTTCCTCGATGGGCGCTTCATAATGGATGTAGCCGATGATTGCAGCATAGAGCAGCGTCTCGGCTTTGACCCAGAAATCGTCCCCGGATTTGCCTTCGCCCTTGGTGTTCGTTATGAGCGTCGTGACCAGCTTCAAAATGTCCTTTTCGCTGTGGATATATGCGAAGGGATTGTAGTGCATGGACTTTTTGAAGTTGATGGTGTTGAAGATTTTGATGCGGTAGTTGTTCCTTTGCAGGAGCTTTCCGCACTCAATCACGATGCTGCCTTTCGGGTCTGTGACAACATACGAGCTGTGCATCTGCATCAGGTTTGGCTTTATGAAGAACCGCGTCTTACCGGAACCTGAGCCACCGACCACAAGCACATTTTTGTTTCTCGCGTTGCGCGGGTCTTTCGGACGGTTTGACATCATCAGCCGTTCCGTCTGCGTGAGAATGACATTGTTCTCGAATACCGGGTCGATATACGGCGCGATGTCGTCGGGCGTTCCCCAACGGGCGGAGCCGTATTCCTCGTTCTTTCTGTACTTCTTTACGTTCTTGCCCTTCACATACACAATCAGCCGAATGAGACCGGCAACGGCGATACCGACACAGATGTCGATGGGGTGAAAGCTGGGGAGCACCGTCCGAAACGCTGCGGCTAAACCGTCAAGCAGGTGCAAGACCTTGGCGGAAAAATCTCCGCCTGTGGAGAGCCGCCAGCCCTGTCCGAGCTTGGTTGCGAACAGGGCTATGAACACATACGGGATATTGGGGATGACGACCTTTTTGATATTTATCTGCTTCATAGCTCCAGCCCCTTGTCCTTGTGCTTTACCTTGGTTGGGTTCAGCACCTTTTCCAGAGGCTTGATGGTTCTGAGCTTCTGAATGACAGACGGCTTTTCCTTATCCTTGGCGACCTTCGCGGTATATTCGGTAAAGGCCGCGGTCAGTGCGTCGGCATCCCGCGCTTTGAAGAACACAAGATACTTGGGGATATCGCTGGACTTGTCCCGTTTTACGGCATAATCAACGCCGTATTTGCGGGCAACACGGTCAAACGATTTGATGTTCTTGTCGCTGATCTCGATATTCGCAACGCCCTGATTCTGTCCGATGAGCTGTTTTACCGTCTGCTTGCCCTCCGGCTTTACCGGGCCGGCGCGGGCTTTTTCTGTTTTCTTTTCCTTTCTGTGCTGAAGATACTTGGAAAGTGCCGCTTTCAGCACCCGCCCGGTCAGCTTCACGCCGCTGATAACAAGCGTGACCGACCTGTTTTCTACTTCTTCCTGCAAGAATCAAACCTCCTTTCCCGGGAGATGGATAATGGTTACTTCGGAGCCCACTCTAAAACGAATACGACAGTGAGCACCTGCTCGGAGACCGGCTGAGACAGCGCCGACACCACCGCGTCATAGACAAGCGGCAATGATTCGCTAGACGGAATGAGCCAGCCGTCCGACAGCGTTAGCATCTGCGTATTACCGCCGCTGCCGCTTTGAGCACCGTTTACGGAAAAACCGATGAGCTTGGAATCCACCTTCGCGGAAGCCATGTTGCTCCCATAGGGTACAAGCGTCCAGCCGTTATCCGTGCTCACGGTGATACCGGTGACTTCCACCATACCCGTAGAGTTATTGACGATGGCGGCATTTGACGCGGCGTAAACCTCGCCATATTTGGAGACCGTCATGGTCAGGCTTGCCGGGACGGTTACGGAAAAGCGCGTCAGGAGATAACCGCAGTCATCACAATAGCCGTCACCGTCTGCGTCGTTGTGAAGGCCAGTTTCGGTATTACTATAGCCGCAGGCACAGGAGCCGGTTCGTTGGTGGTGGGTTTCGGAAATTGGTGACCATTCACTGTAGGTCAGCGAATGGTCAGCCGTTTCGGTGATGCTGTACCCGCAGGAACAGGTAAGTGTTCTTTGGTGCCGGGTGTCGGATACGGATACCCAGTCACCGGGCGAAAGCGTGTGGCTCTCGTACTCATAACTGCTGTATCCGCAGGTAGCACAGCTAACGGTACGCTTGTGCCTGGCCGCGGAGTCCGATGTCCATGAGCCGTATTTGAGAGAATGGCTGCTGTACTCATATTCACTGTACCCACAGACAGAGCAGGTTTTCAGACGGCGGTGCTGTGTGCCTGAATAATTGCTCCACGAGCCATAACTGAAGCTGTGACTTGCGTAGGAGGTAGAGCCGATATACGAGCTACAGGTGGAACAATAGCTTCGTACACTGTGTTGCGTAGAACTGTACTGACCATACTTGGTTGTGGTGGAGTGATAACTGTACTCATACGAACCGCTGCCGCAGGACGAGCAGGCATAGGAACGGCGGTGCTGTGAAGTGCTGTAGTATTGCCAGCTCCCATAGGTATAGCTGCTGTGGGACACACCGGAATCCACAAGAACACCGCAGCTTCGGCAATACTTATACCAGTTACAGCCCGACCATGAGGTATAGGTCGAAGTATGGTAGCAGACCGTGACATGCGTACACGCCGTCTGATAGCCGCAGTATGAACAGCGGTCATAGCTGGAATTGTAATGGGAGAATACATGGGACTCGCCGAGAACGCCGCTTGCCTGATCGTATCCGCAGTTGGAGCACCAAAGTCGATGACAGTGAACGGTTGCCGTCCATTGGTCATACCCCTCGGTATATGCACAGGTCTTTTTGCAGTACGAGCAATACCCGACAGCTCTTGTCGAGCCGGCAGTAGCCGCATAGGTTGAAACACCGCCGCCGTAACCCGTGCAGGCCGTCAGCGGACAATCGTCAACGTGCCAATCGTAAGCGCAGATATTGTCGAGCATCCAATCTTCCATGACGATAATGTGCAGACGCGGGTCATAATCCGTTTTCCATTCGAGAGGATGGTGCGTTTCAAATGCGCCTTGAACGAGCACCGGAAAGTCGGGTTCATACAGGAACACAATGTCGTGCAGAGCCTCACAGTCGTAAAAGGTGTGATAGCCGATCTCGCCCACAGGCGGGTTGATTTCCACATATTCGAGATTCACACATCCCGCGAACCAATAGGCCGTGCTTTGGATTGTCAGTCCTTCGCAGTCGTCGATATATGCGGCTTTGATGCTTCCGCGAATATCTGCCCAGGGCTGATCGTCGGGAGAAGTGAACGGCTCGGAGTGACCGGCACAGTAGATGAACAGCTCGCCGCAGTCTGCATCGAACTCCCATTCGATGGCGGCGTCCTCTTCGGGAATGTCAGTCGGAGTCGCTTCGGGCTCTTCAACAAATCCGTCAGACGGTGTTTCCTCGGGGAGCATGGGCTCTTCCTCCGGTTCCTCCGGGGTAGCAATCTCTTCGTCCGTTTCATCAATCGGGAGCTCATATTCTTCCTCCGGTGAGGGCGTTTCTTCCGGCATTTCCTCCGATACCGTGATAGCAGGAACATCATCTGCCTCCGCTGCCAGCGCAGGGCTGGGAAGCATGGTTACGACCATAGCCAGCGCCAGCAGCAGAGACAATAGCAGTTTGGGTTTATATCGTGTCATTCGGCAGCCTCCCTCCTTAATCCACGATGGAAATAGTGAACACTACGGTTGCGGCATTGAGGTCGGTGGTGTTCTGCGCATCACCCGAGATTTTGGCGTAATAGGTCAGCTTCTGACTGGAGCCCCCAGCGATAACGGGAAATGCGGAGCCTGTGACCGCCATGCTGCCTGCGCCCGTGGTGACACTGCCGTTGATTTTCAGTGCAATGGTCTTTGAGCCGGCGAAGCTGTCGTAGCTACCGACCTTGTACGCGCCGTCCGTCACGCTGATGCCCGTCACCTGTACAGAGCCGCTTGAAGCGTTATTGACGATTCTCGCGTTGTCTGCGGTAACGACTGTGCCGTTGATGACATAGACAGGGAGAGCCGCGGGAACGGTGACATTGACCGCCCGATACTCGTTTGCCACGGTCAGCGTGACGGGAACGGTTGCCGTCGTGGAGCTTGCGGCAAAGGCGGTAGTACCCAGCGACAGAACGAGCGCAAGCGCCAGGATAAATGCCGATAGGTGTTTAGCTTTCAATTTGGATGCCTCCTTCCGCGGAAAAGGCGGCTCCGTTTCCGAAGCCGCCCGTCCGCTGTTTGTTTCTGATTCAGAGGTTAGTCGAGGATTTCTCAGGCAGCGGTATCCCACTCGATGATGAACACGACGTTTGCGACAGTCGCACCGGTCACGGCGCTGGACAGCGGAGTGACGATAGCGGCGTAATCGACGGAGACGGAGTTGGAGCTTGCATCACCTGCACCGGTCATGTAGCAGCCGGTTACAGGAGCGGAGATAAGAGCCTGTGAGCTTTCGTTTCCGGCTGCGGTAGCGCACTGAGCACCGCCGCCGATGCGGATGGCAAAGCCGAGCTTGTTGGAATCGACCTTCTCGCGGGCAAGAGTGGATTTGTCACCGAACGCGGTGAGCTTCCAGCCGGATGCGGCAGTAATTTCAACGGTCTTCACACGGACAGCACCGTAGGAGTTGTTGACGATACGGCAGTTGTCGGCGGTGGTCACATCACCGGTCTGGCTCATGGTCATGGGCAGCGCAGTGGGCACGGTGACGCTCATGGCAGTACCGGTCGGGTCTCCGCCGGTCGTACCGTCGGAGGTGGAGGTCAGGCTGACAGGGGTGGAACCGGAGCCACCCGAGGAGTCGATCTCAGCGGCAAATGCGGTAGCGGACATGCAGGCACACATACAGAGTGCGAGGGCAAGGGCAAAAATCTTTTTCATAGAGTTCTCCTTTTCGCCTTACGGCATTTCATTTATTTGACCGCCTTTCGGCTTAGTCACAGATAGAAAAACACCGTCACTCTAGAACGGTGACGGTGATGACGGCTCCGGCACAGCCGAGGTATTCGCCGGTATCGGGGTTTACGTTGTAGAACATCGCGGTACATTCGTAAGTGCCTGCGGGAAGGTCAACATCCAGCTTTGCTTCCTCGATTTTCTTGCCCACGGGGATAGCGCCGGACTTGTAGATGACCTCCTGGGTATCGCTGCGGGTGATTTCCACCACCTGCGGATAGCGGTTGACGGTCTCGTTGACAATCATCAGGTTGCCGGTGGAAGTGCCGTTTGCGAAGATGGGCGAGGTGTTCATGCTGATGTTAATCATGCCCTCATCGACCTTTTTGTTGAGGGATTCGACAATCTTATCCGTGTCCGCTTCGTCCCAGCCGCCATCGATGGCGTTATCGTCATAAACGATACCGTTCTGGGTGGTATTAGGCACTTTATCCGCGGAACAGCTCTTGAAGAGCGTCAGCGCGATGGCGATGACGACGAGCACGAGCAGCAGGATAAGCACGAATCGGTTTTTACTCGGTTTCTTTACATGGGTAACGGGTTTATTGATATCTTTCATGTTGTCCTCCGTATTTCTGCCGCAATGCGGCGTAATGTGAGAAAGGCGAAGTCTCTAAGGCGGAACTACAAGACGGTGGAGCAGGCACTTGAGCACAGTCTTTAGAGCTCCGCACCGAGAGAAGGCTTATCTTTCTTGGCGGTGGGCTTTGTGGGCTCCATGGGAATAGCGACAATGCTGCGCCCCATCTTGAGGAAGCTCTCGGGGTTCTTGAACATCTTCTGGAATTTGTCCTGAAGCTTCTCGGGGAGAGAGCCGAAGTTGTCCTCGGTCAGCCCGCATACAAAGAACTTGCCGGCGATGATATCCATGATTTCACCCTGTTCGTCACGGACGGCGCGGTTCAGCGGCAGGCCGATGTTCTTTCCGTCCTCGTTGCAGACCAGAGCCACAGGGTCATCGAAGAAATACGCGGCTTCGATGGAACCGCCGACAGCATCCTGCATGGATTTCAGATCGCTGCCGATGGTGGTCATTTTCGCGTACTGACCGGGCTCGACCATGAGCACGTCCATTGTGGCGCGCTCATCCTTTTGGGCTTCTTTGCCCTTATTGCCGGAGAACTCCACGCCGGTGAAGTCCTCGGCATCCAGCACGATATCCTCATCCCGCCACATATCCTCCGCCATACGCTCGGCTTCCTCACGGGACTCGGCTTCCACGGTGACGGTCTTTTGCAGCGTTTCTGTAATATTGACCTCAAACTCTTTCATACCGTCACCCCTTCACAGCGCATACGCCTTGATAAACTTGTTGCCGTTGCACAGGGTCAAAGTGAGCTCTTCCAGAATACGAGCCACCGTATGAGCATCGTCTCCCGAAATATGCTCAAGTTCCCGGCACGGGGCATAGAAGACGATAACCGGGCCCGCAAGGTATTTACCGCTCTCGGTGGCAATGACCGAATCGGAATCGTAGGCAATGAGCAGGTCGTGGGTGGGGAGAATGCCGACGCGGTTGCATTTGCCGCCGTCGCGCATCTTCGTAAGGGCATCAATGAGATGCATGGTAATTGCGTTCTTTCCGGGCTGGGCGTAAAGGACAAAGATTTCGCTGTCGTCCTGCATGTCTTCGTCCTCTTCGTCGTCCTCGGCTTCGGGGTCGAGAATGAAGCAGTCAAAGTCGATGTCAGCGCCGTCGTCCGTCAGCTCAATCACGCCGACAAGGGCGGGTGTGGGAGCAGAAAGGGCTTCGGGCAGGTGGATGTGGATGTCTCCGGTGATGTTTACGGTTAGGTTTTTCAATGTGAACACTCCTCTCATAATCAGCGCTCGGTATCACGCTGTCGCTTTTTCTGCCACTGTTCCAGCAGCTTGATGATGGTCTCCTGCATCTTCTGCGGGGTGTATGACTTGGGGAAATACTTGCTGAGCACATCGTTACGCAGGGTCAGATGGTCGAGCTCGCTTTTCTTTTCCTCGCTCATTACGGCGCACATGGCCTCGGAGGTGCATTTGCCGTCCTGACTGAGCTTTTTAAGTCGCTGTGCCTGGGAGAGCGACGGCGTTGCCTGTGCATAATCCATAGCGTCGATGAACTCTTGCTGTTCTGCTGGTTTGAGATATGAGAGCTCCACGGCAGGATTAAAAGCGAGCTGCTTTGTATCCACCATTTCCAGAAGCTGCGGATTCAGCTCTGTGAGACGGATATACCGTTGAACTTGCTTGTAACTCTCGCCGGTTCCCTCGGCTACGGCTTCAACAGACAACTTCTGGACAACTTGTCCAGAAGTTAAATCGCGGCGTTTTCCCTGATGCTTTATCGCATCAAGCTTCATCTTGTAGGCAAAGGCTCTCTCGCTGGGCAGGATGTTCTCTCGTTGCAGATTGCTGTCCACCATGAGGATGATTGCCTCGTCGTCGGTCATATTCCGCACAATGACCGGCATGGTTTCCTTGCCTGCGATTTTGGATGCCCGCAGTCGTCTGTGGCCTGCGACCATTTCATAGCCACCGCCCGGGTCGGGTCTTACGATTGCCGGAGTGAGAACACCGAACTGCATAATGCTGTCTACGGTATCCTGCATGAGCTCATCGTCCAGAACCTTGAACGGGTGTCCTTCAAACGGATGAAGCTCTGTAAGCGGTATCTGTACGACCTGTTCTGCGATGACGGGCTCTGCCGGGGTTTCCGCTGTTTTCTTGGTTGCCAATCTTTCACCTCCAAACAAAAAACGCCGCGGTCACAAAGACAGCGGCGCAGATAATACGGTATTCGGTTATTGCCCGTAAAAGTCGTGATTGACCCTTGCTGTCCAGTAGCTGTCCATGGTGAGGGGAGCGTTGTACAGAGTGGTTAGCAGATAATTACGGATGTTGCGGATGTCCGAGGGATTGTTTTTCAAAGCGTCGAACACATACTCGATATGGGAGCTTGTTATCTTGAGAAAACGGCTTTTGACGACCTCCTTCGGCATGTCCTCGCCGTTGATGCGGATTGTGTCCCTGGTAGAGCAAACAGCGTCCAGCATGATTTCCACGATTTCATCAAGGCGTTCCCGGTTGTCGCGGTTGGCGATGATGTCGTACTCGATATTCTCCAAAATCATTTCTCTGTAGCTGTTTCTTTCCTCCATCACATCCATCCGTCGCCCGCGCTCCCATGAGGGATTGATAGATGAGTCATTGCATGAGTAAGTATTTTGTACTTGTGTAGTTTGTTTCTTAGTAATTGATTGCGTTGGATTCTCCGATAACGGAAAAGCCGTTGACGGTTTCTCCGTTGTTGGGTTTCCCGATAACGGTAAATCCGATACCGGTTTTTCCCGCTGCGGTATCTCGTAGACCACATACTCGTTTGCCGAAAGACGGCCATGCGCGTCCCGCCCCTGACGCCTGACGATGTAGCCTTCTGTTTCAAGCTGCACGACTGCGTTCCGCACGGAATCCACACCATCACAGCAGAGCTTGGCGAGACCTTTGAGCGTGTAGTCCCAATCGTCCGGCAGCGAGAGCATAAGGGACATGAGCCCCTTTGCTTTCAGCGACAGTGTTCGGTTCTTCAAATGATGGTTCGACATGACCGTGTAATCCCGCGTCTTCTCAACGCGAAAGACCGCCATAAAAGTTCACCTCCTTCGGGGCATAAAAAAGCGCGTCCATCCAGCCCGATACACGGGCAAAACAGACGCGCTATGTAAATCTCTATTCAGTTTTGGGCAAAATTAAAGCAGGCTTAAAAGCCCGCAAACCCGTATGATACCTATATTTTTACGCTATTAGTCCATAATTACCAGCAGGATTGCTTAGAATCAATGTGAAATCTTTTTGTTCAATATTCTCATATGCATTGCTTTGTATGACATTCGCATTTGTTATTTGATTTAATTGTAGATTCTTTCTTGCATATTC
>Ga0265294_10000175_pt1 | contig 78405 bp, 57 predicted proteins | sample MunlanPumphouse3_FD_192504 | JGI IMG/M metagenome (GOLD analysis project Ga0265294, IMG submission 192504) | Groundwater microbial communities from a municipal landfill in Southern Ontario, Canada - Pumphouse #3 | ecosystem: Environmental > Aquatic > Deep subsurface > Groundwater | place...
TGCGTTTTACATAAAACAAATCATCTTCTTTTTTCATAAGTTCTTTTTTTATGTAACGGTATTTTAGGACGAGACATAAACAATAAAATAAAAGTCCCGAATAATCTTCGGGACTTTTTTATTAAAAGAACTTCAAAATAATCTTTTTATTTTGAGTAATCAGCTTTTACAAAAGGACTGTCAATAAGATAATCATAACTCATTTTCACACTTTCAAGTGGAGTATAGTCATATCTTTCTACTTCAACAACCATATATTTCATACCGGCTGTTTCAGCATTTCTGAAAATCGCGTCAAAACCAACCATTCCACTCTGTCCTAGTTCCTTTTCATCTTTTATATGAAGAATTTCAAATCTTCCAGGATATTTTTTGAAATAATCAACCGGACTTTTGCCACCTCGCATTGTCCAATAAACATCCATTTCAAAGAAAACTTTTTTAGGATCTGTATTGGCAATCATGTAATCATACATTGTTTGTCCTTCAATTTCAGTGAATTCAAAATTATGATTATGATATCCGAAACGAATTCCAGCAGCATTACATTTTTCACCTATCTTATTAAAATAGTCACAATAAACCTTTAAGTCGGCCAATGTTTTTGGAGTTGGGATTGAAGCAACAACAATATATTTCATACCTGCAGCTTTATGAGCAGCAATTGCAGTATCCCACCATTTCCATAATTCGCCCCAATTTGTTTCTGCAACTTTTTCTGCAAGTGATCTACCTGTGTGAGAAGATAAAACTTGCATACCGGTAGCTTCTATTTCCTTTTTAAATTCTTTAGGAGTCAGACCATAAAATTTTCCATCACCGTAACCTGCAGCCTCAATTCCTTTATAACCGATATTCGCAACATTTTTAACTGTAGATTTAAAATCTGCTTTTATATCATCACGAACAGAGTATAATTGAATATAAACATTCTTTTTTACCTTAGCAGAATTTTCCTCATTGGTAATCTGACCATTGTTGCAACCTACCACTGTCATTACACCAAAGACAAGTGCAATAAACATTAATATTGATTGTTTTTTCATTTATTTAGTTACAAAAGAGGTATTACTCTAAACGAATAATACCTCTTATTTTATAATTAATCTAATACTTTAATTTTGATATTTCTGAACCACACATCATTTCCATGATCTTGGAAACCAATGAAACCTTCGTGTGCATCACCACCAGTATTCAAGAAATTAGGCCAATCTTTAAATTTGCTGCCGGCAACCATGTTTTTCCAATCGTCAGTCCACAAATGATATTCAACAACGTTTTCACCATTTTGACTATGAACAACTGTACCTTGATAAACTAAAATACCACCGGTATTCCATTCACCTGCAGGTTTTGAGTTCTGAGGAACAGCAGGAACTAAATCATATAAAGAAGCCGATTGACGATTACCATTTTTACCCAATTTTGCATCCGGGTGTTTAACATTATCAAGAACTTGATATTCTGGAGAAGATTCATAGATAGGTTTACCTTCAACTTCTTGAGCTAAGTAAAACACTCCACTGTTTCCACCTTCAGATACTTTCCATTCGAATGTTAACTCAAAATTCTTAAATTTGCGATCAAAAATAATGTCTCCACCATCTTTTGCGCCAGCTTCACCCATACCGGAACCATTAATTTTAATAGCACCGTCTTCAATGGTCCACGCTTTAGGAACATCTGTACGGTTATAACCTCTCCAACCGGTAAAATCTTTACCATTAAACATTTCAATCCATTCTGATAATGTATCTGCAACTACTTCTGTTGAATCTGTTGCATTTTCTCCTTTAGCTTGTTTGTTAGAATTACAAGAAGCTAAAAAAAATGTGCTCATTGTTAAAATTCCAAATATTAAAATAACTTTTTTCATACTTTTATAAACTTATAATATATTAACGAAAACAAGAAGGGGAAGACATAATCTTCCCTTTCCTGATTAATTATTTGTTAAGGCATTGGGGTTAATTTCCAACCCTCGCGATAATTATGTTTGATCATGCCCTGTGCAAATTCAATTGCATTAACAGGATCAGACCATTTCTTGTCAAAAGTAGGATGCCCGTCTGTGATTTTGAATCCATCCTGAATAATTGCTCTAACTTTTGCATCGGCAGGGATATTAGTAAATTGCATGTTAGGACCATCCCATGCCAATACCTGGTTAAGACTCTGCAATCTTACAGCAGCCACACCTAAAACAACCATTTCGTTGAAAGGACCTGCTTCTGAGAAAGGAGAAGCTGGAGCAACACGATTTGCAGGAGTTTCTTTACAAGCGCGAACCCAATCCATTTCGTGCGATATAGTTATTTCGCGTTGTGTTTTTGGAGAATTGGGTTTTCTTCCGGAAACTAACCATGGATTAACTCCATAGCAACCACAAATCAAAGTGTCTTTTGTTCCGTGGAAAATTACACCACCACCTGAATCATTAAGATCTTTACCTTCAGGAACACCAGCAGGACGTGGAGGCAATAAACCACCATCATACCAAACAACTTCTACTTCTGGCATTGCTACTTTTGGCATATTGTCACGTGCAGGGAATATATATTTAACAATCTGTGCTGATGGAGCGCAGTCTGTCAATAACATTGTTGAACTTCCTTCAATTTTGGTTGGATAGCCTAGTTTCAGACCTTTGAAAACAGGATGAAGAATATGGCAAGCCATATCACCAAGTGCTCCTGTACCAAAATCCCACCAGCCACGCCAGTTCCAAGGATGATAAATATTATTAAAAGGACGTTCGGGAGCCGGTCCTAAGAAAAGATCCCAATTTAAAGTGTTTGGAATTGGATCTGCAGTAGTAGGACGACTCAAACCTTGCGGCCAAATAGGTCTGTCGGTAAATGTTTCAACTTTTGTTACTTCGCCAATCTGACCATCCCAAATCCAATCGCATACTTGACGTACTCCGGCACCGGATGAACCCTGGTTACCCATTTGAGTAGCAACATTGTATTTTTTTGCCAGATTAGTTAACAAGCGTGATTCATAAATACTATGAGTTAAAGGTTTTTGAACATAAACATGTTTACCCATAGTCATAGCATCTGATGTGATCATTGCGTGTGTATGGTCAGCAGTAGCAACAACAACTGCATCAATGGATTTACCCAACTCATCATACATTTTACGATAATCGTAATACTTTTTTGCTTTTGGGAAATGTTTGAAAACGTGATCACTGTATTTCCAATCTATGTCGGCTAGACCTACAATGTTCTGGCTTTCTAGATTTTTCAAATTAGCAAAACCCATACCTCCAATACCTACACCTGCAATATTTAATTTATCACTGGGTGCAGTATGTCCCATACTTTTACCTAATACCGATGAAGGTACTACGGTCAAACCGGCTGCAGCTAAGGCTCCGGTTCCTAAAAATTGTCTTCTTGAAATTTTTGATGCCATAAATATAAATTACTAAGATTAATACTTATAAATAGTTTTCATTTAAAAATAGAGATTTTTTAGTATATTCTTTAAACTGTTATTTCATCTTTTTGATTAACTGTTTTCAAAATCGATTTAATTTCTATGAAGTGCAAATGTATCTATTTTTTGTTTAAAAACAATAACAAATGTTCTTAAATAGTTCGTTTTCCAATTAAATCTCTCAATTAACAAACATTTGAAAAAACATATTAATCATGAATATATATAGTATAATAACTTAAAGTCGATTACGACTTCTTATTACTAGTCAAAAATGCTTGATACTCATTCCACAAACCATCTATACTGTATTTTGTACCAAGTACATGTTTTATTGCCCCATCAAAACTCCAGGGAATTACTTCGAGGGTTGATTTATTGAATTTTCTTAAGAAATCAGCATCTTTTGTAGTAAGCCATTGGAGAAAAAAACCGGTTGTTTGATAACCATCCATCCAATTACCACCGGGTTTACGATTTGTTGCAGGAAACCCACCATTATGAGCTCTTACAGCATCTGCCATTCCTTCAATAAATGCCCAAAAAGTTTTGTTAGAACCGTAATCACCAATCCCTTGAGGTTCCAGCTGGTAGCCATGTGTAAGTTCGTGAAGCAGAACCCCGCGTGTTTCAAACAACACCTTATCATCTCCGCCGCCTTGTTCAGATTTTTCAACCCATCTTGAACTGTAAAAGATGCTGATTTCGGGTACTCCTCCTCCTTTAGCGGAAATACCGTCAACGTCTTCAATAGTATAATTGATTTTCTGAATATTTGGTATGGAATCTGCTGAACTCCAATATAGTGTTTGAACTACTTCTGAAATATTCTTTTTGATATATACATCAGGATTAGGAATAATTCGATTATAGATTTCCCAACCAGTTGTACCCCCTGCTTTATTTACAAAATTGACTTGAGGATGGTTAAATTTATTCCATGCTGATTTTTTTGTGCCGGAAACGACATCACTTTTTAAACCACAAGAAGTGAGTAATAATGCAGTAAGTGCAAATAAAATAATTTTCTTCATTTTTAGATGTTTAAAGTTTTGAAAAGGAATATGGTTTCTCGTATGCCGACGATTTCTTGTTGGGCTTACTGCTCATCTCAAAAATAAGCTCGCTGCCATTAACAATGTCAGCATGTGTAATATATGTTTTGTTGTATTGTTTACCGTTTAGCTTTATTGATTTTACATATATATTCTTATCGGAAAGATTAGTAGCTGTCACTGTAAAAGTTTTACCATTTTCTAATTGAACAACTGCACGTTTAGCATTTGGAGATCCTATAACGTACTGATCACTTCCGGGACAAACTGGATAAAATCCTAGTGAAGAAAAAATGTACCAGGCCGACATCTGACCGCAATCATCATTACCGGAAAGTCCATCAATCTTGTTCTGATACATTCTATCCATAATTTCATGTAAGCGACATTCGGTTTTCCAAGGTTCATTGGTCCATTTATAAAGATAGGCGACATGGTGACTGGGTTCATTTCCATGTACATAATTGCCCATCAATCCTTCTTCGTTAATATCTTCTGTATTTTCAAAATATTTGGCCGGAAGTTCCATCGTAAACAATGAATCTAATCTACTTACAAACTGCTTTTCACCACCCATTTCTGTAATCAAACCGTTCACATCATGGGGGACAAAAAATGAATAATTCCAGGAATTTCCTTCAATAAAACCTTGACCGTGTGTATCTAAAAGATCAAAGTCTTTTTTAAATGAACCGTCTTCTAACTTTGGACGTGAAAAACCTATTGTACGATCAAATACATTTTGATAATTCATTGCTCGTCTGGCAAATTCATTTTCTACAGAAGCATTGTTCAAACGCTTGGCCAATTGCTGTATAGTCCAGTCGTCATAACTATATTCCAATGTTATAGAAGCAGCAGACCCATTCCTTTTCAATGGAACATAACCATATTTTTTATATTCTCCTATCCCGTCATAATAATCAACATTAGCACTTTTCACACATGCTTCAAGGGCTAAATTCTTATCAATATCAAGTCCTTTTGCTATTGCATCAGACACTACTGAAACTGAGTGATAACCAATCATGCACCAGTTTTCGTTGCCCATATGGGACCATACTGGTAAAGCATGATGAACGCTTTGACGATAGTGATTGAGCATTGAATTCACAAATTGGGTACTCCGAGATGGCTTGATGACATTCATCAATGGATGTTGTGCTCTAAATGTGTCCCATACAGAAAAAACGGTGTAGTTGACCTGACCTTTTTCTGCTTGATGAATCGAATGGTCAATTCCGCGGTATCTTCCATCAACATCTTGATATACTGAAGGATTAATTAATGTATGATATAATGCGGTATAAAACACAAACTTAGTATCTTCTTCTGCTTCAAATTCAATACAACTTAATTCTTTCTCCCACTTATTTTGTGTTTGTTGCTTAATTTGATCAAACGTTTTGCCTTCTGTTTCACTCACCAAATTCTTCATTGCCCCCAGACAGTCAACCGGCGACAAAGCTACTTTAATTTCCAGGGGTTGCCCATCTGAGAAATCAAAATCGAAGTAGGCCGTTAGATTTTTTCCGAACATCTCAGGGAAATTCTTCGTCATATCAAATTTTCTCCAGAACCCGTTATAAGCTACTTTTTCCTTATTTTGACATCCATAATTTTTGATCGGTTTAGAGAATTTCACAGCAAAATGGGTGTAATTCATACGCGACCAGCCTTTTGTGATGCGATAACCGGTAAGCGTGTACTCGTCTTCCACCCTAAGATTAGCCATCAATACTTTGCCATCATAATTATAAATTCCATAATTCAAATCTAATATGACATGACCGGTATCTGTTCCTTTGGGGAAGGTATAACGATGAATACCAACTCTTTCAGAAGCGGTCATTTCTGCAAGTATATCATAATCTTCTAACTCTACGGAATAATAACCGGCTTCTGCATGTTCTTTATCGTGACTAAAACGCGAACGATAACCGCTTTCGGGATTTTCTTCTGTTCCTGAATCAAGCTTCAACTCACCTGTTGTTGGCATAATCAAAATGTCGCCCAAATCAGAATGACCCGTACCATTAAAATGGGTATGACTGAACCCTACAATAGTGGCGTCATCATATTGATAGCCTGCACAATACTGATATGCATCTGCTTGGTAAACACCGTTGATATTATGAGGAATCTCTTCTGTATCTGGACTCAATTGAACCAGTCCAAAGGGTGCACAAGCTCCGGGAAATGTATGTCCCATGCTTCGGGTTCCTACCATTGGATTGACGTACTGAATAAACTTTGTCTGTGCGCTTACAGTTGCCATTGCTGATACTAATAATATAAACAGTGTTGTATATAGATTTTTTCTCATGAATATTTTAAACGTATTTTTATTTTGATACTTTACTCTCTGATGGTGGTGCATCTTCTGGAGCACTTCCCCATTGAGTATTGGCCTTGTTGCCCATAGTTAACTCTAATATGCCGCCACGACTGATATCGTCGTGATTGAACCATGGCTTATTCCATACTTTCCCATTCAGTTTGGCGGATTGGATATACTTGTTTTCTTCGCTGAAATTCTTCGCAATCACTTTGAAGGTTTTGCCATTGCCGAGCTGCAACGTTATTTCACTAAAAAATGGTGAACCTATATTGTAGGTGGGACTTCCAGGGGTGACTGGATAGAATCCCATTTGGGAAAATACTACGAATGCTGACATGCCGCCTCCATCTTCGTCGCCGGGAACGCCCATCAAATCATTCCTAAACCATTCATCTATTAATTTATGAATTCGTTTCTGGGTTTTCCAGGGTTGACCTGCATAATTATATAAATAGGGTATATGAAGAGAGGGCTCATTTGCCATGGAAAATTGTCCTACATTTCCTGTATGGTCGGGAAGCTTGCCAAAAAAATCATACTTACTCCGACCAAGTGATTCACGGAAGGTCTGATCCAAATTATTTACAAATCCTTCGCGTCCTCCCATCAAAGAAATTAAATCCGCAACATTATGCTGAACATCCCAACGATAAACCCAACCGTTGTTTTCTCCATAATACTCACGAGCTCCCATCCCGCCGGGAAAGCTATAATCAAACGGTTCTATAAACTTTCCGTTCTCATCCTTTGGATGGAAAAATCCTGTTTCTTTATTATAGAGATTCCGGTAGTTGAAAGATTTATTTAAAAAATAATTGTAATCTTCTGTATATCCTAACTCTTTGGCTATTTGTGCAAGACACCATTCGTCATAAGATGTGCCTAACGTAACAGCTACGGGTTGACGCTTTTCAAATCCATGAACTTCTGGAATGGTTTCTGATTCACCTTCTTTTAATGCGGGAACATATCCTTTTTCATGATAAAATGCATCTAATTCACCGGATGGGGCGGACGACCATGGTGCCAATGTTTTCTCCATTATAGCATTTTTGGTCGCGGGATATATTTTTTTGAGGTCGATATTTTTTACGCCTTTTCTATATGCATCTATTACTGTGGCTATTCCATGATTGGAATTCATACGCCTACTGTCACCGGTGATTTCCGGGAATGTTGGCCACCAAAAATTGGACATTTGTTCCGACATGCGCAAAAATGAATTGATAATTTCACTTTCCATCTCTGGCTCAATCAATACTCTCAGTGGGTGTGTGGCTCGATAGGTGTCCCAAATCCAGTCGTCGGTATAAAACGGTATACCATTGTCTTCATGGATCTTACCGTCAAATGCACTGAAATATCGGTCATCTTCCGAAATGCATACCGGTCGCTCAAATGTTCTGTATAACGAGGTATAAAAAACTACTTTATCTTCTTCAGAGCCTCCTTTAATCTGTATCTTACCTAATGCTTTGTTCCAAATATCCTTACCCTTTTCTGCTACCTCCTTTATATTAAAATCTGGAATTTCTCCATATAAATTCTTCTTTGCTTGTGCTGCGTCGATAAAAGAAATACCATATCTAAGTTTAATCGTTTTTGTATTTGATGGATATTTCAGGACTACATGCATATTATTGCCATTAACATTCTCTGTTTTAGCATTCTGAGGCATCAATTCTGGCTCAAGATATAAAAACACTTTGGTATTATTATTCAACTGTTGAAAACCTGACACTGATTTTCCATCCCACTCTAATTTTCCTCTTCGTGAATTAAGTATCAAATAAACGGGGTCGTTACGGTCGAATGTCAATTCGTAGATTCCGGATTGATGGGATAAGGCGTAATTGACACTTATCTGCTGCTCGTCAAGATAAACGGAATATTCATATGGCTTGATCTTTTCTTGATCATAACTGTACGAAATAACGGGCCTAATATCGTTTTCGTTTCCTTGAAAGGGACTCAAATTGAAGGCGGAACTGCCACGGTGACTGGTAACTACTAACGATAAACCATTCAACAAATCCGAGGTATAATCACCTCTTTCAGGATAAACCCTTAACATACTGTTGGGTAAGTGCACAGTAGGATAGGTAGGTACCAAAAGATGACTAATGTTTCCCATAAAAGGATTCACATATTCTACCGGTGCTTTTGCTACTTTTTGTTGAGAATAGATTGCATTTGATGCAATCAAAAGCATAGAAATCAGAAATAAACAGGTTCGTTTCATAAATTTATAGCTCGAATGACTCACAAATATACTATATTATTTATGATTCATTCCCCATAACTAATAAAAAACGGTAATAAATACACCTAAAACAAAAAAAATCCCGGATCATAATAAAATGATTCCGGGATAATATATTTGATCTAAAAAAGTTATTCTGCTTTTGCTTCTTTAGGTTCTTCAGCTTTAACTTCTTCGATTGCAGGAGCTTTTTCTGCAGGAGTTTCCTCAACAACAGGAGCCTCAGCAACAACGGGAGCTTCTTCAGCTACAGGAGCTTCCTCAACAGCGGGAGCTTCAGCGGCTTTTTTTGCTGCTAATTCAGCAGCTTTTTCAGCTTCAAGTTCAGCTTTTTTCTTGTTCAACTCGTCTGTACGAGCTTTATTTACTTCTTTTTCGGCATCTAAGCGAGCTTTTTCATCAGCACGAGATTTCTCGTCTTCATTGCTCTTATAAGATTGAACAGCTTGTTGTTTGTTATTTTTCCAAGCATCGAATCTTTTTTCAGCCTCAGCTAAGTCGAATGAACCTTTTGACACACCACCAAGTAGATGCTTTTTCATTAAAACACCCTCGTCTGAGAGAATGTTACGAACAGTGTCAGATGGTTGTGCACCAGTTTGCAGCCAATACAAAGCCCTGTCGAAATCTAAAGTGATTGTAGCAGGATTAGTGTTCGGATTATATGAACCTATCCTTTCAATATACTTTCCATCTCGTGGAGCCCTGCTATCTGCAACGATGATCTGATAGAATGGGTAATTTTTACGACCCCTTCTTTGTAAACGAAGTTTTGTTGCCATTTAGTCTTTTAATTTAATAGTTGGACATTTTGTATTTGAGGGTGCAAAGATAAAGAAAATTTTTAGATAAATAAAACGAATCGAGCTTATTTTCATTTTCTTTTTCAAAGAGGCAAACAATTAAAATGAAAACGGTTTTTTTTGGTAATAAAAGCTTACCTTTTTGATAAAACTAACTTATGTTCTCAGTAATACAAACGTACTTTTTAAATAAAATAAACACTATAAATTACGTTTTTTTAACGATGAACTATTATCTGATAGCTCTCATGATGCTCCCACCCTCCTCTCACTATGCTCTCACTAAAATGCATCTTAATCTTCATAACTTAATTAACAATGCTTAACCATAATAAGAGAGGGCTACCGTATAGTTGCCCTCTCTTATTTGTTTTATATAGCTGCTGCTAAAGAATTAAATCAATAGCTGTTCATTTATTTCTTCTTATTCTTTTCGTATTGTTTTTGGATATTCTTATTCCTTTTATCAATTTCACGTACAATTTTTTTGTCTTCCTTATAAATCTTTATTAGTCCTTTAGAAGAAGGTCCATGCATATAAAGGTCATTATCAAATATTATACGATTCCTGCGTGCAATCCTGGGATCAGGATTTCTTGAGTAGTCTTTGTAAACATCTTTCCAATATTTGTTTTTGCTACTCATCATGGCCTTCATACGATGAAACTCTGCAGATCCGGGCTTAATTCCATATCGTTTTGCTACAGCTCCCCAACCACGACCGTTATTTCCTCCGTCATAAATATCTAAAACATCAAATACGGGTACTCCAAAAAGGTAACTTATTTCAAGACCTAATGTTACATTGCCCCAATTTCGTCCGTATCCATCAAAAAGTTGAAACAGGATTGTCTGAGGTATACCATAATGATTTTGATACAAATTTACAATCTGATTATCGTCGTATCTCCTCGAATATCTGTTTATTGAGTTTTCAAAAGTGATATAATTCTGGGCAAATACTCCTACTGATACAACTAAAACAGCGAATGCTAAAAATAACTTTTTCATAATCGTCTTTTTTTGAATGTCCTTTGTCTGATAGACTGTTTAAAAGAGAAGTGGTTTAATTGTCAAATAAACATGATGGATACTTCAAAATAGACTCATCAAAATTAAACTAGAACTCACTTCTGAGTTTTTGCTAGTAAATAATAATCCATGATTGTCATTGCGGCCATCGCCTCAACAATGGGAACAGCACGCGGAAGCACACATGCATCATGGCGACCTCTTGCTTTGATAGTGGCATCTTTACCATGAATATCAACGGTTTGCTGCTCCATTAAAATGGTTGAAACGGGTTTAAAAGCGACTCTAAAATAAATGTCCTGACCGTTTGAGATTCCTGCTTGTATGCCGCCTGAATAGTTTGTACGGGTATTTATCTTTCCGTTATCGTCGTAAAAAAAGTCGTTTATTTCTGATCCGCGATGATTTACATCAAATCCCATCCCGTATTCAAAGCCTTTCACGGCATTGATACTTAGCATGGACGATCCTAAAGCGGCATGGAGCTTTCCAAATACGGGCTCGCCTAATCCTACGGGAACGCCTTTGATGACACAGGTAATGACTCCGCCAATGGTGTCGCCTTTGGACTTGACTTCCTGAATGAGGTCTATCATTTCTTGGGCTTTCGCGGGATCAGGACAACGGACGGGCGTGGATTCTATTGAAGATAAATCGTACTTCTTATAATCTTTGTCTAATTTAATACTTCCAACTTCAGACGTATAAGCAACTACTTCTATATCTGATCTTTTAAGATAGAGCTTGGCTATTGCGCCTCCAACTACGCGTGAAATTGTTTCTCTTGCAGAGGAACGACCGCCGCCCCTGTAATCGCGAATACCATATTTCTGAGAATATGTGTAATCGGCATGCGATGGACGATAGACTTCCTTCAAATTATCGTAATCGGACGAATGCTGATTCTCGTTATTAATGATGAAACCAATTGGGGTCCCGGTCGATTTACCTTCAAAAATACCGGACAAAAACTGAACTGTGTCTGACTCTTTTCTGGGGGTGGTTATTCTTGATTGACCGGGACGACGACGATCTAACTCGTTTTGAATAAACTCCAAATCCATTTCTAAACCTGAGGGACAACCGTCTATTACACCGCCAACAGCCTCTCCATGCGATTCACCAAATGATGTTAACCTATATAAATTGCCGAAAGTATTCATATCATACATTTATAAATAAAGGCAAAGATAAGTCTTTGCCTTTAAAGTTAATATTTTATTTGTGATAGTTATCATTTGCAACCGCCGCTGCCGCATCCGCATTCTTTTTCACCGGTGCTGCAACCACATTCCACTTCATCATCTCCGCTTCCACAACCACATTCGTCTGAACCACAACCACAACCACCACCGCCTGCAGTGAAGAGAGCGGCAATTTCTTCGACTGATGCTTCTCGTACACCCAAAACAGAGCCCTTGAAATGCATTACTTCTCCTGATAATGGATGATTGAAATCCATTGTTACGACACTGTCTGATACAGAAACAACGGAACCCATAATCTGATTGCCCATCGTATCCATCATTGGTAACATGTTGCCTTCAAAAAGCATTTCATTATCGACTTTTCCGTCAATCTCGAATATATTTATTGGTAGATCTATTATCTTTTCATCTTCATATTCACCATATCCTTGCTCGGGAGTGAGAGTAAACATGAATTCTTCGCCTTCTTCTAAACCACCAATGTTACGCTCAAATGCCTCTAACATGGAATTTGTTCCATATATGAATTCAAGGGGCTTTTCTTTTGTGGCACGCTCCATCAGTTCAAGTTCTTCACCTTCGCCTACATTCAGATCATATTCTAATGTGACGTACTTGTTAGTTTCAATTTTCATTTTCTGTTATTATATATTTGAGTATAAAAGTACAACATATCTTTTATTCAACAATGCTTCATTAAAATAGTTTATGCTTTGATTGCATTTTTAAGGTTGTCCATTGCTTTTTCAAGCACTTTGCGAGATACTCCAACATTTAGTCGCATAAAACCGGACCCGTTTTCGCCAAACATGGCGCCGTTGTTCAAAACCAGATTGGCCTTTTCAACAAACAGTGCGTCAAGGGCTTTGGAGGATAAGTTGAGTGCGCGACAATCAAGCCAGACTAAAAAAGAGGATTGAGGCTTTAATACCTTAATTTGGGGGATGTGATTATTCATATAATCTGCCACAAAATCTATGTTTCCCTGAACATATACAAGTAATTCTTCCAACCAATCTTCACAGGAAGTATAAGCAACCTGGGTGGCGGTATAGGCAAAAATGGTCCCTGAATTCAATTCGCGTGGGGACAAATAATTGAGGTATCGCTTCCTAATTGCTTCATTTTCAATAACGGAGAACGAACTGACAATTCCAGCAATATTGAATGTTTTACTAGGAGCCATTAATGTGATATTGTTTTGCATTGCTTTTTCTGACACTGTACTAAAAGGTACGTGTTTGAATCCGTTCAGTGCTAAATCACAATGTATTTCGTCTGAAATCACCAAGATATTGTTGTCGTGACAAATCTCTGCTAATTCTTCTAATTCTTCTTTCGTCCAAACTATTCCTCCTGGATTGTGAGGATTACACAAAACCAGCACTTTAGCGGTTCTTTGTTCAGCTATTTTCCTCAAACCATCAAAATCCATCTTATAATTACCGTCCTCATAAATTAAAGGATTATCGACCAATGTTCTTTGCAGACCTTTGATTACAAATCTAAACATATGGTAAACAGGTGTTTGTATGATCACCTCATCTCCTTTTTCGGTAAATTCATCTATCGCAAAAGCTAAACCTTTTACTACACCGGGAACAAATGTGATCATTTCCTTTAAAACTGACCATTGGTGCCTGCGACTCAACCAGCTAATTATGGAATCGTAATATTCTATATTTGCGGTAGTGTAACCAAAAACACCATGAGCGACTCTTTCTTGCAGCGCCTTAGTTATTGCTGGGGGCGACAAGAAATCCATGTCGGCAACCCATAATGGAATCAAATCATCGCGACCATATTGTTCTTTCAACACATCCAATTTTACTGCATGTGTATTTCTGCGGTCAATGATTTCATCAAAATTATATTTCATCTTATTAAATTAATAATAAACACTGCTTGCACGACTCACGTTTCTACCGCCTAAATTCATTGATTCAAAAACCAGTCCAACCATCAATTGGTGAGAATTAATTTTGGTGATCAATGAGTTTACATCTGTTTTATAGTAATCTCCGAGATAACCGAGGCGTACCGTAATTTTTTTTAATGGATAATCCACTGTAAAATAGTTGCGCAACGCTAGTTGGTTGTGAAATGATGCTAAGTTAATGACTCCTTTGCTGTTTCCTAATGAGAATATCTCATAATAGGAATGACCGTATTCGGGCGAAAAGAACATGCCTAAAAAAGGTGATCCCAGCTGCCATCGGAAAGTGAACTTTTTCCAATTGTAGAATGCCATAACATTGACATTCAGATTTGTAGATACTTTTATAGAACCTGAATTGTTTGTATTTCTTTCATTGTAAATGCCGCCCACTGATAAATCCCAACCGCCACCGCCCAACAACCTGAAATTGGGTGTTTCAATTATTGGGTAATATCCATTGAGATCGTAAACCACATTACCATAATATGCTGATGCTGATTTTGCTGGATTTTTTGTCTGAGCAATCTGAATTTCAAATTGTTGCTGTAATAATAACGCTCCATCAAAGTAACGTGTCGCTTTTAAATTCTCGTTCAACAGTGAAAAACTTGTTCCATTATACTCCAATGGCGAAAGATATGTATCTGTTATATAAGCATTTCCTATTCCGCCCAATGTTGATCGGTTTACCAATTGCGATGCAACATCGTCTGCTTTTTCTTGCGAAATACAGTTTGCTGCAAAGGGCAAAAGAAGGAAGAATATACACCATTTCTTCATTTCATCTTATTTTATCAGTCTTCAAATAATTTCATTTGACCGGTTATTTCATCTAATAAATCTGTCTGCGAAATAGCTGAAGAGTCAACTTCTTCTTCATCATCTTCGATATCAATTTCTACTTTTGTTGAGATGTTTTGTAGTTCATCTTTTACTTCAGGGAAACGGGTTGGCTCTAATTCTTCAACAGTTGCTATATCGAAATTGGAAATTCGTTTGCCTTTTGCTTTGAAACTCTTTACCGCAATGAACTCTTCTGCATCAATTTCAACAGGCTCACGGAATTCATCGTTACCTCCAAAGATAGCTTTTATAAGAGGATAAACAACATCTGAAATAAAATAAAGGCGTGAATCAGAATTTCCTCCCATAAAATTCGCAGGTTTATCAGAAGCTTCCAATGTAAACCGCTTTAAGTAGGCAAAGTTTTGATCGGCATCAAAAAGTGCTGCTGTCCATACCTTTTCTTCATCGTATTTTTCAATACGTTCATAATCAGCTGAGAAGTGATTACTTATATCGAAGTTACATGTATAAAAATCTCCGTTCTTATTGATCACCAAGATCTTGTCATCACCCTGAAATTCACCTAAATATACTCCGCGTTCATCATAATTGAGTCGAAGAACATCGGGGTCAAACCAAACTTTTCGTCCGCCTAGTGTTGAAAGCCCCTTGTGCTTAAGTAGGATGCGATGAACCTCAGCTTTTGTGAGTAAATTACCCATCGACTGGCGTCCCTTGATAGCAATTTCACTGAAATCTTTCTCGAATTGCAAAATACGCAAACGGGGCTTTGGTTTCAACATTACTTTTATTGACTCGGCTTCACCATTAGGATTCACACTAAAGTAAGCAATTCTTGAACCGGGGTTTCCGCGAGTCAAATCATATTCTTTATCTCGTGTCACCCCTATTACTGCAAATCGTTTTATATAATGGGGAGATGTTCGTCCGTCTCTATAAATAACATTATAAATTGTTCGCTTATCGTTTCGCTTGAAAACTCCGGCATAAAGTATTCCTTTGCCGACAAACATTTTCTCGCTCACTTTCACAACCTTATATTTCCCGTCTTTGAAGAATACGATAATATCATCAATATCGGAGCAGCTACAGATAAACTCATCTTTTTTCATTCCTGTACCAATAAAACCTTCTTCGCGGTTTACATACAGTTTCTCATTGGCTTCCACCACTTTAGCTGCTTCAATATTCTCAAAACTACGTATCTCTGTTTTGCGAGGGAAATTCTTTCCGTACTTTTCCTTCAACATTATGTACCACGAGATAGTGTAATCAACCAATGTATCCAAATGATGGTTTACCTCTTCAATCTCTTCAAGATATCTAGCGATTAATTCTTCTGCTTTGTCGGAATTGAACTTCAGAATACGAGCCATCTTGATTTCCATCAGTCTAAGGATATCATCCTTACCAATCTCGCGAATGAAGTTTGGTTTGAATGGTTCAAGTCGCTTGTCAATATGCTTTACAGCAATATCCATGTTCTTGGCATTTTCAAAATCTGCATCTTTATAAATGCGCTCCTCAATGAAAATCTTTTCCAGTGAAGCAAACAATAAGGCTTCTTGCTTTTCGCTTCGCTCAATTTCAAGTTCCAGCTTAAGTAAGTCTTTAGTTCTATCAACAGAGGCACAAAGAACATCTTTAACAGTCAGAAAATGGGGCTTATTGTCATCAATAACACAACAGTTTGGATATATACTGATTTCACAATCTGTGAAGGCATATAATGCATCGATGGTTTTATCAGACGACGTTCCGGGGGCTAACTGAATATGGATTTCTACATTCTGGGCCGTAATATCATCAACCTTTTTAATCTTGATCTTTCCTTTGTCGTTTGCTCTCAGAATAGACTCCACTAGCGAAGTAGTTGTCCTTCCAAAAGGAACACTGTTTATGATCAGGGTTTTGCTATCTAATTTATGAATTGAAGATCGAACTTTAACAGAACCTCCTCTTTCACCATCGTTATACTTTTCAACATCTATTAAACCTCCTGTCAAGAAATCTGGATATAAAGTAAAATCCTTGTCCTCAAGATAGGCAATTGCTCCATCACAAATTTCATTGAAATTGTGCGGTAATATTTTAGATGAAAGTCCAACGGCAATACCCTCAGCTCCTTGAGCAAGTAATAACGGAAACTTTACGGGTAATGTTATCGGTTCTTTATTTCGCCCGTCATATGAAGGTTTCCATTCCGTGGTTTTTGGATTAAACAAGACCTCTAATGCAAACTTTGACAAGCGTGCCTCAATATATCGTGGAGCTGCAGCACCATCACCGGTCAGCACGTTTCCCCAGTTTCCCTGACAATCGACAACCAGATCTTTTTGACCTAGTTGAACCAAAGCATCACCTATCGAAGCATCACCATGCGGATGGAACTGCATGGTATTACCAATAATATTTGCGACCTTGTTATAGCGACCATCATCTATTCGTTTCATAGAATGCATAATGCGTCGCTGAACTGGCTTCAATCCATCGCCAATATGAGGTACAGCTCGTTCCAGAATTACGTATGAAGCATAATCCAGAAACCAATCTTGATACATTTTGGGAAGACTTAGCGGTGCATCCTCTGCTACTTTTTGAGGTATATTAGCATGTGTCGAAAGATTTATATCATCCGACATATATTCTTCATTACCTTCCTCTTTATCCTTTAAATCGTCGTTTATATCGCTTGAAGACATATTGTGAATTTGAAATATAGCAAATTGGGCTAAATAACTTTATCTGCCCAAGGTTAAAAAACTCTCAAAAGTAGTGAAAATCGTCCACATTTACAAAAACATGCTGAAAAAGAAAAGCACAAATTCATCATCAATGAGTGATTCATGGCGAAATCAATAATCAATTAATTATATTAAAAAAAGAACCATTATTCATAAACTACTTTTTGAAAAAAGTGTTTAACAAATAGAATAAATTATATACTTTTGAATACTATATCAGAATAAATAAACCAATAATGAACTAAATATATATGGAAAAGAAGAGAAATGTATTGAGATTAGCTAAATATTCATGTCTTGTGATGGTTTCTGCACTACTTTTACAAGCATGTGGAAGTGTCCCACTTACAGGTAGACGTCAGCTTCAACTAGTTTCTGATCAAGAGGTTATAGCCTTGAGTTTACAACAGTATCAGGATTATATGCGAACCGCACCCATTGAAAAAGGTACAAAGAACTCGGAAATGGTAACACGAGTTGGTACACGCATTTCCCAAGCTGTAGAAACTTTTCTTAAAAACAATGGTTACGAAACTGAACTTCAAAACTTTGCATGGGAATTTAATTTGGTGAAAGACGAAAGCGTCAATGCGTTCGCTATGCCTGGAGGAAAAGTAGTCGTTTATACGGGATTACTTCCAATTACGGGTAGTGAAGATGCTTTGGCTGTTGTTGTAGGACATGAAATTGCGCATGTAATTGCAAAACATTCCAGCGAACGTATCAGCCAGCAGATGTTAACACAGTATGGAGGTGCTATTGCTGGAAGTATAATTGGAGGTGCAGCCGCAAGTGAACTTGGTCAAACCGTTTTTGGTCTTGGGGCTCAATACGGAGTTATGATGCCTTATGCACGCAAACAAGAATATGAAGCAGATGAATTAGGTTTAGTTTTTATGGCAATGGCTGGCTACGATCCAAATACAGCTGTTCCTTTTTGGACAAGAATGGCTCAAAGTTCTCAAGGCGGTAGTGTGCCTGAATTTCTAAGCACGCACCCAACTGACGATAAGCGTATTGCCCAAATACAAAAAATTATGCCAAATGTCTTAACATATTACAAAGGTAAGGGGGTTGCGAATTCAACATCTCAACCCATAGAGACAAAAACAACTGTTCCTAAATCATCTTCAGATAATCAAATTAAGAATGCAAAGACATCAAAAGAATGGTCTTTCTAATGCATTTAATATTTTAATAAAAGAGGCTGTCTCAAAAGATTGACAGCCTCTTTTTTTGTATTCTATTTTCTGTAAAAAAACCTTCTGAAATATTGTTATTTAAAACACTTTTTCATATATTTATATCTGTATATCAAACATATAAGATATGTCTAAACCTAAATTTAAGTTTTATAATCAAGGTCAGGTAAGTCTTTTCCCTCCCAGTCTGGATGAAAAGATTCCCAAGAACTCTCCAGCCCGTATCATTAATCAAATTGTGGATAATCTGGACTTGAGTAAAGTCTTTGACACATATAAAGGTGGTGGTACAACTGCTTATAATCAACGTATGATGCTTAAAGTTGTACTGTACAGCTATCTGAACAATATTTATTCCAGTCGTAAGATCGAACAGGCACTCACTGACCGTGTTAGTTTTATGTGGCTCTCAGGTAATCAAACACCTGATCACAACACCATAAACCGTTTTCGTTCATCCCATTTAAAAGACTCAATACATGAGGTTTTTACTCAGGTTGTGGTGATGCTTGTTGAAATGGACTGTTTAAGTCTTGAAGTTGCATATGTTGACGGAACCAAAATTGAATCACGAGCCAACCGCTACACCTTTGTCTGGCGTAAATCCATTGAAAAATATAAAGAGAGATTGGAAGAAAAGATACATAAAGTACTGGGAATGATCGAAGAGGGTATAGCTCAGGATAATAACCCTAAGGATGATCCACCGACACCATTCAACAGCGAAGAAATAAGAAAGCGTGTTGCCCAGATTAATCGTGAGAACCGGAGCAAAGAAGAGCAAAAAGCAATTAAGATACTTGAAAACAAACTTTTACCTAAACTTGAAGATTATGAGCGACATTTAGAGACTCTGGCAAATCGTAATAGTTATTCCAAAACCGATTCCGATGCAACCTTTATGCGTATGAAAGAGGATCATATGCTCAATGGACAGCTAAAGCCTGCATATAATGTTCAGATAAGTACAGAGAATCAGTTTATAAGCCATTATGATTTTTATCCAAACCCCACCGATACATTAACACTCATTCCCTTCCTGGAAGGTTTTGAGAATCGTTATAACATTTTGCCGAGCAAGGTTGTAGCTGACTCCGGTTATGGTAGTGAAGAAAACTATGAGTTTATGCAGGGAAATGATATTGAGCCATTTGTAAAGTTCAACTACTTTCATAAAGAACAAAAAAGAGCATTTAAAAAGAACGGTTTTCTCTCTCAAAACCTTTATTATAATGCAGATGAAGATTACTATGTTTGTCCTATGGGTCAGCACATGGACAAGGTTGGAAAAAAAAGAAAGAAAACTGTTGGCGGGTACACATCAACAGCTACTCTTTACGAGGCAAAAAACTGTAACGGTTGTCCTTTGAAATGTCTCTGCAGTAATGCAAAAGGCAGCAGAAGGGTAGAAGTAAATCATAACCTTAACCGCCATAAACAGAAAGTAAGGGAACTGTTGACATCCGAAGAAGGAATTTATCATCGAAGTCAGCGTCCTATAGAGCCGGAGACAGTGTTCGGCCAAACTAAATCCAACAAACACTACAATAGGTTCAGACACTTTAACAAAGACAAGGTTTTAATGGACTTTGCAATCTTCGCTATTGTATTTAATATTGGAAAACTATACTTGAAGGGATTAGGCAATAAAGAAATACTGGCTTTTTTGGAGAAATATGGTCAAAAAGCCGATTTTATTCTGTTTTTTGTAAAAATAAAGATAAACTCTAAAAGTTTCTCATCAATTATTAACTACAATCAGAAAATAGCCGCATAAAAAATTAAAAAAGGAGCTACCCTTTTGAAACAGCCCCGTTCTTTAATTCATACATTATCTAAAAATCACCTTAACCGATCTAATGATCTAACTAATGATTCATCTTTCTTTATATGTTTTATGGAAAAAAAGGCAAAAATTATTGCAATTAAAGGAATCACGGCACCCCAGCTAAAACTAGTAAAAGTCCCATAATCATTATCATTCTTAAAAATAAGAAATACCATATAAGCTAAAAAGAAAATCATAACAAATATATTCGATTTAGTTATTCTTATTTGGCTTTTTCTATTCTTATATAGAAAGATTGATACAAGCGATATCAAAGAACTTACAAGTCCAATCACAAATAAAGAACCTGTTTCAAAAGCAATATCTGCACCTTTTAAAAAGCTAAAGGCATTTAGTGCTACAAAATTTCCATCATATGCCATAATTGCAAGCGGAGAAAACATACTAACAGCCATGCATACAGAAACAAGAAACAAATAAAATGTTTGAATCCTTTGAAACATTATCTATTAAAATTGTTCTTTTTCTTTAGAAGGATTGCGATAATAAACTTCACCATCTAACCATTCTTGGGTTGCTAACAGCGATGGTTTAGGTAATTTCTCATAAAAACGAGATATTTCAATTTGTTCGTGATTTTCAAAAACTTCCTCTAGATTATCATTATATGAAGCAAACTCTTGAAGTTTTGTATCCAAATCTGACTTCATTTCTGATGTAATCTGATTTGCTCTCTTTGAAATTATGCTAACCATTTCATATACATTCCCCACCGATTCGGACATTTTCATTATATCGTGAGTCTCAGTACTATTAGCAATAGTAATTTTTTTATATTCCATTTTAAATTTGCCTATCTATTAATATTAATAATCATTTTTACCTATTATGCCGAAGGAAGGTTATCAATCATTTCTTGTGCTTCCTTATAATATTTATCGGCTTCCTTAATATATTTTCCTTCGGGAAAAGAGTTTTTATAATTATAGTATTCATCTACTACCATACGGAAACGCTCTGGTTGAACCTCTCTTTTACTGCGTTGAGCAAATTCATATCGTGCACGTAAAATTGTCATCTGATAATCCTCTGTATACTTTGAGAATGGATAATTCTTCATTGCCTCTCGAGCTGTTATAACAGAAGATTCATAGTTATTCCCCATATAATTTCCCAAATTCAAGTATAGTTCAGCTGCAAGCAATTCTTTGTAAGCCAACTTTTCCTGCAATTCAAACAAATAATTCTTTGCCATTTCAGCTCTATCACTCTGAGGATAGGTTTCAATATAGTTCTGAAATTCAGCAATAGCTTTATATGTTTTTGATTGATCAAGTTTGGGATCGGGGGAATCGAGATACATTCCATATGCAGAATAAAACAGTGCAGGTTCGGCATATTCACCTTTTGGGTAAGTATTATAATAAGTCGAAAATATTTGCGTAGCAGAAACATAATCCTTTTGATTATAATAACTCTGTGCAAGCAAGTACAACGATTCTTCTGCTTTGCCAGTACCTTTAAAAAATGGCACTAATTCCTCAAGTAAGGTACTTGATCTATCAAATTTACCTTTATCAAAATAATTCTTCGCATAGGTATATTTCAAATCACGATCAGTACTTTTCAGTATTTTATTATACTCATTACAGCTACTGAATAACAAAACAAGCAACAACAAGTAGATATTTCTGAACTTCATTTTTTATTTAAAATCGATTTAGGATGCAAATTTACAGAAAGTTTCTTATTTTGTTGTAATTAATATCGATTTTATTCTATTTTAGGTTTGCAAATCCTATTTTCACAAATCGAATGTTTAACCTATACGACTTATTTTCCTTAGCTTTTCTTCATCAATAATCTTTATTTTCCGACCGTCCATTGCGATTATGCGTTCAGTCGTAAAGATTGAAAGAGTACGAATTGCATTTGAAGTTGTCATATTTGACAAGTTCGCTAAATCTTCTCTTGCCAGATAAATATTGATTGTTGCGCCATCCTCTTCTAATCCATAACTTTCTTTGAGAAATATCAGTGATTCAGCTAGCCTACCTCTTATATGTTTTTGCGTTAAGTTCACAACACGTTCATCAGCAAGCCCTAAGTCCACAGAAAGTAATTTAACGAAAAAAAGCGCAAAATCTCCATTATTACGAGCAATTTCTTCTACTGTTTTCATTGGAATAAAACATACAGTGCTCCTTTCTACCGACGATGCGGAAGTCACATATTTTTCCTTGGCAAAAAAAGCTCTATATCCAAAATACTGGACTGGGCGAATCAACCGTATAATTTGAGTTCTTCTACCCACTCCATTTTTAAATATTTTCACTTTGCCTTCCAGTAAGCACATGAGATCTTTTGGTTCATCATCTTCAAAATAGATAATATCTCCATTTTTGAAGTTTTCTTTATAAACATCAGATATCAACAAATTTCGCTCACTTTCACTTAATAACTGCCAGATGTCGGCTAGATATTTTGATAATTCAATGCGGGGTTTTGCCATTATAGACGAACTGTTATAAAACCATGTTCTTAAACACAAAATTAAGTAATAAAACTTTATATTACAACTTCATTTTAAGTTTTTTAAAATTAATGACCAAATCAAACATTAATAAAACAATCAATTAGGAGTTAAACTCATTCTCTATTAAGAATTTTCTTAAAAAAATATGTAAGTTTGTATCTACAAATATGAAAATCCTGCAGATAATACTCATTTTATTAGTTCTGTATACTACGCCAATGCTTGCCCAATATTCACCTTCGGTAGATAGCATTTTGATAAAGGCGATGCAAGGAGCAGAAAGATACAACGGTTTAGTTGAAAAATACAAAGCCGATGTATATATGCGAAGCTATATCCAAACCATAAAAAAAAATTCACTATATAAATACACCCATCTGATTCCCAACTTCATTTTGCATGACCCTAATTCAGACGAAGTTCTTATTGAAACAATAAGTAAATTAAAATATGATTATCCTAAAAGCTATGTACAAGATATAAAATACGTTACTGGTACTTTGACAAAAAAAGGGGATATCAATATGATCCCATTCAACTTTCTGCATATCAACATATATGGCGAAACCAGTAATGAAGACAGTTTCTTTATGCCTTTACGATTTACCACTTCAAAATACTACATATACAAGCAGACTAACAGTTATTGTCAAAACGATACCACTTATTACACGTACACCTATTCCCCAATTTATGAAAACACAAAATTACTGAAAGGCACGTTTGTTATTGAAAGCGGTTCGTGGCGAGTTACTCAATTTATGGGTGAAGGAATCGATTTGATATCAGACTTTTCGTTCATTATGACAATGGGAAATGGTATGATTTCAAAATATCTTCCCGAAGATATCAGGATATTCCAAAGTTCAGCTTATCTGGGAAACATTGTTGGCAGTAGGCATTTGGCAACTATCAGTTATTCAGAAGCTAACTTAAGACAAATCAAAGATAAAGACCATTCATTGAATTTAAGTGATCAATATAAAGTAAGATTAGATTCCGTTCCGGTATTTGACGATTCAACATTCTGGAATGCCAACCGTCCAATTCCACTACAACCACTTGAAGATGACATATTAAAGAATTACGAAAAGAAAAAAGACGAAGAACTACTAAAAAAGCAGAACGGCGACACCATTACTGTCAGTATAGCCAGGCAATTAGCTCAACGGTTTGTTATGAGTTCAAACTATGATTACAAGTCCACTAAAATCATTTATTCAGGTCTGCTTAATCCTTTTTTAATTGGATATAGTTCGATAGACGGAATCACCTACCGTCAAGAACTTGGATTTGATATTGGTTTAAAATGGGATCAATCAATAAACATGGACGCCTATGTAGGATACTTGTTCCGTCGCAAAGAGCTATTTTGTGATATTACCACTCGTTGGAATTACAATCCTGCGAGGCTTGGAAGTGTATATTTTGCTGCCGGGATAGGAAACCCTTCATACAGTTCTTTATTTGTGGAAGAAATTCAAAAAAGTTTGAAGAATGAGGGTCTAACCTTTTCTGATATCTCTGTAGACATATATAAAGACTATTACTTTAAGCTGTTCAATAACATAGAATTAGTCAACGGGATATTATTGGGAGCAGGTATAGATTATCATATTCGAAGAGGGGATAGCAATACCTTAAAACTTAAATCGGCCCCAATCGATCAATCCGAAAAAGACATCAACAAAATGTTCGGAACAAGAAGAACATTTGTTCCCTCCATACGATTTGAATGGACCCCACAACAATATTACAGATTCGAAGACCGAAAAAAAATATATGTCCGTTCGTCGTACCCTACTTTCAGAATCGATCTTGCACATAGTTTCAAAAATATTTTAGGCAGTGCTTCTGTCTATAATAAATTTGAATTAGATGTCAGTCAGAATGTTGAAATAGGGTTGATGAAAGCATTTCAATATCACGTTGGAGCCGGTCTTTTCACGAATCAACAAACAGAGTACTTTGCCGATTTTTCGTTCTTTTCGAAAAACAACTTCCCCACAAACTGGGATGACGGTGTTGGCGGAGGTTTCAATTTGCTTCCCCGCGAATTTTACAATGCATCAGAATCCTATTTGCAAGGTCATTTCATGTACGAAACTCCGTTTTTGCTGTTAAAATCAATACCACACATATCCAAAGGAGTAATTGGTGAAAGACTGTATTTAAGTCAGTTATACACACCGCAGATAAAATCCTATACCGAAATAGGTTATGGCATTGGCAATCGCGTTTTTAATGTAGCCATCTTCACCTCTTTTCACAATCTAAATTTCGGAAGAGTAGGAATAAAAGCGGCATTAGAATTATAACTTCACAAAAAAAAAGGCAACCGGACTAACCAATTGCCTTTCAATCAAAAACGGTGAATATTTAAAACAGTGAGTTTATTCAATGCGTAAATGACGAACATTTTTTGCACCATTTTCAGCATTTATCTTTTCATTTCAGTTGTATCGTTTTGCAAGTGTTGAACAGTATCGGAGGCCGACTCCAGTTCACCCCGTTTCATGATATATTCTTTTCCTGTATCCCAACTCAAATAATCATTTAATCGTCTCGATTTCTTCAACTTATTAAATAATCGATCCGGAGAGATTCCTCTTTCATAACCGTTTAGAGAATCATCAATCTCAATTTTCTTTCCCAATGGTACCGCAATCTCAACCACCATTGATTGCAGTCGGAATCCCTGATTAATAGGAATAGAGAAGAATTCAGGGAGCAATAAAACCGAATCTTTCTGTTGAAATTCATATCTAAATTCCTGAGCATTGTTCTTGGCAACCTTCAAATCATGTTCAGCACTTGAACCAATTAGAGCAACATGATATAAGGAGTCGCGGCTTTCCGTAATCTGTATACTTATATCCGAAAACAGCAGCGAATCTTCGTTCAGCGTATAATTTGGCAATCCATCTATCTCAGAATCAAAGCCGAAACCCGCATCAAAAGTGTAGTAATCTTTCGAATAATTCAACATGTCGACATAAAGTTTATCGCCTTTAACAGATGATAGCTGAATATTCTTTTCATCGTAACTTATTTCCTTAAATTTACCAGTAACACGCGTTGCAAGTACTCCACCCGCAACTATGCCAATAATCCATAACACCACCGTTATCCAGCCCAAAACAGGATATGCTTTATAGTTGCCTGCACGTCTGATCAACCAAATAACCATCGCCACAACAGGAAGTGCAAAAGCCAATATTATAAACGCCCACATGAGCGATGATTCATAGCCTTGATTGATAAACAATGATTTCAGCGAAGCCAGTTCAACATTAGCAAATATAAGTCCCACTGAAACTGCGATCATAACCATGCAAATTATTACAGCTGCAAATCCCAAGAAGATTTTGAAGAAAACGAGAATTGCATTGAGGCACCCCGACCGTTCAGGTGTTGGTGTAGCTTTTGCAGTTCTTGCTGCACTATATTTTGGAGGTTCGGGAGGCAAGTCACCCATATTCACCGTTCCCGCATTAGAAACAACCTCATCCGATTCACCACCGGTATTTGTCGATATAGAAGAAACTATTCCCGGGTTTGATTCCTCTTTACTTTTCACACTTGCCACGTTATCGCTCACCGTTTCACGTATTGATTTAATGTAATCCTTCTCGCCCATCATCTCCACTTTTTGTTTAACGGTTGTAGCTTTAGGAACAATAATCCATAGAACGACATAAATAAGTAACACCGTCCAATTAAAGCCCCACTTAAAGTCAAAGTCACCAAAAAAAACATTCAACGGGAAGAACGATGCCATTCCAACAACGCTTAACAACAGTGGAATAGTAAATATCAGACGAGGAATCCATGCGTCGATTTTGAAATACGCTGCAAATCCGCCGCAAACACCAGCTATTATTTTATCATTAGGATTGCGATACAATCTTTTTGCGATACTCGATTCCAGAGGCATAGGTTTCAGTATGATCCACAATAAGATATAAACAAAAAAGAGGACGCTGAAAAACACCACAAAAATCAGTCGCATCCAAACCGGGTCGATTTTAAAATAATTAGCCAAACCGCTGCAGACACCTGCGATGATTTTGTCTTTGCTATCCCGATACAACGACTTTGATTCCGATTGATTATTGTTTTCTTCGAAAGGTGGAGGCATCGAAGGCTTTGAATGAGAAGCATAATTTTCTTTTTGTGCCTCTTCAAAATCCGAGTCGAAATCCTCAGGCTTACCAATGCTATTCGTTATTGCTTCCACATCCTCATCAGTAATCACATTAATTCCATGTTTTAACCTGTTGCCAAACAGTTCAGCAATGCGGTTTTCAATATCATTCACTATTTCGTCGCCACCCTCTTCACGCGAAAAATAGTTCTTAAGGCTTTCAATATAGCGTTTGAGCATTTCATAAGCTGTCTCTTCAATTGCTATAACCTGACCTTGAAAATTTATGTTTATGACCTTTTTCATAAGATTATGTTATTTTGCTTCGTTATTACTTTCTTGAATCGTTTTTTGCGTAACAGCCTCCACTCCATTTGACAATTCATTCCATGTCATTTCCAGTAAGGAATAAAAAACTCTTCCTTTATCCGTCAACCTGAAATATTTGCGAGGGGGACCAGATGTACTTTCCACCCATTTGTAGGCAAGAATCTCGGCATTCTTCAAACGGTTCAATAACGGATATAAAGTTCCTTCCAGCAATTGCAACCCTGAACTTTTCATCTCGTCAATGATATCACCCGGATAAGCTTCGCCACGTTTGATAATAGAAAGGATGCAATATTCCAGTACTCCTTTCCGCATTTGACTTTGTGTATTCTCTATATTCATCTTTGTGTTTGAATTATATTACGGCACAAATATATAACTTTGCAATGTATTATGCAATGCAAAGTACTAATAAATTTGCCTGTTTAACATTATTTATATTTAATAGCGATTAAATACAAATTTGACAATATGCTGATAATGGGTCAAAAGGATAAAGTCAGGTTTGGGAATATGAAAACGAAATAATTTCGAATGATTGTGCGAGCATGGTGAGAGCATAATAAAAGTACGATGAAGTAAAAACAAGAGAATTGCAAAATCTTTACGAGTACAATGCGAGATTATGGTGGAAAAATGGTGGGAGCATAGTGAGAGCATGGTGGGAGCATGGTGGGAGCATGGAGAGAACTTGGTGACAACAAAATCAGGAAAAAGTCGGAAAAGCCAATGATGAAATTACTTCATTTTGATGTAATACGTTAGTTTGGCTTCAAAGATTCTGTGAGCTGAACGAGCAAAATAATCGCTGCGACGGTTTGGAAATAAATCGGCTAATCCATAATAATATCTGCCTTCAAGATCAAAATCCCCTGCTTTGGTTTTTAACTCCAATCCAAATCCGCCTGCCAGTCCGTAGTCGAAACGAGTCAGAGAATCAATCGACAAATATTGATTTTTATCAGTCGCATCACCCAAATTTCCAACAAGAGCCTCGCTCATAGAGGCATTATCACTGAGTAAGACGCCAATTTGGGGACCCACATTAAAAATGAAACGCATATTTTTTTTACCAGCATAGACATGGGTCATAAACGGTATTTCGACATAATTCAACGTTCGCATATAAGCAAAATCGGGATTGTCCCTGAACTTCTCTTTCCAACCACGTTGGGCAAAATTAACTTCAGCAACTATTCCCATATGTTCCTGTGCTATGTATTTTGCAGCAACACCTCCATAATAACCGAGGTGCATGTCTTGAAACACTTTTTGAGGAGCAAAATCGACAGTTGACAATAGCGGTCCCCCACCTATCCCAACATAAAGTTCAGGTTTAAAATCTCGTTGTGCTTTAACTTGTAAAACACTGAGGATTAACAACAAAGTTATAAACAGACGGTTTCTCATTTGCTCTTGTCTATTTTATAAATCATGTTATTGGTGTCGTAATGAATAAGATATAATCCCGTATTTCTAAAACCGCCCCAGTTATTTACGCGTTCAAAGTAAAAGGCAAACTGTAATGGATTTACATTCACCCTGTTAAGGTTTTGTTCAAAGTTTATCCCGTTGTTATATAAAGCAGTAAGGAAATACATTCCTATGTCGTATCCATGCATACCAAATCTGGGATAAAGTTTTATTAGATCCCTTTGATACCATTTTTTGAAATCATTATTAAAATCTTTCACAGCCGGATCATTTTCATCCACGAAGAAAGAAGTATAGATATAAGTACCAAACTTATGATAATCGTCTTTAATTTTTTGATCAAATGTTTGCCAAACAGGATATCCAAACAAACGAGTTGTATAAGCGGGATTGGATTCTTGCAATGCCGACAACGATTTCATCAGCGATACCAATGCGTTAGATGTATCGGAAGTGGGAATAATCACATTTTCTTTGTTCTGAACAAGCAGCGGAACTATGGTGCTATCCAATCTCGACGTTATGTCTATCGACTGATACTTAATATTTTTTTTCTTCAAATCAGCTTGCAGCGTTTTAACAAATGCTTCTTTATTGTCCTTGCTTGAATTATCATTTACAAACACAATATTTGCCTTGCTGAATGTTTCTAAAAATATCCCTGAAGCTTTTGTGTAAAGATTTTCCTGAAGCGTGTTAACTTGGAATATTTGTCCGTTGTTCAGCGTTTCCTTTTCAATATTGGAAATAGGAATCACATATTTTATGTTGCGCTCTTTTGAAAAGTCTGAAAGAACTTTAATCTGAGCATCTGTGATTCCGCCTACAATCAAATTCAATCCCTGCATCTCCATTGTACCCAAAAGACTTTCTAACTTTTGCGTGTTATTGTCGCTTCCAATATCAAATACATATAATTCTATGTTAGCTCCTTGTTCCTTCAGTTTGCTTACTGCTAAAAGAAAGCCTTCGTAAAACTCCTGAATTCTGAGATGCTGATTATTTGTCTTGTCCAAGAAAGGCATCAATAACCCTACGTGCATCACTTGTGCTTTAGGCGATTGCTTTGTTCCAGAAAGCAACAGATTAGCACTAGCAATTTTGGCCGAAACATTATCATCAAGCAATGCAGATTTTACGGGTATGATAAGTTCCATATTGGTTTTTAAACCATTGGAAACCATGGGGTTTTTTTGTTCAAGTTCTGGAACTGTTACTCCATAAGCTTTTGAAATGCTGTACAAAGTTTCACCTTTTACAACTTTGTGAACAATATCTGTAGTCTGCTCTTGATAAGGAGTGAATTTCTCAAATGTTTCAAAAAATGGAATTCTGATAGTTTTCCCTATCTGAAAAGTGGAAGCAGATAATCCGGGATTAGCGGTAATAATATCTTCGGGTTTGAGCGAATAAGTGCGGGAAACAGAATAGAGAGTCTCTTTTGGGAGGATGGTATGATATCTGTAGTTCTCTTCTTTTACAACACTAATAGTCTGACGTTGAGGAATATTAAGTACTTGCCCTTCGTTTATACCTTCTTGTGCTGAGGGATTATTTCGGTAAATCTCTTCTGATGTTGTATTGTACATTTGTGCTATCGCATAAACCGTTTCACCTTTTTGAACGGTATGCTTAAATGTCAAGTTCTGATCGGGAACTTGTTCCACCGGACTGGTGTTAACCATCGGCATTGAATCTACAGTCTGTGCGGCTGTCCCTTCGGTGATAGGAATCAAAAGAACCTGACCGTTTTTTAAGCCTTTATTTGCTTCGGGATTAACTCTCAAAATTTCAGCTACGGAGACTGAAAAGGCTCTTGAAACCGCAAATACACCTTCACCGGGTTGTACTTTGTACTTATAAAAAACCTCACCATTTTGCGTCACAGTTTCATTTGTCACATTTTGAGCTGTTAGTGTGGAAGTCAAAATTATCATTAAAAATAATGCAACTACTTTCTGAAGGGATTTTATATTTTGCATATTATCTGATTTATCTATTTAGCCAATTTCTTATAAATTACAAAAGTACAATAATATTTTTATTTGACCTTGATACACAAACTAACAAAACTAAAAGAGTTTAAACTATTCACTTACTCGCTCTTTATTATCAACCTGCCTTGGTCTCTGTACTTCTTATACAAATCGTTGAACTTTACTGCCTTCTTCTCATTATCGACATACTTTTGTTTAATATTTTCTGCTTTATGATACGATTCTTTAGCTTTCTCAAAATCTAATTCTTGCGCTTGTTTGATAGATTGATTGGTGTATTTGGCCGACTTTTTAGCATCTTTGTCCACTTTGTTACAAGATGAAATACTTAAAAGAACAAACAAAATAACCAGACTTGTTCCAACATGTTTTATTTTCATTTTTCTTCTTTTAAAATGGAAGTGGATCTTTTATTTCTTGCAGAAAATCATTTCCGGAACTGTTGATAGGTGGATTTGAATTTTGTTGATTAGTGTTGGCTTTTGATCTGACTTCAATATAATTTTTGTTGCCAACGACCCCATCATTCATATTTAAGAACAACGCGTATTCGCTTTCAAACTTGAGTCGCACAAATCCGGTAGGACCGTTTCTATGTTTTGCTATGATGATTTCAGCAAGTCCTTGCAACGAATTTCCATTTTCATCTTCCATGATCTTATAATATTCAGGTCGGTGAATAAAACAAACGATATCCGCATCCTGCTCGATAGCTCCCGACTCACGAAGATCCGACAACTGCGGTCTTTTTCCCTCGCTCGATCCAGCCTGTCTGTTTTCCACACCACGGTTCAACTGCGAAAGAGCTATGATTGGAATGTTCAATTCTTTGGCTAATCCCTTGAGTGATCGTGAAATGGTACTTACCTCCTGCTCTCGACTACCAAAACTCATTCCACTTGCGTTCATCAACTGCAAATAGTCGATAATGATTGCTTTAACATTGTGCTCGCGTACCAGTCGACGTGCTTTTGTTCTTAACTCAAAAACCGACAAACTAGGAGTATCATCTACAAATATGGGAGCATCATACAGTTGTTTTATCTTGGCATCAAGCAATTCCCATTCTTCCGGCACCAGTTGACCATTTTTGATTTTATCACCCGGAATTCTTGAAACATTCATGATGAGTCGGTTAACCAATTGAACATTTGACATCTCAAGTGAAAACACCGCCACCGGTTGTTGATAATCTACTGCAATATTTTTTGCCATTGACAGTACAAAAGCCGTTTTTCCCATGGCAGGACGAGCAGCTAAAATTACAAAGTCGGAGTTTTGCCATCCAGAAGTCATCTTATCAAGTTCATGAAATCCAGAAGCCAGTCCACTCATACCATCGGTACGGTTAGCTGCTTTCTGCAGATTATCCATCGCCTCTTTGATGATTGGATTGATCTGTATAACATCCTTTTTAACGTTCCTTTGTGAAATTTCAAAAAGCCGACCTTCTGTTTCCTGCATTAAATCGTCAACATCAACTGTCTCGTCAAATGCTTGTTGAGTTATACTTGACGAAAAAGTAATCAACTGACGTGCAAGGTATTTCTGCGCAATAATACGGGAGTGATATTCAATGTGAGCAGCAGAGGCAACTTTTTCGGATAACTCGGCAACGTAAATGGTTCCGCCCGCCTGTTCCAGTTCCCCTCGTCGTTTCAGTTCCTCAACAACAGTAAGCACGTCAATCGGCTTTTGTTGCATTGCCAACCCTTGAATGGCTCCGTAAACTAGTTGATGGGTAGGATCATAAAAACTTTCGGGTTTGAGAATATCACTGACAACCGAATAGGCGTCTACTTCAAGCATTAACGCTCCAAGTACAGCTTCTTCTAATTCTTTGGCTTGCGGTGGCAATTTTCCAACATCGGGTATCATTATGGTCTTCTCTACAACCTTTGTGTTTTTATTTTGTCTCTTATTTTCCATCTTTCTTTTTCCAAATTTATCTGTAAAGATACTTTGGATTTCTGAATTGTTATTCACAAAATCAAAAAAGCTGTTGATAATTATTATTATCATAATTGAAATCAATTGATCATAAAAATAATTGGCATGTTAAAGGTAAAATTCAATAAATGGAATGAGTTTATTATCTTTGTGACTAATTTTTATTTAAATACATATTAGATAATAATATGAAAAAGAAAAAGCTGCTTGTCATTATTGTATTTCTACTTGGTTTATCCTCAATTGCTTTAGCTCAGAATGAAGTAGCCTGGAAATTCAGTATAAAAGACAAAGGAAATGGTGAGATTCATTTAGTTTCCGACGCAACCATTAAACGAGGTTGGCATTTGTATGATACAAATATACCTGATGGAGGACCTTATCCCACATCATTAACTATTGATGAGATAGTTGGCGCAACGCCAATTGGCGGATTTCATGCAGAAGGGAAAGAAGCCGTTGTGACCTACGACAAAGTTTTTGAAATGAATATCGGAACATTTGACAACTCAGCAAAGTTTGTTCAAGCGTTTAAAGTCACCGATAAAAAAGCCTTCAAATTGACAGGCGATGTTCGTGCTCAGGCCTGTGACGACAAGAGTTGTACTCCACCACTGCCAGTCGATTTCGCTTTCACATCGACAAACTTACCTGCCACGGTTGCTGAAATGTCGACAGAAAAAGGTTCTGTTGCTGCAGAACCAGTTGTAGGTGCAGCTTCACCACTGAATATTGATACGCTCTCTTTGGGTGAACAGACACCCGTTGTTTCGGGGAATACAGACAAAAATCTTCTCTGGGAAACAGTTATAGAAGATCTCAAGAATTTTGGAACAGAAGGCACCACTGCCAACAAGTCGTTGCTGTGGATTTTTATAATGGGTTTTTTAGGAGGATTGGTAGCGCTGGTGACACCATGTGTTTGGCCAATGATACCAATGACTATCAGTTTTTTCCTTAAAAAAAATAAAACGAATAAGAAGAAAGCCGTTTCTCAGGCATCAATGTATGGCATGGCCATTATTGTGATTTATGTCGTTTTAGGATTAGCTATCACACTGATATTCGGTGCCAGCGCGATGAATAAACTGGCTACCAGCGCATTCTTTAACTTGTTATTCTTTGCACTGTTGGTTGTTTTTGCTATTTCATTTTTTGGTGGATTTGAGATGGTTTTACCATCATCGTGGACAAATAAAATGGATCAGAAAGCTGATGATACATCCGGTTTGATAAGCATTTTCTTTATGGCGTTCACCTTGGTGCTTGTATCATTTTCATGTACCGGACCCATTATCGGAACCCTTTTGGTAGAAGCAGCAACAACAAGCAGCATCTTAGCCCCTACTATGGGAATGCTTGGATTTGCGCTAGCTTTGGCTATTCCTTTTACTTTGTTTGCTATTTTCCCAACTTGGCTGCAAAATCTTCCCAAATCCGGTGGATGGCTCAATACGGTGAAAGTCGTACTAGGTTTCCTGGAACTGGCGCTGGCATTTAAGTTTTTATCGGTCGCCGATTTGGCTTACGGTTGGGGAATTCTCGATAGAGAAGTGTTTGTTTCTATATGGATAGTCATTTTTGCGCTATTGGGACTTTACTTACTTGGTAAAATCAGGTTCCCGGGCGATTCAGAGCTTAAACATGTTAGCGTAACACGACTTTTCCTAGCGATAACTTCGTTCGCTTTCGCAGTTTATCTTATTCCCGGTTTATGGGGCGCGCCGTTGAAATCTATCAGTGGGTTTGCACCTCCCATGTACACACAAGATTTCAATTTGTATGACGGATCTGTTCATGCCAAATATCTTGATTATGAATCAGGTATGGCATACGCAGAACAGGTAGGGAAACCGGTGTTGATAGATTTTTCGGGATATGGATGTGTCAACTGTCGAAAGATGGAAGCATCAGTTTGGACCGATCCCCGTGTAAAAGAAATGCTCGATAATGATTATATATTAATCACGTTGATGGTAGACGATAAAACAAAACTTTCCGAAACCATAGAGGTGGAAGAGAATGGTAAAATCACCAAGTTGAAAACAATTGGCGACAAGTGGAGTTATCTGCAAAGACATAAATTTGGAGCTAACGCACAACCCTATTATATAGCACTGGATAATCAAGGAAAACCTGTCAGCTCATCATATGCTTATGACGAAAATGTGGATAAGTATCTGGATTTTCTGCAATCAGGATTAAATAATTATAAGAAATAAACTATTTATGACGGTGCTTTTTTTAAAGTACCCCCCATTTTTATATGCATACAAAAGAAGAAAAAATGAATGCTTTCGGGCGATTGCTCGATATCATGGATGAACTGAGGGAAAAATGCCCTTGGGATCACGTGCAGACAAATGAAAGCTTGAGGGCTAACACAATAGAAGAAACGTACGAATTGTGCGATGCCATTTTGGATGACGATTCAGAATCGATCAAAAAGGAATTAGGTGATTTACTATTACATATTGTTTTCTATTCAAAGATTGGCGAAGAAAAGCAACAATTTGATGTATCAGATGTTTGCAATACAATCTGTGAAAAACTAATTTTCCGCCATCCCCATGTCTTTGGTGAAATTGAAGCCAAGACAGCCGGAGTAGTAGAAAAAAACTGGGAAATGATTAAGCTTAAAGAAAAAGGAGGAAACAAAACCGTGCTTGACGGCGTTCCCGTGTCACTTCCTTCGATGGTGAAAGCATACAGGATTCAGGATAAAGCCCGCAATTCCGGATTTGATTGGAATGAACGTGCAGATGTTTGGGATAAGGTGAAAGAAGAGCTAGGTGAGCTGAAAGTTGAAATTGAAAATATGAATGCAGATAAAATGGAGGGAGAGTTTGGTGATCTCATCTTCAGTATTATCAATGCGGCAAGATTGTATAAAGTGAATCCCGACAATGCACTGGAACGTACAAACAGGAAATTTACCTATCGTTTCAACTATATGGAACAAATGTTGAAAAAACAAGGCAAGAACCTGAGAGATACCCCATTGGAAGAGATGGAGATTTATTGGCAGGAAGCAAAAAAACTTGAGAAATAACTTATCATTAATATATTATAATGGATAATCTGCTTTGTCCTCAATGTAAAATAAGACGGTTCTATCTGTTGAACAGTGCCGGAGAACGTTTAGTGGTAACGGTTTCTAAAGATAAACAAATCCATCCAATTCATGAAAATGAAACTTTGGATGGATTTGATACTTCTGTATTGTATTGCCTGGGTTGCTCGTGGAGTGGATCGACTGATGCAACGACCGATAAATTCTGATTTTATTTACCCGGCCGCCAACGAGATAATATGTTTTGTCGCTTGTTGAAGATACCGTTCTTCTTGGTCCTCACATCTTCAATAACATAAAATATATCCTGATCAAAATCTGTAAGACAATTGGATATGTCCTTCATATTTTTACGTTCAATAACAGTCTCAATAATATCTACTTTATCAACTGAACCCGTTCCGTGAACCATTGTTGCTCCATGGCCGGCATTTTTTAGCCTCTGAACTAATTCGGTGCCATTTTTACGGGTATAAACCCTGCAAAGCACAATTCCATATGCAATTCGCTCTTCGAGCATAATACCAATATAATTACCAGTTGCATAACCGGCTGCGTAAGATAAATAAGAAACTAAATCATTTGCGCGCGCCAAAATTTGTGAGATTATGACAACCCAAATAAATACTTCAAAAAAGCCTATAAGCGGCGCTTTTAACTTCTGGCCTTTGGATACAAAAATAATTCGCAAAGTGCCTAATGACACATCACAAATCCTCCCAAAAAATATCAATATGGGAAGTAACCATGGAGATTGGTCTAAGAAATCAAACATAAATAATAATTGTTAAGAGGTAAGTACATTTAAATAATTGATAAACTGATTAATGTCGTCTTCAGATGTGTCCCATGAACAAACCAGACGCATCTCATTTCTGGATTCATCCCAATCGTAAAAGAAATAACGTTCACGTAATTTATCGGTGATGGCTTTGGGTAAAATGAAAAATAGTGCATTGGATTCTACTTTTTGGGTGATTTCAATGCCCTTTATCTTACTCATTTCCAAAGCAAGCTTTTGTGCTGCAGCATTTGAATGACATGCATTTTCAAACCAGATATTTTCGTTTATATAGGGAATGAATTGTGCTGAAATGAATCGCATTTTGGAATATAACTGTGTGGATTGCTTTCGATAATATTTCAAATTCGCGGATAGTTCTTTTCGGAGAGGAACGACTGCCTCACCCATCATCAAACCATTTTTTGTACCCCCAAAGGTGAAAATATCAACACCACATTCGATTGTCATCTCTCTCATCGATACATTTAGTGAAGCGCATGCGTTTGCGATTCGTGTACCGTCCATAAAAAGATACATATCATGCGTATGTGCCAGATCAGCAAGCGCTTTTATTTCTTGAGGAGTGTAAACCGTACCAAGTTCCGTAGTTTGTGAAATAGCTATAACCTTAGGTTGTGAATGATGTTCAAAACCGAAACCGTGTAATTGAGAACCAACAAGTTCGGGAGTGAGTTTTCCGTCGGTAGTAGCGACTTCTTTCAGTACAGCTCCGGTAAATTTTGAAGGAGATCCACATTCGTCAACAGCTATATGAGCTGTTGTTGCACAAATAATTGAGTGAAAAGGTAAAGTGCAAGCTGAAAGTGCAACCACATTTGCACCCGTTCCGTTGAACACAAATTGAGGCTGAATATCATTTACACCCAACAGATCTTGGATTGCTTTCACACCCTTAACTGTCCATTGATCGTCGCCGTATGCGATTGTGTGATCTGAATTAGCTTCAATCAAAGCCTGCATAATCCGTGGATGAACACCTGAATTATTGTCACTTCCAAAACTTCTCATAAAATTTAGTTATTTTGTATGCAAAGGTACTAAAAAAAGACATTTAAAAATATACGTTGAAAAATATGGAATAAATAATAGCCAAAAGATTAATGCTCAACTACTTTGTTATGTCATAAAAAATTTGTATCTTTGTTTATATACTGTTAGCTGAACTACAAATGAAACTTTCCAATACCGGAATTAATTCTTTGCAATGTATGATCATGCAATCAGTAATTTGTGAACTAATAACTGGAATTAATAAACACTTACCTTATAATATATGAAACATATCTTCAATTTGTTTACTGCCGCTGTTTTTATCTTTTTAAGTGGATGCTCGACTTCTTCTTACCAAAAGACGAAGGATGGAATTATCGTTAAGATAAACAAGACTGATAAAATTGAAAAGATCAATCTGAGATTAAAGGTTATTAATGACAACATTATTCACGTGTCAGCAACACCTGAACCTGCGTTTTCTAAAGAAAAAAGTCTTATCGTTGTTCCGGAATTGGGAACATCTCAAGAATTCAATGTAAAAGAAGATTCAGTCTGTCTTGTTTTGTCGACTAAGAAGTTGGATGTAAATGTGAACAAAACAACAGGTGAGGTGGATTTTATAGATAAAAGCGGAAATTCAATCCTCAGAGAAAATAAAGGAGGTGGGAAATCATTTACCCCAATTGAAGTAGAAGGCACAAAAGGGTTTACGATTCAGCAGGTATTTGAGTCGCCCGCAGATGAAGCATTTTATGGATTGGGGCAACATCAATCAGACGAGTTTAATTATAAAGGTAAAAACGAATCCCTTTTTCAGTATAATACAAAAGTTTCTGTTCCGTTTTTTGTGTCAAACAGAAATTATGGAATCCTTTGGGATAATTATTCGTTGAGTAGATTCGGCAATCCGGGCGACTATGGTCAATTGGATCAGTTCAATTTATACGACAAATATGGCAAGGAAGGCGCGTTGACAGCTATTTATTCCGGAAGTAATGGCAAAACCGTTGAACGAAAAGAAGTTGTGCTTGATTATGAGAACCTGAATTTAATCAAGAATTTTCCAAACGACTTTCCACTCTACGGTTCTACAGTTACTTGGGAAGGAGAAATAGAACCAAAGTTAAGCGGACTCTATCATTTTAAATTACACTATGCCGGTTATACGACCGTATATCTGAATAATGAGCAAGTGGTCAAGGAGCGATGGCGTACTGCCTGGAATCCAAATGATTATAAGTTCTCCTATGACTTAAAAGCAGGCGAAAAAGTTCCTATCAGAATAGAATGGAAACCAGATGGCGATGTATACTATATCTCTTTGAAATCTTTAAGTCCTGTGTCTGAAGAAGAACAAGGTAAACTGCAGTTATGGAGTGAAATGGGTAATGAAATAGATTATTATTTCATTTATGGTAATAATTTAGATGAAGTAATTAGTGGATATAGAACCGTAACCGGAAAATCACAGATTATGCCAAAATGGGCAATGGGATTCTGGCAGAGTAGTGAACGTTATAAGACACAAGATGAATTATTATTTAATTTAGCAGAATTTAGAAAGCGACATATCCCTATCGACAATATCGTTCAGGATTGGTCATATTGGCCAGTAGATGCGTGGGGAAGTCACGATTTTGACAGTGTTAGATTCCCTAATCCGAAAGGGATGGTAGATTCTGTTCATGCAATGAATGCAAAGATAATGATATCAGTCTGGCCAAAATTCTATATCACCACCGAACATTTCAAACAGTTTGATGAAAAAGGTTGGATGTATCAGAAGGCCGTTGAAGACAGTATTCGCGACTGGATCTATCCGGGATATATTGGTTCATTTTATGATGCTTACGCCGAAGGAGCACGTAAGTTATTTTGGGAACAGATGGAAAACAAACTCTATTCAAAAGGATTTGATGCATGGTGGATGGATGCTTCCGAACCAAATATACAGGATAATACAACTATCGAATACCGCAAAGCATTGTGCGGACCGACGGCGTTGGGTCCTTCGACAAAATATTTTAACACCTATGCATTAATGAATGCAGAAGGAATTTATAACGGTCAGCGGGGGAAGGATCCCAATAAGCGAGTATTCCTGCTTACGCGATCCGGTTTTGCGGGCATTCAACGCTATTCGACAGCAGTATGGAGTGGCGATATCGGCACAAGATGGGAAGACATGAAAGCACAAATATCTGCAGGATTGAATTTCTCGCTTTCCGGAATTCCTTACTGGACAATGGATATCGGCGGTTTTTGTGTAGAAAAGAGATATGAAAATGTGCAACGTTTGTACGATTCAAAAGGAATTGAAAATGAAGATTTGAAAGAGTGGCGTGAATTAAATACCCGTTGGTATCAGTTTGGAGCATTTGTTCCACTGTTCCGTTCTCACGGTCAGTTTCCATATCGTGAGATTTTTAATATAGCACCTGAAGACCATCCCGCTTATCAATCTATGCTTTATTATAATAAATTACGTTATCGTCTGATGCCATACATCTATTCGCTTGCAGGTATGACTTATTTAGAGGATTACACGATTATGCGTGCTTTAGTTATGGATTTTCCTGAAGATAAATTTGTAAATGATATCAGCGATCAGTATGTGTTTGGCAATGCGATTATGGTTTGTCCGATTTATGAATATGGCGCACGCAGCAGAAGAGTATATTTCCCTAAAAGTGAAGGTTGGTATGATTTGTATTCAGGTGCTTATATTGTTGGAAATCAATCTAAAATAATGGATGCCCCATATGAACGAATACCACTGTTTGTTAGTGCAGGCAGCATTATACCCTTTGGACCTGAAATAGAGTACAGTGATGAAAAACAAGCTGATCCCATCACATTATATGTCTATGCCGGGAAAGACGGTTCTTTTACTTTGTATGAAGATGAAGGAACGAATTATGATTATGAAAAAGGAAAGTACGCACTTATTCCTATCAATTATAACGACTTAGACAAGACATTAATAATTGAGAAAAGAACAGGCGAATTTGATGGTATGTTGAAAAACAGAAAATTCAATATCATTTATGTTGATCAGCAAAACTCCAAAGCGTTAGATTTTGAGTTACCAGGCAAAGTTGTTGAATATGATGGATCCATGATCACCATAGAACTATAAAAACAACATTATGCAAGATTGCTTAGTAGAAACTTCCTAATAGCTGAGGCATCAACATTTTTGCGTTTTGCATAATCAACCAGCTGTTCCTCTGATATCTCGCCAATGGCAAAATACTTGGAATCGGGATGAGCGAACAATAATCCGCTGACCGATGCATTGGGATACATCACTCCATTTTCGGTAAGAGATATTCCTATCTCATTGGAATTGAGAATTTCATGTAATGAAAAATTTACAGTCTGATCGGGTATTGATGGATAACCCACTGCCGGACGAATACCACGATATTTTACCGCAAACATCTGATCAATTGTCAGATCCTCATCGGAAGCATAACCCCAATATTCCTGTCTAATCTTAGTATGCAACCATTCGGTAGCCGCTTCTGCAAGTCGGTCGAGTAATGATTTCAAGAGTAATGCCGAGTATTCATCACCATCCTCTTCGAATTTATGGAGCAGATCTTCCGATCCAACACCCGCCGTAACAGCAAAAGCTCCAATATAGTCCTTGATACCGGTTGATAATGGTGCAACAAAATCGCTTAGACATAAATATGCCTCTTTGTCGCTCTTCTTCTGTTGTCGTAACATCGGGAACGATTTTCCGTCAATGTAAATTGTATCGTTCTGACTATATGCAGGATACAAACCAAAAACAGCCATAATATATTGAGCACGCTGATCCACCAACAATTGTAGTAGTTCACGTGCATTATCATATAAATCGGCCGCTTCTTTTGCACGCTCGCGTTCATCTTCACGGAAAGTAGCCATCCATTGTGCACGACAATGTTCGCAATTGTCGATTTTGGTGACAGTGTGAAATTTGGCCGACATGTCCCAACTATGGAAGAAGAATTTCCAATCTATATAAGGGATTATCTCTTCTACTTTAATATCATTAAGCACTTGACGTCCAAGCGATTTAGGTTCACTTGCTGTAAAATCAGACCAGTTTAATTGAAATCCATTGGTACGTGCTTCATTCAGGGGTACTAATATCGATTTCTTATCAGAATGAGCCTGTCTTAGAATCTCATACTCTTGTTCCACCTTTTCGACATAATCCTGGCGAGCATTGACATTCAACAAATTAGCGACAGCTGCAGGACTTTGTGACGCATCCTTTACATACACAACCGGACCATTATTATATTTCGGGTCAATTTTAAGAGCCGTATGAAGCTTTGAAGTCGTTGCTCCACCGATGAGAAGCGGAATTTGAAAACCAGCTTTCTCCATTTCTTCAGCCATGATGGCCATTTCCTCCAATGAAGGAGTTATCAATCCACTAAGTCCGACAATATCAGGCTGTTCATCTCGAATTGTTTGTAATATCTTTTCAGGAGAAACCATCACACCAAGATCAATGATCTCGTAGTTGTTACAAGATAAAACTATAGAGACAATGTTTTTTCCTATGTCATGAACATCTCCTTTAACGGTAGCCAACAGCACTTTTCCTGCTTTTTGAGAACCACCGGAAGACGATTTTTCCGCCTCTAAAACCGGTTGCAGCACAGCCACTGCCTTTTTCATTGTACGAGCAGCTTTCACAACCTGAGGTAGAAACATTTTACCAGAACCGAACAATTCCCCTACTCGATTCATCCCATCCATCAGGGGTTTATCAATAATATCGACCGCACGCGGATAGAAAGCCAAAGCCTCTGCAATATCCTCATCTATATAATCGCTGATGCCTTTCACTAAAGCATAACTAAGTCGCTCATTCAATGACAGTTTTCGCCACTCCTGAGCCTTCTCCTTTTCCAATTCGGGTGTCTGCTCATTCTTTACCTTTTCTGCATATTCCATCAAACGTTCGGCAGCATCGTCACGTCTATTTAGTATGACATCTTCAATAATTGTCTTAACATCCTCAGGGATATCTTCATAAATAACAGACTGAGAAGGATTTACAATCCCCATATCCATACCCGCATTGATGGCATGAAACAAGAAAATCGAATGCATAGTATCGCGAATGGCATCATTTCCCCTGAAAGAGAAAGAAAGATTACTTACCCCTCCGCTTATTTTAGCACCTGGACAATTCGTTTTTATCCATTTGATAGATTCAATATAATCGACAGCATAATTGCGATGTTCTTCCATACCCGTAGCAATTGCCAGGATATTAGGATCAAAGATAATATCTTGTGGATTGAAGCCGGTATTAACCAGCAATTTGTATGCACGTCCACAAATCTCGATACGCCGTTCCAAGCTTGCCGCTTGTCCCTGCTCATCAAAAGCCATCACGATTACCGCAGCGCCATAATCCTGCACCAATTTTGCATGTTCAAGAAACTCCTTTTCCCCATTCTTCAGTGAAATAGAGTTCACAATAGATTTGCCTTGCACGCACTTGAGTCCCGCTTCAAGCACTTCCCATTTCGATGAATCAATCATTATTGGAACTCGCGCCACATCAGGATCAGAAGCAAGCATATTCAGGAAATTAGTCATTTCCTCTTTGCCCTCCAGCAGTCCGTCGTCCATATTTATATCGAGCACTTGTGCCCCATCCTCAACTTGCTTACGCGCTATCAGAAGTGCCTCTTCATAGTTCTTCTCCTTTATCAATCGCAAGAACTTACGTGAACCGGCAACATTGCAACGTTCGCCAATATTCACAAAGTTGATTTCGGGTGTAACAGTCAGTTCCTCAAGACCTGATAAATGTAGATAATTGGATTGTGCCGCTGGTTTGTGTGGCGTTTTGCCAATCACCAACTGGTTATATCTTGCAATATGTTCAGGTGTTGTACCGCAACACCCACCAATAATATTAACTAAACCCTCATTTATATATTCCGCAATATCAACCGCCATTCTGTCGGGAGTCTCGTCATACTCACCTAATTGGTTGGGCAATCCCGCATTAGGATAAGCACTTACATAAAAGGGAGACAACCGTCCCAGTTCTTTTACGTAAGGCTTCATATCTTTTGCCCCGAAAGAGCAGTTCAAGCCGATTGCCAACGGTTTAGCATGATTTACAGAAGCTAAAAAAGCATCCAAAGTCTGACCAGAAAGAGTGCGTCCCGCATTATCCGTAATAGTTACCGACAAAACGATTGGAGTATTGATTCCGGTTACCTTGGCAACCTCTTCAGCAGCAAAGATTGCAGCTTTAACATTCAGTGTATCAAAGATCGTTTCCATTAACAACAAATCCACACCCCCTTTTACAAGAGCCGTAATCTGTTCAACATATCCAGTTTTAAAATCATCAAAAGTCGCAGCACGGAACATAGGATTCTCAACATCAGGACTCATTGAAGCAGTCCTATTTGTAGGTCCGATAGAACCAGCCACGAAGCGTGGTTTCTCCGGAGTACGTACTGTAAACTCATCCGCCAGAGCCCGTGCCAGTTTTACCGAAGCAAGGTTCATTTCCACAACATGATCACTCAAATGATAATCCTGCATGGATATAGCATTAGTATTAAACGTGTTAGTCTCAATGATGTCTGCCCCCGCCTCAAGATATTGTCTATGAATAGAACTGATGATATCCGGGCGAGAAATGGAGAGTAAATCATTACACCCTTTAAGTTGAGTATCAGCATCTTTGAATCGTTCACCACGAAAATCAGATTCCGTCAACTTATGACGCTGAATCATTGTTCCCATAGCTCCATCGAGAATGAGAATGCGCGATTTTAATACCTCATCTATATTCATTATTTCCTTACTTTTTCGGTTTGAAGACTTACAACAGGAGTGATACTTCTCCCCCTTAATTTGAGGTAACTCCTTCTAATCCAAACAACTGCCCATGATCCCACCAAGCGTGTACCTAATATCCACCAAATTGAAACCCCAAGGGCTACAAACAAGAGATTATCCTCAATCACTGAATGCGAAACTGCCAAATGGTAGTTTAACAAATCCGCTTCAGGTTTAGACACTTTCCCTTCCTGCATTTGATCAGCCATTAACGCTCCTCCGTAGGCTAAACCCACAATATAACCAATTAACCACAGAAATCCGGTGCTAATTGGCAGTCCGAAGAACTTGAGTAAAGGTTCAATCCATTTTGAGAGTTTATTGATAAGATCGTATCTCTCAAGCACATTGTATAATATATTTAACGTAGTGACGATGAATATTATCAACAACGCTATGTTTAACGAGCTCTTGAGCCAGGCCACAAGCACTCCACCTATAGATGTAGCTGCAACAGCATCTGTACGGGTAAACAGCGGCATCCCCATATCTTGAGGCAATATCATATTCAAGACCACTCCCACAAGCAGACTGGTAAATAATCGCAATGCAAATACAGCCCAGAACGAAGTTCCTGTTTTTGCCTGAACAGCACACTCAACAGGCAGATTATGTGTGATCTGGCACATCAAAGCCAAAATAGTTAATTCGCGCAGCGTTATTTCCATTGAAGTAATAATGGCAATTGGCGCATATAGAGGGAGGAATATACTGGTAATGAACACAATAGCAGTACTTCCCGGTAATCCCAAATAACCAAACACGGGGTCTAGATAACCAGCTATAAAACTAAGCACACCAAAATAATCCAGTAAGCGCACAGCTAAGGATATTGGTAGAATAATCTTCAGCAGCCAGATTGCGGTATGTCCCGACTTTTTGAGACTGGGATTAATAACCTCTTTAAAAAAATTCATTGAAATTGCAATTACTTTTTAAACATTCTCGCCATGTCTCGCTTGTCCTCTTTCTCTTTGAGTGCGTGGCGTTTATCGTATTGTTTTTTACCTTTAGCCACAGCAATATTGAGTTTTGCCAACCCTTTATCGCTGATGAAAAGGCGTGTGGGAATAATTGTAAAACCCGTTTCTTTAGTAAGGCGCATTATTTTGCGCAATTCAGTTTTGTTTAGCAATAGCTTGCGGTCGCGGCGAGCAATGTGATTATTGTAGGTACCGTAAAAATATTCAGAAATATTCATGTTTCGCACCCACAAACCGTTAGGTTCAAAAAAGCAATAACTATCCGCCAAGCTCGCTTTGCCCAGACGAACAGATTTAATCTCTGTTCCCGTAAGCACAAGACCAGCTGTAAACGTTTCAACCAGTTCGTAATCGAAAGTTGCACGTTTATTCTTAATCTGTATATTGGGCTGTTTTACTTTCTCCACATTTATTATTTTGGGTTGCAAAGTTAATCAATTCTTATCTAATTAAGGTCTTTACCGACAAATTTAAGATGCTTTCAGCTTTAGGTCATGCATTTAACGAAAATAATCGTACTTTTGTGTATCGTTTTAATATTGACTGAATGAAGAAACATGTGCCAAATGCTATTACAATGATGAACCTTTTCTCGGGGTGCATCGCTGTTATCATGGCTTTTGAAGGTAAATTTCAGTGGGTGGTTTTTTGGGTGATCATGGCTGCTGTATTCGACTTTTTCGATGGATTTGTCGCGCGACTGCTGCATGTATCTTCCCGATTAGGAGTTGAATTGGATTCATTGGCCGATGTTATTAGTTTTGGAGTAGCACCGGCAACGGTTGTGTTCACGCTGCTTCGAAGCTTCACTGCTTATCCCGATTTCCTGACACCCATAGCCGATTATATTCCCTATCTCGCATATCTTATTGCGATATTTTCAGCAATGCGACTAGGTAAATTCAATATAGATGAACGTCAAACGACCTCTTTCATAGGACTTCCCACCCCCGCCAATGCTCTGTTCTGGATATCTTATTGTTTTGGTATGCAACAGATTGCGCCCATTAATGCCAGTTTCCTGTATTTAACATTATTATGCATCCTGATATTCTCATATCTTTTGGTGTCCGAAATCCCCATGTTTTCGCTTAAGATCAAGGACAAATCGTTGAAAGGCAATGTAAAACAGCTATTTATAACGTTTTTGATAATCTGCTTTGTTGCTTGGCAAGGCATCGGAGGTATCGCTTGGGGAATAGTTGCATACATTATCATTTCAATTTTTTCATCGCTGTTTGAAAAACAAACCGTTAAATATTCGAAATAGTCAATTGAACTTTCAATATTTCATTTTATCTTTATACTTCAAAACTATTGTATACATTTTATGTTTAAATTTCTTTTCTTTCTATTCTTAATTATGATGTTCCTCCTGTTATTGGGGAGACCATTTCGTCGTCGTCCATCAAGTTCAAACAGGCCTGATGATCAACAATCACAACGAAACTATCAACAACAGCGGGATGATACAAGCGGCATTGAAACACAGGAAGACCGCATTATTTCTTATCATAAGAAAAGTTTCGAGAAAAGCGAAGCTGAAGATGTCGATTTTAAGGAAATCAAACAAGAAAACGATTAGTAACTGCTGCGCTTAATTGCTCCATCAAACCTGGTTTATTTTTCATTTTTATACAAGACTTTGATTAGTCCTGAGCGAGAAAATCATGGGGAAATTGTAAGAATATTGCAATAAAATTGTGGGAAAATGGTCAAAAGAAAGTAGGATCTTTATGGCAATAATCGTCAATCGGATTCAGAAAATATTATTAGTTAATCTTTTACCATATCATATCATAAAAACAATATTACAGATTTAAATTTTATAAATAGCAATACTTTGACTAAATTTGTGGCTGGAAAAGTCGGAAACTTTTTCCAAGAAAGTCATTATTAACAAATTACAAATAAGTGTATTATGGTAGATATTTTTGATAGGCTTACAAACGCCAAGGGACCACTTGAACAATATCAGAGTAAATTAGAAGGATATTTAATGTTTCCAGAGCTAGAAGGTGAAATTGGACCAAGAATGATGTTTCGCGGTAAAGAAGTGATCACCTGGAGTTTAAACAATTATCTAGGTTTAGCCAATCATCCCGATGTACGTAAAGCAGATACAGAAGCTACAAAAAAATGGGGACTTGCGGCACCAATGGGAGCACGCATGATGTCTGGCCAAACAAAATATCATAAAGAGCTAGAAGACAGACTAGCTAAATTTGAAAAGAAAGAAGCAGCCTATCTGCTTAACTATGGCTATCAGGGCATGGTTTCTATTCTAGATTCTCTGTGCTCAAGAAATGATGTTATCGTTTACGATTCTGAAAGTCATGCTTGCATTATGGACGGAATCTTTTTACATAAGGCAAAAGGCGGAAAAAGCTATGTTTATCCGCATAACGATATGGAACGCTGCGAAAAAATGCTTCGTTTTGCGACCAAGCAAGCTGAAGAAAATAACGGTGGAATATTAGTCGTTACCGAAGGTGTTTTTGGCATGTCGGGCGGACTGGGTAACTTACCCGGGATTGTCAAGTTGAAAGAAAAATTCAATTTCCGCTTACTTATTGATGATGCACACGGTTTTGGTACAATGGGTGCAACAGGTGCCGGCACAAGCGAACACTTTGGAGTGATGGACGATGTAGACATTTATTTCTCAACTTTCGCAAAATCCATGGCAGGTATTGGCGCTTTTGTAGCTACCAAAAAAGTAATTATTGATTCTCTGAAATCAAATATGCGTTCTCAGATTTACGCAAAATCGCTTCCACTGCCAATGGTTGAAGGAGCTATTAAAAGATTAGATATGCTCCAGAATGAACCTGAGCATAAAGCAAATCTTTGGAAAGTTGTGCATAAATTGCAAGACGAGCTGCGTAAAAACGGCTTCAATATTGGAAATACAGAATCTCCAGTAACACCAGTTTACCTGAGTGGATCAGTAATTGAAGGTACCAACATTGTATTCGATTTACGCGAGACATACAATGTTTTCTGTTCATTGGTTGTTTATCCTGTTGTTCCAAAGGATGTGTTGATGCTTCGACTTATTCCTACGGCTGCTCATACACAAAAAGAGGTGGATGAAACAATTGAAGTATTTAAGAAAGTTAAAGTTAATTTGGAGGCTGGTAAGTACAAAGCCACCGAAATGAAAACTATGAGGATAGATTAAGAGATGAAGAATACAATTCGTAAAAGGACCATAATGAGAAGAAAAAAATACCACTTAAAGTGCGTCAATTGCGGAAATGTAACACCTACATTTGGTAAGTGGTTGAGACAAAATCAGAAATGCTCTAAATGTGGAAGTTCCTATTCTGAAATTTGGTATGGTTCGGACTATCGAAAATTGGAAAAGATTTTCAAAGGTCCAGCAACAAGTTTTTGGATGTACTTCGATTTCCTTCCGCTTTATATGAGAAGGAATATTGTGTCTTTTTATGAAGGAGCTTCACCTGTGGAAAGATGGTCGTTCCTTGAGGATTATGCAAAAAATAAATACAACCTGGACATCGAAGTGTTCGCTTATCGGAACGATCTGAACGGCGGCACAGGCACTTTCAAAGATGTGGCTGCTTCTTTGGCGGCCAGCATCTTCAAAGAAAAAAGGGTTAAACAATATTGCATTGCTTCGACAGGTAACACGGCCACAGCTTACGCAAAATATTTATCAAAAGCTGGCGTAAACTGCTCAGTTTTCATGCCAGAAGATAGCCTCATCACTTCACAAGCGTTTATAAATTCTTATGGACAGCGAGTATTCAAAGTCATGGGTGATTATGCAAAAGCTAAAACCGTTGCCAATGACTATGCGAAAGAACAACATGTCCTGATTTCCAGCGGCAACACAGATCCAATTCGTATTGAAGCCAAGAAAACCATGGTTTTTGAATGGCTCCGACAAATAGGTAAATTGCCAGATGTTTATATTCAAGCCGTTAGCGGTGGCACAGGTCCGTTAGCTATCGACAAGGGGATCAGGGAATTGAGCGAAGTTCGTCCCGATTTGCATCTCCCTCGTTTCATTTTAGTTCAATCCGATGGTTGTGATCCAATGGTTCAGGCGTGGGAAAAAGCAGAAGCCACCGGATTTCCTGATGGCTGGGAAAAAGATTATCCTGTTCTGGACGATCCTCAGACAATGGTGCCTACACTTGCTACCGGCAACCCTACTTCGTATCCTATTGTTGCGAAACTTGTTAAAAGGTCGAACGGTTCATTTGTACGAATGAGCGAAAAGAAACTGGTGTCAGTTGGAAAACTAATTGCTTATGAGCAAAAAGTGATTCCAGGACCAGCGTCGGCTGTTTGTGTAGCAGGTTTCTTTCATGCTTTGAAAGAAGGAAAAATTAAGAACGGTGAAAGTGTGATGGTGAATATAGGTGAGGGTGCTACTCGTGCACCTCGGTTTGTAGAACAAATGATTTATACAACTCTGGAAGTGAGCAGTGCAAAAGATTGCGAGCCTCACAATATTTCAGATTTCAGGGAACAGTTGTGGAACGACCTGATTAACTGAGCATAAAATGCAGGAAATTTCAAATAAGACAATATGGATAACGGGCGCTTCTTCCGGAATAGGTGAAGCGTCCGCTTATCTGTTTGCCCAAGCTAATGCTAATCTGATTCTTACGGCCACACGCGAAGACAAATTGCGCGAAGTGCAACAGAAATGCATTGGTTTTGGAGCCAAATGTGAAATATTACCTTACGATTTATCTGATCTTGAGAACTTGAATGCACTTGCTGACAAGGCCTTATCATTATTTGGCAACATTGATGTTTTATTTTTAAATGCAGGCATCAGTCAGCGCAGCAAAGCTTTGGACACATCACTTGATGTAGACAAAAAAATTATGGATGTGAATTTTGCTGCACCAGTAATAATAACAAAACGAATATTACCCAAAATAATTGAGAACGGAGGAGGTACAATTGCCGTCACATCCAGCATATCGGGAAAATTTGGTTTTCCACTTCGCTCCGCTTATGCATCTTCAAAATTTGCGCTTTATGGTTTCTTTGAGACCATTCATGCGGAATATTATAATCAAAATATCCGTGTAGTAATGGTATGTCCCGGAAGAGTTAAAACGAATATCTCATTCAATGCATTAGAAGCCGATGGAACTAAGCATGCCCAAATGGATGACGGACAAAATAACGGTATCAGTTCAGAAAAAGCCGCAAAAATAATCGTCAGGGCCATAAAAAAGCAAAAGCCCGAAGTATTTGTCGGCGGATTTGAATTAGCTATGGTTTATATCAAGCGTTTTCTTCCAGGATTAGCTCGAAAAATTGCAAGAAGCATAAAATCAACTTAATAACAAACACTATTTATTTAGAATAATGAAAGAGAACTATGTAATCAGTGGCATCCAACAGGTAGGCATTGGTGTTGAGAACTTTACTGAAGCGTGGAAATATTATATTGATGTTTTCAATATGGATATTCGTATCCTTGAAGACGACACAGTTGCTGAATTGATGCTGCCTTACACAGGAAATCAACCTCAAAAACGACATGCCTGCATAGCAATTAATATGCAAGGAGGCGGAGGATTTGAAGTATGGCAATATTCTGAGCGTAAGCCACAACCCGTAGGATTTGAGATTCAGGCAGGCGATTTAGGTATTTTTGCAGCCAAAATTAAAAGTCGCGACGTTGAAAAAGCTTATGAATATTTGAAGAATAAAAAGGACACTATTTTACTGGGGAAGCTGACACAAAGCATTGATGGTCAAAAGACTTTCTTTATGAAAGATCCTTTCGGAAATATCTTTCAGATTGTGCATGAACCAACTGTTTACATTGATGAGAAAAGACCTACATCGGGTATTGGTGGCGTTATGATTGGTACTTCCGACATAAAAAAAGTACTACCTATCTACAGGGATATCTTGGAATATGACCAAGTAGTTGCTGATGTAACCGGCTCATTTGATGATCTTAAAGCGCTGCCTTCGGGCAACGGACAATTCCGTCGTTTATTGCTCACTCACAGTAAACCAAGAAAAGGAGGATTCAGTGAACTCTTGGGGAAATCGTATATCGAACTGGTACAAGCTCTTGATCGCACTCCTCAAAAAATATATGAAGGTCGCTACTGGGGTGATCCCGGATTTATTCAGGTTTGCTTTGATGTGCGCAACCTCGATGCTTTACAAAAGAGATGTGAATCAATAGGCTTCCCTTTTACTGTGGATACTCGCTCAAGATATAAACAAGGCGACTCATTTGACATGGGAGCCGCGGCCGGTCAGTTTACTTACATCGAAGATCCTGATGGTACGCTGATTGAATTTGTTGAGACTTACAAAATTCCTATCATGAAGAAATTGGGACTTAGTCTTAACTTGATTAAACGTGATGCAGAGAAACCACTTCCAAAATGGTTGATGAAATTACTTCGTTTTATGCGTTTAAAACCTGAGGATTTACAATCCTATTAAAGCATAAAAAAAGGTCTGTTACAGAACAATGTGACAGACCTTTTTATTTTTATATCTTTGGGTTTATTTGCCTACCCCTCTGTACTCAAATCCATTTGATGTAACTTCTTCACTGTTATAGATGTTTCTACCATCAACAATCAGGTAGTTATTCATGATTTTGTGCAAAACATCCCAGTTAGGCATTCGAAATTCTTTCCATTCGGTGGGAACAATAATTGCATCGGAATTATTTGCTGCATCATAAATATCTGTGGCATAATAAATTGTATCTCTCAAATATTTTGTCTTGGCCTCTTTCATAGCGGCAGGATCGTAAGCACGTACATTCACTCCGGCATCTAATAGACTTTTAATCAGTATTAGCGATGGAGCATCGCGCATATCGTCGGTCTCGGGTTTAAATGATAACCCCCAAACAGCAACAGTCTTACCTTTTATGTCACCTCCGAAATATTTATTGAACTTATAGAAAAGTATGGTTTTCTGTTTGTTGTTTACATTTTCAACTGATTTCAACACTTTCATTTCGTAACCAACATCTTCGCCCATCTTTATTATGGCCTGAATGTCTTTAGGAAAACAACTTCCTCCGTAACCGCAACCAGGATAAAGAAAGTTCTTACCGATCCGGGAATCCGTTCCCATTCCGCGCCGCACCATATTTACGTCCGCGCCCAAAAGCTCACACAGATTGGCAATATCGTTCATAAAACTTATACGTGTTGCCAACATTGCATTTGACGCGTATTTGGTCATCTCTGAAGAAAGAATATCCATGAAGATGACCCTGAAATTATTGAGTAGGAATGGATGATACAGACGGGTCATTAATTCCTTGGCCAGCTCTGATTCTACACCTACAACCACTCTATCGGGACTCATAAAGTCCTCAACAGCAGCACCTTCTTTTAGAAATTCCGGATTTGATGCAACATCAAATTCTAAATCTGAGAGTCCGCGTTCATTTAATCTTTTTCTGATTAGTTCTTTAATCATGTATGATGTGCCAACGGGAACAGTACTTTTAGTAACCACCAATATAGGTTTTATCAAATTATCAGCTATTGTGGTTGCTACTGTTTTCACATACGACAGATTGGCATTGCCATCTTTATCAGATGGTGTTCCTACTGCAATGAACACAATATTCATATCATTCAATACCGATGGAAGATCTGTGGTGAAATGAAGTCTGTCTGCTTCATAATTTCTAAGAACTATTGATTTTAAACCGGGTTCATAAATTGGTACAATCCCTTTTTTAAGATTTTCTATCTTTTCAACATTAACATCAACACAGGTTACGTCTGTTCCCATTTCTGAAAAACATGCGCCCGACACCAGTCCTACATAACCTGTTCCAACTACAGCTATCTTCATAATCTATATGGTTTTAAGTTTCTTTTTTAAATTATTTATCGGATATAATACTGTTAAAAAACTAATGATTGTAACAACAAAAAAGACGATTAATATATCTGTAAACTTTACTATCACCGGATATGAATCAATAATATATACACTTGGATCACTTCCTAATTTCAGTAATCCAAAATGCTGTTGTATCAGACAAATAATTAACCCTGATATTATTCCTGCGACGATGCCGGATAAAGAAATCAGCCAACCTTCGTATTTGAAAATTTGTGTTAACTGTTTGTCTGATGCGCCCATATTTCTCAGACTCATCATGTCATCTTTCTTTTCAACTATCAACATAGTAAGTGAACCAACCAAATTAAATACTGCTATTAATAATATGAGTCCGAGGATGAGAAAGGTTACCCATTTTTCAATCTGTAACATTCTAAATGACTCTACTTGCTGCTCAAACCTGTTTTCAACTAAATAGGAATCACCCAATATATTCTGAATATTCTTCTCTACTTTTTCTACCGAAGCGCCTTCTTTCAGTGATAGTTCCAAAGCGGATACTTCATTGTCGTTATATCTAAAAATCTTGCGTGCCAAAGCAATTGGGATGATTGCCATTTGTTCGTCATACTCTGGCTGATTGAGGCTGAACACACCGCTCACAAAAGCATAATCGATGGAGAATGCTGATGCCGGATTTGCCACGTTCACGGGTGCATTTCGTTTTGGAACATAGATTTCTATTGGATTAACAAAATCGGGACGAGCTGACAAACTCATTGCAATTCCTGAACCAAGTACGGTATAATTTACTACATCTTCGCTTAAAACAAAATTGCCATCTATCAGCAACTTATCCATATCGGTAATCAACCTAAACTCTTCTGATACTCCTTTTACCAACACGGCTACCTGGTTGTCGTCGTATTTAAATAAAGCATTATCTTCAACCGTTTCGGAAACAATATTGACACCATCAACACTCAATGCTTTTTCAAATTCGGGTGTGTGATAATTGAACACCTTACCTTGTTTTACTGATATTTTGAGCTCCGGGTCAAATGAATTAAACATGCCTTCAACTAATCCACCAAATCCATTAAAAACGGAGAGTACACAAACCATTGCCATTGTAGCAACGGCAATTCCGCATACTGATATAAAAGAAATCACATTTATTGCATTGTGTGATTTCTTAGAAAATAAATAGCGTTTGGCAATAAAAAAAGGGAAGTTCAATGTTAATAGTTTACTTGTTTAACAATCGGTCTATATTATCTATATAATCAAGTGAATCATCCATGTGAAATGATAATTCTGGAATAACACGGAGTTGTTTCCCTACTCGCTTACCTAAATTGTAACGTAATTCTTTGACGTTTTCGTTTATATTCTGCAATAATTCATTTCCTTTTTCTGAGGGGAATATGCTCAGATAGGCATGGGCAATTCCCAGATCGGGTGATACACGAACAGCCGTTACTGAAATTAATGTTCCTTGCATTTTTTTTGTTTCTAAAAGAAACATTTCACTTAACTCTTTCTGAATGAGTCTGTTTATTTTTTGTTGTCTGTTTGATTCCATTTTATTTCTTTCTGATAAAAGTTAATCCGTCACGCAAAGGGAGCATGACTTTCTCAACCCTAATGTCTTCTTTTAGTTTGTCGTTAAATTCGATAATTCCTTTTGTCTGCCAATCATTACTCTCAACTTCTTGGGCTACCTTACCACTCCATAAGGTGTTATCGGCTATAATGAATCCGCCTCTTCGAACTTTTGGCAAGGTAAGTTCATAATGCTTCCAATAAATTCGCTTATCGGCATCAATGAAAGCCAGATCAAAGAAATCATCGTCAAATTTAGGAATTAAATCGCAAGCATCTCCAATATACAACCGAATCTTTTCATTTAGATCCGACTGATTGAGATATTTACGAATAAATCTCTCCATTTCATCGTCTTTTTCAATTGTGTGAATCAAAGCTTGTTCACGGATTAATCCTTCTGCCATACAAATGGCAGAATATCCTGTATAGGTTCCAACCTCAAGTACATGAAGCGGGTTTATCATTTGAACAAGCATCTTCAATAATCTTCCTTGTAAATGTCCTGAAATCATCCTGGGATGCAGTAGATTTACGTTTGCATCTCTCACAAGTTCTTTCAGTAATTCCGGTTCAGGATCTATATGTGCAAGAAGATAATTTTCTAACGATTCGTTCATTTAATGTGTCTTTATAATGTATAATCGGGCAAATTGTATTTCTCTTTTGCCTCAATTATCTTCCAAGCTTCTGAAATGTCAAGATAGGTTGTACCGCCGGTCTCACCGAAACTTCCACCTAAATATGCCACTCTGTCTTTGGGCTCTATCAGTCCTTTCTTTATTAAACTCTGTATAGCATACAAGAAGTATGCCCTTCTGCTTTCTTTTGTATTCTCAATTCCTCTTCCTGGAATGTATTCGGCAGTAACTCCATAAGAAAGAGATAGTTCACGGGCCAATCGCTCTGTTGTGGTAATTGCAAAAACAGGAATTGCGCCTCTATAAGCTGCTAATACTCTGCCCGTTCTACCTGTGTGACTATCTGTTACAATTGCTTTAACGTTTAATCGTGAGGCCGACTTAACAGCTTGTTTAGCAAGAAAAGATGTCACTTCAAATTCCTCTTCTTGATTAAATTGAACACGAATATCGTTTTCTGACATCTTTGTCTTTTCTGCCTCTAAAGAGACATTTGTCATTGTGCGAACTGCTTCAACAGGATACTTTCCATAGGCTGTTTCACCACTGAGCATCATTGCGTCTGTTCTATAGAAAATTGCATTTGCGATATCCGTAATTTCAGCACGTGTTGGACGTGGATTTTCTATCATTGAGTGCAACATCTGAGTAGCTACTATCACCGGTTTCTTATGATGAACAGCTAAACGAATCAGTTGTCTCTGAATTCCGGGAATCTTTTCCTGTGGCACTTCAATACCTAAGTCGCCTCGGGCAATCATAATTCCATAGGCATAGTCAAGAATCTCATCTGCCTTATCAACTCCTTCCTGGTTTTCTATCTTGGCAATAATCTTTATGGGACTATTGTGCTCGTCTAATATTTGCTGCACTGCCAAAACGTCTTCTTTTGATCTTACAAAAGAATGGGCAATAAAATCAATATTGTTGTCTATGGCAAATAGTATGTTCTTTTTATCTTTTTCAGTAAGAGAGGGAAGGTTGATTCTTACACCGGGGATATTCACACTTTTGCGACTTCCTACTACTCCTTCATTCTGAACGCTGCAAAGTAAATGATTGGGTTGAACATCTATAACTTTCAATTCAACTTCTCCATCATCAATCAATATACTTTCTCCTACTTTCATATCAAGCACAATATTATCGTAAGATACATAAATGCACTCATTAGTAGAGAAATTGTCTATTCCACCTTTAACCAAAATCTGGTCGCCTATATGCAGTTCTATAGGTTTTTCAGTTATTGAAGTACGAATCTCCGGACCTTTTGTGTCGATTAATAATGCAATACGATTTGAAACAGTACGCACATTGTTAATAATTTTCAGAAATCCTTCTTCGTTCAAATGGGCAGAATTCATTCTGACAACATCCATTCCGGCATCAAAAAGTTGATGGAGAAAGGGAACATCACATCGTTTGTCTGAAATAGTAGCAACAATTTTTGTATGGTTATGCATATAGTTTAATTTGTTTTAATTTTACTTATTACTAAAATATTTGTATTTAATTGCCTCAATTGCAAGACGGTAAGAATCCATTCCAAACCCGGCAATCACACCTTCGCAAACAGCTGAAAGCATGGATTGGTGGCGGAATTCTTCTCGTGCATGAACATTGGAAATATGTACTTCTATAACGGGTGCGGTAACTGCCTTAATGGCATCGCGAATGGCTACTGAAGTATGTGTGTACCCACCGGCATTTAGAACAATTCCATCAAAGTCAAATCCACATTCTTGTAACTTGTTGATCAATTCTCCTTCTACATTCGATTGATAATAATCAAGTTCAATATCAGAATATGTTTGGCGTAATCGCTCTAAATATTCGCTGAAAGAGCTATTTCCATAAACTGCTGGTTCTCTGACACCAAGCAGATTAAGGTTTGGACCATTAATGATTTGAATCTTCATACCTAATTTAATATTTAAATGCAAAGATACGATTTTTATTTATGTGTTATATCGTTTAATGATATGGTTGTAAAACATAAGCGACCTCTTTTCGGAGGTCGCTTATAAAATATATTAGAAAATGTAAATCTTTTCTATTTTGTCTATATCGATAATCTTTAATTCTCAGAAGTTGCTTGAGCAAAAAATTCAGCATCAACCATTCTTTTATATGAACGATATCTCCATTGGGCGTTTTCCTTTGCTGCCTGGAATAATTCAGCAGCTTGATCCGGGAACGCTTTTTCAAGTGAGGTATAACGAATTTCGTGATGTAAGAAATCATTAAACTTATCCCAATTTGGTTCTTTGCTGTCCAATATAAATGGATTCTTTCCTTCGGCTTCCAATCTTGGATCGTAACGCCATAAATGCCAATATCCACATTCAACAGCATCTTTTTCTTCGGCTTGAGCTTTTCCCATTCCTCCCTTAATACCATGACTGATACATGGAGAATAAGCAATTATTAGGGATGGTCCGTTATAAGATTCAGCTTCTTTAAGTGCTTTCAAGAACTGACCTTGATTTGCTCCCATAGCTACCTGAGCTACATATACATATCCATATGTTGTTGCAATCATACCAAGATCTTTTTTACGAACGCGTTTACCGGCAGCAGCAAATTTTGCTACAGCAGCTGTTGGCGTAGATTTTGAGGATTGACCTCCTGTATTAGAATACACTTCTGTATCAAGTACAAGAATATTTATATCTTCACCCATTGCCATTACGTGATCTAAACCACCATAACCAATATCATAAGCCCAACCATCGCCACCAAATATCCAGATTGATTTCTTTGTCAGATATTTTTCAAGTGACAAAATCTCTTTTGCAATCTCATTGTCAACATCTTTCAAAGCATCTTTTACTTTGTCGGATGCGTCTTTAGATTTATCACTTTCGGTCATACTATCAATCCATTCTTGGAAGAGTGATTTTTGCTCATCAGTAAATTGATCAGATTTAATTCCTTTTTCCATCAATAACTGAATGCGATTGCGCATTGTTTTATGAGCTAATATGAATCCAAATCCAAATTCAGCATTGTCTTCAAACAATGAGTTTGCCCAAGCTGGTCCTTTACCTTCAGGATTGGTTGTATAAGGTGTTGCAGGGGCTGAAGCTCCATATATAGAAGAACAACCTGTTGCGTTAGCGATAATCATGTGATCACCATATAACTGAGTAACCAATTTGATATAAGGTGTTTCTCCACAACCTGAACATGCTCCTGAGAATTCAAATAATGGTTGTGCAAACTGTGAGTTCTTTACATTCAGTTTTACATCTACAAGATGTGCTTTACTTGTCACCTTTTCAGTCATATAGTCCCAATTGTCTTGGTTTTCAAACTGTGTTTCAATCGGTTTCATAACAAGTGCTTTCCCTGTCTTTTTTCCTGGACAAACATTGGCACAATTACCACAACCCAGGCAATCAAGCACATTAACCTGAATACGGAATCCCATTCCTTCGAATTGTTTTCCTTGTGCTTTTAAAATATCAACGCCTTCACCTAATCCATTCTGCTCATCGTTATCAAGAACAAACGGGCGAATTGTTGCGTGAGGACAAACATAAGCACACTGGTTACACTGAATACAGTTTTCAGCATCCCATTCCGGAACAAGAGCAGCTACTCCTCGTTTCTCATATTTAGTTGTTCCGTTATCCCAAGTTCCGTCTTCACGTCCTTTGAATACAGATACCGGAAGATCATAACCGCGTTGTGCATTGATAGGACGAACGACTTTCTGAATAAATTCAGGAGCATCGTCTTTAACATCTGCCGCTACAACTATATCAGTCCATTCTGCAGGTACATCAACTTTCTCAACATCACCACCACGGTCAACCGCAGCATAATTCATATTAATAACATCTTCACCTTTCTTTCCGTAAGATTTCACAATGAATTTCTTCATTTGTTCAACTGCCAGTTCGTAAGGAATCACATTGGATATTTTGAAGAATGCTGATTGCAAAATTGTGTTGGTTCTATTACCTAATCCAATCTCTGAAGCAATCTTTGTTGCATTAATGATATAAAGGTTGATATGCTTTTGAGCAAAGTATTTTTTAATGTGGTCTGGTAAATGATTTCCTACTTCTTCTTTACTCCATAAAGAGTTGAGCAGAAACGTTCCACCATCTTTTAAACCACGGGTTACATCATATAGATGCAGGTATGCAGGAACATGACATGCTACAAAATTAGGTGTGTTCACCAAATAGGTTGATCGGATAGGTGTGTTACCAAAGCGAAGGTGAGAGCTTGTGAATCCTCCTGATTTTTTAGAGTCATAAGCAAAATATGCTTGAACATATTTATCGGTATTATCACCTATAATCTTAATAGAGTTTTTATTTGCACCAACTGTTCCATCTGATCCTAAACCATAAAATTTGGCTTCATAGGTGGTCTCATCCATTGCAATTTCTTCTTTAACCGGAAGAGATTTGAAAGTGACATCATCTACAATACCTATGGTAAAATCGTTTTTCGGTAATGCCATTGATAAGTTTTCGTAAACAGAAAGAATCTGTCCTGGCGTTGTATCTTTGGATGAAAGACCATAAATACCTCCAACGATTTCCGGAGCGTTTTCTTTACCATAAAAACAATCTTTTATGTCAAGATATAATGGCTGACCAAGCGCTCCCGGTTCTTTTGTTTTATCCAATACAGCAATTCTATTGGCTGTTTTTGGAATAACAGAAAGAAATGCTTCTGCTTTGAATGGACGATAAAGATGAACGGCTACAACACCTACTTTTTCTCCCTTTGATGTAAGATAATCAACTGATTCACGAATGGTCTCTGTTACTGAACCCATTGCAATAATTACTCTATCAGCCTCAGGATCACCGTAATAATCAAATAAGCCATATTTGCGGCCTGTAACTTCGGCCAATTTACCAAGATATTTTTCAACGATACCGGGAACTGCATCATAAAAAGGATTTGCAGCTTCACGACCCTGGAAATACACATCATCGTTTTGTGCTGTACCTCTAGTTACCGGTGCATCGGGTGTTAATGCTCTTTTTCTGAAAGCAGCTAAAGCTTCCTGATTCAAAAGTGGAGCAATCTCTTCAGTGCTCAAAGCTTCAATTTTCTGTATTTCATGAGAAGTACGGAATCCATCAAAAAAATGCAAGAAAGGAACTCGACTTTCAATTGCACATAAATGTGCAACAGCAGCCAAATCCATTACTTCTTGTACAGATCCGGTTGCAAACAATGCAAAGCCTGTTGGTCTTGCTGCCATAACGTCTTGTTGATCGCCAAATATAGACAATGCTTGCGAAGCAATAGCGCGAGCAGAAACATGAAATACTGCAGGTAGTAATTCTCCTGCCATCTTATACATATTGGGCAACATAAGGAGCAAACCCTGTGATGCCGTGAATGTTGTTGTTAGAGCACCTGCTTGTAAAGAGCCATGTAAAGCTCCTGCGGCACCGGCTTCTGATTGCATTTCCTGAACCAAAACAGGTTGTCCAAAAATGTTCTTACGTCCGGCGGCGGCCCATTCATCTACATATTCGGCCATAGTAGTTGAAGGTGTGATTGGGTAAATAGAAGCTACTTCAGTGAACATATATGCTATATGAGCAGCAGCTTGATTACCATCGCAGGTCAAATAAGTTTTTTTCTTTGCCATAAATAATCTTATTGAATTGTTGTATGAAAATTTAGTTTTAATGATTTGGATTGACGAAGTTAGTATAAAAATATGAATCCCACAAAACTATATAAGCTTAAAATGCTTAAAGTAAACTCAACGAATAGTCAACTCACCTCGCAATGACACCGGCATTAATCTACTCACCTCTTTAGAAGAATATCCTTCACCAAATAGAAACATCATCTTTGCTAAAGCAGCCTCAGTGGTCATATCATAGCCACTTACCACTCCATGTTTTTCAAGATTTTGACCGGTTTCATATCTATGCATCATTACGCTTCCATAAAGACACTGCGTTATATTAATTACTACCAGATTATGATCATTTGCATATTCCAATTCTTCAACAAACCAATCGTCTAATAATGCATTACCAGAGCCATAAGTTTCCAAAATAACGCCTTTGAGAAATGGAATGGATAAAATTGCTGAAACAGTTTCTCTTTTTATTCCCGGAAAAAGGTGTAAAACAACAATATTATCATCTAGATTATATGAAAACCGAGTCGGTATTTTTGGATTTGGTTTTAATATACTTTTGTAATCATATCTAATATCAACACCTGTTTCTGCCAATACTTGCAAATTTGGACTACTAAAAGCACTAAAGTTTTCAGCATTAACTTTCGTTGTCCGATTTCCACGCAACAATAAATTTTGAAAATAGACACAAACCTCTGGGATAATAGGTAAACCATTATCATCTTTACTCGCTGCAATTTCCAATGCAGTAATAAGATTTTCTTTGCCATCGGTACGTAATTTTCCAATGGGTAGTTGAGACCCAGTCAAGATGACAGGTTTTGTCAAATTATTGAGCATAAAACTCAAAGCAGAAGCCGTATATGCCATTGTATCTGTACCATGCAATATGACAAATCCATCAAAACTATCGAAGTTGTCTTCAATAACATGAACCATTTCTTTCCATTTCTCTGGAGAAATTTCCGACGAATCAAGTGGTGGATTAAAAAGATAAGTTTGAATATTAAAGTTCAAGCGTGAAAGCTCCGGCATATTGGAAGTTAAATGATCAAAATTAAAGGGCTCGAGTCCTCCTGTTTCAACGTTTTCTATCATTCCGATAGTTCCTCCCGTATAAATGAGCAAAACACTATTACTATTGTCAATCATATCTTATCTATTTTTTATGTAAAAGTAACAAAATGACAGGATTAAATCACAATTAATTGTGTAGAACTTTACATTTTTAAAAAGATTAAACTATCTTTATTGTATAAATCAAGTCGATTTACTTATATTAAAATATTCGAATCCATATCAGTTATCTAATAACATTTAAAAAGATTAAGAAATGAAAAATTACTTTGATTTTACAGGACAGGTTGCCTTTATAACCGGGGCTTCTTCAGGTTTAGGTCTTCAAATGTCGAGAGCATTGGCAAGTAAAGGAGCAAATCTTGTATTAGTTGCAAGAAGAGAAGACAGGCTAATTACTATAGCCAAAGAAATTAAAGAAGAATTCAAAGTGGAATGTCTTCCTGTTAAATGTGATATCACAAGTTTAGAACAAGTACAAAACGCTGTCACAAAATCGGTTGATAAATTTGGCAAAATTGATATTTTAGTCAATAATGCTGGTATTGGTATGGTTTCTTCTGCTGAGGAAGTTTCTGATGAAGAGTTGCTTAGAGAAATCAACGTTGATTTGCTGGGCGTCTTCCGTTGTTCAAGAGAAGTGGGTAAAATCATGATCAAAGCAGGATACGGACGTATTATAAACATTGCATCAATTTATGGATTAGTTGGAAACATGCAAGCACCTTCAGCACCTTATCATGCAGCAAAAGGTGGAGTTGTGAATTTAACCCGAGCGCTTGCAGCCGAATGGGGCAAATACGGAATTACTGTTAATTGTATTTGTCCAGGATACTTTGAGACCGAACTCACGAGAGATGTTTTGAACACAAAGGAATTTCAAGAATTTGTAAGTCGCGAAGACCCATTAGGTCGTTATGGGAATGAAGGCGAGTTAGACACCACGATTCTTTACCTTGCCGATCAAAATTCAAGTTATGTAAATGGAGTAAATCTACCTGTTGATGGCGGATATACATGTATTTAAAAGAACATTATACAAATTAAACTGTTGTTAAATCAATTAATCATTATAATTATAATTAAAACAAAATTATGGCAACACATTCAACTACAACTATTTGGCGCGAAAATAACATTTTTGACACAGAGCTAGACGGTCACCTAATAACTACAGATCTTTCAAAAGAAGCCGGAGGCGATAATGCAGGTCCAAGACCAAAAAAGTTGTTGCTTGTTGCAGCAGCGGGATGTAGCGGATTGGACATCGTAAGTATTGCTCGCAAAATGCGAATCGAATTAAAAGGTCTCGATATCCGTATAGATGCAGAAATGAAAGATGAAGACCCCAAATTTTACACTTCACTAAAAGTTATTTATATCTTCACCGGCAAAGATTTACCAAGAAATAAACTTGAACGCGCCTGCCAACTGTCGTTTGACGAATACTGTGGTGTTTTAGCAACGTTTAAGCAAGGGATTCCTGTTACTTACGAAATCCAAATCATTGAAGAATAAAAATATCTATCCTATTGGCAAGAAGGGCACTTTTTGTTATCTTTGCAAGGTTTTTTTGTAAACACCAATTAAAAAAGTTTATTAACACTACAAAAAATACATATCATTATGCAAACAATGGAGTCATTTAATTTTGCCGGTAAAAAAGCATTTGTTCGTGTGGACTTTAATGTTCCACTCGATGGAGATTTCAACATCACAGACGATACCCGAATTCGCGCTGCAGTTCCCACGTTGAAAAAAATTCTAAGTGAAGGAGGCAGTGTAATTATAGGTTCACATCTTGGCAGGCCAAAAGGTGTTGATGAAACATTTTCATTAAAGCATATACTTGCAAGAGTTTCAGAATTACTTGGAGTAGATGTCGATTTCGCTAACGATTGTGTTGGAGAAGAAGCTGCTCAAAAAGCGGCAGCATTACAACCAGGACAAGCATTATTGCTTGAAAATCTTCGCTTCTATGCAGAAGAAGAAGGAAAACCACGTGGATTGTCAAAAGATGCACCTAAAGAAGAAGTTGCAGCAGCAAAAAAAGCTATAAAAGAAGCGCAAAAAGAATTTACAAAGAAACTTGCTTCTTTTGCAAATGTATATGTAAATGACGCTTTTGGAACAGCACACCGTGCCCATGCATCTACAGCATTAATCGCCGACTCATTTGATGCCGACCATAAAACGTTTGGTTATTTGCTTCAGAATGAAATCACAGCAGTTGAGAAAGTTATGAACGAAACAGAACATCCATTTACAGCTATAATGGGAGGTTCAAAAGTCTCAACTAAAATAGAAATCATTAAAAACTTGTTGGACAAAGTAGATAACCTCATCCTTGCAGGTGGAATGACTTATACTTTTGTTAAAGCTAATGGTGGAAAAATCGGTAACTCTATTGTTGAAGATGATAAACTTGATTTAGCAAATTCAATTGTTGAACTTGCAAAAGAAAAAGGTGTAAACCTTGTTTTAGCAACGGATGCAAAAATTGCCGACAGTTTTAGTAACGATGCAAAAAGCGACTTTTGTCCAGTGGATGAAATCCCTGATGGTTGGGAAGGACTTGACATTGGTCCCGAGTCAGAAAAGATATTTGCTGAAGTAATCAAGAATTCAAAGACCATTCTTTGGAATGGACCTGTTGGTGTTTTTGAATTCGAGAACTTTGAAGTTGGATCACATAAAGTAGGAGAAGCCATTGTTGAAGCGACCAAAAAAGGAGCTTTCTCACTAGTTGGAGGAGGTGATTCAGTTGCTTGTGTCAATAAGTTTGGATTAGCAGATGACGTATCGTATGTTTCAACCGGTGGCGGCGCACTACTTGAGATGATCGAAGGAAAAGTATTACCCGGTATCAAAGCTATTAGAGGATATTAATTCATACAAAATATCTCATAATCGAGATTTAAATATTCTAAAGATTAAACCGTGTGGATTATAATTCACACGGTTTTCATTTATAATATATGCATTTAAGATATTTAGCTCTTTTTTGACAGTCATTTTTCCTATATCCGCTGATTTTTTGTAATTTTGTTCTCTATTTCAGGAATAGTATCCCGAATATTTCAAAATAATTCATAATGAACATTTCATATAATTGGCTTAAAGAGTATCTAGAATTTGATTTATCTCCTCAAGAAACTGCAGATGCGCTAACTTCCATTGGATTGGAAACGGGGAGTGTTGATGAAATTCAAACCATTAAAGGAGGATTAGAAGGATTAGTTATTGGTGAAGTATTAACATGCGTTGAACATCCTAATTCTGATCATCTTCATATAACTACAGTAAACATTGGCGAACCCGAACCATTGAAAATAGTATGCGGTGCTCCTAATGTTGCCGCGGGACAAAAAGTAGTGGTTGCAGTCGTTGGCACAACGCTCTATTTCGACGAAAAAGAGTTTAAAATAAAACGTTCAAAAATACGTGGTGAAGAATCCTTTGGTATGATTTGTGCTGAAGATGAAATTGGCATTGGTACTTCGCATGATGGTATCATTATACTGCCATCCGATGCAAAGGTTGGGATACCCGCGAAAGAATATTACAACATAAAGAGTGACTTCGTATTAGAAGTAGACATCACTCCTAACCGTGTTGATGCCACATCCCATTTTGGAGTTGCCCGTGATTTAGCCGCATTTTTAAAGCAGAACAATCTACCTTATAAACTTACCAAGCCCTCGGTAGACGGATTTAAAATAGACAAACAAGAAGGAGGCATTGATGTTTTTGTTGAAAACACAGAAGCCTGTTTACGATATACCGGTCTCACTATTCGCGGAGTAGAAATTAAGGAAAGTCCCGATTGGTTAAAAGACAAACTCACCGTTATTGGTCTCCGTCCGATTAACAATGTAGTCGACATCACCAATTTCATACTTCATGAGACAGGATTACCCATGCATTCATTTGATGCAAAATACATTACCGGCAACAAAGTAATAGTAAAGACACTACCTGACGGTACAAAATTCACCACTTTAGATGAAGTAGAGCGTACCTTATCAGACAAAGATTTAATTATCTGCAACACAGAAGAAGGCATGTGTATAGCCGGAGTGTTTGGTGGATTAAAATCCGGTGTTACTGAAGAAACCACAGATATCTTTTTAGAAGCCGCCTGTTTCAATCCAACATGGGTTCGCAAGACAGCTCGGCGACACAGTCTCAACACAGATTCCTCATTCAGATTTGAGCGAGGCACCAATCCGAACATTACAACATTTGTCATTAAACGTGCGGCGATGCTGGTAAAAGAACTAGCAGGCGGAACCATTGAAGGAGAAATCAGAGATATCTATCCCGAAAAGATTAAAAGACCAGAAGTTGAGCTTACATACGAAAAGTTGAATTCGCTAGTAGGTAAAGAGATCCCAAAAGATGCTATAAGAAGTATTCTCGAAAGTCTTGAAATAGAGATTGAGAATGAAATAGAAACATCACTCACACTTCGTATACCTACATATCGAGTAGATGTGACACGAGATGTTGATGTGATAGAAGACATTCTTCGTATTTACGGATACAACAATATAGAAATAAGCGATTCACTTAAGTCGAATTTGTCGTACCAAACAGCTACCGACAAAAAGCAAAAACTGCAAACGCTTATATCCGAGCAGTTAACAGCCAATGGGTTCAATGAAATCATGAATAACTCATTGACAAAAAAATCATATTACGAATCATCCGAAGAATATCCATTAAAAAATAATGTAACACTTTTAAACCCGTTAAGCAACGACCTTGGCGTGATGCGTCAAACATTGCTTTTTGGCGGATTGGAAAGTATTCAATATAACCGCAATCGAAAGAATACAGATACACGATTCTATGAATTTGGCAACTGTTATTATTTTGATGCAGACAAGAAAAAAGAAGGCAATATCCTTTCCGAGTACTCGGAAGAGAGTCACCTTGGTTTATGGATTAGCGGCAATCGTACGATCAAATCTTGGGCTACGGAAGAAGAAAACAGTACATTCTTTGAATTAAAAGCACATTTAGAGAATATTTTCACCCGATTAGGCTTCACAAAGAATCATCTTGTTTATGAACCTATCCAAAGTGAAATGTATGAAGCAGGATTAAAAATACGTACTTTCAAAAAAGAATTGGGCAGTATTGGAATTGTCTCAAAAAAGATATTGAAGACATTTGATATAGATACAGAAGTTTTCTTTGCCGAAATTAATTGGGAAGAAATGCTTAATGAAAACGAAAACCAAACTGTTCAATTCACTGAGATATCAAAGTTTCCATCTGTGAGTCGCGACTTGGCTTTGTTGGTCGACAAGAATATATCATTTGCTGAAATTGAACGTGTTACATTCAAAACAGAGAAGAAGTTATTAAAGGAGATGTCGCTCTTTGATGTATATGAAGGTAACAAATTACCCGAAGGCAAAAAGTCATATGCAGTAAACTTTGTACTTCAAGATAGCGAGAAGACATTGACAGACAAGCAAATAGACGCTGTCATGCAAAAGATATTCAGCAATCTTGAAAAAGAATTAGGAGCTAAGCTTCGATAATTAGAGGCGAAACTGTCAATTGATGAGCATTGAGAATTCATTAATTGGTATAGAACATCCATTAATTGGGTGTCAAAAAAGAGATTAAATAAATTAATTATTGTAATTATAGAGGATTAGAAAAGATTCACACTATTATGGGAAGAGCATTTGAATACCGTAAAGCAAGAAAGATGAAACGTTGGGGCAATATGGCTCGTGTTTTCACTAAACTAGGAAAAGAAATCACAATTGCTACAAAAAGTGGTGGACCTGATCCTGAGACCAATCCCCGTCTTCGTGTATTGATTCAACAGTCGAAGAAAGAAAACATGCCGAAAGACAATGTTGATCGCGCCATAAAAAAAGCAACAGACAAGGATTATACCGATTACAAAGAAATGATATATGAAGGCTATGGTCCTTACGGAATAGCCATTGTAGTTGAAACAGCCACCGACAATCCAACACGTACAGTTGCAAACGTAAGAAGCTATTTCAATAAACATGCCGGTTCACTTGGCACCTCGGGTAGCCTGGAGTTTTTGTTTGATCACAAATGCGTATTCAAGATAGCTCCAAAAGAAGGGATTTCGTTAGAAGACCTCGAACTCGAGCTAATCGACTATGGCGTTGACGAAGTAGCTCAAGATGAAGAAGATATTGTTTTATATGGCGAATTCAAATCATATTCCGATATTCAAAGCTATCTTGAAGAAAACAACTTTGAGATACATTCAGCCGAGTTCGAACGTATTCCTCACGAAACCAAAAAGTTGACACCCGAACAACGCGCATCGATTGAAAAGCTTTTAGAAAAATTTGAGGAAGACGATGATGTTCAGAACGTTTTCCATAACATGGAAGAAGTCGACGACGAAGAATAAGCAACAGATTATTTCAAGAATAAAAACAAGACATAAAAAAAGCGGATATAAATATCCGCTTTTGTAGCGTATAGCGGAATCGAACCGCTATTGCCTGCGTGAGAAGCAGGATTCCTAACCGTTAGAAGAATACGCCATTAGGTTTGGGAGTGCAAAGATAAAAAAACTTCAGTTATTCTTTAGATTATAACTGAAGTTTTTTGCATATAAAAAGATTATCATTATTTAATAAGCTTTTTATATGTCCCCAACGCCTCTTTAGCTGCTATAAACGAGCTTTTTTGAGCAGAAAGAACTTCTTGCTCAAGCTTAGGCATCAATTCTTCGATAATTGGATTAGTATAGAAATTATTCCTAAGTTGCTCATTTATGCTCTCATACATCCAGTATTTCGACTGTTCATTTCTTCTATGCTCGAAATAGCCGTTAGCCTTAACAAAATCGACATAACGATAGACCATATCCCAGATTTCTGCAATGCCAAGTTTAAAATATCCTGAATAAGTGAGCACTTCTGGTGTCCATCCCGAGTCGGGAAGCGGATATAAGTGAAGAGCATTTTTAAAATGCCCCTGAGCTATTTTTGCTTTATCGATATTATCACCATCCGCTTTATTGATTACAATCCCGTCCGCCATTTCCATAATGCCTCTTTTTATCCCCTGCAGCTCGTCGCCTGTACCCGCCAGTTGAATAAGCAAGAAGAAGTCGACCATAGAGTGTACCGCCGTTTCCGACTGTCCAACCCCAACCGTTTCGATAAAAACTGAATCGAACCCAGCCGCTTCGCATAAGATGATAGTCTCCCGTGTTTTTCGCGCCACGCCACCCAATGAACCAGCAGAAGGAGAAGGACGTATAAAAGCATTTTTAGCAACCGACAACTTTTCCATACGCGTTTTGTCGCCCAGAATACTACCTTTTGAGCGTTCACTTGAAGGGTCGATTGCCAACACCGCCAATTTGTGTCCATTTTCCAGCAAGTGCATTCCAAAAGCATCAATAGACGTACTTTTTCCGGCTCCAGGCACACCTGTGATTCCCACTCGAATAGAATTGCCAGAGTGAGGCAAACATTTCTCAATGATAGCCTGTGCCATTTCCTGATGATGCGGATTAGCACTCTCCACCATTGTCACAGCCTGGCTCAGAAGTGTAATATCCCCTTCTATTATTCCCTGAAGATATTCGTCCGCCGTATAATTCTTTCTCTTTGCTCTTTTATTTATAAGCAAATAAGGATTTACACTGGGCGGTTTAGCAACACCTTTGTTCACATTTAGACCTTGATATTTTGGATCGTTTTCGGGATGTTCCATAATTTAATTATAATCTACAATCAGAGCAAAGGTACATTTTTCGCACAAGACTTTCAACCAAAAGAAGATGAAATTACCATACATTCGAATGCTAAGTTCAAAAAAACCTCCTCCATCACATAAAAAGTAATGGAGGAGGATAATGAAAAATTAAATAAATTAACAATTCACTTGATTATAGTGGCGTAACACTATTTATCTTTTAGGAATCACATTCCCTTTAATAGTAAGCGTATAAATTGTATCGGGCACATTTGTATAAATCGAAATAGTTTTGTTAAAGGTGCCGGGACGTCCGGTAGTAGAATAAGTTGCCGTTATCTGACCTTTCTTTCCCGGTAAAACTGGTTCTTTTGAATACGAAGGAGTTGTGCATCCGCATGATGCTTGTACTCTGTTTATTATGAGAGGCATATTGCCAGTATTTGTAAATTCAAAAATAGTAGCCACTTCGCCAATTTGTTCCTGAATTTTCCCGAAATCATACGTAGTTTTTACAAATTTCAAATTGGCTTTATTTTGAGCCACTACTGCGCCACACAATAACATACTGAATAACAGCATCAAACTAACTTTCTTCATTGTTTTATTTTGTTTTTGTATTATAATAGTCACACATTTAATAAATGAGACACAAATTTACAGAATAAGTTTAAAAATACACTAATCTTTAACAATAATTCTAATTCCTTCAGTGTGAGACGTAAACTCAGGAGCATACATGCACTGAACGGTGGTAATACCGTTAGAATAATTTCCGGCACGATTCACATAAACCCCATATTCAAACACATAAGTCCCACGTGGCAAGACATCGAAATAGAAATTTGTTGAAGCATCCTTTGAAGCTTGATAATAGATTGTTCCACCCTGCCAGCGAGTTGCAGATATCTGTTCAACCGGTTCAAAAGCAGCCGCCCTCATATCCTTGAGATGCACAAATTCTATGTCTCGATCCGTCCTGATTGTCAGACGTACAACCACTTTATCCCCCACCTTCATTGGAGTATTTTCAGTGACAGGTACAAGCGACCTTCCCGACTCGTCTGTTTTTTCGATAAACAGAAGTTTCTCAACATCCAGTGATCCGTCAGCTTTGGATACCATATCCGCATCTTCAAAGTACTGCAGATAGAGAGCACCCCAAGCAGGAGCATTCCCTTTATGATTAATCGACACATTTCCCATTTCAGATTTTATTTCTGAGCGAGACCATGCCTCCTTGAAATATCCAGTACCCAACTCCTTATTTTCAGGTTCAACAAGCAGATTACCAAGCTTGATGGAAGTCTCCCCATTTGTTGAGAACCAATCGCTTCCCGTACTTAACAAAGCATAAATCGCGTCCATTGTAGCGTGCGTTGATTCCCAGTTTTGAGTCTGTTTTTGTTTCAGCAGCCACCGTTTCATGTTGTCCATTTCATTTGTTTTTGCCCCACCCTTCAGGAATGCATGCATAATAAATGCATGCACTGAAACAGCCGATTGCGACATAAACACACGACTTTTATTATTTGCCCAGAACATACCCATTTCATCATTTACCGTAGCATGTTCGCGTAACGACTTCAATATAGCCTGTTCCAGAGATGTTTTCTTGTTTCTGTTCATCAATACGGATATCAGTGATCGTTCGTACAAACCGTACTGAGTCCAGTTCTCCTCAATTTTTGTAGTATAGAAATCAACCATTGCCATCAAATCAACATTCAGCGCATATTGTTTATATGCCGAGCGGACATACAGATATTCCAAATCAGTAATAGAAATTGTTTTGATATTTTTCCAATCTTTATTCCATTTCTTCAGTAGTTCAAACCTCCCCAGTGCTTGTTCATCGATGAAAGAGATACCTTTTGCCTGCATATTCCATATTTTGTCGGAATAACCTTTGACACCCAAATCATTGAGTTGTGAAAAACCGTAAAGAATATACTGTGTGATGCTTACACTTGGACTGAAGTTTTTAAACCAACTCCACCCGCCGCCTACCGTTTGCAATTCCTGCAACTTGTCTATGGCGACTGACGTCAGATTTTGTGAACGATTCAGATCAAATAACAAAGAGAGTCGCTCTTTCTGGTCCGATTCATTTTTTGCCTCCATCACCCATGGGGTTTCTTCCAGCAGCACGTTTTTCAGTTCCTGATTTTTCTCAAGATTAGAAAGGAACGTTTCTTTGTTTCCACCCTGCTTTTTCCATGCTTCGATCATGGTGGACACTTGCGGGTAAGCTTCAGAAATATGATAACCCAAACTGTTGGCATAGAACGAAGCGAACCAACTAATGGAATTATCATTATCCGGATTACTCAGTACGGGCAATGCTTGAATGGCGTACCAAGCTGCATTGGAAGTAAATTCCAATGTGAGTCGGTAGTTCTCGGCTGTGGTCGATGTTTTTTCGACCAACTGACTCATTGTGTATTCTTTTGACTGATTGCCGTTTAAGTCAATGCGCATACTTTCAGTAACCAACACTTTATTTGGCAAAACAGTAAGCGCATGTTGTTCCCCGTCACTGAACGATTCCGTTTGCGCCACAATTCTAAACCCAAGAATATCAATATTTTTGGGTACATCAAATGACCATGCAGCATTTGAAGAAGCATCTTTATCTAATGAAAATTCCTGATTCTGATTTTCAATTACTATATTTTCAATCAACTGTTCTGATACGGGATCAAAGAACTCCAATTTCACTTTGCCGGATAAAGCAGCTTCAGAAAGATTTGATATCTTGGTAGAGATTGAAGTCCTGTCGCCATGCCTTAAAAAGCGTGGTATATTTGGAGTTACCATCAACTCTTTTTGTGAAACAGTGAAAGCCTCAGCTTTTCCAGTGTTTAAATCCTTGTCGTGTGCTAAAACGCGAAAACGCCATTTGGTATTGCTTTCCGGTACAGTAAAAGCAATTTGTGTCTCTCCTTGCTTATTCGTACGCAGTTGCGGGAAAAAGAAAGCCGTCTCATTAAAATTTCCACGGATTTGGGGCAACTGACTTTCATTCACTTCAGACGGTGCGGATTCCGGTGTTGACACTCCCTTAATCATCTTACTCTCTGAAAGTCCATCTCCCAATTGTATGTCTTGAGCATATTCAAATTTAATATTTCCTGCAACTCTACCTACCATCATTTCCTTTTTTTGAGTTCCGAATCCTACCACAACATTTCTCGACAACAAATCACCATAAAAAGAGAATCCAAACCAATTAAAATTATCAAACTTCAACCAATTAACATTTTTATAAGGAAGTCTAAAAAATTCAGAAATAATTTTCGGGAGAAATGTTAAATCCTGTTGTAAAGGATTCGTAAAATAATAGTAATTAAAGTCCGTCACCTGTAAATTCCAGTCTTGTGTTGGGAACAATTGTTCAAGCGAATAATCATACATCGAAGCCAGAATTTCTGCCATAGCAGGTTTATTTTCTGTGTCGTTAACTGTAACCATCCATTCTTCTGCCGAGCCAGGTCGAATTTTATCTCTAAAAACAGAAAGTTTCACATCCAGTTTCTTATCCATTTTTTCGAGATTCAAATCGATAGCATTCGTATAGAAATTTTCCTCTTTCACATAAGTAAACATTACACGAATGGATTTTTTGTACTCAGCTTTATTTTGGAAAGTAAATCGTTTATTTTCATTATTCAAAGAAATCCATTTTCTTTCTAGCAAGTTATTTTCCTGCCATACCTCATACAAGAGATTTATCTTTTCAGAAGCCCCAAAAATTATTTCCGCAGGTGTTGATTTGCTATAATTTTTATTCTTTATAACCACCCAATTATTAGTTTTTACCGGAGGTTTTTTATCAGCGAAAGAGAATAGAATAAAATCTTTTTCCGATTCAATACGATTGTTCCTATCATCCTGCGATTCAAGTTTTATACGATATTTTCCGGAAGGAAGCTTTGCCAAGCTTTGGCTCAACCCAATTTGTTCTCCCGTTACAAAATCACCATTAAGCACATCCTTATTTATAGAATCATTCTCTAAAAGCGAGAACACCCGATACGTACCCTTTGCCTCAATATCGTTTCCATCAAGGTTTTTAGCCGAAATACGAAGCGGTTTCATGGTAGTTTTTTCCAAATTTTCGTCAAAAGGAAGTTCTATATCCAACAACATTGATACATCCCCGACGTTAACCGTATATTTTCCCATTTGTCTTTCTCCATTCAGATCTGTGATTGAAGCTTCAACAGTAAACGTATAAGCCTCTCTACCAAAACCAGTCGCATCCTTTTTTTCCGGAGTAAACTTAATTTCGAATACACCATTTTTGTCAGTAGTAGTCACTCCATTTACAAAATGTTCCGATTTACCACCCCAGAAACGCAACCAGATTTGTTGTCTCACAATTCTATAACGAACATTAGCATTTTGAAGTTTAACTCCAGAAAAGTTTGCTGCATTCCCTTTAAGAATTATTTCTTCACCAAACTTATAAGTCTGCGTTATTTTATCAAAAGAAACCTCGAAAGTTGGTCGTTTGTACTCTTCCACATTAAAGTTCACTGCACTATTATCCGTTCTGATTGAAAAGTTTCCAGTCAGCAGTCCATTCGGTAAAACAAATTCACCCGCCACAGAACCAAACTCATTTGATACAAGAGTTTGTCTTTCAATTTCCTGATTATTAGCATCAAAAAGTGTGACGTTAAGCGATTTATTTTGAGCAAGCGATTTTTCCTGTCCCATGACATTTACCACAATCGCTTTAAAATAGACAGTCTGTCCCGGTCGATACAAACTTCTATCCGTAAAAATAGTTACATTTTCAGTCGTTTTATTTTCCGCATTATTATCATAAATTGGAGAATATCCATAAGGCAAATTCGTTAAAAAAGCACCTTTATCATTCTTCAATACCGCATGATAAAAGACATCACTATTAGGTATTTTTTTATTATAAACCGCTAATCCCTGTTTATTTACTCGGATTTTTTCTTCCAATGTCAGATTAGAGTTTTTCCATGTGCCAGGTAATTTATATATCTCTATATCAGCGTCAGGAACCGGTTCTCCCGTCACTCTGTCCACCACAAAAAATTCAAATTTATCTATTGCAACAGTCCGACTAAAAACAGCCAGATCAGTAACCACAAAATAATAATCCATATCTTCCTCACGCGCAAAAGGCTTGTCCGTGACAAATTTAAGCACATATGTTCCCGGTAAATCTACAGAAATTTTAAATGAAGTTTCCCCATTAATATATTCCGGTTTTTCCGGTAATGTTACTGAAATTTCTTTAACAAAAGTTTCTTTATTATTATTATAATCCATGACAATCTGTCCCATTATTTTTGGGTCCAAAGGAGAATCCAATTTATACAACCGAGCTTGGACTGATTTCAAGTTCTTATATTTTATTGTAAATTCTTTATCCCCTTTTATTGCGTATGAGTTCTTGCCTGAAATCGCAAATTCCGATTGAGTTAATTGCATTACATTATTTTCAATGAACCCTATTCTCTCATAGTCGGGAAATTTATTTATAACCTTATTCAAGAAATCGTATAATTCTTTTGTTTTAGCCTCTTTTTCGGTCTCTTTTGCTTTAGATATCTCATAACTGTAGACATTATTTAATTTGACGACAATCTCCACACAGAATTCGTTGTTTTCCCATTCACTGTAAAGCTTTTCAAGTGTGAGTTTTGCATAAGAATTAAAAGCCTCATTTAATCTTCGAAGATATTCGATTTTATCCAGTTCCGTTAACAGAAGAGATTTCTTCATCCCCCTTTCAGAGAGAGATATCATCAATTTTCTATAAGTTTCTAATGCCCAAAGATTATAATCATATGGTTTTACGTTAAAATTTAGTGATATAAATTCTTCTGCCGAAGAGAAAAGTTTTTCCAAAGGAATATTTTTATTTTCAATTGATTGACTCAGATTTTCATCAGATTGAATTCGTGAGAAAATATTAATAGCACGTTTTGCCAAAAAATCATACATAGTTGGATAGAATTCTCTTGAATCTTTTTCCAAATTAATAACCTCCTCATAAGATTCCACTTCAACTTTTAGTAAACTGTCCTTTTCGTCCAAAGACCTATTCAAATGTTCCACAATTTTATCAAATAAGATATTGCGTGTCCATTCTTTCATATCATCCGGAACAAAACCATCCAGTTCAGTCCTTTGATTTATTTTCCACATATCCTTTTCATAATACTGCAAATAGAGATCTCCCAGCATAGAGTTCAACACCGCTTTTTCTACAACGTTGTTACTCTCTTCAATCATTTTGTTTAAGTCGTTAAAAATTACAGTATCATTCTGTGCATCAATATTTATACTATATTTTCCTTGAAGAATGAGTGCTTTAATGATTTGTGGACTATTTTTGTCGGCAATTGCTTTTTGCAATATTTTATCCACAGCATTTGCTGCTGATTGAGGCAACGACTGTTTTTCCAACGAATTTACTTTTTCCCATTCCATTGTATATGACATATCGGAATTATTTTGAGCAAAAATTACAGAAGAACAAAGAATAATTGAAAGCAGGATTACTAATCTTTTCATATTAAATTACATTATTTATATTAGATGAAAATTTGTAAAAAAGGTTGCATCGACATCTAATATATTTGTTTCATGATGATATAAATTACTTTATTATTAACAAACATGCGATTAAATAGTTTTACATGGTATTAACAATCTTTATAAAAAACAGAAATAGCTCATAATAACTAAAGTATTATGAGCTATTAAATTATCATATAAATCGTTTTTTTACATTCCTGAAGCCATTAAAGCAGGATTTACCCTTAACTCATGCGTCACAGAAGAGAAAACCGGCGGAATATAAGGTTCAATATCTTTTTTCATATTGATAGCCTTTCCCGGATTGACTATTCTAAGATCTATTAGAGGCGGAATATAACCGTTATCTGGTATGTGGAGAACCCCATCATCTTTTCCATCGGTATTTGGATTGAATCCCCAAGGATTTCGCATTGTAAACAAAGCACTTGAATCAGTTGAGTACATAAACGTAAAAGCGTGACCAGTAACTGTTTTTGTGTTACCAAATTGTACTGCCTGATTGAATCCTCCAATCACAAGTTTTCCCTCATCCAACGAAGCTTCGACAGCTCTTTTTAGTTGTTCATTGTTTAAAACACCCGGAGAAAAAGCAAAGCTCCCGCCATCCCCAGTAAACAGAGGAGGCACGTGTTCACTACCAATTCCTCCAATATCTGGATTTACTTTATAAATAACATTATATTTCATTATTGCTTTTTCGAATATTGTGCTCCAACAAGCCTTGTCGCTTTTACTTGATACAGCAGCTATTCTCTTGTTATCTTTTCTTACAAGAAAAGTTGATGAAACCGTTAGTTTGACTGCTTTTCCCTGAGGATCAAACATATCTATGGTATAAGTTTTATCTCCATTATCTTTTATGATAGATTTAATAAAATCCGGATATAAATAAGCCATAGAAGCAAGAGCCGCAATACCACCACAATCACCAATATCGTGTTGATTTATATCGGCCGGTACAGGTTCTCCAAAAGGATAAAGTGTAACAGGCAATTCTTTCCATTCCGCACTGTTATTTAAACTTCCCGGAGCAGGAGGTTCATTATTTGGATCCAACAACCATGTTATATCAGAGTCGGTAGTTACATGTCGGTTTTCATAATGTTTGCCCATTGTCGTCTGCGATGAAGCAGAAAACCCTGATGCAAAGCGCATTAAATCCTCCATTGAGATGGGTTTTTTCAGTCCCCATTCAGCCATCTGCGTTAGATCTCCTCCATTATTGGCCGTTATATCTAATTTGAAATACAAATAAGGTGTTTTGTCATTTATTGAGAATTTCTTTTTCGATTTTCGTTCAGTAAACACAAAGTCATTTTTTGTATCCAATATTGTCCATGTTACACTGTCGTTTGATGCAGATAAAGTCCACGATTTAGGATCATATTTTTGATCACTAGAAGTAGACGTCAAGTGATATTCTTCGACATTTACCGCGGAATTACCTTTCCATACTATCCAAACCTTGTTATAATTAGCTGTATATTTTGTATCAGCGTTATTATCAACAATCTTATCAATATCTT